>Ga0247837_1011035_pt1 | contig 10014 bp, 8 predicted proteins | sample LaCtaG_2_FD_187115 | JGI IMG/M metagenome (GOLD analysis project Ga0247837, IMG submission 187115) | Freshwater microbial communities from meromictic Lake La Cruz, Castile-La Mancha, Spain - LaCruzMarch2015_14.5m | ecosystem: Environmental > Aquatic > Freshwater > Lake | place: Spain: Castile-La... | reverse complement strand
TCCAGCCCTGCCACTGCCTCCCTGCAGCCTGACTTCCACTCCTACCAGTCCAGCTGGGACCTGCAAATCACCCCCCTGCAGTCCTTTGCTCTGAGTCAGTGCAATGTGTCTACTCCTGGCCAGCCTGATAAGTGGTCGGAAAGTGAATTGACGGGCAGTGTGGAGTCGTTGAGTGAGTTGGTAGGAGGGGAAATGAAGAAAATGGTAGTAAAAGGACTCAGATTTGAGTATTATCCGACGGAAAAGGGACAAAATGGGACGAGATTGGCGAAAAATACACTGAATAAGCAGACGAAGGCGGTTTATAGGGCCGGAGTGGAGGGCTGGAAGCAGAGTTTGAAGGATTTGACCGCTAGTGAAGTGCAGTTGGCCAAAAGCATTGCGAAAAAGGGAGAAACGCCTTGGCAGGACTGCCTTTCGCCTGTGTTTCCAGCCCAGTCCTCCCCTATTTCCAGTGCTTCTTCCTACCTTTCCCAGTCCCTAACGCCTAGTAAAGGCACTTTTCGGTCCTCGACAAGGCCGAAAAAGCGTATTGACGAGTCTTTAACGATGATTGAATCCCAAACGTCTAATATAGCGCTGGAGAAACTCGGCCGCAGCAAAAACCTGACAGCCGCTATCCGCTCCACAGCCACGGGGAGACGTTTAGAGCAGGAAATAACCAAGGAACTGGATCGATTGGCGCCCTCCTTGGACCGGGCAGTCGGCCGACACCTCTCTGCAACCGTGCACCGTCCTTCCCACTATCTCCACCACAGACTGCACTTAGTGCAGAAAGACCGGTCCTTGAGTCCCTTCGACAAGATCAAAAGTGTGCGCGAGGAGTTCAAGCAGTACTACGAAACAGTCAAGCGGCCTATGCTAAGACCCACCAAGTCCTAACAATGTACCTTCCACCCTCACTAAAAGTCTCTATTTCCTCTGTGTGTAGACAGCTAGCGTAGAGCTCAGTCATATGAGAAAGAAATGTCGAGGATGCAGTATGTGGTGGGGTTCGTGGGCGCACTGGGGTTCACGCTGGTACTGCATGGGCGGCTTTTAGCTGATACGAGGAGGCAAATGGCGCTGTTGGACTTGGTGGAGAAGGATGTCAAGGGGGAGGTTTGGATGAGGGCGGAGGTCGAGGAAGAGAAATCGGTCGCTACGTACCTCAGAGAGGCCTACTCCCGGAAGTGGCTGGACACTATCGCCAGCACTAAGTAGTAACCTCCCTACTTCCTACTCATATCTGTTCCTAGCGAACTCCTTCAATCTGTGCAGAAAGTCCCCAGGACAGCTCATCACCACTGTCTCCGGCACCCTAAACACCTCACTTTCCTCCCTCGCCACTGCATCTGCCATCGGACACTCATCATAGAGAATCGCCTTTTCTCCGAAAAACTCCCCTGGCCCCAGCATTTCTACCTCTCTGTGGTCTGCGACGATCGCAACTTTGCCTGACTTGATCAAGTAGACGTATCGTTCGGCCGACATATGTCCCGTTTCGAGCAGAATTTGCCCCTGTCGGTAGAGGAGGTGTTGGGAGCAGGTCACCATTGTCTCTTTGTCCTTCCTTGCAAGTGAGCTGAAAATGTGCACTGTAGCGATGAAGTCGAGGAAAAGATGTTGGTTGGGCTGGGCGGCGTTCAGCACGATTTTCTTGAATATGGTGCGGTCTAAGCGCCACAGGACACAGGGGGTGAGGGTCTGCTTGGAACTTACGGTGATTGTTGCGGCGCGGATGTTTCCGTACATTAGGGCTAATTCGCCGAAGGTTTGACCTGGGTTGTAATCGCATCGATGTCCCTTGTCCTTCATGTCACACGACAACTTCCCGCTCTCCACTATGTAGCAGCAGTCCCCAGTGTCCCCCTCTCTCACGAGCACCACATCCTTGGCTAGTTCCATTCTTTCATACGCCTCCACCACAGTAGCCTTGCCTTCATGCGACAAACTGGTCAGCAGTATGTTATTCGCCAAAATCCGCTCCAGCCTCGCCTTAGTTTCTGGGTCTTTCGGGGCGTTCACAGGCGGGTTCCAGGCGAGCTCTTGCTCTGACACACTTTCAGCGCTTACTGAGGCTGAATAAGGCTTACAGCGGCGATAAGGACTGAAACCCACTGGAAAGACGCGATTAGGCTTCGTGGGAACGGGCTTTAGAGTCGGAGGACTGTCGTCGGAGTCGTTTTTTAGTGAAGTCTGGGCGCGGTTCAGCTTGAATTCCACTAAGGGAGCGGAAACTGGGGCTGGAGTGGTCTGTTTTCTGCGATTTCCGCTTCCTGGCTTATCTGCCTTCAGGTATAGCCAGAGTAAAAGCACTTCTGCGGCTGAGACTGTCACCCAGCTGACTGTCTCCATCATATTTCAGCTTTTCACGGCTTTACCCTTTCCCCACAACTTCTTATTCCAGGCTAGCTATAAGGAAAGAATTGGATATGTATGAATTTAGACCCAGGAAAGTCTCAATTACTAGAGCGCTATAGCCTACTGCCATATCTAGCTCGAACACGGTAGTGCTGTCATATTGTTTCAGACGTTACACTGTCCCGAGAGCTGGTAGGTCCGAAAGTATTGCAGAGGGACGAATTAGAGGTAGAATTTGTCCTGGTGAGGCACTAACCATAGCCTCATAATATCCATGCCGCCCAAGAAAAAGGGAGACGCTCAGAAGAAAGACCAGGAAGAGAACTTCACTGAAAAGTTGTACAAAGCCTACCGCCGCAAGCTCGCAGAACTCGAAATCACCATGCCCAAGTCAATGGAAGAAAAGTTCCTCGAACTACGAGATGAAAAGGAGCCAGGCGACCTAACTGAAGTGATAATGTGGGAAAACGTCGGCAGTCCCGGCGCCCGCGCACTTGCCGACGCCCTGCGCGAGACCGAGTACAAGCTCCTCCGGTCCATGCGCTTTTGGAAGGCCAACATCGAGGACGAGGGAGTGCGTGCCCTGTGTCAGTTCCTGCAGACCAACATGACTGTGAACTCCTTGGAACTGATGGAGTGCAGCATTTCCCCTTTGGGGTGTGAGTTTCTGGGGAATCTGTTGGGACCTCAGTACCGCAGTCCGATAACCGTGCTTAAGCTCGACCATAATGAGTTCGGGGATGCAGGGATGGTTAAGCTGGCCCAGGGCCTTGCGGAAAACACGGTTCTGCAAGAACTCAGCCTCACCTACTGCGGCATTGGACCCGAAGGCGCCGAAGGCCTATTCGAAACCCTAATCTACGTGAACTGCGGCCTCACCACTATCGACCTACAGGGCAACATGCTAATGAACGACGGAGTCTGCAGAGTGCTACACGCCCTAAAGGTCAACAAGTCCCTCACTTCCCTGTGTCTCGTAGACAACCAATTTGGCGAAGACCCGAAAGTCACCACCAAACTAGCGGAGGTTTTCCACTCCAATGACACTCTGTTGAAGCTGGATTTGCTGCATAATGGCATTTATGATGACGGCGCGAGGTTCATTAAGAATGCGCTGGATGAGGTGGATGACACTGGAGCTAGGAAGAACTGCACTTTGGGGTTTTTGAGACTGCCGGAGAAGGTGTCGATGGAGCTGAATGAGGAAATTCAGGAAATTATTGCGAAGAATAAGGGGAAGAAGAAGAAAGGCGGGAAGAAGGGAAAGAAAGGGAAAAAGAAGAAGTAGCACTGAGCTAGATTAGTCGTCTATGCGTTCTACTCGGTCGAAAATAACGAAATCCGCTCTTTTGCCGCTGAGAGTGTCCAGCAGGTCCGCTACCATGTCGTCTACGCAGCGAGCCAGCAATCTTTCTGGCTTGCGACAGGCCTGCAAGTTGCTCTGCACATTCTCAGACCCTGACAAAGCCAACTTCTTCGCACAGCCCACCAATTGCTGGTACTCGCCCTTGCACTTCGGTGTGTGTGCGATGGCCTCCAGTATACATTTCGTGTTGGCAGCTGGGTTCTTGCCCTGCTGACACTTCCCGATATTGGCGAAGTAGACCTGTGCATCGCTATCAGAGGTCTGAAGTAAGAGCTGTTCCTTAGGACTGAGAGCCAGACTGTTGAGGGCCATGGAAGTGTTCAGGGTCTTGGACAGGGCGGGGAAGGCCTGTTCCATTCTTTCTAAATGGCACTAGTAGTTTTCTTCTCTTGACCTAGGAACAAGTCTCAGTGATTAAAGTCTGGGGTATCAGTATGAAGGCACGGAGTGGTCCTGGGTGTGGAGGAAAGGTGGCTACTGGGAAGGAACGAGCCATGTTTGTAATCGAGTGGCTATGAAGCTGCTATACCAAAGCATCAGAGAAGGCGTCCGCGCATGCGTTATGGCTCTAGACGTAGCAGGCTTGCCCATCAAAGCCATTCAAAAGCCACTGCCAGTCGTAACTCTGCAGCTCGACGAAAAAGACCACACAGGCAACTTCCTGGAAATTGCAGGCGAGCTGTCTATCTGCCGCTACATCATGGAGCAAAGCCCCACTCCCCACAAGGACAACCTCGAAACCGCAGAGTGGCTGTTATATGAGTTGAAGCCTGTGGTGGAGGCAGGGAAGGCGGAGTTTAGGACGCATGTGGGACTGCACAGGGCGCTGGATACGTTGGAGGGCATGCTGGGAGCTGCCTTTTTGGGCGGAGAGTCTCCGAATGCGGCGGATTTGCTGGCGTTTTGCTATATTGTGCCGTTGTTCGCAGGGAATGCGTGGCTGGCCAAGAAATACCCAGTGATCACGAATTGGTACAAAGAACTACTGCCCATCTACACTCGCGCAGCAGTCGCTTTGGGCGACGTCCAGGACCTCTCTTCCAAAAAGACCGTCAAAAAGGACGTTTACTACGAGTCCAAGGTAAAACTCCAGCGTGACAAGTCCACAACTATTCTGCCTGACCCTGCCAGACGCAATATTCTGATAACCAGTGCTTTACCGTATGTAAACAACGTCCCTCACCTAGGGAACATCATCGGGTGCGTCCTGAGTGCAGACGTATACGCCCGGTATTGCCGCTTGATGGGCTTTAACACCTTATTTGTCTGTGGAACTGATGAATACGGCACAGCCACCGAGACAAAAGCCATACAAGAGGGCCTGACTCCCCAGCAAATCTGCGACAAGTACTACGCAATCCACCGCGATGTGTACCAGTGGTTCGACATCGACACTGACATATTCGGCCGCACGAGCACAAGTCAGCAGACTCAAATTGCACAGGAAATCTTTATGCGGCTGCATGCGAATGGAGAGCTGTTTGACCAGGATGTGGAGCAGACGTATTGCCAGCACTGCCAGCGATTCCTAGCCGATAGGTATGTGATTGGGACTTGCCCACATTGTGGGTATGATAAGGCAAGAGGGGATCAATGTGATGGATGCCAGAAGTTGCTGAATACGACGGAACTCATCAATTCCGTGTGCTTTATATGCGGAAACGGCACAAGTGTGAAATCCTCCAAGCACATTTTCCTCAACTTGCCCAGCATCAAGGACCGGCTCGAGAGTTGGCTGCAAGCCAGCTCCGTCAAAGGCCAATGGAGCCAAAACGCCATATCCACCGCCCAGGGCTGGATAAGAGACGGCTTAAAAGGAAGGTGCATCACCAGAGATTTGAAGTGGGGAACGCCTGTGCCTCTGCCTGAATTCGCAGACAAGGTCTTTTACGTCTGGTTCGACGCTCCGATTGGATACATCTCCATCACTGCGAACTACACGGACCAATGGGCGAAGTGGTGGAAGAACCCTGACCAAGTCCAGCTCTATCAGTTCATGGGGAAAGACAACATTCCCTTCCACACTGTCATTTTCCCGTCTACGCTTTTAGGGACTCAGGACCCGTGGACTCTTTTGCACCATATCTCCACGACTGAGTACCTGAACTATGAGGGTGGGAAGTTCTCGAAAAGCATGGGCAGAGGCGTATTCGGGGATAACGCTATAGCCACTGGCATCCCAGTTGAGGTATTCCGCTACTACTTACTCTGCAACCGACCTGAAATTTCCGACACCGACTTCCAGTGGAGCGACTTCGGCTCGAAGAATAACAACGAGTTGGTGAAAAATCTCGGAAACCTGTGCAACCGCTTTCTCAAACTATTGGAAAAGAGAGGCGGACAGGTCCCCACTAGCGGTGCAATGACCCCTGCAGACACCGACTTCCTCACCCTATCCCACCAATCCGTCCGCAGATACGTCGAGGAACTCGGGGCTGTCAACATCAAGGCCGGGCTGAAAACCGCTATGGAGCTTTCCGCCATGGCCAACAACTACCTGCAGGAACAGCAGCTTTGGACGATGAAAGCGGAGGAGCAGAAAGACCGGTCGAACGCAGTGATCTTCGTAGCAGCGAACGTGCTGAAACTGGTAGGCCTGCTGATGGAGCCCTACATGCCCTCCTTCAGTGCGAAGCTGTATGAGCAAATGGGCCTGCCGTCTACTGAAAGCAATGGAGTGTTGAGGACTGTGGCTGAGGGCGACGCTACGGTTATCCTTACTTTGGTACCTGCGGGAGTCAGCATTGGCACTCCGCAGCCGATATTCAAAACCCGTACTTCCTAAATAGTCACTGATGCAGAACTAACGGCACTGGCTGCACGCTTCAAAGGCGACCAAGTCTCTAGCTAGCCTAATATGCGGGGAGTCGTACTCAGACAAAAGGGGCCCGAGCCAGTTCTCGCAGTCGAGATCCTGCCCATGCCGCAGCTCAGCAAGGGCGAAATCCTGGTAAGAGTCCAATACGCAGCAGTCACTTCGCACGATTTAGCCCTGATACAGGGTACTAGGGAGTCACTGAGGCCGGTTCCGTTCAGTCCTGGCTATGTGGGCAGTGGCGTGGTGGTGGCTTGTGGAGACCCTCTGCACAGGTGGAGGTTCGTAGGGAAGAGAGTGGCCTTTTTAGCCTTGGGCGCTTGGGCGGAGTACACTGTTACCCCCTCGGATTCTTGCTTTATTCTCAGTGATTTGATATCGTCTGAGCAGGCTGTAAGTCTGTTTTTCACGCCGTTGACGATCACTATGTTCGAAGAACTGCTGGATGCGCTCAAATCCACGGGAGTCATCCAGACCGCGGGAGTGCCAGATATATCCTGCGCATTCCTACGCATTTGCAACTACCGGAAGCTTCCCTGTGTGTCAGTAGTCAGCAGCATGCAGGTCGCAGATCGCCTGTTCGAGCTAGGAGCCCGCTATTTGATACTAGACACAGACCCCAAATTCAAGGAAAAAATAGCGATTTTAGCACAAGAAGTGACAGCTGACTGTGCTTTTGACTCTTGTGGCGGGGAAGTGGCGGGTGCAGTGCTGACTGCTCTGGGAGAGGGCGGGACTTTGTACTGCTATGAAGTCGCATACAATTCCGCTGTTATTTCGGAAATCCAGCCCCAAGCGCTGATTTTTCAGAAGAAGCGGATGATAGGAGTGGATGTGCTGGCCTGGTGGAATAGGAAAACAGCTCTCCAGAAAATGAGTATCATCTCTCATATCCAGAAATATTACTTCATGTACCGCACCGATGTCCTGCAAAGCTTTCCAATTGGGGACTTAAGAGCGGCAATGGCATGGACAGGGGAAAGGCCTGGAGATGGAATTGCAGTGCTGAGGATGGACAGATTTCCTGATAGACTGGGAGAAGAGGAGAAAACGGGGGAAGTTGAGCAAATTGGAGAGGTGGAATTGTCGCTTCTGCAGCAAAGTCCACCAGAAGACCAATCCTCTCCTTAGACTTTTCAATAGTCGTCCTAAACATAGACGCTGGAAATAGACTTTAGATATCCTTCCAATGTCACTTATCTATCCTTAAAACCCAATAAAATCCCCCTGTTTCGATTCAATAATAGTCATGATGATTCGCAGAACTCTGGTGCGATTCCTCAATTTCCTCTTCTGTCGCAAGCGCATTCCTCGAGTGCTCCCCGCCCACCATAGTTCTACCTCCAGTCTCAACACCTCAGTCCTAGACGCTGAGAAGTCTAAGGTTTTAGCGGCTATTGACTTTGAAAGCCGCCTTGATGGTCCTGTGGGGACTGGGAAGGCGGATCCTGGGGCTAGGGAGAAATGCAGGCTGAGGATTTTTACGCTTGCGGGACGGAGAGTGTCGATTTGTAGGGAAATTTCGAGAGATGCGACACCGAAACTGGTTCAGAGTATAAGGAAAAACTCAACTTTGAACGATTATACCAGAGAAGAAAGTGACCCTTTTCACACCAAATCTCCCATTCCAGTCCTTCCAACTACCTTTACCCCTCTATAAGCACTTCTTAATTGTCTCTTCTAAAGCCTCTATGAGCCTCCAATTCCCCCAGTGCATTCCCTTGTGTCTTTAACCCTCCCTCTTGCACGCGATATATGTGGACTTCTACACGTCTGTGTAAAAAATGGCCGCTTCAGTTGAACTGTTCCTAGTCTTTTTGCTGCTTTACTTCCTAGTGCATGCAGAGCACGGGTCTATCCCTGCAGCCACAGAGTCAATATCGCACGAATTCAACCTGGACAAAATCGACCTTGGAGCGTTGGGTTCGCTCATTTTCCTGGGTCTGACAGTAGGAGGGAGTGTCGCAGGGTACTTGTACAAGACACAGAACCCGAAGAAGATACAGGTTTTGAGCTGTTTGGGGATTGCGGTGGGCACAGCCGCCTTCCCGGCTGCTGGATACATCAAGCCGATCGCCTATATAGCGCGGTTCGGATTGGGACTGGCGCAAGTCTTTGTACTGATTTACGTGCCGGTGTGGGTGGATACCTTCGCAGCGGCGGAGTACAGGACTATGTGGCTGGCTACTGTGCAGGTAGTGGGAGTGCTGGGCACAGTGGGCGGGTATGCACTAACAGCTACAGCGGAGCTCATTTCCACAGTAAGGACTACATAGTGGCGGCTGAGCTTCTATTTCCAAGCAGTTCTCGCACTGCCCTGCGCCTTGCTGCTGTCGCTTTACCCTCAGGAGTGCTTGATGGCTAAGGGAGTTTCGAGTCTCGAAGGAAGAATGAGTTATTTCCACGATATGCGCCGTCTGCTATCGAATCGACTGTATCTATGCACAGTCCTGCTCCTGACTTCTATCTACTTCATTCTTACAGGGATCCAATTCTGGGGGCCGGACTATGCCATCAATGTGATGGGAATGGAAAGCACGGAAACCATACAGACTTACTCCATCGTCACGATAACAGCACCCACGCTGGGATTGATATTCGGCGGAGCGCTGTCGCATAAGTTTGGCGGGTATACAGGCAGTAATGCAATTACGCTGCTGTGTGCGTTGGGAAGCTTGGCTACTGCCTGTGCACTCACCTCGCCCTATACAGGATGGAGTGTATTCGTGGCTCAGCTTTGGTTTGTGCTGTTCTTTGGAGCTGCGCTAATGCCCACCCTAACAGGCATAATGCTACGCTGCGTAGACGAGGACCTGAAGCCCTGGGCGAGTTCCTTCTCCGGCTTCCTATGCAACCTCTTCGGCTACCTGCCCTCCCCCTTCATATACGGTCTGGTCTGCCAATACACCGGAGGGGAAAAGTCCCCTTGGGGTATGTTCGTCAATATGAACTGGGGCATATTCTCCCTGCTCTGCCTATTCGGCGCCTACCGCTGCAAAGAAGCCTACTACCGTGCCTCACTGACAGATGACCAACTGCTGGAAGCCCTGCAAAACCCACTGATGCGCCCAACAGCCCAGAACTCTGCTTAGTTCAGTAACCTTTCTAGAGCCATTGGCTGCTTTTAGGATATTTTCCTAAGCAGAAGTTTGAACGCTTCAAAAGTCAGCTGGTCTTCTTCAGTCCCCAAACCTCGTCTGAGTTCTTCCTGACTGTTGACTATCCCCAGCGCTTGAATTGCTTGGCCTGCCTGCTCCACAGAGATGTAGCCATCCTCACTGGGACAGTAGGACTTGAAAGTCTCCCACAGCGTCTGCTCCAACAGCTGCAATTTGCAGCCCTTTGCAGCGGAGAAAAAGTTCATATAGTTGATTTTGCCCTCAAAAGCGCCTTGCGGATTTATGAAAATAGAGTCCAAATCAACATGGAATTCTTCAGGAGTGCGACATCGGATCAGTCGTCGCAGCTCTTCAGGGTAAACCAGACCTGT
>Ga0247837_1011031_pt1 | contig 10018 bp, 7 predicted proteins | sample LaCtaG_2_FD_187115 | JGI IMG/M metagenome (GOLD analysis project Ga0247837, IMG submission 187115) | Freshwater microbial communities from meromictic Lake La Cruz, Castile-La Mancha, Spain - LaCruzMarch2015_14.5m | ecosystem: Environmental > Aquatic > Freshwater > Lake | place: Spain: Castile-La... | reverse complement strand
GATCCCCCCCTGATCGCCGGGATCGATGGCCATATCTGCGAGGCTTGCGTGGCCTTGGCTCACCAGGTGGTCACCAGTTGGGGGCGCACCCGCGCGTTGACCGGACCGCTGAAAGCGCCGCCCAAGCCGAAAGAGATCAAAGACCATCTGGACCGTTATGTGATCGGCCAGGAAACCGCCAAGGAATGCCTGGCGGTCGCCCTGTATAACCATTACAAGCGGCTGGCGGCGGAAGCGAATCACCCCCGCCGCGTCCTGGACGATCCGGAGCGGGTGGAGATCGATAAGTCCAATATCCTGATGCTTGGCCCCTCCGGAACGGGCAAGACGCTGCTCGCCAGCACCCTGGCGCGGATCGTCGGCGTCCCCTTCGTGATCGCCGATGCCACCACCCTGACGCAGGCCGGCTATGTCGGTGAGGACGTGGAAAGCATCCTCGCGCGGCTCCTGGATGCGGCCGGCGGTAAACGTGAGCTGGCCGAATGGGGCATCGTCTATATCGACGAGATCGACAAACTGGCCCGCGTCGGGGAGAGCAGCCACGGTACCCGTGATGTGTCGGGCGAGGGGGTGCAGCAGGCACTGCTCAAGCTGGTGGAGGGGACCCAGGTCAAGATCAGCCCCAAGGGCCGCAAGGAGGGCAGTGAGATACCGGTCATCGACACCCGCAACATCCTGTTCATGGTCGGCGGGGCCTTCGCCGGTCTGGAGCGGGTGCTGCGGCGCCGGCTGGAGCCGGGCCCATCCAGCATCGGCTTCCATACCGAGCCGAAAGCGAAGTCCGATGCGCAGGGCGCCGGGGGCATCTACGCCGAGACGCAACCGGACGATCTGCGCCACTTTGGCCTGATTCCGGAATTCATCGGCCGGTTCCCGGTGGTCGTCGCCCTGCACGATCTGGACGAGGCCGCGCTGGTGCGCATCCTCACCGAACCCCGCAATGCACTGGTGCGTCAGTTCCAGCAGTTGTTCCTGTTCGAAGGCGTGGCCCTGGAGTTTGAGCCCGAGGCCCTGACCGCCATCGCCCGCAAGGCGATCGCGCGCGGGACCGGGGCGCGCGGCCTGCGCAGCGTGCTCGAGGGGCTGTTACAGCGGCCCATGTTCGAGCTGCCGTCGATGAGCGGCGTCACCGGTTGTCTGGTGGATGAAGCCGCCGTCAGCGGCGAGGGCGCCATCCGCTGGCAAGGGACGCAGGATGCGGACCAGGCGGACCCGGACGGCAGTCTTGCGCTGGCGGATGGCGGGTGAGGCTGAGAGGACGCGGTCAGTGATCGCGCTCCGGCGACAGGTCGCCGTCGACATAGTACCAACGTCCTTGATGGCGCGCGAAGCGGCTGCGCTCGTGCAGCCGGTGCGCCCGCCCGCCCAGCTTGTAGCGGGCAACGAACTCCACCAGACCGCGAACGTCCGCAGGCCCGCCGGCTTCGGTCGTGATGATCTTGAGTCCGAGCCACTGCACCTTGGGGTCGGCTTGCAGGTCCGGGGGTCGGGTGCTCGGGTGCCAGGTCGCGCGCACATAGTCCTCTTCGCATAACGTGTACGCGCTGTAACGGGAGCGCATGAGCTGCTCTGCCGTGTCGGGCAGCGCGGCCCCGGCGATGAATCGGCCGCAGCAGTCCAGGTAAGCTGCCCCGGATCCGCAGGGACAAGCGGCAGGTGCGGCAGTCGTTTTGGTTTTCATGCTCTTTGACGATTCCCCCATTCCTCTCAGCAGTTCCAAATTTGGGTGGTCACCCCCAACAGCGTGCTGGCCGCGAGGCTGATGGTGGATGCGCTGCGCTTATCCACCCTACACAACCCGCAACTTTGTAGGGTGGATAAGGCGCGCCGCACGATGTTCGGGACTCGCCACGTCGGTCGTGCGCGCCGCATCCACCAGGGGTCGCGCGAGGCCGCCAAAATTTGGAATTGCTGCATTCCCCTCGGTCTACTGGACCGCGTTGGCGTAAGGCGGCTATTCTCCCAGGATCACCGGCCCGCGGGGTGCATTCATGCGCTGGCTTGCCATCCATCTCCCCGATCTGCCCCTGGAGGTCTTCGCGCGGGCGCGCGCCGCCGAGGCCCCGCTCGCGGTCTGTGTCCACCGTCGGGGCGAGCGCATCCTGCGCTGCAACACCGCCGCGATGCGTGCGGGTATTGGTCCCGGCCAAGGGGTCGGTGCCGCCCGCGCCCGCTGTGCCGAACTGACCATCATGCCCCGGCGGCCTGCCGCGGAACAGGAGGCGTTGGAGCACCTGGCCGCCTGGTCGATCCGCTTTACGCCTCAGGTCAGTCTGGCGCCGCCCCGCGCGCTGCTGCTCGATGTGGCGGCCAGCCTGCGCCTGTTCGGCGGGGCCGACGCCTTGCTCGCGCAGGTGAGCGGGGGGATCAGCGCACGGGGTTATCAGGGGCGGTTCGCCATGGCGCCGACGCCATTGGGCGCCCTGGTCTGGGCACGGCAGCTGGGGGCGTCGGCCGGGACCGCCGGCTGGCCCATGATCCCCGATCTGGACGCGTTGCATGCCGCACTCGACGGTTTGCCCCTGGCCGCGTTGGGCCTCAGTGCGCGCGAGTGTGAAGACCTGACCGCGCTGGGACTGCGCCGCGTCGCCGATGTGCTGCGCCTGCCCCGTCCGGGGCTGCGCGAGCGGCTGGGTTCCAAGCGGGTGGACTGGCTGGAGCGTCTGCTCGGCGAGACCCCGGACCCGCGCCCCACGTTCGTGCCGCCGCCCCGCTTCAGTGCGCGGATCGAACTGCCCGCGGAGGTCGACCTGGCCGAGTCGTTGGTCTTTCCCTGTCGGCGTCTGCTCGGCGAACTCGCCGGCTTCCTGCGCGGGCGTCAGGCCGGGGTGCCGCGGCTCGACTGGCGTTTTGGCCACGCCGGCCGGGCCGCTACCTGCTTCAGCCTGGGCGCGGCCCAGCCATTGGCCGACCCGGAGCGCTGGCTGGAACTGCTGCGCGGCCAGTTGGAGCGGATGGAACTCCCGGCACCGGTGCGCGAGATCGCACTGGCCGCGACGGCTGTCCTGCCCTTGAGTCCGCGTAGCGGCGAATTGTTTCCGGAGTTGGCGCGGCCCGGCTGTCGCCCGGATCCCGCGCTGCTCGACCGCTTACGGGCCCGCCTGGGTCGGGACGCGGTGCGCGGACTCGCGCTGGCCGCCGATCACCGTCCGGAGCGTGCCTGGCGCTGGAGCGAACCGGGCGAGACCGGCGGCGGCAGCGCGCGGCTGGATCGCCCGTTCTGGCTGTTGCCCCAGCCCTTGCCGTTGGAGGAGCGTGACGGTAAGCCCTGGCTGGACGGTGCGCTCGACCTGGGTGCGGAGCGGGAACGGATCGATACCGGTTGGTGGGACGACGGTGCCGTCGCGCGTGATTATTTCATCGCCACCAATGCGCGCGGCGAGCGTCTGTGGGTCTATCGGGAACTCAGGGGGCGTCGTGGCTGGTATCTGCATGGGCGTTTCGATTAAACCTCGCCCAGGGCGGTATGCGATGTTTTTGGATTGGCTCGGCCCCGGCAGATTCGACGATTGATGGAGTAGGCGCGGTTTAGTAGCGAGTCAAGAACAAGTCAATCACAATCGTCGTTGTCGTTGTCGTTGTCGTTGTCGTTGTCGTTGCCATAATCGCCGCCCTGAAGCATGACCGCGTGACCTCAGTTCTCATCGCCATCGACACCCATCCCACCCCCAGACCGCCCAACTCAGCCAACAACCGCACCCGCGAGCAGGATCGCTGCACGGGCGATCTGGTCGGCGAAGGGGACCCGAATTGAGTAAACTGTCCCCGGAATTCCCCTTTACAGGCGCCCTCGAACGGCTGATCATCAGCGCATCCGCTTTCGCCAGGGACATTGAAATGGAAGAGATCAACGTCACACAAGCCGCTCGGAACCTGACCGCACTGGTCAACCGCGTCGCTCGCCAAGGCGCGAGCTTTGAACTGACCCGCGGCGGCAGGCCGATCGCCCGTTTGGTACCCTCGAACCCGTCGAAAGAGGTCAAGGTTCTCGAACTCAGCGCCTTGTTCGCCCGCCTGCCGCGGCTGGACCCGGACGACATTGACGCCTTCGAGCAAGACATCGGCGAAAGCGAGTGCGCCGTGGGCGCGGATCGGGACCCTTGGACCTAGGCCGAGGGTCCCCCGAGCGGAAGACGGATAAGGCCGATACCGTGGGACTGGTACTCGATACGAACGTGCTCATCCGCGCCGAGCGAAGCGCGGGCGCTGGGTGTCCAACGCTCGATTTCACCCCCTGGGCCGCTTACGGCAACGTCTACACCAGCTCGGTCACCGCCTCGGAACTGCTGGTCGGCGTCCACCGTGCGACCACACAGGCACGCCGCATCAAGCGATCGGCCTTCGTCGAATCGGTCCTGGTCGCCCTTCCGATCCTGGATTTCAACCTGGCGGCGGCCCGCGTTCATGCCGAGATCAAGGCGACACTCTATGTCCGGGGCGAGACCCTGGGCGCCAACGATCTCCTGATTGCTGCCACCGCCGTGTCCGCCGGACATGCCGTGCTCACCACGGATGTTGATGACTTCCGGCGCGTTCCTGGTCTTAAGGTAGTCCCCTTTGATAGTCCTCGCTGACCTACACCGAGATTACACCGACGCGTCACCTAATCGCTTTATCCCATCCTCCATTATAACAAGTTGAAACGCAACGCGAAGCACCATAATGCCCGATGATTACGTTCAGATAAAGAGTAGTTTCGGGCAGAAGATCCGAGATTGGCTCGGAGAACGTATTCCGGACGATTTAACGCTGCTTTCAATCGGAGAGAGCATTGCTTTACAGAATGGGCTGCTGTGCTTGTAAATTCCGAATCGATGGAATCAATGAGGCCCAATTTCTGTGATTCGTGGACGGTTTGACTGAGTGCCGAGGTGTCGGTGTTTCACGGAGAACGCGAAGGATCGGACTTGACGGACCCCGTTGCCGAAGCGGCTCGCTGGTTCGCCCGCAGCGGGCTGCTGGAGGCCGCGGACGCCCATGACATGCTGACCTGGTAACACGGTGGCTTTTCGCTCGACGCCGCGGTACGGATTGCCGGGGACGACCGCGTCGGCCTGGAACGACTGTTGCTCTACTGTGCCCGCCTGGCTTTCGCCCTGGAACGGCTAACCCAGGTCGACCCCGAGCGGGTGGTCTATCGGCTGCCGAATCCCCAGCCCGACGGCCGAACCGCGCCGTTCCTAACCCGCCTTGGAGCGGCTCGCCGCGCTGATCCCGCCGCCGTGCCGCGATCGTCACCGCTAACACGGGGTGCCGGCGCCCCACCGCCGCTCGTCACGCGCCACCCTGCCGGTCGCGCTGCACCTCCCATCGCCCAACTCAGCCAAGAACCGCTTGCCCGGTGTCCTGAGCACGGCTAAGATCGGGGCCATAGCGGGTCTCTGGTGGTTGAATTTCCTATCCGTTCCATGTGGCCGATGGCGTTAGGTTAAGGAGATTTGGCATGATGGGTCTGCGGTGTTCGTTCTTCGCGGTACTGACAGCGTCGGTGCTCTGGCCGGCCAGTGCTGCCGCTCAGACTTTCGTTTGCCCGAATGGCCCTGGCCCGGGCGAGATACAGGTCGGTACCACCGGCGGATCCGGCGGCATTGCGGTAATCCCGATCTGCGCATCCGATGGCAGTAAAGATTCGTCTGAAGGTGCGGGCCCAGTTCCCGCTGGCCCGGAATGGGAAGACCGCTGGGGCGCCATCGCCAGAGGAAAGGCGGGTGGCTGGGGTGCGGTCGGTGACATGCGCAGCAAACGGAGCGCCGAGCAGGCCGCGTTGAAACAATGCGAGAGCACTGCCGGTACAAGCCGTGCTGCATGCAAGGTGTCGATCACCTATTACAACCAATGTGCGGTTTACGTCTGGGGATCGAGTGGCGGCGTATCGTCGTCGGCTGTCGATATCACGACTGCCAGCCAGCAAGCGCTCAAACTTTGCAACAAGACCTCGAGCGACTGTGAAATCCTCTACAGCAATTGCAGCTATCCGAAGCAATTGAACTGAAGCGACCGTATTTTATTGCTCCATTTTTCTCGCGGGGTCGCTGATCTCCAACTCGCGCAGGATCACGCTGGCTTGCGTCCGATTGCGAGCGCGGGAGCGAGCGGGCCCAGCGAGACCCGGAGGCGCCTGACTTTCACGGCAACCTACAGGTCCCGCGGTTCTCGGCAGGCGACGCGAATACTTGCCCAGTGTCGCGAAGTGGGCGCGAGGGGGTGCGCAGGGAAGCCGGCAAGCGGGCCTCCCAGCGTCTATGCTTACCGGAACCGGTCTCTGAATGTCCTATCCCTCCCCCAAGCGCGCACACCCGAAGAGATAGTAGGAGAGACACCGTGAGTGACACTGCCTTTAAAGCGTCTGCGATCGGCCAACCGGCGTGCCGGTGCCGGCTGTGGTTGTTGTTCTTTTCCAGTCTCGCGCTTGCTACTGTCGCCCAGGCGGCTGATTTGACGATCTACGAGGATGCACTGGCGAGTGGTTGGGAAGACTGGTCGTGGAGTACGCGCTCGGCCGCCGATACCACGCGCAAGGCGACCGGCGCCTCGTCGCTGGCGGTTACCTATACCGCGGGTTGGGGCGGGCTCTCGTATCGTCGCGCTCCGGCCATCAATGCCGCCGGGTACTCCGCGATCCGTTTTGCGGTCTTTGGCCGCACCGGCAGTGGTCGGTTGTCGCTCTATATCCAGTCGACCGACGACGGGCCGGGCAGCCCGAGCGTCGAATTCACACCCACCCCGAATGTCTGGAGCCAGATCAATGTGCCCTTGAGCGCCTTGGGTAACCCGACTCAGATCGCCCGAATCAACATCCAGGACGGGACCGGCGCAGTGCCGCCGACGTTCAACCTGGACACCCTGCGACTGGTCGGGCAGTCCCTGCCGGCATTGGCCCTGAGCGTCGATGCCGCGGCGGCGCGCAAGCCCATCAGCCCGCTGATCTACGGTATCAATGGCGACACCGCAACCGCCGCCGACGCGGCGTTCTTCCGGAGCCTGGGGATTACGGTGCGCCGCTGGGGCGGCAACAACAAGACCCGTTACAACTGGCAGATCGACGCCGGCAACACCGCCGGCGACTGGTATTTCGAGAATACCCGACTGGGCAACGGGACCGCGCTGCCGGCCGATTCCGCCACCAACCGACTGATCGCACAGAACCGTCAATTGGGCATGGATACGGTATTGACCGTGCCGATGATCGGCTATGTCGCGAAAAACGGCAGCCTCGCGACCTGTGGATTCAGCGTGGCGAAATACGGGGCGCAACAGCAAGTCGATACCTGGCAACCCAACTGCGGCAACGGAGTCAGGGCCAACGGCAGCCTGGTGACCGGCAACGACCCGACCGACACCAGTCTTGCGGTCGGCCCCGAGTTCGTTCAGGATTGGACGAGCTATCTGGTGAACCGCTATGGTCGGGCCGACGCCGGCGGTGTGCGTTATTACAATCTGGATAACGAGCCTGACATCTGGTTCGAAACCCATCGCGACGTGGCGCCGCTCGGGCTGACTTACGATCAGCTGCGCGACCTGACTTATCAATACGCAGCCGCCATCAAGACCGCCGACCCTGCGGCCCGGACCTTAGGCCCCGCCGTGATGGGCTGGACCTATTATTGGCATTCCCCCTACGACGGGCAGAGGGAAGACTGGTCCAGCCCGGACGACCGCGATGCCCACGGCGGCACGCCGCTGGTGCCCTGGTATCTGCAGCAGATGCAAGCCTACCAGCAGTCCTATGGCACGCGCATCCTGGATTTCCTGGACCTGCACTATTATCCACAAGCCCCCGGTGTGGCATTGAGCGCGGCTGGTAATGCCGCGACCCAGGCACTGCGTCTGAACAGTACCCGCTCGCTCTGGGACCCGAGCTATGTGGATGAGAGCTGGATCGCGAGTGCCGGTCCGGACGGCGGCATCGTCAAGCTGATCCCGCGCATGCGCGATTGGGTGCAAGCCAACTATCCGGGGACCCAGCTCGCGGTCGGTGAGTATAACTGGGGTGCGCCGGAGCACATCAACGGTGCGTTGGCCCAGGCCGACGTATTGGGCATCTTCGGTCGTGAGGGACTGGATATGGCGCTGCTCTGGTCCCCGCCCCAGTCCACTCAACCGGCGGCCTATGCCTTCCGTATGTTCCGCAATTATAACGGGGCCGGCGGCCGCTTCGGCGAGACCAGCGTCGCGGCAGTCAGCAATGGCCAGGACCGACTGGCGCTCTATGCCGCCGAGGAGACCGCCACCGGGGCACTGACCCTGATCGCGATCAACAAGACCGCAGGCAGCCTGTCGGCACCCGTGACCCTGAGCCACTTCACCCCCACCGGGGTCGTGCAGGTCTGGCGCTATAGCCCAGCCCGATTGGCCGCAATCGTGCATCCGGCCGACCAGATCGTGAGCAGCGGCAGGTTCACGGCCAATTGTCCGGCCAATTCGATCACGCTTTACCGGGTACCCGGCAGGCGGCTTTGATCCTGAATGCCGAGGGACGCGCGCCGGGCGGTCGGGTTGGGCGAGGGCCTGCGGGGGCAGCAATTCTAAACCACCCCCAGACCGCCCAACTCAGCCAACAACTTCTTACGCTTCAGGGCAGGCCCGGCGTTGTCACATTGTCACATGCGCGTGTTAAGGTGATTTCCGGATTCTCCGATTACGACAACGACAACGATTGTGTTCGTGTTTAACTTGCTTCTTGATTCGCCACTCAGAGGTGTGTACCCATGAACCGGAACAGAACCCTGACCAGCCTGCTGCTCACGACCCTGCTCGCTGCCGGGTGCACCCAGGAAACCCAAAATACGATTGGCCGCTCGATCCAGAACTGGACCGGGGTCGACGGTGTGCTGGAGGTCTACGCGGGCGAGAAGCTCGTGCGGCGTTTCATCAAGGTGGACAAACTCACCACGGCCGGCGCCACCCAGGGCGGCGGTGCGCGGCCTTACCGTTTCGGTTACGGCGTTCTGGATCTGAATCAGAACGGCCAGCAGGACCCGGGCGAGCGCAAGGTCTATTTCGAGATCAGCGACTACTCGACCAATTACGTGTTCTACGGTGATCCGGGAGCCTGAAATTCACGCCAGCCGGTAACGGTCCTTCATCTCCAGATAGACCAGATTGGACACGGCGCGGATGGCATTGCTGCGTTTGGTGATCCAGGTTCCGTAGTTCTTGGCACTGCGCGAACGCTCGATGATCCCGACGAAGGCGTAGGGAACGCGTCGGCCAAACAGGGTCTGGGCCTCGATGATGCCCATGTTGCCGCAGAGTTGCGAGGTCGAACCGGTCTTGTCGTAGACACGCACCGAGGAGGGCATGGACGCGACGCCTTGGCAGATGCGGTCGTGATTCGGCAGCGCCATCAGCGCCCGGAGCTCTTTGCTGTAGGGCAGGCGGTCCTCCCAGAGTGCGATCAGAAACCGACTGTAGTCGTGGGCCGAGGCGAGGTTGCGATAGGTCTTGCCCCCGGCGGGGATCTTCTCGACGACCCGCGTCTGCACGAAAACCTGCGGTGCATTGGTCTTGAGCACGGTCTCGACGTCCTTGGGTCCACGTTGCGATTGATTGCGGCTGACCAGTTCGATGAGTTCGTTGGTGGCAGGGTTGCTGCTGCGCCGGATCGAACGCTCCATGGTGTCGCGAATGTCCTCGGTGTAGCGCACGCGTCCTCGCGAGTTTTTCACCTGGAAGAAAAACGCCTGGGCGACGAATGGCTTGATCATGCTCGCCGCCTGGCGCGGGGCGTCCTCATTGATCGCCACCAGTTTCTTGCCGGAGGAAAAATCGTAGACCGACCAAGCGGTCTTTTCGTTTTCGCTGATCTGGCCCTGGGCCTTGAGTCGCTGCACCAAATCCGCGACCTGACGCTGGAGCCCGTCCTGGCGCTGGGTCGACTCCTGACCGAAAAAGCCGGCCTTTGCGAAGCTCGGGGTGCCGCACAGCAGGCCGGCCGAGAGCGCGGCCAGTCCCTCCAGGAACCCGCGCCGATTGACAAAGAAGTGCTGGTTGAACAGGCCCGGATCATCGCTGTCGC
>Ga0247837_1011030_pt1 | contig 10019 bp, 6 predicted proteins | sample LaCtaG_2_FD_187115 | JGI IMG/M metagenome (GOLD analysis project Ga0247837, IMG submission 187115) | Freshwater microbial communities from meromictic Lake La Cruz, Castile-La Mancha, Spain - LaCruzMarch2015_14.5m | ecosystem: Environmental > Aquatic > Freshwater > Lake | place: Spain: Castile-La... | reverse complement strand
TGACAGTGTCAAGGGCCAGGCTGTGCTCGGAAAGGCGAAGTTCGGAGGAGCGTTCCAGGTCGGACAGGCGGGCTTTGGCCTGGACTCTCTGCGCTTCGGATGTAGCTTCCAGGCTTCTTACTTGGGTTTCAAGGGCTTCTGTTTGTAGACGAAGAGACTGATTCCTGGCTTGTTCCCGCGCATAGACTTCCGTGAAGCCACTGGGAAACAGGACTTGGAAGGGAGTTGAGTCGCACTCAGCAAGCGCTTGCTGCAAGTTGGTGGCTGGCGGAAGCAAACTGTGAGCAAGGACAGTAGTCATAGCCTCTTGGCAGCAGACAAAGCAGCGTTGGAGGGCAGGAAGCAGGTTACAGCCCTCTATTGGTCCAAATACTACCGGAGTGATACTGCAGACTGCAGGCGCTTCCAACAGTTGAGGCAGACCTTGAGCGTTTTTGAGTCGTTTGCAGACCTGTGGGTCCTCAAACTCTCTTTTGCGTTTGGACAGGACTCCCTCCATTTCCTACCTAGTTTAGAGTCTAGCCCTGGGAACCAGACTTTGCTGTAGGCGCTGCGCAATGGCAGCTATGAATTGCTGCGTAGTCACGTATTGGCTGCGCTGCACTCTATCCCCATGCACACATATTGCCAAGTCCTTGGTGAAGACTCCCGCCTCCACAGTCTTGATAGTGACGTCTTCCAGAGTGTCGCAGAACTGCTTCAAAGCTGGGTTATTGTCCAGCTTGGCTCTGTGCATCAAGCCGCGTGTCCAGGCGAATATACTGGCGATAGGGTTGGAAGAGGTTTCCCCGCCCTTCTGATGCACGCGGAAATGCCGAGTGATGGTGCCGTGGGCCGCTTCAGCTTCTATCGCCCCTGTGGGAGACGTCAAAACACTGGTCATAAGTCCCAGAGAGCCGTACCCCTGCGCCACTATATCGCTCTGCACGTCCCCATCGTAGTTCTTGCAGGCCCAGATGAAGCCTCCGCTGCTCTTCAGTGCCTGCGCCACCATGTCGTCAATTAGTCGATGCTCAAACGTTAGTCCCTTGGCTTGGAACTTGCCTTTGTACTCTCGTGCGAACATGTCCTCGAAGATGTCCTTGAAGCGGCCGTCGTAGGTCTTGAGAATGGTGTTTTTGGAGCAGAAGAAGAGTGGGAAGTTGCGTTCCAAGGCGTACTCAAAGCAACTGCGAGCGAACTCCACAATGGACTCGTCAGTGTTGTACATCGCCATCGTCACTCCGGGGTTTTTGAAAGTGAAGACCTCCAACTTCTGCGGCTGGCCTCCTTTAGGCGTATAGACCAGTTCCACAATGCCAGGCTGAGTGACTCTCAGTTCTGTGGCTCTGTACTGGTCTGCGTGAGCGTGTCTGCCCACTACAATGGGCTTGTTCCAGCCGGGGACTAGTCTCGGTATGTTCTTGATAAGAATCGGCTCGCGAAAGACAGTGCCTCTGAGCTCGTTCCGGATGGTGCCGTTGGGCGACTTCCACATCTTCTTTAGCCCGAACTCCTTCACTCTGGCTTCATCTGGAGTGATTGTAGCGCACTTGATCCCTACTTTGCAGTCGAGAATAGCGCGAGAGGCTGCGAGTGTGATTTCGTCATTTGTGCTGTCGCGACTAGGCAGGGATAAGTCGAAATAGAGCACAGGCAGGTCAAGGTAAGGGAAAATCAGCTGGTCCTTGATGAGTTGCCAAATGACTCGGGTCATTTCGTCACCATCCAGCTCGGCAATAGGGTTCGCCACCCTGATCTTCTGTGGTGCCGCAGCCATATATAAGCGAATGGCGTTTTAACCCAAAGCATTGTCCTGTCGCTAGAATACGTCCACTGCGGCTGGCTTCGGCGTCCTGCGGCTTTGGATACTCAAATTAGAGGTTTGCGAGGTTGAAAGAAGGAGCAAGGAACTGGATTATGTTGTTTAGAAACTAGATAATTGAGGAGAACTCTACCAATCTAGCCACAAAGTCTATCCCCTGCAAGCGGAATCAATAAGCGCTGGATCCACTGTAACTAGTATCTTAAGTACCAACTCTTCAAACCAGACACCCTGTGCAAATGACTGCCCCATATTAGCGGCAGTACAATGTACACGAACCTCCGCTTCCTTAATCGCGATTTATCAGACAGTCCACAGCCGCGCAGGCTGCACTACAGTCCTGTGCAGGAGCGGAAGGCCAAGTCTATGTCCCCCGCCAAGCAGCCTCGGCCAAGCTCCTTTCTGCCCCCTCTCCAGTCCAAGCCGTCCCGGTCGAAAGCCTTGCTACAGCCAGTGAGAAGAACGCCCACGGTAGAGGCTGGAGAGGACTGTGGGTATGTATTTGGCTTTGGCCTGGGTGCAGGCTTCTACAGGCCCATAGGAGTGGGCTTCCTTTTAACTCGAGACATTGCACTTACAGCCAGAAGTGTGATTCACAGTCAAGAAATGGCCCGGCGCTGCCAGCTCCAATTCACTGATGGGGAAATTTACGACTTCTCCCCTTACCGTCTCTTCCTCGCTTTACCTCATCTTAACCTTACACTCACAGCAGTAGAGCCTGCTGAGTCTCCAGGAAGACTCAGAGACCCGGTGGACATTGTGAATAGCTTTGGACTGGACGAAGAAGAAGCAGTGCAGCATATAGGAGTTTCGCAGGTGCAGTCGAAAGTAAGGATGGTGGATGCCCAGCGCTTCTACTTCCGAAGTGGAGGGCAGTTACTACCTGGCACACCTGTCTTCGACAAAAGTTGGCGTTTCCAAGGTGTGACTGTGACTAGCAGTGCTACCTACCACTATAACGAAGCTATTCGAGTCGACTGTCTGGCCGAAGCCCTGCTAGCCTCCGCGTCTATCTTCACTGCCAGTCCTGACATGCAGACGCTCCTGTCCCGTCTTTACTACCGGCCCAAGCCTGACACCAATAATGAAGAGGAAGTGTGTTGGTTTGAGTGGATGCAGCAGCGAGTGATTGGGTACCGCGTGGACTTAGACCGATGGAACACGAGAGACATAGGGAACGCGGACGAGCTGGAGATGGAAAGCAGGGGCGACTGGTACTTCCGCTGGGGCAGCAAGTGCGTGCGTTTGCCAGATTCCTGCTACTTAGTAGTGGGCGGAAGCGAGAGACAAAACCCGGTGGCAGAGGCATATCACTACTCTCCAGCGCATAACCGAGTCACTCGCTGCGACAGTCTCAAAGTCGGGAGACAGGCGTGTGGCTTGGCGGTTTTAAACGGATTCGTCTATGCGCTGGGAGGGGAATACACCAATGGCTCCTGTGAGCAGTACAGCCTTTCCGCCCTCCACTGGAGCTTTATAAGTCCTATGAACATTGCTAGACATGCAATTAATGCAGTGGGGATGGGGTCGTGGGTGTATGTGGCCGGAGGACTGCCGCTCGTGTCAGCGGGCAGCACAGTGGAGCGCTATTTACCCCAGAGAGACGAGTGGGAACTGCTGCCTGTGACCTTACCAGAGCCTTTGTGCAACAGTGCACTATGTGTAGTTGCGCAGGACTCATTAGCAATCATGGGAGGCAGACTTTCAACACAGGTGTATATGCTGAAAATACTAGGGTCGACCTCCTCCTTCTTCCTAACCAGCGCCAACACTCTTTCCCTTCACGAATGTCTCTCCTTCACAGTTCCCACTGAAACTCTCTACCCTGTGCTGCTCTCCTCCCGCACCAACACTGCCTACCTCTTTAACTGCCATGAAGGCGAACACCGGCCAGTTCTCGTCAAGTACCGAAAGGACTGCTTTTTCCGCAGACCCAGACTGAGACGGGAAGGACTCGACTCTCACTCGTTTATGTATTAATATCCCAATGGCTATTCACTCGCGAGTAATCTTTGGCAGCGGAATGAAGGACAGGAAGAGTGAACAGGCTTTGTTGCAGCGACCTGAAGATGCGGACAAGTTTCAGCCGGTGTCTTCGGCATTTCCTGTCCAGCAGGAAGCGAAGGCCCCTCCGTTTATGCAGAAACGAGTAGGTGAGTTCGAAAGGCCTGTGAGTGCTGGGTCTCAAGACCTTACAGCGCTCGGAGACTCAGCTCTACTGGCTCAATTTCTAGGGAAAAATAGCAAAACAGAAGGCAAAAGCTTCTATCAGACGACTGGACTGGACGAGACGACTATAGAAGCCGAATTGCTCTCACGGCCCACACTAAAACTTAGCTTCGACAGCGTCCCAAAGGAGCCTGACATATTGGCTGAGGAGGACCCTGAACAGGAAGAGGATTTCTCCCAGTCGCAGGCCCACGGAGGACTGGAGCTCTCCCCTCGAATGAGCTCCTTATTGGCTGAAAACGATGCGCTTAGGGTGAGGACTAAGTCGGCCCATCTCACTTTGAAGCTGAGAACAGAGTTTGACCTGGTGAGTAAAAGAATTGAGCCTTTGCCTCGCACAGAGTCCGATGCAATCCTTCCCCAGTTCCTCCCTCTGCATGTACTAAACTACTCCCAAGGTCTGTCCGCTCTGCGCAAAACCAACTTGCACATGTACATGGAGCCCCCTGAAAATGAAACCGTATTCACTCGATTCGCTGCCTACTTTCACAGATCTCGCCTTCGCAACGAAGTCGCCATTGGGGAGTACTCACTGGTGCTTGCATTGGAAAAGAGACGTCTCAACTTGAAAGCGGTACTGGATTTAGACCTCCTTCACAGCATCTGGAAAGCCCTCATTCCCCGTACCGAATTCACGCTATCCAGCCAAAGCTGGGAACTCCTGGGACTCCCTGCCTCCGAAGCCCTTCAGATCTGCAACACCTGGGGCCTTCTCCAACTCCTCTACTGCCTTTGTGAGTGCCGCGCTCTGGCTCTGGACCTCTACCGACTCTCCAAAACTCCCACCAGGACCTTTTCCTTCACCGCCCGGTCTCTTTCCCTGTCTGCTATGTGTCTGCGAGTGGCCAAAGCAGGCGCTCTCAACCGCTACTTCAACAAGTTCCACTCAGTGTGTGATGTACTAAATGCAGTGTACCTAGGAAGTCTGGTGAGGTGGACGCAACTGCACCTCCGCCATGCAGCCCTTGACAAGGACCTGGAGAAAGATATGAGAGCCAAGCCTGCGAAGTACATTCAACTGGGTCGACAGCAGGTTCGCTTGTAGCCTAAGAAGTCTTTTAGAGGAGATCTACTTCTAAATCCACCTTGTGACCATTCAGGTTAGGCACGCTGAAGCGGTCCACTTCGACTCCGGCCTTCATCACTCTGAACAGGTTTTTGAACAGGTGATGGGAGGAAGTCTTGCATTTCTGTTGGATGGAGGTCAGGACACAGGCCGGGCCAAATTCGCCTTCTACGAGCAATTTGACCCCTTCCGGGAGGTGCGCCTTTAGCTCGATTTCATGATGGAGACTGCGAGACTTGAGCAGGTAGCTGACCTTGGAGTTGGGGAGATTGAGAGTAGTTTGGTTGGTAGGCGGGACAGCTGTCATGGTCACTACCACGTCGTAGGGAATTTGAAGGGTGGGGAAGGTGATACGCAGGTGATTGGGACTGGAAGGCATTATCGTGCCGGCCACTCCCTGTAGTGTCGCCGCTGTAACGAAGTATCCATTGGGGTAGTACTCAGCTGCGTTGAAATACAGCTCAGTCGGCCCTGCTATCATAGGGTCCAGCACAAAAGCAGCGATAAAGTCCCCAGTATTATTGTCAAACCGCATCAACTCCGGTGTGCCTTGGAAGGCCTGAATATAAGTCCGGGACAGGGCTCTCAGCTTGTTCACCTGCAGACCTCCTGTTTGGTTATACAGTCCTTCCACCAAGTTCCCACTGGTCGTGTAGTCTCCGAATCCTTTGAACATCCAGTACGCCCAGGACACCAAGTGCTCGTCACAGGTCTCAGCTACACTGGTGATTTCGGCTGCGCACGCCCAGGAGTCGGTGCAGGCTCCGAACTCGGAAATGATCAAGCCTGTGCCGAGACGCTCAGCGTCCTCTGCCCTGGTCGCCACTCTCTTCTGGTGGAACTTCCTGCACATTGCTGCCTTGTTGAGCGGAGGCTCTCCTGAAGCGCACATGCTGGGACTCGCTTGGCAGCAGTACGTGTGGTCATTGAGTATCTGCAGGGAGTTGTAGGCGGGACCGCTAGGAGTTTCGTCGAAGCCTGCATGGAACACAATGCCGCCAAGAATGGGCAAGAGGTCAGTCTGGACGGGTTCAAAGAAGATTATTTTCTCAGCGCTGTACTGCCGGATTGCATTGGCGAGCTTTTGGTAGAGCGGCTGCAGCACTTTCCGGTCAAATCTGCCTGGGAGAGCCAGACTTGGGTCAGTGTAGAGGTTGGCAGCGAGAGGCTCGTTGATGAGGTCGTAGCCAATGACATAGGGGTTCTTTCCCAAAATAGCAGCTACGTTCTGCCAGTGGCCAATGAAGTGGTCTAGAAGGCCGCTCTGGTTGGTGTAGAGGTTGTTGAAGGCGGACATCGCTTCCGGACTCATGTAGTAGTCACTGAACATGTGCTTGAGGCAGTCAGCAATAATCGGGTTGCCATCTGAGTCGTACTGGAAGTTGTACTTAGTCAAAGGAGTGCACAGTCCAAACAACTCTGCGGCTTTGCCCACTAGTCCCTCACATGTATGACTCAAGTTCTGAGCCCAGAAGTTCGGCACTCCCTCTCCACAGATTGCCCTGGCGTACACGTCTTGATGTGCGTCCACCAGAGTGTAAATACCCGCTTCTCCCATAGCTGTGATGAGGCTGTTCACTTGGTTGAGGTAGGTGGTGTTGTAGACTCCTGGGGAAACCTCTGTGGCTTCCCACATCACTCCCAGACGGACAAAATTGAAGCCCCAGGCCACTAAATTGGTGATGTCTTCGGGGGAGATGGACATCTGAGGGTCGAAGGAAGTCGTGATAGGGATGAAGGGGGCCACTTTGACTACTGCGTTCATCCCGTGGAATAGTCTTGTACGGCCGAGGTCGTCGTTGAAGAAACGCGTGACAGGGTTCATATAGAAGGCGGACACGGTCAGGGCCAGGAGAAGACATACTCGCAGGTCCATTTTTGCAACAGGTGCATCCGAGCAGGGAATCACTCAAACAACTTCAAGTGCTCATTAAGCCTGAATCAAATAATAAGTAACGAAGATGGGCTGCGGAAGTACTTCCAAACCAAATATCTCCGAGTCCGTAGTGGCTCGCAACCCCAAGGCAGTCCCAGAAAGTGAGCCCACTGCCTCGGAGTCAAAAACACGCAGTCAGCCTGAGCCTGTGAAGCCAGGGCCAAATGAACGCTTTACAGACCCGGTAGTGATGACACGACAGTACGCTATTGGGGAAGTTATTGGCACTGGTGCCTTTGCTGAGGTCAAGAAGGTCCTGCATCGGGCAACGGGCGACTCCAGAGCGCTGAAAATTGTGCACAAAGCGGGCTTGCAGGAGCAACAACTCGGGCAGAACCAGTTGCTGCAGGAGCTTAAAATCCTGCAGTCGCTGGACCACCCCAGCATCCTGCACTTGTACGAGTGGTACGAAGACAAAATGAAGTACTACCTGATCACCGAACTGTGCTCTGGGGGCGAACTGTTCAGACTGGTTTCCACTCACAACCAACTCACAGAAGCGGATGTGGCGAATGTGATGTATCAAGTCTTATCCGCTGTTACTTATAGTCACACAAAGCAAGTCATTCATCGAGACTTGAAGCCGGAAAATATATTCCTCATTGGAGAGCCGGGGGACTTGAGGGTGAAAGTGGCGGATTTCGGGAGTTCTGCAGTGCTGGATAAGAATAGACGCCTAAGTGGCGTATTCGGCTCCGGCTACTATATCGCTCCGGAGGTCATCAAAGGCACATATGATGAAAAATGCGACGTCTGGAGTTGCGGAATCATTCTGTACATCCTTTTAACCGGAGTTCCGCCCTACCCTGGCAACACAGAAGAAGCCATCATGCGAAGTGTGGAGCGTGGCGATATAAATCTGAGGAAAATGCAAGCCCTTTCCTCAGACGCCATTCAACTCATCCTTATGATGCTCAAGCCCGACCCTAAAGAGCGCGTGTCCGCCTCTACTGCCTTCGAGCATTGCTGGATCCAGCGCTTTCGAGAGCAAAGTCTCATCCCTCCGAAACTGCTGACATCCGCACTTGCCAACTTGAAGGCTTTTAGTCGCAATTGCAAGCTGAAAGACGCGATTTTGACCTTCATTGCGAGTCAGGTGATCACTCAAGCCGAAGAAAGGGAACTCGCCCAAGTCTTTTTCACTCTCGACAGGAACGGTGACGGACGCATCAGTCGCACTGAACTGCTGGCGAAGTATGGGGAAGTGCTAGGGGTCACCGAAGCAGAGCGGGAAGTTACCGAAATAATGCAGAAAATTGACTTAGACCAAAGCGGCTTTATCGACTACAAGGAGTTTTTGAAGGCGAGCATGGAGAGATCGAAGCACGCAAGTAAGGACAGTTTGGACGCTGCCTTCAAGATGTTCGATAGGGACGGAGACGGACGGATATCAGCGGAGGAACTGAGGTGGGTACTCACTGGCGGAGTGGTGCAGGACAAAGCCTGGGAAGAGCTACTGAGAGAGGTGGACTCCAACCACGACGGAGAAGTCGACCTAAGGGAGTTCATGGCGCTGGTGCAGGCGAGCTTCTAGGTGTGTTTACTAGTACATTACCAGCGTTGCAAGCTGGGGTTGCCCTGCGCTTCGAACTCGCGCTCCAGCTGCGCAATGCGAGTGCGCGACAGGTTGAAGCTGAAGGCCGCTGGGAGCAGTTCTTCCGAGGACACCGACTGCGCTTTGTCCTTGATAGTCTGCAGGGCTTCTTCGAAAGGCTGCGAGCGGATTTCCTTCTCGCAAAGCTTCAAAAGGCCCAGAAACACTCTGTATACTATTTTGTACCCTTCGAGGAAAAAGGAGTCCCATATCCGGACGACAGTTTCCACGGGCAGAGAACAGGCGAACAGAGTCATGATCCAGTTCACTGCGTAGAGAGTTGCGCTCAGGTTGATATCCTGCAGGTGGCGGAACACCTTCGGCAAGTAGGTCAGTCCCAATCCTTGCGCGACGTATACAGTTTTGTAAACTCCGGGCATGCCTGCTGCATACAAGCTCTGCAGTCCGTAGCCTTTCATCAGGCTGTCCATCAGCAGAAAGGCCGAGTCTTCCGGCCCATAAGTCAGCAACAATCCTGCGATGAAGCCCATCCCCTGGCAGTAGCCGATGTCACGGTTGTGCAGGGAATAGGCACGCAGCACTCTGTAAAGTGCATCCTGCCCTGCAAGTTCCCTGAAGAACACATGTTTGGGGAAGGTGCGATATACATCCTTGCGGATCTGCGCTTCGTACAGCGATATCTCCTCTGACAGAGTCAGTTCTTTGTATAAGTCTGAAGTTTCCGTGGACCGAGTGGCTGCGAAGTCCAGCCACACCTTGCCTCGCAGACAGTCCGGCACTCCCTTCCGTGTCCTTTGCTTGAGTTTCTTCTGTCTGGAACGCTTCATGAACTCCCACCTGACCAGCATTTCCTGCCACTTCTCCAGCCTCGCGTTGTCTCTGCGGAGGTGAAATGAGGCCGCTGGCGTGTCGGTCAGGAAGCCGAACTTATCAACGTACACTTCCGAGGCCGTGCTGGCATCGTCCGCGGAATCCATTACTTCCTTACTGCTCAGGGCACTTTGCCCAGAGTTAACGCCACTCCCAGCACCCAAGCCTCGCAGAGGACCATTGCCCTCAACAAGCGAAACCATTTTACTCGACTCCTCACTGTCCTACCTATCCTAGGTGTGCGACTGCACGTTAGTGAAGTGGAGAAACTGGTCCGCTCTTTGTCCAAAATGCCCTCTTTTTGACGTCATAGTCTCCTAAGTCCACACAAAGGTGCTTATATAGAGAGGGGGGAAAAGCTCAATTTCCCAGTACGTAGAGAGGGCTGCACTCCAGCGCTGCTATATCCGCTGTCAAGAGACTCTGACTACTGTCCTCACATACAGTTTGATTTCGCCAGTCACCAAGTTGTTGCAAGCAGAAGCCCTTGAAACCCAAGTAAGAAGCCTGGAAGCTACATCCGAAGCGCAGAGAGTCCAGGCCAAAGCTCGCCTGTCCG
>Ga0247837_1011029_pt1 | contig 10019 bp, 9 predicted proteins | sample LaCtaG_2_FD_187115 | JGI IMG/M metagenome (GOLD analysis project Ga0247837, IMG submission 187115) | Freshwater microbial communities from meromictic Lake La Cruz, Castile-La Mancha, Spain - LaCruzMarch2015_14.5m | ecosystem: Environmental > Aquatic > Freshwater > Lake | place: Spain: Castile-La... | reverse complement strand
TATGAGAGATATAGTAAGGGGATTATTATTGAAGGTAACTTTCCCAGAGTCCCAAGAAAGCTGGTAAACGCTCCATATTCCCTGCTTTTGCGACCCACCACAGCTCTGCAGTCCTCCACATTCGCACATATCAGCGTTTTCTCTACCTGCAGAAGGGACAGACAAGCAGTTCCCCACCGACTTACATCAACCACAGAGTTTCGAAGTAATTCAGTGCTCTCTGCATAGGAACTAGTCAATGCAGCCCTAATACTATCTGTCACTATTTTCAAAGCCACATGCCGATATAAAGTCGCAGGCAGGCTTTCTGCTACGAATAGTGCTGTTTCCTGGCCATGTCCTGCGCACACTCCAAGGAGTCTAGACTCGTCTTTGCTTATGTCAAAATAGCAATTTGGGTTAAAACGCTTGGGAAGGCATTTAAACTGCCGATCTGGCTGCTGAAATACACACTTGGAAGGCCTTGCAAAGGCTCAGTTTCAAGTAATTGAGGCCGAATAAGGACTTTGGGACACTTTGTGAGTCGGATAGAGAATGGCTTTGTGGAAATTGCTTACTCGGGTGGTGTTTATAGGACTGCTAGACACGCTTTTCCCCAGTTTCAGGCTTCGTAACGGCCTTTCCAGCTTCGAAAGATCCTTGACAAGTGGCGGCGAGAAGCGGAAAAGACCCATGTTTGTATACTGCTAGTACTCAGTGTACTATTCAGAAAGGTGGCTAAACCAGGTGTATGTGAAAACTTAGGACTTTCTCTACAAACCATATATAGGGAAAGCTGAGTACAAATGTAAATTCGCTCTGGCATTGCAAAGGCTTTTATCCTAACTAGGGCATGTCTAGGCGGTAATTAAGAGCCTGGAATTAGTGGAAATAGCAAGGGAGTGGTCACAATTGAGGCACTTAGCAGAGGCTACTTACTGATCCAGCACTACCAGCATCACTGTAATGTCGTCCACCAGCCCTCCTCGTCCCTTCCACCTCCTCTGTGCCTCCAGCACCAGCGCTCCTGGTGCATTCTGAGGACTCAGCTTCAAGTGCTTGGCTGTCATTCGTACAGCTTCAACACTGGATATCACCTCCCACAGGCCGTATGTCGCTAGTAGCAAGAACTTGTCCATCGGAGAAGGCTGGAAGTAGGTGATTTCAGGCTCGGGCAGGACGCCTATAGGCTCGACCAGGGTGTCTCCCAGGGCTCTAGAGATGCAGAGCCCGGGGAATTGGGTGCCTTTGATGTATACTCTGGCAGGACCTGTGTGGAGCCGCTTGGATATGGCTACCTCTCCACCTTGGCTTAATATACGCGTTAGTTCTGAGTCCTGGTCAGGCCTGTGCTCCTTTGAGAGCTGGTAAACGCTCCAAACGCCATTCAGAAAGCGTCCAATCAGTGCTTGAGTGTGGCCTAAATTCGCACAAAGAATATACGAAGAAGTAAATACAAGCGATATGCACGCACAGCCCGAGGCTCTAAAGTCATTTTTAGACGTTTTCACCAATTCCGAGCATTCATCGTACGAACTGACAATAGCGGCACTCAGACTGTACCTGTCCATTTGGTCCAGCTTTCGAAAGACTAGTCCCGGCAGTTCGTCCGCCACTAGGCGAGAAACCAGGTGGCCCTTCGCTCCATGTCCATCACACAGTCCCAGCACTCTACACTCACTATTGACAGTTTGGTCGAAGTATGAGTCTTGGTTATGAGACTTCCGCACTCCATAGACAGAGCCAATGGCGGTTTTGAAGTAGGCGGAAGCAGCTAGGAGAGGCCGAGGGGAGTCGATGTCATTAGGCCAGGGACTTGGAAGTAGTGCAGTTTTGAGGGGGGAACCATAGACTTGAGAGGGACGATTGGACTTCCAGGCTCTGAGTCTGGCCTGACTTTCTGAGTTGGGACTGGATTTCTTCAATAGCTGCCCGAGGGTTAGTTTGCACTTGGCGGGCTCGAGCAGAGGCACGGAACTCCCCCGGCGGATGTGTGGCAACGAGAAACGGATTTGCCCTCCAGGAGACTTCACTGTGTCCATATCTGTTTATTGTGCGCTTACATCAGGCCTGAAGTCTGGGAACACTAGCCACTGGATCAGATTGAAGGACCTCGAATAGGTATATAAATGGACATTTGGAACCCTTGCTGGAGTGGGATTTAGGCGATAGATTTACTTAGAAGCGAAGGTCGCTACAATGACTGTGATATCATCCACTGTGGAGCCTTTCTGAAGCCAGCGACGTTGCGCCTCAGTGACCAGCGCCTTGCACAGTCCTGCAGGGTCGGAAAGGTACAGTGCACTCACAAACCTCACAGCTTCCATGCTCGAAAACACTCTCCACAGACCATCCGACCCAACAACCAGGAACTTGTCACTGGCTGTCAGCTGGATAGCCTGGAAGTCTGGGTCAGAGATGACTCCTGCTTTCTCAGCACTGGTATGTCCCATACACCTGGACATGGACAGGCCTGGGTACAGTTCTCCCTTCACATACACTCGCATTGGCCCTCCGCGGCCTGTCTTCGACCCTGCCACTTCTCCGCCTGCTGCTAGGATTCGGTCGATTTCGCGTTCAGGCTTGTGGTCCCAGGAGAGCTGGTACACAGCCCAGATGTTGTCGATCAGACGGCCGACCACTGCTCTGGAGTCGCCAATGTTGCCGCAAATCAGCAAGTTGTCGATAGCCATAACAGCGACACAGGTGCTTCCAGCGGCTTTTACGTCCACATTCGACTCCTTCAATAGCTGATTCGCCTCCTCCATGCTGGCTTTTAGGGCGGCTTTCATGCTCTGGATTTCTCGCTTCGCAGCCTTACGAAAGAGCAAAACGGGCAGTTTCTGGCATATGAAGGAAGACACGGCTGCACCAGTGCTGCCGTGACCATCACAAATTGCCATCGCGCGGCAACTTCCATGGCTTTGTTCAAAATAGCAATCCTGGTTCTCAGACTTCACAGTGCCTTTTATCATTCCCGCTGCAGATTCAGCGTATACCTGCGAGGTAGTGACTGTGGGTTGGAGGAAACGCATGGGAGGCAGGACAGAGACACTGGGACGGAGAGGACGTCTACGCTGCAGACTCGAGTCCTTCAGCCAGGACCGGTCCTTCTCAACGGATACGTTCTGCTGCGCACTGCGGTTGGCCTGCGGAGCTTGGAACGAGGGAAAGCCAGGCCGCAGCCGCAGGGGATTGGTATGCCGCTGAGGCTTGAGCACTGGCAGGACAGGCACAGACTCCATTATCCCTAGAGCCGCTCTACTGCAATAGCACGACTAGTGCGGTTATATCATCAACTCCCCGAGTTCTCTGCTGCCACCGCCTTTCTGCCTCGTCCACTAGTCCTTCCGCTGCTCGCTCTACGCCCTGATCTAGCATTGGCTGCACCAGAGACACCGCTTCCATGCTGTTCACCACGTTCCATAGTCCGTCGGAAGCCACGATCATGAAGCGGTCCCAGTCTGCTAAGCGAATTGCTTGCACGTCTGGCACAGCTATCACTCCCGCGCTTGCCGCTATGTCGTCTCCCAGGGCTCTGGACACTGATAGCCCGGGGAAAGGCTTATTTTTGTGGAATACGCGGGCAGGACCGAGTCTCGGAGCTGAAACCTCCCCACCGTAACTCTGAATCCGCCTGTGCTCTGTTGGCAAATCAGGCTTATGGTCCCACGAGAGCTGGTACAGTCCCCAGATCCCCCCGATATTCCTGCCTACAACTGCCCTGCAGTCCCCCACGTTCGCACAAATCAGGTCTGTGTTCGTTATCAGGACCGAGACACAGGTGGAGCCAGAGGCAGTGGTGTCGAAAGTAGTGGCTTTGAGCATTTTCGCGCACTCTGAATAGGCCTGCACGAGAGCCGCTTTAAGGCTTTCTACGTCCTTGTGGACAACTTTGCGGAATAAAGCCTTGGGTAACTGCTCAGCTAGGAAGGCTGACACTAGGTGTCCCAGCGGGCCGTGTCCATCACACACTCCCACTAGTCTGCAAGGACCTAAACATTGGTCGAAGTAGGTGTCCTGACTCTGCTCTTTCTGTGTCTTCCCAATGCGTCCTACCTTCCGCCCGACCCCTACCCGGATTTGCGGCTCCAGCAGTACTTTCCGACTCCCAGTGCTGCTTTTGATATTGCGGGATGGAGGACGGGCAGGGGAGTCTCTACGGTAGGTGGCTAGTCCGGGCAGGGAATAGGGCTTTGCGAGGCGATACGGAGATTGGTAGGGACTGGAGTGGAGGGAGTAGGGTAGGAACTTCCCAGGCTTCAGACTCAGGCGAGAACGACTTAGCAGGTTGGCACTGCTTCGGTCCATCTTACCGGCGTGCATATATTACTGCGGTACTCAGGAGGGTTGGCCGTAACTAGAGACAGCGCATCCACATTAAGTACTAAGGAGGATTGGGAGAAAAAGAACAGTGATGTCGTCCATATAGGTCCCTTGGAGCGCCCAGCGTCGCTCTGCTTCCGAAGCCAGCGCTTCCGAGACCGACTCAGGCTGCGTCTGATACACAGCAGAAGCCAACTTCACCACTTCAATACTAGTCATGACGTGCCAAAGTCCGTCAGTCGCCACTATGAGGAACTTGTCAGCGGGTGCTAACGTCACAGTCTGCACCTCTGGCTCGCAGACCACTCCCACTGCTTCTGCCTTCCTGTGACCCATTACTCTCGATATCGCCAGGCCTGGACGCTTGCCGTCTCTCGCGTATACTCGGAAAGCACCACTTCTGCCTTTGCCTGGGGAAACAGATCCTCCGGATCCCAGGATGCGCTTGAGTTCCTGGGGGTTATCGGGCTTGTGGTCCCAGGAAAGCTGGTGAACGGACCAGGCGCCCCGCATACAGCGGCCCAGAATAGCGCGAGAATCCCCTACATTCGAGCAAGTTATAAAGTTGCCAGAGATGAGAATGGACAGACACGTCGCTCCCGAGTCCTCCACTTCAATCCCTGAGTCTCTGAGCATGAAATTGCAGTCCACCAGTGACAGACACAGCGCCTGTGCAAAGCTGTCCACGTCCTTTTTGATGTTCCGCTGAAACAGCACTTGCGGTAGCTTCTGAGCTATGAAGGTGGAGACCTGCAGGCCGTGAGGTCCGTGTCCGTCTGCTACGCCTAGGAGTCTGGCAGTGCCGTGAGTCTGGTCGAAATGGGCGTCTTGGCTGCCTCCGCCCTTGGGACCGTCGCGATTGTGGCCTGTTCGGAGGCCTAGGAGCAATTCGCCGAGTTTGGGCGAAGAATGGATAGGCGGTAGTAAACCCCGATAGGTGTCGTTTCTTCCCACATCTCTGGTGTACCGACTCGGACTGGGGTTGCTGGATTGGACCAAAGGCTGATACCTAGCTGAAACCTGCGTAGAAGTAGTCATGGACCAGACCCTACGATGTCCTTTTTCCATAGTCTATTAGTCAACTAAGAAATTGCACCAGTAAGACCGTTACATCCCGCACCTTGGGTCCTCGGCTTCGCCAGCGTCTTTCTGCCTCTGCTGCAACTATCTCTGAGGCGCTTTCCAGACGGTCAGGCCACTGGCCTTGGACCATTCGCACTATTTCCATGCTGCTAAAGACCTCCCAAAGGCCGGGAGAGGCCAAAATCAGGAAGCGGTCGTTGGAAGTGAGGCTTATACAGGCGAGTTCGGGAGAAAGGTGCACGCTTCTTCGAGGGCTTTTTGCGTGAAGACGGGGCAAAATAGCTGTAGATTGGCTGGACTTTAGAGTGTTCCTTGCAGGGGAAAGCTGCTTAAATGCCGCAGACCCTAAATGCCGCTTGTGAAAGACTGGCAACTCCGGCTTTATCCCCCAGACCAACTGATACACTCCCCATATGCCTCCAATCACTCTGCCGACCACAGCCCTGCCTTGCCCTACATTCAGACTAATGAGGGCGTTTTCAGTAACGAGTACAGCCATTACATATGCCCCCGAGTCCTTCAGCCGTCCCTTCATCTGCTTCATAGAGCGCAAGCAATCCTCATAGGTTTGCACCAAAGTCGCTTTGATGCTGTCCAAATCCTTGCGAGCGCTTTTCCGGAAAAGCAACTTCGGGAATTGCTCCGCTAGGAAGATGGACAGGAGGTGTCCTTTGGGTCCATAGCCTGTGCAGATCCCCACCAGTCTGCAAGCTCCATTGCTTTGGTCGAAACAGGTCTCTCTGCAGGCTTTATTCGGTACTCCTCGCATGGACCCGACAACTTGTGCACAGTGGACTCGAAGGCCGACGGCAATAAGAAAGTTGGGCTTCCTGTATGTAATGCTGGTGCGAAGGACTCGAGGAGAGGAGGTGAGAGTAGAGGAGGGACTGCGAGGGGAGTCAGGCTGGAGGCTGAAGGTCAGTCTGGCCCAGTCCATATATTGCTATTTACGTAAAAGAGGTGGAGAACTGATAAGGAGGCGGAACTGTCCATTGCCTTGTTTGTCCCTTTCCACCTCTTCTTGCCAGTACTTCACATTTTCCTTCACCTGCGCTGCATACCTGCCCGCTTCTGTTTTCTTATCCTGTGCTTCCTTTCTCACCACTTGCGTCCACAGTTCGAACACAGGAACTACCAACAGAGTAAGGAAGCCCAGTTGCACCTGCGGCAGCTTCGCAGTCTGTTTATCGCACAGTGGAGAGACGGGAAGGCCTAGCTGACGCTCGCGGTCGCCTTGCTGGAAGAACTCCTGCAGAATCAGATTTGACCACTTCTGGTGCAGGGCCAGCAGCTTGGCGCCGTGGCCTAAGTCTGCGCAAATTATGCATAACTCCAGGACTTGGACTCGACTAGAGGCGTCCATTAACGTTTTCCCTTCATCCGCCACATACTTCTGCAACTCTCTCACCTTTGACATATGCTTCTGCAAGTCCGTCGCCAAAATCAGCGTAATCACCACTTTCCTGAAGGTCATAAAAGTGGGCTGAGTCATGTTAGCAGTGATAGCGCTATCAGGCCGCTCAAGGACTTGAAAGACCAGGGAGCAGTGCATCATTTCCAGCACACTGCGGTCGTTATAGCGGAGAGCAAGAGGGTCTTGAGTGGTGATTAGGAAGGAGTTGTTGAAGCCAGGGTGACTGACGTCGTGGCCGATGGCTGAGACTAGGAGAGCGAAGACTTCGACAGAAAGGAAAGAGCCAAGCGAGTTCAGCGAAGACATAAGCAGGTGAATCGCAGAATTGAGTACATCCGCCGCATGCAGACTGTTGTGATAGAAATTGGACTTGAGGTACTTCGCCTCCATCCGAGTAAGAAAGCCCAGCAGCTTTTCCCTGGGAATTTCGAACTCTTCAACTAGCGCATAGGCCTGAAACACGCTGAATCCCACCTCTTTGAGCGGCTCCTTCGTATACTCCACTATAGAGAGAGCATCGAAGTTCCAGTGTCCGAGGGTTTTCAGCAGGTCTGAAAGCGGGGAACTGCCTTGCTGCACTTCCCTGACCTTGATTTTCTGCTTTGGTGCAGGGCGGAACACCCGCTGACTGGACCCCACAGCCTCCTCCAACTTCTGACTCAGTGCATCTCTCAAGTTCAGCCGCTCTGAAAATAAGTCCGAAATCATATTCAACTGCTGCTCATTCCACTTCCCAGGGTCTTTCGACAGTACTGAATCCACCAGGAAGTCCAAATCGTCAGTTGTCAGTTCGAGCTTGCTGGGGTCTATGGACTCTTCGCTTTCCATGGGTAGTGATAGTGCGGTGTCTGAGAGGTCTGGGCTTTCTTCCGAAACGAAGGGGAAAGCCAGTACATCTGCGCTTTGGCCTTGGGAAGGGCGGGACAGGTCGGTGAGTTTGGCCAGTAGCGTGCTGGTGCGCCTTCCTAGGAGTGGCTTTTGCTGGAACTTGTCCAAGTGCAGCTGGGCTGTGAGGGTTGCTTGCTGTCGCTTGAGGGAGGTTACTTCCTGTCCGACAGTCTGAGTCAAGGCGGTAACGAGGCGGAGTCGCTTGTCTAAGTAGGTGAGATATAGTCCGAGGAATACGCACAAAGTCACGGCCAGTAGGATTCTATCGGCTGTCTGTATAACTGCCAAAAAGAACAGTAGCCCCATGCCCCAGACTACACCCACATCTCCTTCCAGTCCCATAGCCACTCCCAGGACGCAAGTGGCCTGCCAGTTCACCTGCCGCATTGACTCCAAACAGACTGCGATGCCCACTGCTGCGAGGCGGACGCTAGGGGACAGTCTCCAAGACCCAGCCAAGGCTGCGAAGTGCAGAGGAGTAGATGAGGGGCTGTGAAAGGCGCATATAATCGGAATGGCGAGAAGCACTGCTGTGTTCATATTATCTAGGGAGGTGGAACAGGACACTCACCAAAGTCGAGCCAGAACTGCCGCCAAATGCAAAAGTCGGGAAATCGCGCACATGGTCGACCTCCGGGTACGGAAGCATCGCACACAGCTCCGAATAAGTGTAGTTGCAGCAAGTCACCACCAGCCACGTCTCCGCACAGCATGCAGCCACGCTGTCCACCGCAGTCCTGTACTGCTCTGCACTGTGGGCTTTGTTCAGGAGGAATGCGTCTAAGGTGCCTTTGTCGTGGATTAGGGCCTGGTCTGAGTCGATGCCGAATCGCCAGGTCACTAAATCGCCCTGCTCCACTGTTGCAGTAGGGACTCTTTCCCTGGCTAGTTCGACAGCTGGCTGTGAGAAATCCACTCCGTATAGTCGCTCGAACCCCAACTCTCTGTACTTTTCCAGGGAACAGCCGTTCCCGCAGCCTAAATCCACGAACAGAGCAGTCTGCTGTACGTGTGAAGTCACCATGCGACTCACTTTTCGCTGGGCAGCTGGCCCGAACCAGTCCTCGCAAGAACTGTCGTAGTCCTCAGTGTCTTGCAGACTGGCAGCCTCTTGGGTGAAGACTTCGTCCCAGTAGCTTTGCTGTCCCAAGCGACTTTCCATACTATTCAATAAGCACTAGGACTAGGAATTTAGGCGAATTGATACAAGTGCTCGATGCTGCGAATTGGCTTTTTGGGATATATGAGAATGCAGGGTATAATGGAAAGACGCAAAGATCCAAGGGTGCACTTATTGTGGGTTCGGCAGTGTTCAGGTCTATTCTCACCTTTGAGTCTCAACATCCTTCGAGAAATCTGCACCTGGTTCCCGCCTTCCTACCGCTTAGCTTTGATATACGCCAGCAGTCTCCGCTTATTCGACTTCTCTGCCCAGCAAATGGGTGCGGCTGTGCAGCTTGAAGTGCCGATTCAAGCGAATGAGCAGAGTAGATGGGCGGCAGTGGATGATGTTTGGTGGGTGCTGTGCGGAGGCATGGGTGAGGTCTATGTAGTCATTGTGGGAGGAGTTGATGTTATAGGCTGGCGCACTGCCTATCTACTTCACAAGAATGGTCAAGTCCGTGCTCTCCCCGACCTCAACTTCGGACACGGCAACTGCGGCCTCTCTGTCTGGCGCGGAGCAATCCACATCTTCGGCTCAGGGGACAAAGCAGGGTCGCAGGTCTGTGAGCGCTTCACTCTGTTCAGTGCAGAGAAGTGGCAACTACTGCCCAGTCTGCGGACTGCAAGATGTGCCTTTACGCCTACGATTTGGAGACATGTGATCTACCTTTGCGGAGGCACGCAGAGTTGCTCTATTGAGATATTCGATGGAAGAAGTATGCGCTTGTTGCCGTTGCGCTTGCCGGAGCCAGGGAGTGTAGTGAGCTGGGCACAGGGAGACTGTCTGCAGGTCCTTTCCCGCAACTACATCAGTACACTCGTAGCCCAGTCTGGAGTGAGTGTACCTGCTCTCTACACCAAAGCCCACGATTCCTGCCAGAACTACCCGTACCAGAGTCCTGTGCTGTATAGAGACATCGTCTACTGTGTGAGTTACGCAGGGACTGTGTATAAGTATTCACCTGTACAAGGAGACAAGGTGGGCTATATCACTCGCTAATTCAGTCTAATTAGGCGTAACTATACACAGCAATCGAAGTCAGTCTAGTTTGTATACAGTACTGCACATACTTCCTTCATTGGAGCGTATCTAAACTGAGCTACTACCAGACGGCGTCCATTTACATATAAGCGAGACCTATTATTCCATATGCTTATAGCCGCT
>Ga0247837_1011023_pt1 | contig 10024 bp, 6 predicted proteins | sample LaCtaG_2_FD_187115 | JGI IMG/M metagenome (GOLD analysis project Ga0247837, IMG submission 187115) | Freshwater microbial communities from meromictic Lake La Cruz, Castile-La Mancha, Spain - LaCruzMarch2015_14.5m | ecosystem: Environmental > Aquatic > Freshwater > Lake | place: Spain: Castile-La... | reverse complement strand
TAACTCCCACCCTCAAGTTGTGCCATTAATTTTTTGAGTGCATCAGCCGCACCTTTACGGATTTGTTGCTCGCGGTAGTTAATTCCCGACATCCGCGTTTGAGCGGTAAATGGTATAAATTCAATTTGAGCTGGATCAATATCTTGTTCGTCAATCACATATGCTTGACGCGCCAACACTACGATGCTTTTACCTTCAGGGGTTTCATCGGATAAAGATGAGAGTAGAGCTGCCTTAGCTAATTCAATTTCTTCAACCCCAGCCACGGCATAAAATTTGCTGGCTTGGCGATTACCATAGGTTATCGTACCTGTTTTATCGAGTAATAATACATCTACATCCCCAGCCGCTTCAATAGCACGCCCCGAAGTTGCAATGACATTCGCACCCATCATGCGACCCATTCCAGCCACGCCAATTGCCGATAATAGACCGCCGATAGTGGTTGGAATTAAACAGACTACTAATGCTACGAGCACCGTAATGCTAATTGGCGAACCACTATGATTGGCATTGACGCTATAAATTGACATTGGCAAGAGTGTGACTGCGACTAATAAGAAAATTATGGTCAATGCGGTGAGTAAAATTGAGAGTGCTATTTCATTTGGAGTTTTTTGGCGTTTTGCTCCCTCAACCATTCCAATCATGCGATCTAGAAATGATTCACCTGGATTGACCGAAATTTGTACGACGATCCAATCCGAGAGCACCTTAGTTCCGCCTGTAACCGAACAAAAGTCCCCACCAGATTCACGAATCACTGGCGCGGATTCGCCAGTAATTGCACTTTCATCGACTGATGCGCAGCCCTCAATAATTTCGCCATCACACGGGATGTTATCGCCAGCTTCAACTAAAACGATATCGCCTTTGCGTAAAGTGCTGCTGGAAACTAAGTTGATTTTATCACGAGCTTTAGCGTTACTTAATTGTTTGGCTTGAACATCTTTTTTGGCACTTTTTAAGCTTTCGGCTTGGGCTTTAGAGCGCCCCTCCGCTAGACCCTCGGCAAAATTTGCAAAGAGTAAGGTGAACCATAACCAAATGGTGATACTTATAATAAAGCTAGTTGAGCCACCCGCATCATGTCCAGTTGCGGAGTAAATTCCAATTAAGGTAGTTAAAATACTGCCAATATACACCACAAACATGACTGGATTTTTAGCTTGGGTAATTGGGTTGAGTTTTTTAAAGCTATCAGTAATAGCTGGTAGCAATAATTTTTTGTCTAAAAGACTTAATTGTTTATTTTTCATTTTCTTCGATTGTTGTATAGAGTTAAAAGTATGTCTCAGATATCCATACCACCATAGATTAATTATCTGCTGATAGATAATGGAACAGCTGAGCGTAATTTGAAAAACTAGTATTAGTGCAGTGACTTTAGGTATTTGGGCGTAAGGTGCTTGGGAATGTTGGTGGTGTAAGATTAGATAATGAGATTAAGTAATTAATTCTTAGTGCCGCGCTATGGTTGTATGCGCCGTTGTAATGTGAGTATAAGTTAAAAGTTTTCATAATTTAAATATTGTCAGACAATATCCATTAAAACAGAGAGGAGTGGATTCTAACACCGTTAGGTTGAGCTGTCAAATTATTTTGCGCGTATTCAGTAAAATTAATTTTTAAAGTGAGTTATTTAGATTGCTTAACTGATTTTAATCTTATTTGGCTACGCGCGGTTTTTTTAATTAGAGTTGAAACTAAGGTACTATTGAGGATAGTGTTGGAAAATTAAAATCAATCTTTTTTACGTAAAACAGATGGGAAGTGCGACTTGTTTGCATTCAAAAGTGAAGCAGTGCTAGGCTTGGTTAGCTTGTGGCTAAAATTGAAGAATGTAAAATAAGTAAATAAATTAGGTAGTTTCATAAAGCGTTAAATCCTTTTATTAATAACGAGGGGCGAATTATAACATTGTATTATTTATGTGTCAAATATTTTTGTAGTGTTTTTAAAATTAAGTTAGCGGTAGAGTCTGTGGCGCTGGTCGCTATGATGGGGGTAAATTAGGATAAAAAGTTTGCTTGTTGAGCAAACCGCGCCCATAGAGTTAAACTATGAGTCGCTTGGTTTGGCATAAAATTATGCATAATTCAGTAATAAATTATGATCGAAATAAATTCATTGTTGGGTAACGTTATAACTAATACCAATTGAATTATATTTTAAGGTGAATTGTAGTACCTTTTTGAGAAAGGTACTTATATGAATAATCTCATCAGGATTGGATAAATTTAGCGTAATATTTTTTAAATTAGTAGCGCTTTATTGTCAATATTGATTGTTAAAATTAAATTAAGCATTACAGTTAAAAGTGGAAATATCAATAGCTGGTCATATTAATGTAATAAACTGAGATTGAAAATAAAAAAACCGCAGAATAAACTGCGGCTTTTATAAGAAACTAAGTTCTTAGAATAAGTAACCAACACGTACATAAACTGTATTGTTACCAGCGTTGTATAATTGATTATTAAATGATTGATCATATTTATAACCACCAGCAACCAAGATTGTTTTTGCAATGTCGTATTGAACTTCAGGGTTAATTGTGTAACGGAAATCTGAGACATCACCAGTATCCCAAGTTGCATCGCTGAAAGTAGGATTTACAAATGAAGGCACTGATCCACCACCAGCTTGGGTTGCATTATAACCAGTCATATCAATTGATACTTTTAAATCGCTCATTAAACGATATTCAGGTTTTACGCCAAGACCATAGTATTGTGTAATTGCACCAAGCGAGGTACCATAAGTGTAAGTAGCATAAGGAATAACTTGGAAACCGCTAGTTTCATCACCAAAGAATTGGAACGCATAACCTGCTTTAGCCGTTGCTAAGAATTGACCATAAGTTGAACCACCAAGGTTATTTGCTGGATCGCTTGTAGCTAATACAGGCCAATTTTGAGAGTTATACGGCGATCCATAGGCTTCTGCGTTAATCCAAACATTATTTTTAGCTTGAATCGTTGTACCAAGAGTATAACCAACCGCATTTCCTTGACCTAAGTTCATTGAAGTATTATTGTATTGTAAATATGCATTGTTATTGAAATCTTGGAAAGTTTCAGCAAACGCGGCAATTGATGAAGTAGCTAGTAAAACTGCTAAAATTTTTTTCATTGAAAATATCCCTTTATGTTTCTATTAAGTAAAGTAATTTATTGTAACTTTATTGGCATTGTTCGAATCAGGTTCAAACGCCATTTGTTATGTTGAGGTGATTAGTGTAATGTATTGCTGTTAATATGGTCAAGTTTATGCCATTAAATTATTATGGTTTTTAGTGCTTTAAAGAAAAATATTTAATTGTTATTTAATAACACATTGAATTTATTAGATATAATTGTATTGATTGATGGTGTTGCAATTTGCTGCACTGAGGCAAATTATGACGTTAACACTGTCAAATTTATGTTTTTTAGATTTAGTGCAGGTGATGAATATTGAGATAAAATCTAGCCAGATAAGTTGCTGAAAGTTATCTGGCTAGGTTTTGCAATTATAATTGTGCGACGTACTTTTTATGAAATTGAGCTAATTGAGCAACTAACGCTACGATTTGATTACGTGGTGGTAAGAACGTAGTTCTAAAGTGCCAAGTATTCGGTAGCTGACCAAAGCCTGAGCCAGGTATCACACACAAACCCGTATCTTCAAGTAATGCCATGCAATAGCGCTCATCAACGGTAGCACCGAGTGAAGGATTAAGTTTAGCAGGTGGGAAATTTAGTTTAACAAATGCATACATTGCACCTTCTGGAATATTGACACTAATTCCCTCAATTTTATTTAGTTCATCACCCAAGATGTGGGCTTTTTCTTTTAAATCTTCCAGTATCATGCTACGCTCTTGAATATATTGAGAATAGCTGGCATCATTTTGTTGCGGCGGGCTAACCATTAAATAGGTTGCAATTTGACCAACAACATTGGCACAGAGATTAATTGATTGAAATTTGACAAATTGTTCAAAGACATCATCTGGTACATTGCGAACTTCAAGGTAACCTGAACGATGACCACATTCACCATAAAATCCTTTGGACATTGAGTGAAAACTAAATAAAGAGACATCGCTAACTTGCATGTCGTGCATTACTTTAGCAAATGAGTGAAATTTGCCAGCCTTATTATAAATATTTTCTTGATAGACTTCATCGGCCAAAATAGCTAAATTATGTTGACGTGCAAAATTAATAATCATTTTAATGTTTTCGTAAGATAACACTGCACCAGTTGGATTGCCTGGGTTAATTACCGTGACCGCAACTGGATTTAATTTATTGAGGCGTGCTGTGTTATAACTATCGACTAAGCTTTCTTCATTCAGCTGCCAATGGTTTTCCTCATCCAGATAATAGCCGATGCTTTGTCCACCCGCGAGCGTTAATGCCGCGCTATACATTGGATATTGCGGAACTGGAACCATTAAACCATCATTTTGATTTTTGATAATTGCGGCAATTACCGATTGTGCAGCCTTACTCGCACCGTCGGTTAGGATAATTCGATCGTGGTTAGTTGGAATGTTATCACGGGTAGCAATAAATTTAGCCACAGCCTCACGAACGAATTCCACCCCTGCGCTGGCTGAGTAAGCTCCAACTCCCTCAGGGATTTGGCGTAAGATATAACGAGCACGTTCAATGGAGTCACTATGAAACAAATTAGTTAGATCACGCTCTAATAAATCTGGAAACTCAAGTAAACTAAGTACTTCACGCACATAGCTGAGAGGCTTTTGTGCAAAAGCATGTGGATTACCAATGTTACAGTAAGTTATTTTTTTACCAGATTTTTCAAGTTCTTGGGCACGAGTTACAATTTTCCCGCGCACAGCATATTCGGCATCGATTAATTTTTGATTAAGGTTGTTAAAAGTTATCATATCAAGGTCATCTATAAAAAATTTAAATTATGCAACATACTAGATGTGCAATCAATGAGAGGTTAATTATTCTGTCTGTGTGCTTTTTTATACTGACTTCGTTGTTATTTTATCAACGTTGCCAGAATAATATTTAGCTGGTGATTTAAATAAATTCAGGAACCGCAGGCATCTTTGGTGAAATAGTTAAGACTTCATAACCATTTGCGGTAACTAGTATCGTATGTTCAAATTGCGCGGATAAGCTGCGATCTTTAGCTAAAGCCGTCCAACCATTACTTGAAAAACGCACGTGACGTTTACCTTGATTAATCATTGGTTCAATGGTGAAAATCATGCCCGCTTCAAGTTTTGGACCAGTTTTGGCGCGCCCGTAATGTAATACTTGTGGCTCTTCGTGAAATCCTTTACCAATGCCATGCCCACAAAATTCTTGCACTACGCTGTAGGCATGGTTTTCGGCATGAGTTTGAATTGCATGACCAATATCACCCAGATAATTACCTGGTTTTACTTGCTGAATTCCTAGCCACATGGCTTCATAGGTTATTTGCACAAGGCGTTTTGCTTGTGACGAAACTTTGCTGCCGACTAAAAAAGTTCGTGAGGTATCACCGTGGTAGCCATTTTTGTAAACTGTAATGTCTAGATTGATAATGTCGCCATCTTTAAGAGCTTTCTCATTAGGTATGCCATGACAAATTTCGCTATTAATTGAGGTGCAGATTGAATTTGGAAAGGCTGGACCTTTGGGGCTTGGTTTATAATTCAGTGGTGATGGATAGGCCTGCTGCACATCAACAATGTAATCATGGCAAAGTTTATCTAATTCTAGGGTTGTAATTCCAGGTTGAACATAAGGTTCAATATAATCAAGAACTTCAGCTGCGAGTTTACATGAAATTCGCATAAATTCAATATCTTGAGCATTTTTAATAATAATTGGCATAGTTAAATCCTAATAATCGATATTCATCGCATGTTTAATTGATTTTAAATTAGTGCTTGCAATTTCGCGCGCACGCCCACAGCCATCGCTAAGGATGCGTTTAACTAAGGTTGAATCTTCTTGGTAAGGTTTGGCTTTTTCAATCAGCTCGTGCTGCTGGAGGTTAATTGCATCAATCAGAGGTTGTTTGCAATCTAAACAGCCAATCCCTGCCGATAAACAGCCCATTTCAACCCAGTTACTAACTTCTTGAGTTGAGTAAATCTGGTGTAAACTCCAAACTGGGCAAGAGCTTGGTGTGCCACGGTCACTGCGCTTAATTCTAGCTGGATCGGTAATCATACCTCTAATTTTGCTGCTGACCATCTCAGGTTTTTCACGGATATTGATGGTGTTATTGCGGATAATACTCATTTGAGTACCATCAGTACCAACTATACGTGTAGAGCTACCAGTTAATATATGGGGTTCTTGTAGAAAAACTTTGCCTTTATTTTCAAGAAACGCAAATAAACGCTCACGGTCACCATGAGATAAATTCAACGCATCTTGAAGTAAATAACGCGCGGTGTCTAAAGCATCATCGTTACCTTCTTGTTGGTATTTTATCAAGAGTTTAGCATATAACGCGGCTTTTTTAATCCCGAGTTTTTTGATCGAGGCACTGGCTTTCTCTTCAAATCCATCTTCCCGCCCAAATAAATGATTAAAGCGGCGGGCTATTTCACGGGTTAGTTCAATATTGGCTGCTTGTTCTTCACCAGTAATTACATAATGTGAGTTATATAATAAAATATCTGCACTTTGCAGTAACGGTGAGCCAAGTAATCCATAAGTATTTCCATCGGTATGTTCCAATTCATCAAGTGCGTCTTTATAACTTGGAACTCGTTCTAGCCATCCAAGTGGTGTAATTACGCCTAATAGACTAGCTAATTCAAAATGTTCTGGAACCCGTGATTGAATAAAAATGGTCGCTTGTGATGGATCAACTCCTGCCGCTAGCCAATCAATAACCATTTCATTCATAGTCTCACTAAGCTGTTGACTGGCTTGATAGTTATTGATTATCCCATGTATATCAGCGAGCATGAAAAAGCATTTATATTGATACTGAATTTGCTGCCAATTTTGTAAAACGCCCAGATAATGCCCAAGGTGTAACCTGCCATTTGGACGCATGGCTGAGAGTACGCGTGTCGTTTCCGTATTCATGACTAATTTAACAAGGAAAAGATAATATTCATAATTGCCGAGTAAAATGGTCGCATGATTAAGTTTAATCCACCTAATAGAAGGAGTGCCATTAAGATCCACATCCCGTATTGTTCGGTTTTTGCATAACTTTGCGCTTGTTTAATTGGGAGCAGTGAAAATAAAATTCTACCACCATCTAAAGGCAAGACAGGGAGTAAATTTAAAATAAATAAGCTAACATTAATGCTGATTCCAGCTTGCGCCATTAAATACAGCGGTACGCCAAAATAGCTACTCAATAGAAATGAAGCTTTGAGAATTAACGCCCAAATTAACGCCATGGCTAAATTAGCTAATGGACCAGCGAGAGCCACCCATAATAAATCACGTTTAGGGTTATGGAGTTTAGAATAGTTAATTGGTACAGGTTTAGCCCAGCCAAAAATAAATCCTAATCCCCCCGACATCGCGCCTAAAACTATACTAATTAGAGGGAATATAATTGTACCAAAGGGTTCTATATGTACCATTGGATTTAATGACAGGCGACCGTACATTTTTGCGGTGTTGTCACCATATTTATTTGCGGCGTAAGCATGCGCAGCTTCGTGTAGTGTAATAGCGAAAATTAGCGGTATTATATATACCGCTATAGTTTGAATTACGGATAAATTACTCATGAGTTTTGTTGTTTCTTTATGTTGTTGCTGAAACTAACTTTCAATGAATTAGTCTCAGCGGTTGTGGATAAATTTGCCGTTTGATTAGCTTATAAATCGAGGTTTTTAATATGTGCGCTTAAAATCTTGCGAAATTGATCCATTATGCGTTTTAAGGCACTACTGGTTTCAGCTTCAAAGCGTAAAACGAGAACTGGTGTGGTATTTGAGGCACGAACTAAACCAAAACCATCCGAGTATTCGACACGCAATCCATCAATGGTAATTATTTCTTGTGAGCCTTCAAATTTTGCCGTTTGGCTAAGTTCGGCAATAATGCGGTGCTGTTCACCTTCAAATTCAACTGGAATATTAATTTCTGGAGTTGAAATCGCATTTGGTAGGGCATTTAAGAGTTCCGATGGATCCTCAACTTGAGCTAATATTTCAAGGAGGCGTGCACCAGCATAAACTCCATCATCACTACCATTCCAACGATCATTAAAGAAAATATGTCCCGACATTTCACCCGCGAGTAACGCGCCAGTTTCTTTGATTTTAGCTTTAACAAATGAATGTCCTGTGCGGCACATAATTGGAATGCCTTGATTTTCTTTGATCCAATCGGCCAATAAGCGCGATGATTTTACGTCATAAATGATTTTACCTTGTGGGTTTTTACTAAGTATATCCGCCGCATACAACATCATTTGGCGATCAGGGTAGATTATATTGCCATCTTTGGTAACGACACCAAGACGATCGCCATCTCCATCAAAGGCTAAGCCAATTTCGGTTTCGGTGCTGTTAAGCGCATGAATTAAGTCATTTAAATTTTCTGGTTTGGATGGATCAGGATGGTGGTTTGGAAAATTACCATCAACTTCGCAAAATAAGCCTAAAACTTTGCAACCTAAACGGCGGTAAAGTTGTGGCGCTATTTTTCCTGCAACGCCATTGCCAGCATCAACCACAATGGACATACGCCGTGCGAGTTTAATATCGGAAGTTATTTTCGTGAAGTAAGCTTCAAGAATATTCTCGCAGTAATGTACTCCGTTACCTTGAGTAACTTGTTTATCTTGAATACGTTGATAAATTTGTTGTATTTTGTCACCCGATAAGGTATCGCCAGCCATCACCATTTTTAAGCCATTATATTCTGGTGGATTATGGCTACCAGTGATCATCACACCTGAATAGGTTTTCAATTCATAATTAGCAAAATAAACCATTGGTGTTGTAACTTCACCAATTTCAAAAACATTGCAACCTGTACTTAAAATACCTTTAATCAGACTCTTAGCCAGCATTGGACTGGTTAAACGTCCATCGTAACCAACGACTAAACCTTTAACTTGATTTTCTATGGCCATTGAGCCAAGCACTTGCCCGATTAATTCGGTAGTTTGTGGCGTTAATTGGGTAGCGACAATTCCGCGAATGTCGTAGGCTTTGAAAATAGATGATACGAGTTTTTCCATGATACTTGATAAAGTCCTTCTTTATTTATACTCAAATTGAATTTAAGTCACAACGCTTAGTGTTATAATATTCGATTATATATGTGATAGTAGCATATTTTAACACACGTATTTTAACTAACCTAAATTATTTACCCATCACTAGTGTTTAAGAGCAAAGTAGAATGTCGATTAGTTTGAAACAAATTCCCCTCCGTCAACTGTTAGTTAAAGTAATTGCTTACGTTGTATTATTCTATCTTTTATTGGTGATTGTTTCGATTGCGGTCACAGGTTATATTTTTATTAACCTAGATGCCTATAAGCAACGAATTGAGCAAGCCGTCTTTAAATATACCACCTATGAATTAGTGCTTGGGTCGATTCAAACTAAATTAAATAATAGTTATTTACCAGAAATAATTATAAAAAACACCTCATTAATTAATCCAATTCATCGCCAACAAGAATTACACATCGATAATCTAGATTTTGTGTTGTCTTATTCGAGTATTTGGCATCTAAAACCTATTTTTAATAAAATTAGCCTTGATGGTGCAAATTTAAAACTAGAGCAAGATATCAAAGGCAATTTAATTTTGAATGGGATAACGGTTTATGACCATTTGGATCAAACTTTAGAAAATACCAAAAATAGTCGCTTTGATATTGAAAAATGGCTGTTATTACAACATGAAGTGGTTTTAAATCATGTGAATTTAAGTGTTTTAGATTTAAAAAATGGTTTACCGGAAATGAATTTACGTAGCATCCGAATTGGCTTAGAACGTAATTTATGGAGTAAACGTCGTTTGTATATTGACGTTTACGGTAAAACTGATCTGAACTTTTT
>Ga0247837_1011020_pt1 | contig 10029 bp, 9 predicted proteins | sample LaCtaG_2_FD_187115 | JGI IMG/M metagenome (GOLD analysis project Ga0247837, IMG submission 187115) | Freshwater microbial communities from meromictic Lake La Cruz, Castile-La Mancha, Spain - LaCruzMarch2015_14.5m | ecosystem: Environmental > Aquatic > Freshwater > Lake | place: Spain: Castile-La... | reverse complement strand
AATCGGCGACCTAGGGCCGACGGTCGCCGAGCCGGTCCGCCGGTTCGCCGAGCAGCCGCTCCAGGGCGGCGCCCAACTTCTTGCCGCGGGCGTCGAGCGTGATCACGTTGCCGTCGCGGCCGATGAGCACGACAGTGGGAATGCCGGTGATGCCGTAGTAGGTCGCCAGCGGATGTCGCCAACCCGGGCCGCCCGGCTGCTCGTAAAGAATCGGCCACGGGATCTCCTTGGCCTTCACAAACTGCTCGAGCGTGTCGCGGTCTTCATCGAGGCTCACGCCCACGACCTCGAAGCCCTTGGCGTGCCACTGTTCGTATTCCTTGCGCAGGGAGGCGATCTCGGCGACGCAGGGGCCGCACCAGGTGGCCCAAAAATCGACGAGCACCACCTTGCCGGCCAGCGAGGTTTGGTCGAAGGGCTCGCCTGAGAGCAGTGTGCCGGTGAGCTTGATCGGGTTGCCGGGGAGCGACAGCCGGCGGGCGGTGCCCCCGATCTGCTCCGCCAGGTCGCGGACCGCCGGGTTTCCGCTGCGCTCAAACTCCGGGATGAAGGCCGCGAACGCCGCCGCGGCCGCCGACTCACCCCCGGGCAGGCCGCCGAGCCGGATGGCGAAATCGGCGGCGGTCTTGGCGAGCTCGGCATCGTCAGGGGCCGCCTTGACCAGCGCTGCCACTCGGGCCACGAGCGGGGCGGCGTCTTCGGGCCGCCCCGAGCCGACCGCCGCGTCGACCTGGGCCGCTACGGCGGCGCCGCGGACGCGGGCGACGAGCGCCGGATCGTGGACTTGATCGAGCGACTCGGCAAAGGCCGCCAGGGCCGCCGCGGCCTGAGGTTCGCCGAACTGCCGCAGGGTCTCGAGCGCGTCAAACTTGAGCGCGAGCGCCCGCTGGTGCAGGGCGTCGTCGGGCGGGGTCTGGGAGAGGATCTTGTCGGCCGCCTCGACCGTCGCCGCCGCGGCCCGGCGGAGGTAGTACCGCAGCCGGCCCCGGGAGGTCGGCATGGCGGCTGGATCCGCCAGCTTGTCGATGTAGGCGAGCAGATCGGCGGGGGTGCCGTCGGGCAGCGGTGGCACGGTCGGCGTGCGGGCGGCGGCCTGCGGTGACGGGGAGGCATCAGCGGCCGGCTCGGCGGCGGTCGTGGCCAGCAGGGCCGTGCAGGCTACGGCGGCGACGGCGGGCATGACGAAACGGCGAACGGGCAGCGGGACAACGGACATGGGAGCTCTCGCAGCGGGCGGAACGACGACGGCAGCGTGAGCCTACCCGCCGCGCCCGGGTCGCAGCAATGTCGCTGCCGCCGCACACGAGCCACGGTTTCCCGCGATTTAGGCCGAGCCACGCGGCGTTGCCAGCAGCGGGAGCCGCACGGTGATCGCCGTGCCCTTGCCAGGTGCGCTCTCCACCCGGATTCGGCCCCTGTGGGCCTCGACGATCTCGCGGCAGGCCGTGAGCCCCAGGCCGCTGCCACCCTTGCCGGTCTCATCAGGGCCGGCCTTGGTGGAGAAGTGGGGCTCGAAGATCCGGCGGAGCACGTCGGGCGTCATCCCGCAGCCGGTGTCACGGACCATGAGGTCGACGAAGCCTGCAGGCTCGTCATGCGAGAGCCGCAGGATCAGCCGGCCGCCCGTCGGCATCGCCTGCCGGGCGTTGACGAGCAGGTTGAGGAGCACCTGCTGGAGTTGCCCCGGGTTGGCCGACACCCGAGGCACCGGGGCGAACTCGCGCTCCACCTGGACGCGATACTTCATCATCTCCCGCTCCAATAACACCAGTACGTCTTCGACCAGCAGGTGGAGGTCGACCGGCTCGAACCGGGTGGAGCGGTTTCGGGCCATCGAGGAGACGCTGGCGGTGATCTTGGCCGCACGATTGCCGGCCGACAGGATCCGTTCGAGGGCCTTGTCGCGAGTGGCCTGATCGCGATGCCGCAGGCCGAGCCGCGCGTAGTTGAGAATCGTCGTCAGCGCGTTGTTGAACTCGTGAGTCGTGGTGCCGAGCAGCTCCCCCAGACTGGCCTGCTTGCGGGCCTCGAGCAGCTCACTTCGCAGCGCTGTAATCTCCGCGGCGTGCGTGCCGCGGGCGGCGGCGAGATCCCGCTCGAGGGCCGCTACGGCCGGCCCGCCTGGAGCGCGGGACGGTGCCGGTGCCGGGGCGTCGCGCCGCACCACGCGGTCGCCGGGGGCCTGCTCGGAGGGGCGTGCCTGGTCGAAGCTCATGAGGCAGCCTGGTGGCCCGGTGGAGGGGAAAGGAACGTTCGGTCTGGGCGGAGCGCATGCCGAAACCCGGCCTGGCCCCCGTTGGCTTGCCGGACGTTCCAACTCCCGCGTTGTCGGGAAATCTCACCCCCCGGAGCCGTATCGTCGCCCGTCCGCCTGTCGCTGTAGACTTGGAGCCGGCGAGTGGTTTCAGTTACTCGACCGTTCAAGTTGCAGGACTCGCCGCCTGCAAACTCCCGCCATGCTCCACGCCCCCGCCATGCCACACCGCTTGCCTCTCCTGCCCCGTCGCCCACAGGGGATGACCCTGGTCGAGCTCCTGGTGGTGATCCTGATCATTGCCCTGATGATCGGCCTGCTTCTGCCGAGTGTGCAGTCGGTGCGGGAGTCGTCTCGCAGGACGGCCTGCAAGTCGAACCTCCGCCAGATCGGGATCGCCATGCAACTGTACCTCGACCGCAAGACGGGGGGCGGCCAGAAGGGGCGGTTTCCCGACGCCGCGGTAGTGCCCAGCCAGGAGCTCGAGTTTTTCACCCCGCAGCGGCCGATCAAGCCAAGCATCGTGGGGTCGATCGGCGCGTTCATGGAAACCAATCGCGAAGGCTTTCGCTGCCCGTCCGATTCGGCCTTCTTCGTGCGGCCCCAGGCCTACGTCACCGAACTCGAGCAGCGGCTCGCGAGAATCGGCCGCTCCCTGGCCAATCGGCCGGAGGAATACAAGGACCTGTCGTACGAGGGAACGAGCTACGAATACCCGGCGCGCCGTCTGACGCGCACCGATTCCGCAACCGGCAAGACCGAGGGCCGCACCCGGGACGAAGCGCTCGTCTACCGGGGCCAGCAGGGATCCTCGGCACGGCTGTGGGTGTTGTATGAGTTTGACGCCTTCCACGGCGGGTTCACGTTTTTCTCCACCGGCGGGGAGAGCGAGTTCAACGATCGACCGACCCCGCCGGAAGGCGCCCGCAACTTCCTCTACCTCGACGGGCACGTCGAGAACCTGTGACGGCGATTCACCGCCGGCCACGCTTCGGAGAGCTATGTGATGAGCACTGCGACGGCCCGAGCGACGTTCCGGCGGCCGGCGGCCCCTGCCAAAGAGCGGCCTTCGGCGTGGCTCTGGGGCGCGGGCTTCCTCGGCCTGACGCTCCTCGCCCTGCTGATCGCCTGGCTCGCCGGCTGGATCCGATTCACGACCGACCCGCGGGTGGCGGAGATCATCGCGCTGCAGGATCAGGCCCGGCAGCGGTTCGGACAGGGGAGCGGGCCGGCCAATCTGGCCGACGCGGCGGCCACGGCCACATCGATGATGGAGATCCGGCAGAAGATGGAGGCGCTTCCTGAGCACCTCCGGCCCCAGGCGGAGCAGGCGGGCCGGAGCATGTTTCAGGCGGTGTTTTGGGCCCGCATCGACTCCTACTTCAGCTTGCCTCCGGAGCAGCGCCAGGCCGAGGTCGACCGGCAGATCGACCAGGAGGAGTTGATGCGCAAGGCCTTCGAGGCCGGCCGGACGGTGGCCAGCGCGCTCGGGGGCGGAAAAACGCCAGCGGCGGGCCCGGCGGCGACGCCAGCGAATCCGCCGCCGGGTGGTCCGGGTGGCAGCCGTTCCGAGGAGGAGCGGAACCGGTGGCGGAAGTCGATGATCGATCGCACGACACCGCAGGAGCGGGCCCGGTACACGGAGTGGCGACGGGCGATGGACGCCCGCCGCGAGCAGCGGGGTCTGCCGAGCGGCTGGCCGCGGTGAGCCGTCGCAGCGGCGGCACAGGGGCGCACGGCAATGCATGACACGCTCGGCCTGCTCGAGGAGGCCCGTCAACTGGCTGCGGATGTTGGCTACGTCGTTCGAGAGGAGCCACTGGGCGATCTGACCGGCGGACTGTGCGTCGTGGGGGGCGAGCAGCGGATCCTCCTGAACCTCGAGCATGGTCCGGCGGCTCGGCTGGAGATTTTGCTGCGAACGCTCGCCAGCGACCCGCGGGTGGAGCCCGAGCCCAAGAGCCGGCTCTTGGCCAAGCGGCTGGCGGCGATCGCTGGCGGTCAGCGATAGAGGCCGTGCGTGGCGATGTATCGCTCGACAGCGCGGGGCGTCCGATAGCGGATGCTTCGGCCGGCTCCGACTGCGGCCCGGAGTTCGGTGGCTCGGATGCCGATGGCGGGCATCCGCACGCGGCGGGCCAGCATCGCCGCGACGGCTTCGGCGCCGAGCAGGTCCGCGAGCCCCGCCCCCGCCGCGGCGCGGGTCAGGTCGTCCAGCGCGTCGCGTTCCACCGGCACGATCTCGGCGAGCGCGGCGATCCGCTCAGGCTCCCGCCAGGCGGGCAGGCCGGCGAGCGCGTCGGGGCCGAGCAGGAGTACGAGCGTGTCGCTCGGATGCAGGGCGGCCAGAGTTGTGAGCGTGTCGACCGTGTAGCTCGTGCCGCCGCGGTCGAGTTCGAGGGACGAGACGGCGAAGGCGTCGTGGCCGCCGATCGCCAGCGCGAGCATCTCGAGCCGGTGCCGGCCCTCGGCCAGGATCCGGCCCGGCTTGTGGGGCGGCGCGGCGGCCGGCACGAATACGACCCGCTCGAGCCGGGCCTGCTCCCTCGCGCACTCCGCCGCGATCAGGTGCCCGATGTGCACCGGATCGAAGCTCCCGCCGAACACGCCGATCCGCATGGGGTTTTCTGGAGATTTGAGTAAGCGGTGGGGAAGACGTCGGCCGACATCGTACCGACCACTACGGAATGTTTCCGGATCGTCAGCGGAACTGGCGCGCGTGATCTCCTCGGCTGCTGCCGGGGGTTTCTCTGGCCAACCGAGGATCTGCGAGGGGTCGCCCGTGCCCAGAGAGCCGGCGTTGCTGGCAAGCGCAGGCAGGATGCCGAAGCGGTGCCAGCATCGAGCGAACGGAGGGCCAGACGCGGGCGTGAGCGTCCGGCGACGGGCATGGGCGATCCCTCGCCAGCGCACGGGCGATAGAATCGGAGGCATGCCGCCCGACCAGCCAACCCAGCGGGATCTGTTTGAGCACCGCCCCGCGTGGGCGGAGGACGACCTCCGGCTGGGCACGATCGCCACGGTCGTGCTTCCCGATGGTGTCGACAAGCCGCTCGATTATCTGGTGCCCGAGTCCCTGGCAGCGGCCGTCGAGCCGGGCCGCCGGGTGCGGGTGCCGCTGGGTCCGGCCAACCGGCTGCGGCTGGCCTACTGCGTGGCGGTGCGGTCTGGCGAACTACCGCAGACGCCGCTCAAGGAGGTAGCCGGCGTCGAGGACGACAAGCCGCTGCTCTCGCGGCGGATGCTCGGGTTGACCGAGTGGATGGCAGAGCGGTGGATGGCTCGGCGGGGCGAGGTGCTCGAGGCCGTGTTGCCGGCGGGCGTGCGGCTGCAGCGGAAGGCGAGGGTCTCGACGCTGCTCGTCGCCGGGGCGGGCGACCCGGCACGCTCGCTCACGCCGGCCCAGGCGCGGGTGCTCGCGGCGGCGTCGGAGCCCGCCACGGCCGAGCAGCTTGCCCGAGCCGCCGGGGCGAGCCGAGCGGTCGTGGCACGGCTTGTAAAGGTGGGGCTACTCCGCGCGGCCGGCACGGTCGCGGCGGCCGCCGGCCCCGCGCGGCGGGCCATTGCCCATGACCGTCCGGAGTCGCTCTCGCCGGCCCAGGCCGCAGCCCTCGGGGTGATCTCCGGCGCGATGCGCGAGGGGCGGCATGAGACGATCCTGCTCTTCGGCGTGACCGGCAGCGGCAAGACGGAGGTGTATCTCCAGGCGGTCGAGGAGACGATTTCGTTCGGGCGGCAGGCGATCGTGCTCGTGCCCGAGATCAGCCTCACGCCGCAGACCTGCGACCGCTTCCGGGCCCGGTTCGGCACGGTGGCGGTGCTCCACAGTCACCTCACGCCGGCCGAGCGGCACGGCCAGTGGCGGGAGATCGCGGCCGGTCGGGTGAACGTCGTGGTCGGAGCGCGCTCGGCGATCTTCGCCCCTGCGCCGCGGCTGGGCCTGATTGTGATCGACGAAGAACACGAAAGCTCGTTCAAGCAGGCGACTGCGCCTCGGTATCACGCCCGCGACGTGGCGGAGTGGATCGCCCGTGAGGAGAGCGTGCCGCTCGTGCTCGGTTCGGCGACACCCGCGCTGGAGACCTTTGCGCGGTGCCTGGCGGGGGAGTGGCGGATGTGCCGGCTGGCCGACCGCGTGGGGGGCTCGCAGCTCCCGGCGGTGATCACGGTCGACCTCCGCGACCGGGCGGCACGCAGCCGGGGCGCGATCAGTCCGCGACTGACGGCCGGGATCCGCTGGGCGCTCGATTCAGGGGGGCAGGTGATGCTGCTGCTGAATCGCCGTGGCTTCGCCACGCACGTGCAATGTCAGGCCTGCGGCCACTCGATGCGGTGCCCGCAGTGCGAGATCGCGCTCACGCTCCACCAGCCGGGCAACAAGGGGGTCTGCCACGGCTGTGGCCTGGTGAACCGCCTGCCGGCCGACTGCCCCGAGTGCCGCTCGCCGGGGCTTGTCCATCGTGGCACCGGCACGCAGCGGCTCGAGGAGCAGGTGCGCAGGGCGTTTCCCGACGCGGCGGTCGCCCGGATGGACACCGACACCATGCGCACCCGCGGCAGCCACGAGAAGACCCTCGACGCCTTCCGCGACCGACAGATCGACATCCTCGTCGGCACGCAGATGATCGCCAAGGGGCTCGACTTCCCCAGTGTGATGCTGGTGGGCGTGGTCAACGCCGACGCGGCGCTTCACTTAGCCGACTTCCGCGCCGCCGAACGGACCTGCCAGCTGGTCACGCAGGTCTCGGGTCGCAGCGGCCGGGGAGCGCAGGGGGGGCGGGTGGTCGTGCAGACGAGCACGCCCGACCATCCGGCCATTCGAGCTGCCGCCGCCCACGACTACGAGGCCTTCGTGCGGAGCGAGTTGCCGATCCGCGAGGCGCTAAACTATCCCCCTGTCGGCAACGTGATCCGGCTGGTGATCCGCGGCGTTGACGAGGAGCGTGTGGCGGCCTGGGCCGGCACGCTCGCCGAGCGGCTGCGGGGCGAGGTCCAAGAGCAGGGGGCCGGGCCTGGCCTACGCGTGCTCGGCCCGGCTCCCGCTCCGATCGCGCGGCTCCGGGAACGGTTTCGCTATCACCTCCAGGTCCATGGACCGGATGGCCCCGCGCTCCGCGCGCTCGTCGGCCGGGCCACGGCTGGCCTCAAGACCCCCGCCGGGATCGCCTGGATCGTCGATGTTGATCCGGTCGAGATGCTGTAGGCGGGAGCCGTTCCATGCAGGGTAGGATGTCGGGCGGAAAGCCACTCCATGTCGTACCGCTCCATCCGTGACATCCTCGGCGAGACGAGCCTCGAGCGGAAGGTCCGCTTCCTGTTCGGGCTCTGTCTGTTCGTGCTGATCGCCGCCAGCTTCTGGTGGTATGGCAGCCGCACGGAGCAGTTGGTCTACACCAGCAGCCAGGCCACGGGGCGGCATGTCGTGGATGCGATCATGCTCCAATACCACTGGAAGATGCTCGAGCAGGAGCAGCAGTACGCCAGCACGATCGAGAGTCTGGAGAAGCGGTTGCCGCAGGAGAAGTATCGCTGGCGGATGCTGCGGCCCGAGGCCACGCCGGAGGAGCGGGCCGAGTATCGGCCGCTTGACGTGGTGGTGCTCGAAAGTTTTCTCGAACGCCGGCCCGAGCCGGCTCGGCCGCGCGGGGCCAGTTCAACGTTGGTCAGCGGATCGGATTTCGAGTGTCGCGACTTCCGCACCGACGACAACCAGGAATACCACTACTACCAGCCGATCCGGTTCCGGCAGGACTGCACGCTGTGTCACGAGTATCGCGGCACGGTCAACGCCGTCGGGGCAGGGCGGCCGAAGCTCGCCGAGGGAGACCTGATGGCGGTGGTCAAGGTGGTGATGTCTGACGCGGTCACGCGCAAGGCGATCAATCGGAACCGGGCCATCCTGCTGGCCACGGCGATCATCACGGTCTTTCTCGCGATGCTCGTCGCGTACGCGATCGTGAGGTTTGTGATCGTCAAGCCACTCGAGCATCTCCGCGATGTGAGCGACGAGGTGCGGCGGGGCAATATCGAGGCCCGGGCCGAGATCCACACGGCCGACGAGTTTGAGGAGCTGGGCACGGCCTTCAATCGCATGCTCCGGGGGCTGATCGACACGCAGGAGGAACTCAAGCAGGCGAACACCGCGCTCGACGACAAGGTGGATGAGTTGGCTCAGGCCAATCTCCACCTCTACGAGACGAACCGGCTCAAGGGAGACTTTCTGGCCACCATGAGCCACGAGCTGCGGACGCCCCTCAATAGCATCCTGGGCTTCTCCGACGTGCTCGGTGGCAACTCGGCGCTCGACGCGAAGCAGCAACGCTACGTGGAGAACATCCGATCGTCGGGACGAATGCTCTTAGAAATGATCAACGACATCCTCGACCTGGCGAAGATCGAGGCCGGGAAGATGGAGATCCGGCCGACGGTGTTTCGGTTGGAATCGGCCGTCAGCGCCCAGTGCGACATGATTCGGCCGCTGGCGGAGAAGCGGCGGATCGACCTCAACTTCGAGATCCGCCCCGGGCTCGACGAAGTCGAGCAGGATCGTGGCAAGGTGCAGCAGATCCTGGCGAACCTGCTCTCCAACGCGGTCAAGTTCACGCCTGAAGGGGGCCGGGTCGACGTCTTGGCCCGGCTGATTGAGCCGGCGGGCGGCGGCTTGGCCGAGGATTTTGCGATCGACGTTGGCGACACGGGCGTGGGGATCGCCGAAGGGGATCAGCAGGCGATCTTCGAGAAGTTTCGGCAGGGTAGCGTGTTTCAGCGAGACGACGCCATGACCCGTGAGTTTTCGGGGACCGGCCTCGGCCTGTCGATCGTTCGCGAGTTATGCCGGCTGCTGGGAGGCGATGTGGAACTCGAAAGCCAGTTAGGCCGGGGGAGCCGGTTCACGGTGACGCTGCCCGTGCGACTGGATGGGGGCGTGGGGGGGGCTGTGGAGCCTGCGACCGCGGTCCGGAGCGTGGTCTGACAGCGACCGGTGGCCGGACCGCCGCCAGCAAGGAGAGGAACTCGCGCGATGCCCAAGCCGACCGCTGCCGAGGTTGTGTTGTTTACCGACGGCGCCTGCAGTGGCAATCCTGGTCCGGGTGGCTGGGCCTACATCCTCCGCCATCCACAGACCGGCCGCGAGTCGAAAGCCGCGGGAGCCGAGCCCGACACCACGAACAACCGGATGGAGCTGACGGCGGTTGTCCGTGGACTCGAGCAGCTCAAGCGGCCGACCGTGGTGGAACTCGTGACCGACAGCGTCTACGTGGGCACCGGCCTTTCCGATTGGATGCCCAAGTGGAAGGCGCAGGGCTGGCGGCGGAAGGAGAAGAGCCGGTTTGTCCCGGTCAAGAACGAGGATTTGTGGCGGGAGCTCGACCGGCTCGCGGCCGCCCACACGATCCGGTTCACGCACGTGGCCGGCCATTCTGGCCATGCCGAGAACGAGGAGTGCGACCGACTCGCCGTCGGGGCGTATCAGAGGCTGAAGCGGTAGCAGCCTCGTGGGCGCCGCGGCTCGGGGTCGCCCGTGCCATCTCCCCGGACGCTCGCTCCAGGCGTCCTGCCTTCCGCTCGCTCGGAGGAAACCTCGCTCCGCAATCCTGCTGCGCTCGGTTTCCTACGCCGCTCGATTGGCACGGGCGACCCCTCGCGGGGTCACCGAATGCATGGGTTTGGCGGAAAAGAGATCGTCAGGACCCGGGGCGCCCGAGGCTTTCCTAGAATCCTGGCATGGACGCCGCCGCACCCAGCCTGGAGCCGAGCCTCGCCACCCGGCTCGA
>Ga0247837_1011019_pt1 | contig 10029 bp, 10 predicted proteins | sample LaCtaG_2_FD_187115 | JGI IMG/M metagenome (GOLD analysis project Ga0247837, IMG submission 187115) | Freshwater microbial communities from meromictic Lake La Cruz, Castile-La Mancha, Spain - LaCruzMarch2015_14.5m | ecosystem: Environmental > Aquatic > Freshwater > Lake | place: Spain: Castile-La... | reverse complement strand
AATCGCCGGCGGAACGCGGTCGTTAACGTCGCCTGATTCCAACGAGCAAATCATATTTCTATAGTAGTATTTCCAGTTCAGAGTTCGGCAGCAAGGGCATTTAATTTTATGACTGACTGCCGGGTCAACTTCCAATATACAGCCGAAGCATATGTATCCGTCGCGGCAAGTTCCGCAACTGTAGGATAAGCTATTTGAGAACTCGTCCTCCTCAAGACATGCGCAGCAAACTTTTGACATTTTATTGATTGGTTAGTTGGATTTTCGATCTGTTTTTTCAGTTAAAACGAAAAACAATCAATTTTATCGAAAAATTGTGTCAAATAACGGATTTAAACCGAGAAAGATTTCAAACGGGGGACGCTGAAAACGTCAGTTCGGAAACAATCCTTCAAGGGTTTAATTCTTCAAGAGTTTAATTTCTAATAATTATATAAATGGTCCCTATTCGGTATCTTCCCAAGCGCCTCAGTAAAAAGGATCGGGCGGCCCAACTCAAAATGTTAGCAAGGTCCCGTAAGATGTATAAACAAGGTAAGTACTATACCCGTAAGAAGGTTCCGTCGTTCCAAAGCAAAGAGTCCGATCATGTTAAGAAGGCGCGTAAGATATATGGTGTGGATTCTATTGCACCATCGGAAGAGTTATCGGTGGCTACCGGATGTTCGATGGATGCCCTGCAGAAGATCGTCGCCAAGGGCGAGGGCGCGTATTTTTCGTCGGGTTCTCGCCCGAATCAAACCGCCCATTCATGGGGGTATGCGCGTTTAGGCAGTTCGTTGACCGCTGGTAAAGCGGCAGCGGTAGACTTTAAGATTTTAGAGGAAGGATGCGACCATTCTGGTAAGGCATTCCGATTGGCGAAACGCGCGCGGCGCAAGTATGGGTACGGGCAGTCAAGTACCAAACATGTATGATTTTTTTGTCAGTATATGTTAATGGAGACCGATCCAATTTCTGGTATTAAGAAAAAAATTCGCAAGTTAAGTAGAAAAACTCGCAAAAATCTTAATCTTCAAGAAGAATACGACCGATTGGCGGAAGAATACGACCGATTGGAGGAAGAATATGACCGATTGGAGGAAGAAGAAGGAGAAGACGATAATGTAAACAAAATGATCCTAGAATTAAAACAACTTCAAACAGGTCGTATGCGGCGTGAAACGGTTAACATGATGAATAATAATAAGGGTAAGTTAGATCAATTATACAAAACAATCATAGACGAAATCCATGCTGAACAACGTCGGATAAAAAGAGAACAACGCCGGATCAAAACAGAAAAACGTCGTATCAAAGAAGAAAAAGACGCATTACCAGACTTGGAAGAGATTGACCGAACGCATATATTAGAAGCGAGGTCTAAACCTAAATATGCTTCGCCTAGTAGTAGTGAAATATCTAGTAGTGAAATATCTAGTAGTGATATATCAACATCGCCTGAACTATCATCTGGGTCTAATAACCGGACAACGTCTAAAGGTGGTAAACGGAAAAACAATAAAACGAAGAAACATAAAAAGTAGTTAGGTTACTACTATAAAATGAGCTTGGTAGAGTGGTGCGAACGCCAATCGGATCCATACGAAACAACAAATAGCATGAGTAATATCGCGTTTATTATAGCGCACGCGCATGCTCCGCGTGGTTGGCTCATTTCAGTCGTTGGACTCGGTAGTTTATATTTTCATATTTCTGGATCCTATTTGGGAGAACTTGCCGACGAACTCGCGATGAGTCTATTGGCGTATTTTTATTTGGTGGATGTTTACGGACACTCGGCTGTGTATGCGCTGTTGACTGCAGTTGTTTGGACCTTATATGTTACACTCGGCACCTATAATATATTTGTATCGTTTTTCTTGTTGCAACTCGTTACACCTGTATATATAGTGGTGTTTCACAGACAAAAGACGCCACAGCAAAAAATGGATTTGCTAATGGCGCTTGCTTGTATTTCTGCTGCTGTATATTGTTGGGGGTATGAGCGATATCTCCACGCGCATGGACTGTGTCCGGTTTATATTTCGGATCCTCGGTATTATTTACATAGTTATTGGCATATTGGTACTGCTCTCGCCCACTACCACTTCATGCTCGTCATTCAACGTCCACGAGGACAATTGCGGAATACTGAATCAATCCGAGAATAACAAGGATTGTGACGGCGAGCATACACATTAGCGATGCATTTGGCTGGCGGTGATACGGTTTGTACTCCTCATAGAGTCCTTCTTCCAATTGTTGGTCCATTTGTTTTTATCTGTTGTTTTATACTGTCTCTGCGGAAATCAATTTTATGTTTTGATATAAATATTTCTAAACATAAGTGAGTAATGGACCAAAAAATTAAATTTCTGATATCGCTGATTTTATCTATAATCGGTGGATATATAGTATCCCAACCAGGAAAAAATGGTGCATGGATAATAAACAACCCGGCGAATTCGTGGAGTTCCATATGTTATGCGCTACCAGACGCACCCCTTTCTATTAAAGGGCCTTTAATGACATTGTCCGTTGTCAGTTTCGGGCTATGGGCGAATTCAACAACGATCATTAACTTTATTGACGTGACGTGCATCTACTGGGTTATCATCGTGGTTTCATTGAGTATACTACCTAAGGCAGAGAACAAATGGTATATGATCTATGCTGTTGATACCGTGGTGGTTCTTTATATTTCAACCGCCATATACTTGGATTATGCTGGTGAGATCGTGCAATACTACCATTTGAACTTGGTTCCAATAACGGGTACTATCATGGTTTTGAATATGGTAACCCTGGGGTCATATTACGCGAGACGGAAAATGTATATGGTTGGCTCTGGATTAATGGTCGTCGGATTCGCATGCAAATTGGGAACCATCTATTTAGGCCATTATTGGGGTACGAGCATCTTCCATACCCTTACTGCGATTGGTATTGCGGTGTTGTTACCGATTGAATCAGAACGGGAGTCCGAACATAATATAATGATAAAAGCCGAATCCATATCAAATTTAGTTTAGATCAGGGATCAGGGAACCTACGGTTCCCTGATATTATATTCGTTTAAACTATACAATGAGAGGATTATTAATTGTCGTATTACTTTTTGTGCTTACGTTTTTGATTGAAAAAACCACTGGTTTAAAACCAACTATTGACTATAATAATAAATTTGAATACATACCGATAATAACAGCTAATATTTACGCTGATTTATTTATCATTTTTGCTACGTTCGCGAATACTTTTGTAAATATTAAATCTTTAGAAGGATGGTATAAAAAATATAGATTGTCTGCCATGATTGCAGATATATTGATTGGTGTTTTATACATATTATTAGGAAGGTATCTAGTTTTCAAAAGCGGTATGCAGATTGGTCTTACGGCATTTGCTGCTGTATGTGTAACAATTCAAGTAATCTTTGACTTTCTGTTTTATCTCTTCTTTAGCAGTGTTCCTAGAGGCTTAAATCATATGTTGGACCATTTCAAAGGTTATGCAAAGGAAGCAGGCTTAAATGCCTTGTTAGGAGATAGCTTTCTAGTAATCATGGCTGTTACATTGAGTGCGCTGCTGAACCAAACCAGTTTTGATACTAATATAGTGTTTTTAATTTTGAGTATTTACTTGACGCCTTATCTTATTTATATGAAGGATTAATATGAAATGGAGGGGTGGGTAACCTACTTGTTCCCCATTGAATTATTAATGTGAAAGGGAGGGGTTAAAGGGGAACCGTAGGTTCCCCTTGAATCGTAGGTTCCCCTTGAAATAGTCGCGACATATTAATCGCCTCCAAGTTATGCGTAACCGGCTGAAACAATCTCATCATGATCTCATCATCGCGGAACCGGATCGTATACTCCTGCTGTACCTTATTACGTCCGATGCGCCCCATAGCCTGAATGATCTTCTGCTGTGTCATATGTGTCAAGTCCTTCCCAATAAACCCATGACAGAACGAGTAGTTCGTACCATAAATATAATCTGACGATGCGATAATCAGGAACAACCGCTGCTCGTATGCCAGCCGCTTCATGATCTCCATATACTGTGTATTCGGATTCGTCGCGAACATCCCGATTCCCAACAATAGCAGAATTTTCATACTATTCGGCACGTCCAGCTCCATAATCTCCTTCACTGTGGACTCCTCAATCTGCGGAATGAAGGCGTTTGGCACTGGCGCTGCCGTCCATACCTTTTGATGCTCTTTCGTATTTGGAATATATTTGGATTCCAAATTCGCACTCTTAATCTGCTCTCGGAGCTTCTCCAGCGCCGATGCGATCTTACTGATCTCGGGGTCGTGCTGCTCGCGTCGCGCGTTCTTCTTGTCCGTGTTCTTGGCGGTGTCGTCCGCTGCTGCTGCCGAAACTCCCAGCTTATCGTCCAACAGCTGTTGCTGCTTCGTGATCTTCTCTTGGAGGTCGTTATTCGTCTCAATGCGCTCCATGATGGCGCTGAAAACACTGGCAGGGATGTTAGAGTTCTGGATATAGACTTTTCCGATCTTCTCTACATCATCCGCCAGGAAGATAGTGGGTCCATCCGTGAGTGTATGCGCGTCGCTCGTCGTGAGTTTGATCCCACCCGCTCCCGCGAATTTGAGTTCCTGTGTGCTTTTGAGTTCTCGGTGTGCCTCGGACCACTTCTCGCGATCCAGGTGTTTCAACGATTCCAAATAATACAGTTTCAGCGATTTCATAGTGATGTCCGAGATATTTGTGAAATACGTGTCAATGTTATATTCCGGATCCAACATATTATGTTTGGTGACGTACTTGATGTACCGGATAATCTCCGATAGATCAAAGTACCTTAACAGTGTCCGATTCGCTTCACAATGTCTCACGCACTTTCTCAATTCCGAATAATCCTCGTATAACAAATGTGGGAGGACGCACATGCCATCCTTGTTGAGGACCGCAATCGTCTTCTTGAAGTCGTAACTATTGATCGTATGAATGTCCGCGCAGTCAAACTTCATCCGGAAATCGCAGATCGTCTCCATAATCTCGGACTCTTGGGGTAGCGTAGCGCACGACAGTACCATCTTGGAGATCTTGTTGTCCGTCCAATTCTGGTGAATCTTTTCGTGAAGTTCGTGCTCTTCGTAATCCATAGTAATCGTCGGTTCGTCCCAGTATGTCACGATATTCTCCTCTGGGTTGAATGCCAACATATAGTGCATCGCCGTCAAGTAGGACTGGACGTCGCAAATCATGATCTCCACTTTGGTTCCCACACTATTATCCACCTTCCAGATGCCACCGGTGCGCGTGTTCTTCACGTGGGATGCCGACGCGAAGTAATGAAGACGGATGTCGGATGCGGTCTCACAGCCGAATGCGAATGCGATTTTCTTCTCCATACTGATTGCCGACTTGGCGAGCGCCAGACCGACATGGCGCGAAACACAGATGAATATGACACGGAAATTCTCGGAAAGTCCGATGGGGGACAGGGTCTTACCCGTTCCCGTGGGGGCGATATATAAGACCAGTTTGGGCGTGGTCGGTTTCTGTTTGAATATATTGAATAGTTGTTTCTGGTGCTGGAACAGGGTGGCGTCCTCGTACTTGAGTAGTGTCGGGTTTCTCTCAATAAATTCGTAGGCGCGGTGGATCACACTGGTAATAGATGTCATGTCGTTGGCGATTTTGATGACTTTATCCACGAACTCCGAGACGTATTTATTGACGTTGGGAATCGTGCACTTTTTCAATTGAATCGCGGTATAGAGGGCGAGGGCGTATTTGGAGTTTTTGTTTGCAATAGATTTTAGAATAGATCTGGCGAGGTCCAATAGGACATATTCAAAGATGGTGTCGCGCTTCGTTTCAATCGTCGCATCCATGTTTTGGAGACGGATGGTATCTACCTTTTTGGGGGCTTTGATCTGGGCGAGGGCTGGAACATATGTGATGATTGCGTCGCCGTATTTTTTTATAGTGGATTTTATGTCTTTTTCAAAATAAGATTGATATAAATGTGCCTCGTTCTCTGGGGTCACTTCTATTTTCACAACTTGAAACATAGACTGATTTACGTTTGATTTTGTATTCACGTCGTTGAACCCATCGCAGATGAGCTGGAGAATACGCATCTCGTCGGCGGATACGGGAACTTCCGTGTTGTTCCACTCGGTCTTGGTGAGCTTGGTTTGTTTGAGATCCATTATAGGTTGTATTGTACTATATATTAGACGACAGAATAACAGAATCAATTTTAGGGGGGACCTTGGTCCCCCCTTACCCCCTCCTTCATACAATATTAAATATCACATTATTTCGCAAAAATTTAGCGTGAGTTTGGCTCCACCTTTCACAAAGGTGGAACACAAAACACAGTAAAATTGAATCTATTCAAAAATTCTACTTTTTTATGGTACTAAAACCAACCAATAACAATAATGTCTGCCGTCATGAAACAGATCTCGTTCGCTTCGGATACCAAGCTCGCCAACTACGGCGAGATGAAAAAGGCGAAGCCGATCGTCCGGAACCTGGCGAAGCGTAAGGCGCTTCCGGGAACCTGGTACTATACAAACAAGGGCGTGGTGAGTGGTCCGATTGAGGCGCAGACGTTGCGTTCCTGGCTTGAAGGCAACCACATGGGACCGACTCTGGAGATTCGGATGGGGAACGAGGGTGAATTCGCCGAACTACAGGATCACTTTCCAAATATTGAGGACGCGTTTTGTGTGCCGTCTCAGCTGGCTGTGTATTTGCTTTCGATCGGAGAAACAAAGTTTGAACTAAAAGGGTACAGTATAAAGATTGAACGCCATCTGGACGACTTGTGTACGTTGATCGAGGCGGGCGGGGTGAGTTTCGGATGCGCTTGGATCGGTAATTACAACGTTGGGATGTTGAGTGATATTAGCGGGTATCTTTTGAAGTGGAAGGCGGATCAGGAAGATGATGGGAGTGTTTAAAATAAGGAAGGGTTAAAGGGAAACCTAGGTTTCCCTTCTTTAAGTAGAAAAATAAATAAGTGTTTAAATTGTTTATAAGGGCTGCATTATTAATAGGTTGTATTTTTTTTTGGACATTTTAAGAATGTCCAAAAATGAATTTGGGGACTTAAAAATTTGGAAAAATCGCACTTGTCAGCATAATGCTTTGAAAATCATTCTGACAAATAAAACGACCAAAGCATACTTTTTTACTTGTTTTAATCAGCGTAAAAGTTTAGGCGTTTTATTATCATCTAATAATATACAGAAAGGATGTTCTCGCCCAATGAAACTACGCCAAATTTTGAATGCAAATCTTGTAGCATAATATGCCGTAAACAATCGGATTGGAATCGGCATTTATCAACAACCAAACATAAAAATTCGGTAAATCTCCAAAATGCCGAAAAAAACGCGCCGGTAAACTGTACGGTTTGTGATAAGATATTCAGTAGTAAATACGAACTTAAAAAACATCTCGCTACAAAATCGCACGCAGATCGCGAGAACAACGTAGTAAAGACGCATGAGTGCGATAAATGTAATAAAGTATATAACAGTTATACAGGACTTTGGCAACACAAACGTAAATGTACCGTGCACACACAAACACAAGTTCCTGATATATTAGCAGAGGTTCTCAAAAGCAATAATGAATTACAAAAACAAAACCAGGAATTACAAAAACAGATGCTGGAACTGTGTAAGAACGGGGTTAATAATAACACAAACCATAATAATACCACTACAACAACTGTTAACAACAACCAGCGATTCAATATCAACTTGTTTCTTAACGAGCAGTGCAAAGACGCGATCAACTTTTCTGATTTTGTAAAGAACATTCAAATATCCTACGAAGACTTGGAGAACAACGCCCAGCTCGGCTTCGTGAATGGCATTTCCAAGATCTTCTTGGATAACTTGAAACAACTTGACGTTAACGAGCGCCCGATTCACTGTACGGACGTTAAACGAGAGACCATGTATATTAAAGATGAAAATACATGGACGAAACAAACAGACGACGATAAACTACAGAAAGCCATACAAACGGTTTCCTATAGGAGTATGGGGAAGTTGGCAGAGTGGAAACAGGAGAATCCAGACTATAAAGATTGTAACTCCGAGTTCTCACAGAAGTGCCTGGATATCCAGAGACAGACACTGGCTGGAAGCGAACGCGGCGTTTACTACCCTAAGGTGATCCATGCGCTAGCTAGGGAAACGACAGTAGATAAATAAAATTTAAAAGTAGAGATTATAACATGTCCATTAGCTTATCATATTTATTTGAATTATCAATGAATATGTTATGAATAAGTGTTGCATCAGATACAATGTATTTTATATTCTTTGTAATCTCATCTAACCAGTCATTTGAATCATTCCATACATCCTCTTGTAATATGCGAATAACCGAATATCCATTTTCGTTTGCACATTGTGTTTTATACACATCATTTATTAATTCGTCTTCTGGCGATCGCCAATTTCGTACCTGATCAAAATGTTGTTCACCGTCTAATTCAAGTATAATTCTAAGTTCCGGAATACAAAAGTCAAACGGCAACTTGTGCTTTTTTTTACACCAATCAGCCTTAAATTGCTTTTCAATAGTTGGGTAATATATTCTTAGAGCATTATATAATTTGGTCTCAGTTTTATGTTTAGTACAACCACACCATTGTCCTCTATTTATGTTTGATAATAATGATTCATATGTGTCATTACAGTCAGGGCAATCAAATAAGTATTTTACATTTGCGTTTTTAGCAACATCTCGCGGTTTAATGTCTCCGTTCTTTTCGCTCCAGTATCGTGCTTTTTCGTGTGACGCAAACGAATTTTGCAAACAAAACTGACATTCTTGATTTTCGCAACGTCTAACATTCGCACAATATCCACACCAACAGCCATGATTTACGCTTGACAATACAGCATCAAAAGTATGTTTGCAATCAGGACAATCAAACCAGAATTTTGCGCCGTTACTTATGGAAACGTCTCTCGGGGTTATGTCTCCGTTCTTTGCGCTCCAGTATTTTGCCCGTTCGTGAGTAGCAAATGAAGTATCATTACAATTTTTACAATCCATATTATCACATCTTTTTCTGTTATAACAATAGTCACACCACTTACCTTGTGCTATATTATTTAGCTTCATCTCAATTGTGTGATTACAGTCAGGACATTCAAACCAAAATTTTTTTATTGAATTCATAGCAAGATCTCTTGGTTTGACGTTTCCATTTTTTGGGCTCCAGAATTTCGCCTTGTCGTGTGATACAAAGGAATTATTATAACAGTAGACACAATCTATATCTTCACACCGTTTTTTATTTTGACAATATCCGCACCACTTACCCCCATTTATATTGGCCGGAGATGCATCAAATACATGTTTGCAATCTTTACATTCAAACCAGAATTTATCGTTTGAATTCAAAGCAACGTCCCTAGGTTTCACATCTCCATTTTTTTCGCTCCAGTATTTAGACTTCTCATGCGACGCAAATGAATTATTTAAACAAAACTGGCATTTTGTATCTTGACATCGTTTTCTATTTCTACAATAACCACACCATCCTCCGCGATTTACGTCACTTAATGTTATATCAAATGTGTGCTTGCAATCCTTACAATCAAACCAGAATTTTTTGCTTGAATTTAGAGCAAGGTTCTGTGGTTTAATGTCTCCATTCTTTGCACTCCAGTATTGTGCTTTTTCATGTGATGCGAATATTTTTCTATTCATTTTATCATTATATATGATTATATAATTCAAATTCAATTTTTAAAAATGAAGAAGTATAGTTTTCAAGAAATACACAATGACTCCATCATAGAAAAATATTCAGTAACGCGTCCTTTCCTCAGATAACATGGATCAAGTTCATCCATTTTTTCTTTGCTTTCGTTACTCGTCATAATAATCATTACATTCCGATATAATATCAAATCATCAATAAACGTATTGTATGTGCTCTTGTTATGAATACAAGTACAAACATTCTTGTGTTTTTGTATCGTGTTATAATGGATTGCGCGAATCATAGTATTGACCTCTT
>Ga0247837_1011017_pt1 | contig 10031 bp, 8 predicted proteins | sample LaCtaG_2_FD_187115 | JGI IMG/M metagenome (GOLD analysis project Ga0247837, IMG submission 187115) | Freshwater microbial communities from meromictic Lake La Cruz, Castile-La Mancha, Spain - LaCruzMarch2015_14.5m | ecosystem: Environmental > Aquatic > Freshwater > Lake | place: Spain: Castile-La... | reverse complement strand
TATCTCCAAATAAACTGACGGAAGAATTAATACACAAATTGGATAATTTAATCAGGATATCGAAAGAAATGTAAGCAATGAAAAAGATGATAATTACATAGTTATTATTATTCGATATATACATTGGTAATGCAAAATAAAAGAAAGTAAAACATAATACAAAGGTGCTATATGTCGAGTTATCATAAGGTAAAAAATTACCAGTATTACACATTGGATTTTTATGTTTTGGATTTGGATTATTTCCAGGAACTCCCCATAATATAGCAATTCTAAGCGCTGTTGCAACTAGTAGCCAAAATAGATAAAATAAACCTTTACCCACAGCTAAGGAAAAGATTGAAAAAATTAATACACTGCATGTAATTATAATTGGAGAAAAAAATGATAATGCATTTACTAAATCAATACTCATATAATAATAAATTATAATTATTATTATTATTTATTATAAAAATTTACATAATGATAGGCCATAATTTTTCTAAACCATATCCTGATGCAGGATGAAGTTCTTGTAAACATTCGTATAATTTTATCCAAAATTGTAAAGGCCTTCGTAAAATTTGTTTTTTATGAACAATAAATTGAGCCCCTGAGCCATATCTATAGTCTACTTGATCAATCATATTTGCAAACTCACCGTGGTTAAATAACTTATATAAATTATCTCTAATATTACATCCTTTTTGATCAGAGAAAAAAAACGAATATTTGACAAGTATATCTGAAAATTCATAAATGTGGATTTTTTCAAAATTACCTAAGTCATTATCTATTGATTTTTTAATATCTTCTTCCATATTTTGTTGTTGTAATAATTTAAGGATTTCACTTACATTTATAGGTGGAAACAAATCCATTTTAGTAGAAGGTATTCCTGAACAATAAGTAGTTATTTCAGCTCTATTTACTTTAACCATCCATGTGCTTATATATTTAAAATGATAGGTTTTTTGTTCATTTACGATTTCATAAACTTTTTTATAACTCTTTAGAGGATTATTTTTAAAAATATGATCTACTGGATTTCCTTGAATAAATAATGTATAGTCAGACAATTTATCATAATTATCAATAATATGTTTTATATAGGTTCCACCTTCTCTTCCTAAATTTTCACAATTTATGATCTTATGTTGTGGTATATAAAATAAATTATTTTGTCCTTTGTTATAAATAATTGCTTTATCTATAATAGGTAGTAACCATCGAATATTTTCATTGTATCGAGCACAAACAACTTGTATACTCATTATATTGTAATATTATTATAATATTATTATAATATTATGTTAAAAAATAGAAAATAAAAAATCTTTATAAAAGTAATTCTCGAACTGTGTCAATCATCATACGTTCTTCTTCTGATAAAGAATTATAAAGATATTGTATTTCTGCAGATTTAACCTGTAATGTGGTGTATAAATTATTGATGGGTTTAATATTATTTATTTTGTTATTGTTTAATTTTTTATTATTATTTATATAAAATCGCAAACGCATATTACGTAACATATTTTTATAATAACTGCATTTTTCTGATTTAGTAAATACAAATAAAAATACAAATAAAAATAGATAAATCATTTTTACTATTGGTTTTTATTTTTTTTCATTTTTCATTTTTCAAAAATAATCTCAAATACCTGATCTATTTTTTCAACTTTATGAAATTGTATACCTTCTATCAATACATTGTTTTGATATTTTTCCAAAAATAATTTTAAATCTTTTTCATTATCTTTGGGATAAATAAATTCTTTAATACCCGCTTTAATTCCTCCTAATATCTTTAAATCCAAACCACCAATTTCAGTAATATATCCATCCAATGATATTTCACCTGTCAAACCAACATTATGTCTTATTTTTTTATCATTCAATAAACTATAAAGAGTGCAAGTGATTGCCCCACCTGCGCTTGGACCATCTTTTGGAACGGATCCTTCGGGACAATGAATGTGAATTCCAGTAGCATTATTTTTATATTCCAAAATTATTTGATCTTGTCTTTCTTTACACGTTAGTTTCCATGCTAATGTAAGTGCAACGTTCATACTTTCTTTCATAACATCTCCTTGTAGACCAGTTAATTTTAATTTTAAAAATCCCTCTGCAGGGAAAAAATTACATTGAATTGGAATGACTCCTCCTTGACCCATTGAATTTGCCCATAATCCATTCACATACCCAACGCGATTTTCACCATTGATCTTTTTATGTAAAATAGGATGTCGTTCTTTCAAATACTTATATTTCACATCGTCGCAACTAATATTCATCGGATAACTATCCATTGAATCAAAATGATATAATATATCCAAATTGATTTCGCCGACAATTTCAAACAATATTTCCTTCAATTTTCGAACCCCTGGTTCCAACGTATAATCATAAATAATCATTTTCAATACTTCTTCATTCATATGAATCATACTAACTAACCCCATTTTTTTATAGACTTCTGGTAAAATATGATCTTTACAAATGGTTAATTTATCTTCTACACTTAAATTCGTAAATTTAATACGATGAATACGATCTAACAAAACACGATCAATGGCATCTACATCATTGTAAGAAAGAATAAAGAGCGCTTTCGATAAATCGAGATCAATACCGCTAAAATATTTATCTTGAAAAGAATCATTTTGCGTCGAGTCTAACAAATGTGTTAGAATGCCGACAATTTCTTTCCCATGTTCCGTTTTAGAAATTTTATCAATTTCATCAATAAAAATAATAGGATTCATGCATTTTTTATCAATTAAGATTTGAACAATGGATCCCCATGTCGAACCTACATAAGTATAATTATGACCATGTAAGGAGCTACCATTACTATCACCACCAATTTGAATCATCGCAAATGGTCGACTAACATCGTGTTCATCTTTCAAGCATTGCGATAGTCCATATTTGGCCAAAGATGTTTTTCCAACCCCAGGTGGACCTTCAAACCCAAAACAATAGCCAGTTTGTTCTCCATTGATCCATTGGCCAATAATACGCGATATTTGTTTTTTAGCTTTTTCATGGCCATGAACGGCATGATCTAATGTCTTGGTAATGGACCCCATATAATTACTAATTTCTTTATAATATTTTTCAATAAAACGGAGTTCATGATATAACGAATATCGCGAAACATTATTCGCGGTTAAACAAACAAGTTCAAATAATATTTGATGATTATTTTTTGTTAGATCGACGAAAGAATAAATATAATTTTTAAAATAATCTCTTTTTTTATTTGTTGTATCCATTTTTTCAACACTTAGTTCATTGCTTTCAATGATTTCAGATATTTTGGAAGAAAGTTTTTGGATTTCACCTTTATCTTTGACAAGATCTTTTTTCAAGGTTTCAATATTTAGTTTGATCAAATAATTCTTTTTTATTTGTTTAATAAGACTAGAAATTTCAAGACTGGTAAAAGAGTTTTTAGACGAAAGATAGGAAATGTCGTTATTTTTCACGACATTTGTAAAACAGGTTCGGATTTTATCCATAATCATTAATATGGGTTCTTTTCGAAAAATATTAAAAGGGATTTTTAACAATCCATCTAAATATTGACGCGCTTTGGATCCAGAATCTTCCGATTTCGATTTGATTTCTTTTAGTTTTTGAACCGCTTTTTCTTTGACCGAATCGTTGGCATTTAGTAAACATATTTGTTGTTCGATTGGTATTTTTTGAATATCGAAATTTAATAAATCATTGGTATATTGAATGGTTTTTTTCATGGCATCTCGGAAATATTCTTTGATTAACCATGGAAAACTATCAAATAAAACCACTTGTTCTTGCGTATCAATATTTCCGTTCACATCGTTGGATAAAATATCATAAAGTAAATAAGCCAAATATTGGTTTTCAAATTTATCGATTTGAATTAACAATTGTATAATTAAGAGTCTTTTGGAAGACAAATCGCCAGATAAAAAATCCTTTATATTTTGCGCTACTCCTTTGGTTCGGAGTGCATTTACATTTGTAATAGATCCAATATATTTGTTTAAAATATCATCGACGTTATATATTAAATAATCTTTTAAAAGGAGAGAACTTGTGAAACGATCAAAGTATTCTTGTTTAAAGATGTCATTATTTTCATCTTTTTGTGCTTTGGACAAACTTTCTCGTAACAAAGCTATTTTATCATTCAGAAATTTATTATTCAAAATTTCTAATATTACATCATCTACAATCCCACTGATAATTAAACTTTTTTTATGAACACCATTGTGAATAATTAGTTGTAAACCGTAGACTTTTAAATGAAATGATTTTACAGATAATGAAATATCGATACAATCCAAATTTTTTGATTTTTCATTTAATTTATCTTCAAATATATTTTTCACACCTTTATCATTATCATTTTTGGAGACAATTTTATAGCCAGTAGGGTGAAAATATTTTTTGAGTAATTCAAATTTAAAATGATCATTTTCACTATTTGCATAAGTATAAGCCGAATTATTTCCAAAACAAATGGATAATAAATCTTCAAACGATTCTGTTCCAAAAGATTTAAATAAAGTAGATAATTCATTGTTGATATTTTGCAAGTCATTGATCAAAGTCTCCGAGTTGTTTTTGTCATAATTTTCAAGATTTATTTTTAATTTATTACTTAATCCAAATAATGCATTTACACAGTTACTAACATCACTAACACCTAAAATATCCAATATTTTATTTTTTTGAACATATAATATTGTTTTTTGAATAATATCTTGAAAAAATAACATCTTTTTCTGAATCAAAATAATAATATCATTATTTGTTTTTGTTTGTGAATCCACGTCCTCATTCACATTCATTATATTTATCATATATAATAATATAAATATTATTAATAATATTAGTAAAGGATATTAAATAGTATTATTTATTATTATTATATCTGGTTCTAAATGGGAATACCTAGTTATTTTTCATATATTATTAAAAATTATCCAGAAATTATTCAAAAATATAAACAATGTCAGCAAGACGATTGTCTGAAAGTAGATAATTTGTATTTGGATTGTAATTCAATTATTTATGATATTTATCATAAATTATCGTTTGATGAATTAACCGAGACTATTGCGCTAACTATTATTAAAAGTGTTTGTGCAAAAATCGAATATTACATTGAAATCATAAAACCTAAAAATGCTATTATGATTGCATTCGACGGAGTAGCGCCAGTCGCGAAATTAGATCAACAAAGATCACGAAGATACAAGTCTGCTTATCAAAGCGAAGTTTTAAGACAAATTCAGAAAAAGGCAGAACCCGATCCATGGAATACAGCAGCGATCACCCCTGGAACAAGATTCATGAAAGATCTAAGTGTTCATATTTTGAAACATTTTCATGAATCCAAAGCAGCAGCCTACAAAGTAGCAAAGTTACTTGTTTCTACAAGCGAGGAAGCAGGTGAAGGGGAACATAAAATTTTCGAATATATGCGCCTCCATCCAGCAGAACACTTTTTACAAAACACCATTATTTATGGCCTCGATGCGGATTTGATTATGCTTTCGATTAATCATTTACCAATATGCAATCAGATTTTTTTATTTCGTGAAACCCCGCATTTTATTCAATCAATTGACCGAGATTTGGAACCAAATGAAAATTATTTATTAGATATTCCACTGTTAACGCAACGGATTATTTATTATATGAACAATGATACAATTATCGAAGATCACGATGACAAATATAAGAAAGTCTACGATTACATTTTTTTATCCTTTTTTCTAGGAAACGATTTTATGCCGCATTTCCCTGCATTGAATATTCGAACAAGTGGAATGGATAAAATGCTTAGCGCATACAGAGCAACCATTGGATCTAGTAAAGAGTTATTAACAGATGGTAAAAAGATTTATTGGAAAAATGTGCGAAAATTAGTGCAATTTTTGGCGGATCAAGAAGAAACTTATTTGAAAAACGAATACAAGTTGCGCGATAAAAGGGAAAAATTTAACTATCCAACAGACACTGACGAAAATATTTTCAAAAAATTCGAAGCAGTTCCAACTTACGAAAGAGAAATCGAAAAATACATAAATCCATTTAAAGATTATTGGGAACAACGTTATTATCGCAGTTTATTTCATATTCACAATGACGAGTCAGGGGAAAAGGTAAAAGCAATATCTATGAATTATTTGGAAGGGTTAGAATGGACATTGAAATATTATACAACAAGTTGTCCAAATTGGAAATGGCATTATAAATATGCCTACCCTCCCTTGCTGAAGGATTTATTAAAATGTATTCCCGTGTTTGATACAATTTTTGTTGAAAATGTTAAACCTGATCCAGTGAGTCCCATGGTCCAATTATGTTATGTCTTACCAAAGTCGAGTTTAAACCTTTTGCCTTCCAAGTTACAATCAAAATTATTGGAAGAACACGAAGAATGGTATAAAAGCGACTGTCATTTTTTCTGGGCATTTTGCAGATATTTCTGGGAATCGCACGTTCAAATGAATGAAATCAATTTGAAAGAATTAGAAACATTTCTTGATAAAAACAAAGAGCTTTTTTAAAAATCTTTATTTTATTTGATAAAAATAATATGTATCTTTTTATCAAATGTATATTCCAAATGAAGTGATAAACATTATTATGAGTTACATGGGGAAAGGTGCGTCAGAATATCCGATTTCGGCAACGAACCTATGTTATTTGAATTATGTGAAATATACGGACAATCAAATTGTTTTTTTCGATTATTATTTCCGTGCGTATCGAATATTCATCGAAATACAAAAAAATAATTCTATAAATGGTTGTATGTAGTGCGTTATTTTATTTGTAAAAAATGTTTTCTTTAGGAATAGTATAATGTGTGTCGCCTCCGCCCTCCCTGTTTTGCCTGCTACTTCCCTTGCTTTGCAAGCCAATTTTTCTAAAGTTGTGATTAAATTTTATGATGAAAAAAAAAGATTAATAAGTAAAGTTCTTGTTGCTGACTTTTTGGCTCATTTTGATGGTTCTTTACCTGAAGGATCATCTATCTTCCAAGTCGAAGAACTTATTGCTTTTGGTCTTACTGAATTAGTCGGTAGAATGGGTTATGAAGGAGCTATTGCTTTTTATAAAGCATTAAGTGTATCTGGAGTTCCAGATAATTATTATGGTGTTCGTCTATCTGGTCGTGGTGGAGTATCTGCTGCTACTGGTTCTAATGGTATAACTAATTTTTATCAATTTCCTCTAGTTAAATTTATACAAAAAATAAAAAATAATGCATCCTTTGTAGTCACACAAACACCTGTATCTTCAAATGTAGAAATTTTAAGAGCTGCTTCTTTATTCGGAGGTCTTCTTGGAAACGCACTTCCTACCATAATTCGTAGTTATTCACAAAAAGCAAAAGGCACTTATGCTACTACTGGTGATGCTACTGGTAGTGATAGTGATAATGGTAGTGATAATGGTAGTGATGACGAAGAATCTGGTACTCCGTCAATAACAGATGCCATCTCAGAAGCTGTTGGTGCACTTGTAGTTACTACAGCTCCAGGAGTAGCAAGCACCGTTCAACCATAAAACAAAAACCTTGAATTATTATGTTAAAAAATAAAAAAAATAAAAATAATCATTTGTCAAAAAAACAAATCATTATTTTCGTGCGTTATTTTTTGGTAAAAAAAATATCTCCTAACTATTTATAATGTCTGGTCCTTTTACCTCTGCCGTCAGTCTCAGCATCGCCTTGAGCGACTCTTTTTTGTATTTTCTCAAACAAGATAACACTCATGTTCATGTATCTTTAGCCAATTTTGTTGCACAACAAGATTTTAAAATTTCTAAAAATCTATCTGGTGCCAAATTATTAGCTGCTTTTCAAGTTGCTTTAGATAATTTGAATGTTAAAATTATCGACGGAGTAGTCGACGGTATTTTAGCTGTAAAAGATCAATTCCCTATAGAATTTGTTGAAGTCCAACTTATTGCCAACATAGTTCCATCGATGTATGTTCATATTTTAAATTCGGACGATAAAAAGTATTTTATTAAATTTCCAGATAATAAAATTTCGGTTACTATTCCTTTCCCACGTGGATTTGAAGTAACTGAAATTCAAGGGGGTAATCAATCATCTAGTGACAAGCAAAACTTAGCAGTTGGTCTAGCAACTATAGGTGCTCCTGCAGCTGCAGATAAAGCAACTGACAGTTTTGATCCAAAAGTAAATGGAGTTCTCACAGAGACAAGCTTAAACTCAAATCATGTCGCGTCCACATACCAATCAACACTAGTATTAGCAGGAGCATGTTGAACATTTCCTAGCGTCATACTAAGGAAAACCTTGGTTTTCTGAAAAATAGATATTATCTAAAATCCTACTTAAAGGAAAGGTTCGGAAAACCTAGGTTTTCTGAAAAAAAGTAAATAAAATTTCCAAAACTTTTTTCAGAAAATCAAAAATGGACATTTATAAATGTCCAAAAATCGATTTCCGAAAAAAGTCTTGAGAAAAAAAACTCGTTTTTTGACATCTTATCATAAAGCTGTAAATACCAAAAAAATAATTTTAAAGTTGTTACTGAAAATTATTTTTCGAAAAATAAAATCCAAGGAAAAACGATTTAGGAACTTTTCTAGGCATTCTATAATGGATGCATTTTTAGTTCAAAAAAGTTCCGAGATTTTTTCATGTAATTTCTGTGACTATCATACGAGCAGAAAGAGTCAATATGATCGACACATCACCACACTGAAACATCAAAAGAATGCACAAGGATGCACAAAAAAGTTCCAATTAAATCATGATACATTTATTTGCGAATGTGGTAACAAATATAAATTTCGCCAAGGATTACAAAAACATAGGAAAACTTGTGAAAAAAAATGCGATAGCACCAATGAAAAGATGGTTGAATTATTTAAAGAACAACTTCAGGAAAACAAAGAAATGAAACAATTTTTGTTAGAACAACAAAAACAAATGATGGAACAAAATAAACAAATTTTAGAATTAACGAAAGATAAGACGACGCAAATTATCAATAATAATTGTCATACCACGAACAAATTTAATTTGAATTTATTTTTGAACGAACATTGTAAAAATGCGCTTAATTTGGCCGACTTTATTAATTCCCTTCAACTCCAGTTAACGGATTTAGAAGCGACCGCCAAATTAGGCTACGTAGATGGTATTAGTAAAATATTTGTAAAAGGGTTGAAAGATCTTGAATTGCATAAAAGACCTGTTCATTGCAGTGATGTGAAACGAGAAACCTTATACGTCAAAGACGAAGATAAATGGGAAAAAGAAGATGAAAATAATGTTAAAATCAAAAACGCAATCCAACAAATTACGTATAAAAACATTAAGCAAATTCCTGCATGGGTCGAAAATCATCCGTCTTGTAAAAATGGATCTTCGCAAACAAATGATGAATATATGAATATTTTGTCGAATTGCATGACAGGCACATCCGAAGAAGAACAGAAAACAAATATGAATAAGATCATCAGTAAGGTGGCGCGCGAGGTGGCGATCCAAAAGAATGATTCATAGGTGTCTAACTAAAATTTGTCGATGTTTCTTTAAGTTGTTTTGTGGATATATTCTATTTTTAAGTGCGTTATTTTTTCTGAAAAAAAGAAATTCTTTAGGAATACTATAATGTGTGGTTGTTCTTCTTCTCCTCTAGCTGCTGGTCCTTCTGTTGACAAAGTTAACTTATCAATCGCGGCTTCTGCAACTAACTCTTCTGTTGTGTTTAACACTATAAATGGTGAAGTTAGTGTTCCTCTTTCTGATTTTCTTGTAAAAATAGATTATAATGGTGTATTAGGTAATGATACATTTCTATCTGATACTAAACTAGCATTAGAACAATTAAAAACTTTATTTCTTAATAAATCTAATGAAGGTTTTAATGAAAATATTAAAAAAATGCCTTCAGTATTTATTGATGCATTACTTACAGCTACAGTTACGCCATCTATTTATATAAATAGTTCAAGTCAAAATTATCCTCTTTATTTTAAATTAC
>Ga0247837_1011016_pt1 | contig 10034 bp, 6 predicted proteins | sample LaCtaG_2_FD_187115 | JGI IMG/M metagenome (GOLD analysis project Ga0247837, IMG submission 187115) | Freshwater microbial communities from meromictic Lake La Cruz, Castile-La Mancha, Spain - LaCruzMarch2015_14.5m | ecosystem: Environmental > Aquatic > Freshwater > Lake | place: Spain: Castile-La... | reverse complement strand
CAGATCCCGAGCCAAAAGCTTTCGATGACCTGCACCGGATCGTAGGCTCGGTTCGACCCGCCCTGAGGCAGGTCCAGCGTGGCCAGATGCTCCCGGATGCCCGTCTGGTCGATAAATCGCTTCATCAGCGCCATGCCAGCAAAGAGCGTCACTGGCTTGTCAGAATATTCACTGGGTAGCTTCACCATGAAGGTGATTCTCCCACACCCGTCACCCCCTGGCCTGACAAGCGCTCAGCTTCTTTGCCTGCCTTCTATTGCATCATCTGGGTTCAAATCAGCAGCAACCTACTCTACGCTTGGCGCAGCCAGAGCCAACGAAGTATGGGCTGGCGATATTTGCTGGCTGCCGCCTCACGGCAGCCACCCCTTCGGGGTAGCCTTCGGCTAGCTACCTCGCCGTCGTCATCGACCTGTGCTCTCGACGCATTGTCGGCTGGGCCTTGGCCGATCACCTGCGCAGCGATCTGGTCGTCGATGCCATGAAGCAAGCCATCGCCTCCCGACGCAACACCTCCAATCTGATCTTTCACAGCGACCGAGGCAGTCAATACGGTAGTCGGACCTTTCGCGACGTCCTGCGGCTCGCGGGAATGCGTCAAAGCATGTCGGCACGAGCCAATCCCTATCACAACGCCTGGACCGAATCGTTCATGGGCACACTCAAAGCCGAGATGCTGCAAGACGGCTGCTTCATCAACGCCAGCGATGTCCGTGCCGAAATCTCCGCGTTCATCGACGGCTACTACAACACTCAACGCCTCCACTCCGCCCTCAACTAGCGAAGTCCCAGCCACTTCGAGGCCGATCTCGCCCTCGCTAACTAAATCTCTTTTGGTCCCATTATCCGTGGCATCTAAATTAAGTTTAAACGATCGAATTATTAGGTAAAACTACGTTGAGTGCCCCCAAATCGCAACGGGCGAATGATCTGGTGGGGCCTCACTTCACAAACATCGGATCCTCAGGATCGCCTTTGCTGAGCAGGTAGGCGAGCAGGTCGAGAATGTCGTTGTCCTTCAGCATGTAGAGCAGGCCGGGGGGCATCATGCTGACCTTGCTTTCCTCGGTCTTCACCACGTTGCGGGTATCCACATTGGTAAAGTTGTTCGGGTCCATCATGTTGGTGCAAACCATCATGATGTTTTCCTTCATGTTGGCGATGCGACCGCTGATCACCGAGCCGTCCTTCAGGGTGAAGACCGTGCTGCCATACTGGCCGCTGATTTCCTTGTTCGGATCGAGGATGTGCTCCAGCAAGTCGTGTGGGCTGTATTTGCCAGCGACGCTGGTGAGGTCGGGGCCGATGGCACCGCCTTCGCTGTTGAAGCGATGGCAAGCGAAGCAGGTCGCCGCGCCGAACATATTGCGGCCATTGGCGTAGTTTCGTCCGCCTTCCAATCCGGCACCCAGCAGACCGGCGAGATCGTTCAATTGCCAGGCTTTCACGAACTGCAGGGGCTTCACCGTGAAGCTCGGCGCTTTGGCCTCGGGCTTGGCTTCCAGAATCGGCTTCAGCGCCGTCTTCTCGGCTTCGGTTAGTGTGGCGACGGCGTTTTGCTTGATCTCATCCAGGAAGAGATTGAAGGACGCGCCACCCTTGTAGTTCGCGGCGTGCAGGAACCACTTGAAGTAGTCCTGGCGCAGCTCTGGCGTCCAGCCCTCGCGGGCCATGCGCAGGATGCGGGCGTAGTCGATTTGTTCCTCCTGTGTTGGCGCGCTGTTCACCAAGGGCGCTGCCTTCGCCACGATGGCGGTGTCGCCCAGCATGACGAGCAGTTCGCACAGGTCGCGGTCCAGGCCGGTGTTGTTCGTGGGGAAATGCGGACTCACACGGGCGATGATACTCTGGGTCAGTTCATCGTTCGGCTCCCCATGGCGGCTGACGGTCAGCCAATAGTTGCGGATCAAGGTGTTGCGGTCAATGCCCTTGAGCGACTTCAAGTCGAGGCTGTTCAGCTTGGCGATGATCTTGGGCTGGAGGTCGGCGTTCTTCGTGCAGCGGATCAAGGCCATGATCGCGGTGACGGCCGTGCGCGGGTCCTTCTCGTTCAACGCCTTGTCCTGCCATTGCTCGACAGGCTGGTGTTCCAAGGCGATGCGTGCGGCGAAGCGGACAAGGCGGTCATCGCTGCCAAGGGCAGGCCAAGCGGCAGCGATAGCCTCTGGGTCTTGCTTGCCGTGGAAGGTTTCAAGAAAACGGCGTAGACTCGCAGGTCGATTTTGGTCGATTGCCTCTCCACGGAGCGATGGGGCAAATGGATCAAAACCATCTCCCACATACGTCACGCGATACAAGCCCGACTGCACCTTGCGACCGCCCACGCTGACATACATCGCACCGTCTTTCTTCGAGACTTCAATGTCCGTCAGGGGCAGGGGAGAGGCGCTCATGAATTCTTCGGCCACGCCGGTGTAGCCTGCGCCGTTGGGCGTCAGATGAACGGCATACATTTTGCCATAGCTCCAGTCGCAGATGTAGAACGCGTCTTGATATTTGGCAGGGAACTTGGCTCCATAGCCGAAGGCCACGCCGGTGGGCGAGCCAGGGCCGATATCCACGACTGGTGGCAGGCTGTCTTCCCAGCGCACGGGCCACTTCTTGGAGCAGGTGCGCCAGCCGAATTCACCGCCGCTCTGCAACATACAAACGCGGGTGGGGCGATACCATGGCGTGCTGGTATCCCATTCCATGTCGGCATCAAAGCCGAAGAGATCGCCCGTCTTGCTGAAGGCGATATCATAGGTGTTGCGGGTGCCGATGTTCACCAGGGTCCACTCCTTGCCATCGGGATCGGTCTTGGCCACCCAGCCGCCGGGGGCGAGCACATCGCGCATGAAGCCGCGGCCCAGGAGCATGGGCGAGAGCTGATCTTCCGCCCAGTTCTGTGGGACTAGGCTATGATCGATCGGCGGCACGGGCGTTTGGTTGCCACTGACCACGTAGATGGACTTGCCATCGGGGCTCAAAACCAGGCCGTGCGGGCCGTGCTCACCGGCACGACCTGGGAAAATCTTGAGCGCCTCGACCTTGTCGAACTGGTCGTCTTTGTCCGTGTCCGTCAGGCGATAAAGACCGCGCACCTCGTCGCCGCCTGCCTTGCCCTTTTTCGGGGACTCGGGTGTTTCGCTGGCTTTGTAGGTGGAGTCATTCACCACGCCATACAGCGCGCCGAAGGCATAGAGCAGCCCCTGGCAATGGCCGAAGTCCACGGTGAGTTTTTCCACCTTGGTATCGGCGGCTTTGCCACCCAGGGCAGGCGGTGTGATGCGGTAGAGCGCCCCGTATTGGTCGCTGCAAATGAGGCGACCCTTGTCGTCCTGAGTCATCGCTACCCAGGAGCCTTGCTGCTCCTTCGGCACGGAATACAGCAACTCGACCTTGAAGCCCTTGGCGACTTTGATCTTGTCCACCGGCGTGGCTTGTTCAGCCTGCTGGGCAGACAGGGGAAATGCGAGAGCAAGGAGTGAGAGCGTGAAAAGTCGGTTCATGCAGGGAGGATGAGAACGCGTGAGGAGAGCAGAACTTGCGATGCGCAGCGAGGACAATGCTTCCCGCTGAACAGCCCGCAGCGAACGCAATATCCGCCGCGTATCTTCCTGGCTGAAAGTGGGTCCTCTGCAAGATGGGCCGCATTCAATCCATACTATGCTCTGTATACAGGTGCCCAATCCCATGCTGCGCAACGCCCTACTCACTCTTGGCCTGATCGTGACTGCCGCTCAGGCGTCCGCCATTGGCTTCAACCACGACATTCGCCCGATTCTGGCGGATGCCTGCTTTCACTGCCATGGTCCTGACCCCGGCACTCGCAAGGCTGGCCTGCGACTGGATACGGAAGCTGGCTTCTTCACGGCAAAGCCCGGCGAGACACCCACGATCATCAAGGGCAAGCCCGAGGCTAGCCCCTTGTATCAGCGTCTGATTTCGACGGATGAGGAAGAGGTGATGCCGCCGCCCGAGACGCACAAGGCACTGAAGCCAGAGCAGATCGCAAAGGTAAAGCAATGGATCGCCGAGGGCGCGCCGTGGCAGCCGCACTGGTCACTGATCGCGCCTACCAAGGCGGCACTGCCTGCGGTGAAGGATGCGTCGTGGGTAAAGACCCCGACGGATCGGTTTGTGTTGGCCAAGCTGGAAGCCTTGGGCCTGAAGCCTGCTGCCGAAGCGGACGCGACCACGCTCATTCGTCGTGTCTCGTTGGACATCACTGGCCTGCCGCCGTCACCCGAGCTGCTGACCCGGCATCTGCCCAAGGGCGGAGCGAAGCTTACCGACGCACAGCTCTCAGCATTGGTCGATGAGTTGATCAAATCCCCTACCTATGGCGAGCACCGCGCCCGCTACTGGCTGGATGCCGCGCGCTATGGCGACTCGCATGGACTGCACTTTGATAAGCCGCGTGAGATGTGGCCCTACCGCGACTGGGTGGTCAGCTCGTTCAATCGCAACCAGCCCTTTGACCAGTTCACCATCGAGCAGCTGGCAGGCGATCTGCTGCCGAAGCCCAGCACCGAGCAACTGATCGCTACGGGCTTCCAGCGTTGCAACATCACGACCAATGAAGGTGGCACGATCGACGAAGAGAACTTGGCGAACTACGCCTCGGATCGCGTGCAGACTCTGGGCTGGGTTTACATGGGCTTGACCACGAACTGCGCGCAGTGCCACGACCACAAATTTGATCCGATCACCGCCAAGGACTACTACTCGCTGACCGCCTTCTTCCGCAACACGACGCAAAAGCCGAAGGATGGCAATGTGAAGGACGGCCTGGGGCCGATCCTGGTGCTGCCGACGGCCAAGGATCGTCCGCGTTGGGATTCGCTACCTACGGAAATCGCTGCGGCGAAGACGATGATGGATGGGCAACGCAAGAGCGCTGGTAAGGAGTTCGATCAGTGGCTTGCCACGGCGAAGCCGCAAGATCTGGACAAGGATATGCCGACCAGAGGCATGGTCGCCCATTTGCCGCTCAATGAAGGTGTGGGCAGTGAGGTAACGGGTGTGTGCGGCTCGACCAAGACCTTCAAAGCGCTCGGCGAGGTGTCCTGGAAAGCCGATGGGAAGATCGGGCCCGCGCCTGTGATGAAACCAAATGGCACCTTCGATGTCGGCGATGTCGGCGACTTTGAAAAGAACCAAGCCTTTAGCTACGGTGCCTGGGTGCGGGCGGGGAAAGTCGGCATGTCGGGGGGCATCCTGGCGCGCATGGACGAGAAGGCCGGCTTCCGTGGTTGGGATCTGTATCAGAATGATCGCAACTACTCGGTGCACATCGTGAACACTTGGCCCAATGACGCGCTGAAGGTTAGCACGCGCAAACCTAGCATCCGCCCTGGCGTGTGGCAGCATGTGTTCGTGACCTATGACGGCAGCGGTCAGGCCCAGGGCGTGAAGCTCTACATCGACGGCGTGGATACCCCACTGACGATCGACGCCAACGCACTCAAGGGCAGCATCAAGACCAAAACGCCGACACGAGTCGGGCAGCGCAGTCACGTTCAGGTCTTCCACGAAGGAGCCGTGCAAGACGTGCGCATTTTTGAGCGCAAGCTTGCCGCAGCGGAGATTGGAACCATCGCAAAGGTGGGCCCTCTGCGTGAGATGCTTGCCTCCAGCAAGCGCGGCCCCGCACAAAGGGCGGCCCTATTCGAGCACTACCTCGTCACCCGCCATGTCGGCTATCAGAGCGCCAATGGCATGAACGTAAAACGGGTGGCTGAGCAGGATGCCATCAAAGCGCGCAGCCCGATCACGCATGTGCAGGAGGAGAAGATGGAAAGCAAGCCGATGGCGAACATCCTGATGCGCGGCGCGTATGACAAAGTCGGTGAGCAAGTGGCCGCTGCCGTGCCTGTGGCGCTGGGCAAGCTGAATGACAAAGCACCGAAGAATCGCCTCGGTCTCGCTCAGTGGCTAGTCAGTGAGAATAACACGCTGACGGCGCGTGTGACCGTGAATCGGATGTGGCAGGAGTTGTTTGGCAGTGGCTTGGTAAAGACCAGTGAAGACTTCGGCATCATGGGCACTCCTCCGTCGCATCCTGAGCTGCTCGATTGGTTGGCCGTTGAGTTCCGCGAAACGGGCTGGGATGTGAAGCGTTTCTACAAGATGCTGGTGACCTCGGCGGCCTATCGTCAGGGGACAGTGATCACGCCTGAGAAGCTCGATAAGGATCGCGACAACATGTTCCTGAGCCGCGGCCCCCGTTTCCGTATGGATGCCGAAATGATTCGCGACTACGCACTCGCAGCCAGTAGTAGCTTGTCACCGAAAATGGGTGGCCCGGGCACCATGCCCTATCAGCCGGAGAATGTGTGGGAAGTCGTGGGCATGGGCACCGAGCGCTACACCCAGGACAAGGGCGAGAACCTCTATCGCCGCACGCTCTATAACTTCTGGAAGCGCATGGCTCCACCCGCGAGCATGGACATTTTCAATGCCCCTTCCCGCGAGGTGAGTTGTGTGCGCCGCGACCGCACGAACACACCGCTGCAAGCCCTGGTCACCATGAATGATCCACAGTTCATCGAGGCAGCGCGTAACCTCGCGCAGCGCACTCTCAACGCCGTGAAGGGCGATGATGCTGTCAAGCTCAACGCCATCGCCGAGCGCCTGCTCTGCCGCCCGATCAAGGCGCAGGAGCAAGACATTCTGCAGGCGAGTCTCCAGGACCTGCGTGCGCACTACAAGGCCAGTGCTGCGGATGCTGAGGCCTTGCTAAAAGTCGGCGATTCCAAGGCTGACGACAAGCTGTCGAAGGCTGAACTCGCGGCCTGGACCATGGTATGCAACCAGCTCATGAATTTGGACGAAGTCCTCAATAAGTAATCTTTCTCGATCTATGTCACTACTTCACGAATGGAATGCCTTGGAAACGCGCCGCCGCTTCTTCGGTCGTGGCTCGAATGCGTTGGGCTATGCAGCTCTGTCTTCTTTGATCGGCGATGCCATGACGGGCACGGCCAGTGCGTCGTCGGCAGCCTCCGTGGGACCGCATTTCGCCCCGAAGGCCAAGCGCGTCATCTACCTGCACATGGTCGGTGGTCCGTCGCAGATGGACTTGTTCGACTACAAGCCGCAGATGAAGGCCTACTACGATAAGGATCTGCCCGAGAGCATTCGCAATGGCCAGCGCCTGACCACAATGACCAGTGGGCAAGCACGTTTCCCGATTGCTCCTTCGAAGTTCAACTTCGCTCAGCGCGGCCAGTGCGGCATGTGGATGAACTCGGATCTGCTTCCCCACCTGGGCAAGAACGCCGATGACATTTGCTGGATGCGATCTCTGCACACGGAAGCGATCAATCATGAGCCTGCGATCTGCGCCATGCAGACGGGTAACCAGATTGGTGGTCGCCCCTGCCTGGGGTCTTGGGCTTCGTATGGATTGGGGTCGATGAACTCGAACCTGCCGACCTTTGTGGTGCTCATTGCGACGCCAACGAATCGTGAGCAGGAGCAGGCGATCTCCTCGCGGCTGTGGTCCAGTGGTTACCTGCCCGGCGAGCACGCGGGCGTCAGCTTCCGCAGCAAAGGCGATCCGATCTTGTTCATCAACAACCCGCCTGGCGTGCCGAGCAGCGTCCGTCAGCGCACCATCGAAGGTCTGAACGCGCTCAACGAACTGAATTACCGGCAGGTGGGCGATCCTGAAACGCACACCCGCATTCAGCAGTATGAGATGGCCTTCCGTATGCAGGCCAGCGTGCCTGAGCTGACGGACATCAACAGCGAGCCCGAGCACATCTTCAAACTCTACGGTGAGGAAGCACGGAAGCCGGGTAGTTTCGCCAACAGCGTGCTCATGGCCCGCCGACTGGCCGAGCGCGGGGTGCGCTTCACTCAGATCTACCTGAACAACTGGGATCACCATAGCAATGTGGGCGGTCGTATGCCGAGCCAGTGCAAAGACATCGATCAGCCCTGCCACGCGCTGATCGAGGACTTGAAACAACGCGGCATGTTCGAGGACACGCTGATCATCTGGGGCGGGGAATTTGGCCGCACGATCTACAGCCAGGGTGGCCTGACCAAGGAGAACTATGGGCGCGATCATCATCCTCGCTGCTTTACCATGTGGATGGCGGGTGGCGGGGCCAAGGGAGGGCAGATTTACGGTGAGACCGATGACTTCAGCTACAATATCGTGAAGAACCCTCTGCACATCAGCGACTTCCATGCGACCGTCTTGACCCTCCTGGGCTACAATCACGAACGCTTCACCTATAAATTCCAGGGTCTGGATCAGAGACTCACGGGGGTAGAGCACCGAAAAGTGATCCAGGATTTGATGGCTTGAGCGGGTGGGTCGATTTTTTTGAAAAAACTTCAGAAACTTTGTCACAAACTTTCGCAGATTGGTTAGCAGAGGTTGGAGAATCAATTTCCACTTTGTTATATCCGCTCGCCTCCCGGGTCCTCCCTCGCGGTAGGTCGGTGAAAACGGTGGTTGGGGTTGACCTCCTGCTTCACAATCCGGCTCTGCCCGGACGGCCGGGTGGTCGTCCGGGTATCCAGATGAGGAATCTGCGGTTGCGGAAGCTCCAAACGGGTCTTTGATCCGCGGCTCTATGAGCAAGACCAAGATTCTGGTGACGGGGTGCAAAGGCCGAATGGGGCAGGCGGTGATTCGTGCCGTGGAAGCCACGACGGATGCCGAAGTCGGTGCCGCCGTCGATGTGGGTGACTCTCTGGCTGACGCCTTGGCCAAGTGCGATGTGGTCATCGACTTCACCAGCCACCACTTTAGCGATGAACTGGTCGCCGCCTGTGTGAAGGCTGGCAAGGCTTTCGTCATGGGCACCACGGGACACACCAATGAGGAGCGCGCGCGCATTCATGAAGCGGCGAACGCCTTGCCAGTGGTCCATGCGGGCAACTTCAGCGTGGGCGTCAACACGCTCTTCTGGCTGACGCGCAAGGCTACGGAGATCCTCGGTCCCGACTTCGATCTGGAGGTGGTTGAGATGCATCACCGCATGAAGACTGACTCCCCCAGTGGCACCGCCCGCCGCCTCGCGGAGATTTTGACCGAAGTTCGTGATCTGGATTATGACAAGGACATGCGGCATGGCCGCGCTGGCGATGTGGGCGCTCGGACCAAGACGGAGATCGGAATGCATGCCGTGCGCGGTGGTGATGTGGTGGGCGATCACACGGTCATCTACGCGAACATGGGAGAGCGTGTGGAGCTAGCGCACAAGGCAAGCAACCGCGACATCTTCGCGACTGGGGCCGTGCGTGCAGCGACTTGGCTGATGCAGCAAAAGCCAGGCCTTTACGACATGCAGGATGTGCTTGGGCTGAAGTGAGGCACCGTTCAGTGTTCACGCTCTGTATGCCCTCCTTGATTTATGAACACGCTCAAGCGTGAACACCAAACCCGCTTCGGCATCGCGCTGGGGTCGAATCTGGGTGACCGACTGAACCATTTCAGAACGGGGCTCAAGGCACTGCTGCATCATGTCGATGGTATCAAGTTGCTCGACCTCGCGCCCGTCTACGAAACCGATCCGGTCGACTGCCCGCCTGGCTCGCAGGCGTTTTTGAATACGGTCGTTGAGGTGCAAACGTGTCTTGATGCCCATGCGCTGCACCGTGTGTTGCAAGGCATCGAAGTCTTGCTCGGTCGGCCAGAGCAACGCGAGCGCAACTCGCCGCGTCCGCTGGACTTAGACATCCTCTACGCGGGGGATCAGATCATTGACGACGATGTGCTGACCGTTCCTCATCCACGTCTGCATCTGCGCCGCTTTGTCCTGCAACCGCTGGCTGATATCCGCCCAGAATTAATCGTGCCGGGGCAGGGGAAGACAGTGGCGGAGCTGGTGGCAATACTTCAAGAGGATGATGGTGCAGTGCGGCTTGTGGCGCGCGAGTGGTGATGCCAGTGTCAGTGCCCATGCTTACCTCATTGAACGACCTTACGGCACGCAAACAGCACGGCCCCAAGCTAGCCGTGCTGACGGCCTATGATTACCCGACCGCGCGCTTGCTCGACGATGCGGGGGTTGATCTCTTGCTGGTGG
>Ga0247837_1011014_pt1 | contig 10035 bp, 8 predicted proteins | sample LaCtaG_2_FD_187115 | JGI IMG/M metagenome (GOLD analysis project Ga0247837, IMG submission 187115) | Freshwater microbial communities from meromictic Lake La Cruz, Castile-La Mancha, Spain - LaCruzMarch2015_14.5m | ecosystem: Environmental > Aquatic > Freshwater > Lake | place: Spain: Castile-La... | reverse complement strand
ACTAAACCTCACATTTACAGTTGTCTGTTTCGCGAAAGTTACCTACTTAGGCGTCAAAGCAATGACTAAGAGAAAATTTTTTCGAAATAGGCACAAAGTTGCACCAAGGCACTAGAGCCTTCTAAGTCAGACTAAATAGCGTAGCAAATATTTAAATAGTATATTGCTGTTTGTTCTAAAGAAAAAAAATTAGGACTCTCGCTTTTCTCATGCGAGTAAATGGATACATTTTCAGTAAATGTAACAGCAGCTGCATACCCTCAGTGGCTGTTATCTTCAATGCATCAGTGTTTGGTGGACAAGGACAGACATTGCCAGAACTGGGAAAAGAAGTGGATTTTGCTTTAGCTATGTGAGTTGAGTCGAAATGTAAATTAAGCATGGAGAATTGCATCATTGCAAAATACTGAACTAAACACTATTTGCATTTTAAGCCCATTTGTGCCTTTTGGAGGAGTGTCTTTGAAGGGAAAACGGGTAAAGATCGCTTGTATCGCAGAAATATTGGAAGTTTAGGGAAGGAAAGGACATGTGGATTTCCATCGACAGCACTGGCAGATGCAAGTTTACGAGGATACAGCACAGTTCCGGCAGGAAAGGAAAAATCTGCAGTCTATAACGAAGAGCCGCTAGTGGTGGGCAGAACGCACAGTAAGAGGAGCAGCATTGGAACGTAGCCTAGGGAGTTCGGCTTCTACCTGTCTAAGCAGCACACAGCTGCCAGGCCTTTCGGCCTCGTGCGGTTTTCCTAGTGCTGTGTAGTCCCAAGTCTAAGTTTAAAATCTCTATATGGACTCCGCAGATGTGCACAAGGCTTGTCGCCAGGGCGACCTGAAGCAGCTGAGAGAGGTGCTGGAGCGTGCTCCGAGCGAAGTGAACCAGCAGGACAGAAAGCTAGGCTGGTCTCCTCTGTACCGAGCCGTGATCTGCAACCAATACCAAGTTGCCAAGCTGCTGCTCGAGCACCGCGCCGACCCTAACACCCTCACTCGGCTAGGGGAGTCGCCTCTGCACCAAGCTGCTGATAGTGGGCTGGAAGACCTTACGAAGCTGCTTTTAGCTCATCAGGCGGACCCGGATCTGCCCCAGCGAGGTATTCCCTACTTAGACGGAGATACGCCTTTGCACCGGGCTGCAGAAAAGGGGAGGGAAAGAGTGGTTCAGCTGCTTCTGAACGCTGGTGCAGACCTCAACGTCAGGAACACCTCTGTATGAGCTATCTAGCTAGGCAGGACTCCTCTGCATTTAGCAGTGCTGTGCAGTCAGCTGCCTGTAGTCAAGCTGCTGCTCAAGCAGGGAGCGGACCGGGCTGTATCGGACCTGTCAAATCACACGGCTCTGGAGCTGCAGCCCACACCTGAAATGCGGGAATGCTTTCTTGCCATTCCCCCGCTTTCTGCCCACTCGGATGACAGCTTTGAAATGGTGGACTCGCCTACTTTGCGTGCCTCCGCCATTCCTACCTTCCAACTGCCCACTGCCAGTCTGGTCCCTAAAGCGTACTCGGAACCGAGTCAGACTATCTTGCCGGTTGAGTCGGACACTACAGGCAGCACGCTGCTCAACCGCACTTTCTCCTTTGGGACTGACATTCGGAGAAGCAAATTAACAGCTTGGCTGGCGAGTTACCGGCTGGAAAGAACGGAATCCGCCCTGACGGCCGCAGGAGTGGACAGCATCGAAGACCTACTCCGCCACGAAGACTCGCAGAGACTGGCCGCCCTGGGCATCCGCCAAATCGGCCTGAGAGCCCGGCTAATGGCCGCTCTGGAGGCAGAATTGGGGATTTACCCTCCCCACACTACCAAAATAAAGGGAGAAAGAGGCCCTTTTCCTGCCTTGGAGTGCTGTCGACAGCCTGTCTACGTCCCTGGAGTCGCTGTCTTTGGCTCGCTCAGAGACTGGCTCAGTGAACTAGAGCTGGACAAGTACTTGGCTGCCTTTGAGGCAGCGGGGTATGACCACTTGGAGAGCGTTTTAGGCCTTACGAAGACTAGGTATCCAGTGACTGAGGACGTTTTGATGGAAATCGGAGTGGAGGAGGAGTTGGAGCGCCTGCGTCTGCTCAGGAGAATCCACGAAGACGGAGTGAGAGTGGAGTTCTTCAGACCCCGAGAAAGCCAAGAGGAGGAAGACGTGCTGGACTCAAGCGAAAAGACCCTAGCATGTCAACTGTGCAAAGTGATGTAAACCCTACTAAACTGGCTTAGCTGTCTTCGAGTCGAAGAAGCCGCGGAGCACATAGACTTGCACGCATGTGATGATGGCCAGCACGAACATCTTCACTAGGGCGGACCAGAGCACACGGTCGCAGGTGCGCTCGGCCAAGTCACGGTGCACACGCTCGCGTCGCTCGAAGAAGTGGACGTTTCGGTAGATTTTGTCCATGGACCTCGCCATGACGCCAATTGAGTCCTGCAGTGGGTCCAGCTCTGTCTCAGTAGCAAGTTCCGCTTCCTTGTTTTCTGCGATCAAGTACTCAAAAGCAATGCTTTTCTGCGTAGAATCAGCCACCCGGAAGCACAGGTCGTGGGTGCCGCCCTCAGCACTGGTCAAGTCAAACGAGCCTTCGTTCGACCTGGGCGGACTGGTGAACTGCACAGAGCCCCCGGGAGCCACAACCCGCACCAGGACGTTCCGTTCGTTCTGACCAGAGACTACGTAGGCCCCGTGGAAGGAACTGCCTTTGCTCACTGTGAGTCCGAAGCATAGCTGCTGGTACCCAGGAAGGGTGAAGTACAGAGCTGAGGCCAGACTAAGCAGGACTGCAGCACACTTCATTTACCACCCTAGCTAGCTCAGACACCTCGGCCATTTGCACCAGGAGGTCGGTGTAAAAATGCTCTCCATCCTGCTGGCGCTGCTGCCTGCTGTGTCCGCGCAGTACGGCCTGTGTCTGCCCTGCCGCGTGGTGCTAACGCAAGGATTCATGTGGTATGAGAACCAGGGCGGACGGGAGCTGATTGCGGACTACCAAAGTCAAGGGTGCAGTTATCTCTTCTCCAAAACCATCTGCGACTACTACTTGCCCAGAGTCTCTATCATTACTGAGGCGCTATTGGGACGCTTTGTGACGCCTGATATTTGCTCTTTGTACACGGACTGCCCTTCACCAGTGTACGTCAAGGAAGATTTGTCCAAGTGGCAGCAGGACCTACTGGCCGCCAAGCCCAGCTATACTGCTGCGACGCCCACAGGCCAGTCCTTCCGCTTCGCTCAGATCTCAGACGTGCACCTCGACCCTCTGTACACGGAAGGCGCCAGCACCATCTGCGGCGGAAACACCTGCTGCAGGGCGGGGGACGGCACCGAGAAGCCGGTGGCGGGCTATTGGGGCGACTTCAACTGTGACATCCCAGTGCGCACCTTCGAATCTGCCCTGCAGAATCTCTATACGAAAGGAGCAGAGTTCATCCTAATGACTGGCGACTACGCCACTAACAACTGGGCAGACGACACCCAGACCACAAGGTTAAACGCAGTGTCGCTAGTGACGACTCTCCTACTGAAGTACTTCCAGCCCTCGGTCACACCTGTGTACCCTGTGCTGGGCAACCAGGACTGCTCGCCCAGTCACCAGTTTGACTTTGGGAAGGAGGCCTGGATCACTGGACCTGTGGCGACTATGTGGCAGAACTGGCTGCCGGCTAGCGCCCAGGCTTCCTTCAAAGCCACTGGCTCCTACACTCTCCTGCACAAGAACTCCAAACTCAGGATACTGGCTATCAATACGTTTGCGTGCAGCAACTACAACTTCCACCTCCTGCGGAATGCCACAGACCCAGGGGGCCAAATCCAGTTCATGAGGACTACCTTGCTGAGTGCTGAGAAAAGTGGGGAAATGGTGTATATCCTTGGACACATGGCCCCGGGCTCTCCTGACTGTCTGACTCCCTGGGCAGCCCATTACGCTGCACTAGTCGACAGATTCCAAGGAGTTATTCGAGGACAATTCTTCGGCGGGTCTCACCATGACGAGTTCAAGGTGAACCGGGGAGTAGTGACAGGAGCTCCAGTGGGTACATTGTGGGTGGGTCCGAGTATGTCTACCTACAAGTACCGCAACCCTTCCTATCGTGTATATACGGCTGACTCCGGCACTCGGGTTGTCAACGATTTCGACAATTACCGCATGGACCTGGGGGCTGCCAATAGCGCGGCAGGTCAGTCTCCGAAGTGGGACTTAGCCTACAGCTTCCAGTCCTCCTACGTAGTTCCCGACCTGCAGCCGAGCTCCCTGCTCACGATGCTGGGGAAGCTGAACCAGACCTCCATGTTGATGCTGGGCTTCCTGGACAACTACTACACGGACGGCCCGCAGACTCCTCGGTCCTGTGGAGACAGCTGCAGAAGTGACTTCGCCTGCCAAGTGGCCTACGGACAACTGAAGGAAGTGCAAGCCTGTCAGGGTCTTTCCAGCAGTCTACAAACTGACTTCCTGGACTTCGCGACTTCCAGCTGGATCTACCGTAAGTAGTAAGCCTCGGCTAGGGAAAATTGCTTATCTAGCTTCTTCCTGCGCCTCGGAGGTCCAGAGCGTGAGGTTGTCCCGCAGCAGCTGCATGATGAGCGTGCTGTCCTTGTAGGACTCTTCGGAGATGTTGTCCAGCTCGGGGATGGCCTCGTCGAAGGCTTGCTTCGCCATCTCGCACGCCTTGGTGGGGTTCGTCATGATTTCGTAGTAGAACACGGAGAAGTTGAGAGCCAAGCCCAAGCGAGTGGGGTGAGTGGGTGGCAGCTCATTGCCCGCAACATCCAGCGCACTCTGGTAGGACCCCAACGCCTTGGTGGAGTTTTCATCCCGCAGCGCCCCCTTCGCGAACTCACACACATAGCGGTAGTAGTCGCCCTTCATCTTGTGGTAGAACACTCTGCCCTCCGCTGAAGCTGCATGCGGCAGGAGCCGAGAGTCAATGAGGTCCAGGATGTCCTTGCACAGGCGCACTAGTTCGTTTTCGATGTCGCGGCGATAGGCCTCTGCGCGCGCCTTGTTGTCTGCGTTGTTGCGACGCTCTTCCTTGCCTTCGATGGAGTGCATCACCCTCCAGGCCTGCCGGCGAGTCCCTACGACGTTCTTGTAGGCCACGGAGAGAATGTTCCTTTCTTCCACGGACAGGTCGCGGTCGTCCTTGTTCACGAAGGCAGCCACGTAGGCCACCATTTCGTCGTACCGTTCCGACTGTTCGGCTAGGCGCGCCAGATACAGCAGTTCATCGCGGTCTAAGCTCTCCGGTCGGTCCAGACGACTCATTTTTATGGCTGCCATGAAGCGTTGCTATTAGTCTGTCTGGACCTAAAGTGGCCGCCCTAAGGCACAAGCACTTAGTACTGCTGTTTTGAAATCACTTGAGCTGGGAGGAGGGGAAACTAAGGTTAGCTGGGGAAAGACGCACTGGGCGAGAAGGTTGAATATGTGTGGAGGGATAAGTCAGACCTGCTGGCGCTTTATGCACTGCTCTGCGGGTTCATTGTGGCCTGGGAAGACTCAGAAGCCTAACTAGGCACTAGTGGTAGATGGTGACGGGGAGAGTGAGGTGGCCGCCTACGACCCTTCTGCGCTCGGCTGCCTTCTGGAAGTACCGGGGCAGCTGTCTGAACTGCGCATACCAGCCCTGCGTGTTCATCTGCTGCAGCCACGCCCACACGTTCTTCAGGTCCTGCGCTAATATCTCCTTCCCGTAGATTAAGTGCCGATTCGCATCCAGCCACTCCACAAAGGGCAGAAGCAAGATGTCCCCGACAGAGACCCGGTTTTCATAGCCCACGAGTTCGTGAGCAAATGGCCGCCCCTCTGCCAGGTACTTGTCATTCAGCAGTCTGAGTGCATCCCTCATCTCAGCGTACACAGTGTCTGTGGGCTCTCCTTTGAGGAAGTGGAAGTAGTGGCTGGCCACAGTCTCCAACACCTTGAACTGCTCCGTCAACTGAGCTCGAATGCCCGCATCCTCAGTCATGTCGAGAGCCAAGGGGTACAGTGGCGGGCCAGAGAACGTGTCCGCCACCCAATTGACAATCTTCTGGGAGTCACTCAGTGTATGCACAGTCTCTCCGACCCAGTAGCGCACTGCTGGCGCCCAGCCACTGGGACACACCTCTAGGAACTCTGCACTTTTGTCATTATAATCGACCTCGACCAGCTCGAAATTGACGTACTTGAAAGCCAAGGCGTACAGGACGCGCAGAGAAAAGGGGTCGAGGCAGTGGGCGAACACCTGTAAACGAGTGGGTCGCGCACGCTCTGCCATTATTGGCGTTTCAGGCCTAGAAGTCGCCTAGTCTAGCCCTTAAGCTCTTCTGTCTTCAGACTCGTGGGGATGGCCTTCTTGATTTTCTCGGCCTTCGCAGGGTCGTCCATGACCAGGGTGTAGAGGTACCGGGCACACCTCAGCTTGAACTTGGTGACTTTGCCAGTGCGCTTGATGCGCAGAGACTTCGCAATTGCCTTTGTCTTCTCGTCACCACGCGCCTTCAACAGGAACTTGCGAATGTCAGTCTCTTGCTTCGGCATGGCCCGGAGTTCTTATTATATGGCCATTGATTTGGCCGCAGCCTGCGCTAGCGCAATATGGGACAAGTTGCTTGCAGTCGCTGTGGATACAGGGAGAGTGAGTCGTTGGAAGTGGACTGCAAAGCAGAACTTAGAGACGCGGAGGCACTCACTGTGCGGGAAGCCCAGCACACTGCCTTGCTCCGCAGTCTGCCGTGGTGGCGTAACGCCAAAGCCCACCTCGTCCAAATCACCCGAATTCAGGCTCACTGGCGCGGCTATCTCGTGCGCAGGCGACTTCCTAGTCTCCGCAGAGAAACCACACTCCACGATACAGACCGTAACCAGACCGACGAAGCCAGACCTGTAGACACATTCGACAGCGGAGCGACCTACTTAGGCGAGTGGCAGGGCAAATTCAGACACGGCTTGGGCACTCAGACCTGGCCTGACGGAGCCAAGTACTCAGGCAGGTGGGAACTCAACAAAGCCAGTGGCTTCGGGCAGTTCTGGCACGTGGATGGAGACTTGTACCAGGGCAACTGGGAAGAGGACAAGGCAAATGGCAAGGGTGTGTATACGCATTTGAACGGTGCTGTGTATCAGGGCGAGTGGACTAAAGACTTGCAGCATGGCTTCGGAGTGGAGAGCTGGATGGATGGCAGTCGATATGAAGGCTTCTATCGAGCAGGGCTGAAGCAAGGGTTTGGCAGGTATGTGTGGATGGACGGCTCTCAATACGTAGGGCAGTGGGGGAACAATAAAATAAACGGCTCAGGCGTGTACATGTGGAGTGATGGACGGCAGTACGTAGGGGAGTGGCTGAACAACAACATGCACGGCAGAGGGAAATACACGTGGAAAGACGGACGTTCCTACGAAGGGGAGTACAAGGATGACCGCAAGGAAGGGTGCGGAGTGTACATGTGGGCAGATGGGCGTGTATATCGGGGACAGTGGAAAGCGGGTAAACAGCACGGAGAGGGCGAGTACGTGCGGAAGGACGGAGTTCGCAAAAGTGGACTATGGCAGGAAGGCAAGCGAATCAAGTGGAATAATTAACTGTTTATTCAGCTATTTAGGGATTTTGGTGGACTCGATGCCAGTGGCCACAATGGCTTGTTCTGACTCTGCGCTGGGGTTCACTTGGCCTTTCTTGCGCAGTGACTTCACCTTCTTCACCACTGCTGAAGCACCTAAGTAGGTAACTTTTGCGAAACAGACAACTGTAAATGTGAGGTTTAGTATGGAAATCAAGACGAAGAGGACAGTTTGTCCGATTTCGCCCATACGTTCGCTATAGAAGAACAGCCCGCTGTACAGTGTGAGTGTAGCTACGATGAGGGACCACAGTTCTAGTGAGTTTAGTGCGGAGTGAGAATAGGGTTTCAGGAAGTTCTGCAGAGTTATGCTGGCTAGCAGTAGACCCACAGTGGATAGGACTTGCAGGAACAGGGAGACTTGGGAAAAGAACACTATGAAGACTATTATCAGCAGTTTCCGGTATATCACTACGTACTCCCAGTAGAAGCAGTTTGCACTGTAGCCTGTGGTGAGGAAGCTGTAGCGAACAGTGTAGTCAATTCGAGATATATGTCGTTGTCTGTACAGGAACAGGAAAACCAGAGCAGGGATGCCTATTCCCCATATGAGTAAACAGGGCAGGGCTAGACCCAAGGCATAGGTGAGGTGGCTGGACTGCCAACAGCGTAGGTCCAACCCCACTACCCAGTACTCTCCAGGCAAGATTTCCTCACAGTGCAGTACTCCCAACAGCACCCGCATTACACTGGGGTAGGCCATGAAGAACAGTATTATAGCTGAAGCCACCATTTCATTCCTTACTGCCACAATTGACTTCTTGCATACAGCTATGCACAGCCACACACAGCAAGACACAAGCACTAGTAGAGGCAATAACAAGGACAGCACTACCCACTTCCGATAGTAAGTCTGCAGTTCACTTTGATCCTCATACAGACAACTGAAGGAAAACAGGTACTCAGGGAAGCCCCCCACAGCCTCCTGTGCATTGAATAGTTCCAACATTAACTCTGGCCAAGCCAAGTGAAAGGAGTCAAACAGCATCACCAGCTGTAGATAATTCAGGAAAATCTTCAATTGAACTGAGTTCAAGGGCGAAATGGACTTCAGGCTCAGTTTGATGAAAATGACAAGCAGCAGAAGAACGACTGCCCAAAGGCCGAGTTGACTGATGGAGTGGAGAGTAGAGGAGGGGCACTTGGAGCAGCGAATTCGGCTCCATCGAAAGTAGTCTTTGGAGCAGGTTTCGCACTTATTTCCCTCATATCCCTCTGCACATTTTCCTGTCAACTCCATCACTTCTGGGTACCCCTTGCACGCTTCTGCATGCGGACACTCTAAAAACCTCTCAGTGTTGCTACTGGCTCTCCAGTACCCCGCCTTCGGCACTATTGTAAAATTGCCCAAACACTGCGCTTCCTCAGGACACTCCTTGCAACTGACTCCTGCCTCTAGGTTGTAGGAGTTGGGGACACAGGGCACACACTCCCTATTTGTAAGTGCTTCTCCAATGGTACAGTTGCGCAATTGCACGTGCAAAGAGACCAGGGTGGTTAGAGCTGTGGTGGAGATACTGAGAGACGTGTTGGTACCGGGTGTAGATACAATGGCGTAATCTGAGAAGGTAAAGCGGCCGTTTACAACGGGCACTCGAGTAGTGCCTGCTGCGTTCCCACTACTTATTTGAGCAAAACTGGACTTTTCGATAGTGACTAATTGGCCATAGTGATCCACTAGGTCCAGCACAATCGACACATTGGCTGTTTGTCCACTGGCCACATTTAGTAGAGACGTAGAAGAATTGAGGGTGAAGTTGAGGACAAAAGAAGCCACATCACTTCCGTACTGGGCAGTGTTCCCCTGGTACTGGTTGTCTAGGAGAGAGGGAGGAGACTGAGAGCCCTCCCAGCAGACTCCTCCGCCCTTCAGTCCTGCACTATTACCCACGAAAGTAGTGGAGCGAATAGCAGACTCTACAGGTTTTTCTGCTGCGAGTAGAATCGCGCCCCCTTTCCCTGTGCTTCCCAGTGCAGAGTTGTTGAGAAAGGAGCAGTTGGAAATAAGCAGTGCACAGGTCTTTGCATATACAGCCCCTCCTGAACTGGCTATACAGGAGTCAAAGGTAGAGTTGCTGATTGTCCAACTAGTGCTGAGGGTGGAGTTGCCTGCTAAGTAGAGGGCTCCCCCTGCATTAGCCTGTAGATCTTTAAACTTGGAATCCACTATATGCACTTTGGTGCAACCCATACAAAGGACAGCCCCTCCATTATTTCCACTCGCTTGGACAAAGGCTGAATCCTCTATACGCAGTTCGTCCATGCCTTGCCCAGAAAGTGCACTTTGAGAGAAGTGCACGAACGAAGAATTGTAAATTCCTGCAGTGGACCGGTACCCGCTGATAACTCCCCTGTCCGTGCTAGTCACGTTTATATCCAGAAATACACATCTCCGAACCTTCAAATCTGCATTACTTTGCAAGGACAGCGCAGCCCCAAACGGCCCTG
>Ga0247837_1011012_pt1 | contig 10040 bp, 10 predicted proteins | sample LaCtaG_2_FD_187115 | JGI IMG/M metagenome (GOLD analysis project Ga0247837, IMG submission 187115) | Freshwater microbial communities from meromictic Lake La Cruz, Castile-La Mancha, Spain - LaCruzMarch2015_14.5m | ecosystem: Environmental > Aquatic > Freshwater > Lake | place: Spain: Castile-La... | reverse complement strand
GCAGGGCAGCGCGACGGAGAAGCGCGGCAAACCCTTCTGGACCATCCGCCCCCCGAAAGCAGCGGCCCTGCCGATCTGAGCTCCATGCCGCCCTGGACCGCTGCACCGACTCCAGATCCGATCGAGGAGCTGCGCTCGGCCGCCAACGCAGAGGATGACGACGGCCAACCGCTGTATGAACCGACGGATCCGGCCAGGCCGATCGGGCACGCCAATCCTCCCCGCCGGCCCAGGGGCATCGCCACACAACGGCCGCCGAGGCCCTCGCGGCTTGAGGTCGAACGTCGCATCGCCGAGGCGCAGTTGTGGATCGCTCAGCGGATACCGCTGGTGTTGATCTACGAAAAAGGTCGTGAAAGCTGGGGGGTGAACAACAGCCAGACGATCAACAGGTATCTCAACCTCGCGCGTGAACGCATGGTTGAGGAACTGATCTCCGATCGCAAGCGTCACCAGGCCGAGCAGATCTACGCCCTGATGGATTGCGCCCGCCGCGCTGCGGACGCCGAGCAGTTCTCCGCTGCCGTCGGTGCCCATCGGGTGATCGCTGAGATCGCCGGGATGCTGCGCGCCCCGGCCAAGCCCTACTCGGAGCGGCCATGACGCTGGCGCTGCTCACCTGGGCGGGGCGCCCTGTCGATGGCGGCCTGCTCCATGGCCCGCACCACCCGGACCCCTGGGCTGATCCCGGCGTGCTGGCCTACCGCGATCCCGATCTGCTCTCCGCAGGCGATGGCCCGCTATCGCTGGAGCAGTTCATTGCCCTGGCCTACCCCCGCTACGCCTTCCACCGCTGGGCGCGGGTGCTGATCGCTCTGCTGCAGGCGATCGCCGATGGTGAGCTCTCGCGCCTGATCGTCACCTGCCCGCCACGGCTGGGCAAATCACTGCTGGTTTCCAAGCTCTTTCCCGCCTACTTCATCTACCGCCACCCGCACCTGTTCGCCGCCATCGCCAGCTACTCCGGTGAACTGGCCTACGCCCATTCCAGGGAGGCGCGGCACTTCTACCGGGTCACCGGCAATCCGCTCTCGAAGGATTCAGCGGCGGTCGGCAACTGGCTGACACCCGAGCGTGGTGGCTGCATCGCCGCCGGTGTGGATGGACCCTTCACGGGCAAGGGCTACTCGCTCGGCATCATCGACGACCCCTACAAGGGCCCGGCTGATGCCGGCTCCGCCCGGGTGCGGCAGCGGCTGGTGGAGTGGATCAAGGCCGTCTGGTTTCTGCGCGCTGAACCGCAGTTCATCGACGCTGGGGAGGGCGCCCTGCAGCGCAACCTCTCGGCCCAGGTGATCGTGCTCACCCGCTGGGACCACGAGGATCTGATCGGCTGGCTGCTTCAAGAGGAAGCCGGCGATGCTCCCCACAGCTGGCACCTGCTCAACCTGCCGGCGATCGCTGAGCACCCGGCTGACCGGCAGACCTTCCCGCCGACCTGCACCGTTGAGCCCGACTGGCGCCGCGCCGGTGAGGCGCTCTGCCCTGAGCGCTTCCCGCTCTCCGAGCTGCTCAAGATCCGCTCCCGTTCCGGCTCCTACTGGTGGCAGGCGCTCTACCAGCAGCGCCCCTCCCCGGCCACCGGCTCGATCTTCCTGCGCCAGTGGCTGCGGCCGCCCTTCCCGCGCAGCAAGCCCCGTCGCTATGCGCCGCTGGTGCTCTCCTGCGACCTGTCCTTCAAGGGGGAGGAGGACTCCGACCACTGCGGCTTCGTGCTGATGGGGCTGCTGGCGCCGGAGCACGCCCAGGGCGGGCCCCACAGGGGCGAGCGCCAGGCCAAGGCCAGCCCCCAGGAGCTTGAGATCGAGGTGCTCTGGGCCGCGCGGCATCGCTTCGGGTTGCCAGAAACGATCCACTTCCTGCTCTCCTCCCTCGCCGCCCTGCACCACCAGGGGCTTAAGCCCGATGCGGTGCTGATCGAGGACGCCGCCAACGGCCCGGCGGTGCTGCAGATGCTCAGGCGCAAGGTGCCAGGCCTGCTGCCGATCCCGGCGCGGGGCAGCAAGACCTTCCGCGCCCATGCCGTCGCCCCCTTGCTCGAGGCCGGTCAGGTTCGCTTTCACCCCCGCGCCAGCCAGCTCACGGAAGAGCTGCCGCGCTTCCCGAAAGGGTCCAAGGATCTGGTCGATGCCTTCGGGCACGGTGCCCTGTGGCTCGAAACCCGCTACTGGCGTGGTCTGGGCATCAAGCGGGATCCGTTGCCGATGCTGCTGACGCGGTGATCCATGGATCAACTCGCGCTGCCGATCCCGATCGTTGCTGCACCGACCGAGCGGCGCTCCCGCTGCCGCCTTCGTGCTGCTTCACAGCCTCACCAGGGTGATGAGCAGCTTTCCCTCAGCCTCCGGCACTGCCGCCCGCGGCCCCGTCGACACCGGCCGAGCAACCCGAACGCTGCAGCCCATGCCCTGGCCTTGGCCCACCTGGACCTGGCGGACAAGATCGCCGGCAACTTCGCCCGTCGCACCACCCATTCCTTCGATGATCTGCGCCAGCTCGCGGTGATCGGATTGCTCAAGGCGGCGGCTCGCTTCGACGGGACTGGTGGGCGCTCGTTTCGGCCCTACGCGCGCACCTACGCCAACGGTGAGATCACCCACTATCTGCGGGACCATGGCTTTGCGATCAAGGTGCCGCCGTCCTGGCGGGATCTCTACGCCCGTGGGCAGAAGCTGCTGCGAGAGGGTCTGGCTCCCCATGCAGTTCCTGAGCGGCTGGGGATCACGGCCGAGCGCTGGCGGGAGATTCAGGATGCCTGCTCGATCACTGTGATTGCGCTTCAACCAGATTGCTGAAATGTCAGCTCAAAGCCATAGAGCAGAAGCGGGTATGTAATCCTGAAGAGAATTAAGCAGTCAAAGCACTCGCTTCCTGCATCGTTATGGTGGATGGAGAGTTATTTCCATGCTGATCAGCCACTGCTTAGTTAAATGCAGCTCGTTGTGATATCACAAGCCACCATCCTCAAGGGGGTGTGACAGTTTCTGAACCGCAAAGTCCGAAGCCAAGCTGACTTGTGGCCAATGTATCATCATAGATCCCTAGACTACGAAGATGAAGCGATTTCAGACTCTTGCCGCCTCTCTGCTGAGTCTCGCCTCTGTGGTCGTCGTTTCGCCGGTGATGGCCGACACCGTCGATGCACGCTGTGATGTTTTTCCAGCAGGCGACGATAAGGCCACCTCTTCGGGGCTGTGCACATTTTCACAGCGGCAGGGCTTCGTGAGCATCCAGCTGAAGAATGGCCAGAGGATCGAGCTCAAGCCCAACGAGAGCACTCCCAACGCGTTCTTTGATGAACGAGGTGAGCCTGCCAAGCGCGAGATGCTTGAGGCCAATCGCGGACAGGTATACCGGCTGGAAAAGCAGTCGATCTTTGTCTTCTGGGATGCAGCCCCCTACTCGAAGGGAGCGAAAAGCGGCAGCTCCGCTCCCGGCAGCGGGGCAGCCACAGAAAACCCACCCGAGATTGTGCGCCTCCTCTTAGGCATCCATCAAGTGTAGTTTGATGGTGGTTGCCGGGTCAATTTCAACAAAACAGGGAAGTACCTCAGTAAGACTTCTTCTTGTAATGCTGCTCAGGTCGGTGTTGCTGAGGATGCCATTCGTCGCTACTTCCGCGAACAGGGAATCTCGAGTGTGCCCAGTAGTTCTGTACCTGCGAAAACTTCTGCTCCTGAAGTCGGTACGCCCGTTGCCACACTGGGAGATCTTGTCGGTGCAAGGGCTGGACAGGCAGAGAACACGATCAAACAGCGAGGCTTTCGCTTCTTAAGAGCTGATCCTTCCGGCGATGCGGTGTATGGATACTGGCGTGAGGCGACAACCAACAACTGTGTGATCATCCGTACTACAAACGGTCGCTACGAGTCGATTGTTTACGGCACACCTAGCTGTAACTAGTTTAAGCATTAGGCCGATTCAAATCGACCTTCAATGCCCACCCCCCTCCTCCCCAATGGAGAGGGGGTTCTTGTCAACGTAACTCGCATTTCAGCCAAGAAAGCCAGATATTGGCTACCTTGGTTAATCTCTCAACTCTCTAGGCTTTTGCATTGATTTCAAGCGTCAGGCTCAGTGCTCTTAAATTACACTTTCTGATTGTATAAAAGCTCACCCGTTTTGGACGTATTCACCTTTACGCCTTGGCATGAATGGCCTGCATTGTATCCGCTGAATCCAAACCATTTCAACCCAAGTAAGCGCCGTCATGAATTTGCAATCAATTTATGGTGTCCCCAGCCAAGCGGGTTTTGGCAGTGCCGTCTTTGAGGACCATATCAAGCCTGGGACAGACCTGGAATCCATGGCTCGCCATTACTATCAGCACTTTGTTGGCAAACTTTGGGAGAAGTATGGTGAATCTGCATGGATGAGTACCTGGAAACAGGTTTATGTCCGCCCCAATGGACTACAACCGGACATTGTGGCCGAACTGAGGGCGATCGCTGATCCACTTGCGGTTCAGTATGTGCCGATCCTTCTCTTGACAGATTCGGATGATATGAGCAGAGCGCAGGAGGCTCTTGCAGCTGTTTTCAATTATCCACAGATAACAGACCTGAGACTATATGCGATCGGGGATGGCGCTGCCATGTCTGGCTTGCTACTGGCCGGCAGTCGCAAAACAGGCGAAACTACAATTCTAGTTTCACTTTTGGATTAAGAGTTTAGAGCAGTATTAGAGGTTATCGGCCGAGATACTTGCCGCCTGCGTATAACTTCTTTGATCTGGGCACAAGCCTCCCATATGATCGATTGCCTCTAAAGTTAAAGACGAACCAACTGGGCTTGTTCCATGGTGAGGCTGTAATGGATTGCTCAACCTCCATCAACGCTGAAGTGATTGATTGATCTGAGAGATGATTCGGCGTGCAGTGTCCCAACAGATCAGCGATCTGTTGGAGATAACGCCGCCACAGCAGGAGCAAAGCCCCTGCTGCTTTGTGCAACCAGCTCGAGGATTATTTGCGGCGGATCGGGCCAGTGGTCTTTGCGTCAAAATCAGTCCAACTGCTCTCATTCACGACGCGGGGATCGCCTTGAATCGTGTAGGTAATGAAGCCGACTTTGAATACCAAAGCACCGTCACTGAGTTTGCTGGCGACAGACTTGCCATTCACTGTGACCTTATTCTTGCTGTCGATGCGGATCGTAGAAACGGTTCGTCCGTCAGTGTTTTTTGCAATCCACTGGCCTGAATAGGGAGAAACTGAGGTGGCAGCGGTTCCGAAGCCAGCTTTAGCGTTTTCTGCTTTGGTCTTGTTGATGTCGCAGCCTTTCAATTCGGTGGCTTGGGTACACCCAGACTTCTCAAGCTTCTTGGCATAGGCCGGATCGATTGCATGGGAGGCGAGCGGCAGAAACTGCCCGATCGAGGCGGCAGCGACAGCTGCAGTTATAATCTGTTTGAATTGTTTCATACTGGAGATACCTTTGGGTTGCATTTGATCTGGGCTCGTACATTGCAGGCGTGGGATTTGCCTTGGTAGAACACCTGTAGATGATACTCATGCACTTTAACATGGACGAGCTCTGTGGGCATATGGCGCCATTCATTCCGCCATCACCGCTAGCGTGTCAGAGCGCCATGGCGTTGTCTTTATCTGTTGCCGTCATCATGATTTAAGAATTGAATGTACACTTGTTGATCTTCATTGTCTACTTCGCACCAATGTGATGCCCACACGTCGCCGTTCGGAGCAGTTGCCGCTGAAAACTATCTTCTCGACCATGAGCAGGCGGGCACATCCAGTTCTTCCGCTGCTTCTGGCTGGAGTCCTGTCCACTCTTGGCGCCCATGCGATCCCTCCACCACCGGACTCATTCGATGGAGAAACGATTCGCTGTCAGCTCGCGGGCAGTGCCGCCACGGTGCTGATCTGCCGGGATGCCGAGCTGACGGCCATCGATGGCAAGCTGCGGCAGGCTTTCCGGCGCCTGCGGGACGACACCTCAATCAAGCAGCAGGAGCGCGAAGCCCTTGTGGAAGATCAGCGGCGATGGGTGGACTCCATGGATCAATGCTGGAGAGCACAGGAGAACTTGCGGGCCTGTGTGAAGGCCAGTCAGCAGCAACGGTTACGGCAGCTGGAATCGATGATGATTCAACGGCGACTGATGCCAGAAAGTATCGATGAGGGCAAGAAGTGTGATGGTTGACCAGGCCACCAAAGCGGTCTGCGTGATAGCGGCCATCACGAGCCTCATCTTCGTCTGTAGTCGCATTCCTGGCTTGCAGAGCAGCGATCTTCCAATCTTGGCTTTGGTTGCCGCTCCCTATCCACTGCAGGTCTTGCTGGCTGGAAGCGTGGGTGAGCGCAGCACCGCTGCGAGGGTTCTTTTCATCGCCACACTGCTTCTTGCGTTTGGGGGTACAGCTCTTCTTGGTCTCAGTACCCCACACCCCAACGGGGGCCCTGAGCCTGGGCTGGCGATGACCGTGACCATGATTGTCGTGCCGTTGCTGCAGTTGGTTGCCGTGGCCGTCTTTGGGCTGGTTCTTCTTTTGAGGCGAATGATGGCCTAACAAGGAGGAAATCGCTGGTGCTCTGGTATTGCCAAGTGGTTTCTTGAGTCATTAATCTGGATCTGTTTCAGATTATTCAGTCTGCCAACCGGGACTTGCAATAGCACCGAGATCCAAGCATGAGACAACTATTTGTTGGCAAGATGCCAGCCAGAACCCAAGACTGTCCACAATTTAGCAGCGTTCGAAGGCATCAAGTTAACGCCCAAAACTAGCGCGAAAAGTTGATCAATCCTATTCGACGGAATCTACCTGCTCCCGACTCCTTTGATTTGATGTTGAACGATTGGAATGGCGGCCACTTGTCGATCGTTTCTGTAGATACTGATGTAGACAAGAATGCCTAGCACCACGAATACACCCTGCGCCACTAAAGATGGAAGCGTAAGCCAAGGGTACGCATAGCCACTGGCAAGAAATGTCGAGATGTCCCACATGCCATGCGCGACCATAGCCGGCCAGATCAAGCCGCTGTAGCGCCGGAATGAATAGAGGATGATGCCGCTCAGCGCGGCGAGAATGACTTGGAGGCCACCGATCAGCCCCATTCCTATGAACATGTTGGGGACATGGAAGAGACCGAAGCAGACGCCGGTCCAGATCGCTGCGGCCGCTTCTGAGCGCCCCCCCTCACGCAGGGAGCGCAGGAAGATGCCGCGGAACAGCAGCTCCTCGGCGAAACCCACACCAATACCCGAGGCGATGATGGCTAAGAGGAGAGCCGGTGGCACGGAACTCCAAGAAATGCCAACAAGCCGGAAAGCAATCATCGCCAACCAAGCCAGCATCGAAATCTTCATGATGCCGGTGGTCTTCAACCGGACGGGATCACGCCAGATGTGATCCCATCGGGACCACAACACGAACGCAAGCAACAACAGGCCGCCCAAGGTAAGTGGGATGACCGCCGTATGTACCGCATTGTCGGCTGTTTTGAACCACTCCGGATAGGGAATGCCGGTCTTAACCTGCAGAATTAATCCGAAGCCGCTGTACACGATGCTTGCAGCGATCCCGACGGTGATCGACGGGTGGATGCGCATGGCACTCTCCATTTCTTTGGAGTCCTTCATGTTGGCAATTTGGTCATAGTACTGAATACCAATGTAGGGAATCGGATGAGCTCAAGAACCTCAACCCGGGAGTATTGACTCTACCTGCAAAGCCCTGTCATGAGAATAGACACCCGACCAGTTATTTGATCGCATCACATGCTTCCGTGATGCACTTGCCAGGGAAATCTTGGCGCTCTCGTGATGCGCAGAGTTCAACGTTTGAATTGAGCCGCGCTGGAAGGCGTCGGCTCGAATGAAGGGTTAGGCTTCAGCAATGGCATGCTCGGCCTGAATTCTCTTTAAACCGGGACCAATGTCTGATTCTAGCCAGTCATTGAAATGACCGTTTAGTCCCGATGGATGCGCCAAGTGCACCCAGATCCGGCCGTCAGCTTTCACGGCCATTTGGTTGACGCGAGAAAAGGTATTGGGATACAAGGATCTAACCAGTTTCTGGCAACTCTTGACGTAGCTGTCAGTGTTGCCAAGGAACAGAACCAAACGCAGAGAGCTCGGCAGGTTGCGAAGATACTTTGTTGTGCATGTACGAATGACTTCCGGAATCTCCGAGAACGATTTCGAAATGAGTGGACCGGTGCATGCGAAGACCTCCCTGCCTTCTTTGGCAGATCTCTTCACATCGCGTCTAGAAACGCTACAACGAATCAGTGACCCAAATGAGATCTTAGAGTTCGGATCGCTGATTCGTTGGTCAGCCGTCTCATCTAGCGGAAGAAGATTCATGGCTTGAAGGACTTTACTCAGCCGATGGCGCATACCTGCAAAGGCTATGTCTTCGAACTTTCCGGTTTGATAGATTCCTGCCTGGGTGGCTCCCTTAGAGAAGCCAAGTACCAGCACTTCTGGGGAAGTGCTTCCCCATGCACCTGGATCATTAATTATGCGCCAGTCCGAGTGTGGGGAAATCACATCAGACGCAGTGCTTTGAAAGCAGGCGCGGCATTCAAGCTTTCCGTGTGATGGAAGCATGGCATTTTTCTGAAGCCTAGCGCTGCCCCTAGGTAGCAGGTAATGAGGCTAGGACGGGAACGGGGTTTGTTAGTGGCCTGTTCGTCCAAGGGGCTTATGAAGCCTCTGAATTGCCGATTCGCGTGCGAGTCATTGACACTTGGTTGGGGCATGGGAAGGAGACCCTCTCTTGAAGACAGTTGTTGAAGACTGCCATCAAGAGAGTGATTGCCTGCGAGAACCAGATGCCCTTCAGAACATCACTGATGCAACGGAAATCATTAGAATTGCAGTATCTGTGACTCTCCTTCTAAATCGGTCTTTGCCTAATCCAGTAAGAGCTGCTGAAATGCTTCGCGATCAGTATGGTCCAGAAGTGCTTGGTTTCTCCAGCGGTCCATTAAGGCAGTCCAGCTTGGAAGGTTGACCAGCTCTGAAAACAAGAAGTACGGTAGTGAACCTTTGATCCCGTTCAGCGAGCGGCAAATGACTTGCAATCCCTGGTGATCACTTCCAGGAGAGATATGATCCAGCTCTGCGAAGAGTGGGTGAGCTTGATTGCCGTCACCAAACAATAGTTGCGCGCCCGAAAGTCTACACTTTCCATCCTGCTCAGAGAGAAGTAGAAGCAGTTCTGACTTTCGCAGTCCCCATCGTTTCGCCCTCGCTTCAGCCCACCATCTGTGAACATCTTGTATCTCAAGGGAGGATCTCATGTCATCCAAGTAATCGTTGAAAAGCCTTCATAGCTTAGGTCTGGCTTGTCCTTTGCCAGTTCTGCAAAATGTTTCCAATCAACAGCCCTTTTGCGTTGATCATGATCTAAGCACCGAGTGTAATGCCGTAAAGCTTAGTCATGGCAACAGCTTTTTCAACGCACCATTGGCAGTGCCCCAAGTTTGCGGGTCTGCAAATCACTGATCGACAGGAGTCATTCGGTCGGCAGGCTGCGCACAACCAACGAGCCTCGGTTGAGCACATGGCCACACTCCTCATGGTGGTGCTGAGATCCCTGGTACTCAGGATCTCCTTGACCCTGCGGTTGTCCTGGCCGCCCTGCTGTAGGCGGCTGGAAAACGGATGGAGCCATTGGATGCCTGCCGTGGGGCACCCCCCTTGTGGCAATAGCCCACAGCAGCACAAGACGCTTGGCCTCCAGGAGTCGCAGTCGATCCCGAAACAAGTGGCTGCCGCTCTCTCCGCCCGAGGCGCAGGCCCTGGCGGCGGGAGGCACCGCCCCGCAGTTGCAGCCCTGGCGGGAGCACGCCACCCTCCGGTCCCTGCGGGAGCAGCTGCAGCTCTGCTTCGACTGCTGGAACCTGCTCAATGCACCCGGCGGCACCAGCCGTCGCTGCGTCTACCTGCCGCCCGGCGCCAAGGAGCCCGACGCCAACTACCGCAACCGGGTCGAGAACGCCCGCCCGAGCGGCTTCTTCCGCGATGCGCTGCGCACCTACGCCGGGATGCTCTCCTTCCTGGAGTACATG
>Ga0247837_1011010_pt1 | contig 10041 bp, 6 predicted proteins | sample LaCtaG_2_FD_187115 | JGI IMG/M metagenome (GOLD analysis project Ga0247837, IMG submission 187115) | Freshwater microbial communities from meromictic Lake La Cruz, Castile-La Mancha, Spain - LaCruzMarch2015_14.5m | ecosystem: Environmental > Aquatic > Freshwater > Lake | place: Spain: Castile-La... | reverse complement strand
TAAAAAATGGCGTACTAACAAGAGATCTATTATCTGGAGTACATCTCACCCAACCGTCATCAAATCTAATTCCAGCAGATCAACTCTGTATAAATTATTGGCAACGTCCCATGGGGGATTTAGAACAGAACCTGTCGCATCTACCTTTAGATGAGCAGTCAACACGACAGATGATACCCCGCGCACCGCTAGAAGCTCATCCAACATTCTTCGCGTTCAATAGCCCGCCTATTTTACAAAGCGCACCTACTTTTTTTAATTTCACTTCGTTAAACACGGATCAATCCAGTATGAGTGCAAGTTACTTTGAGCCAGATAGTTTTAATCGTCATTATCTAAATCAAGCAGACACCTTTAACGAAGCGATACCAAAGAGAGGTAGATTTTTTTCACCAACGTCTACAGATATTTGTCTACCAACACTTTATTTCTGTGCTGAACTCGCGCTTGAAGAGCGTGCTCAGCGTGGTGCCCATCAGATACCTGAACCTATAGAGCCTAACTTATCAGTGCCAGATGATCCACCTTGGACATTTATGGAATTCTTAGCCCCCTGAACCATCAATACATATGGGCATCGGCTCACAGAATACAAACATATAATGATAACTATAACATCTTTATAGTCAGAGAACGGCTGACAGGTTAGGTTCTGTTGACCTTTTTATGTAAGTCTCTGGCTATTTATGATAAATTTTGCTAATCTCGCGTTTCGAGAATGGTGGTCCTATTGGTCCCCTCGCGACGATAGATTGTGAACCCCGTCAGGCCCGGAAGGGAGCAGCGGTAACAGTTGATTCGAGCGCCGGGGTGTGGCTCTTAGGGCTGCCGCCAACCCTCTATCATGCCCCACCAATAAAGAATTAAGAAACCTTATGAGCTATATTGCCCTGGCGCGTAAATGGCGACCACGTACGTTTTCTGAGCTAGTAGGTCAAGAGCATATTAATAAAGTGCTCATTAATTCCATTAATCAAAATCGGTTACACCATGCCTATTTATTCACTGGAACACGTGGCGTAGGTAAAACCAGTGTGGCACGTATATTAGCAAAAGCGCTTAACTGTGAACAAAGTATTAGCGCCACCCCGTGTTTAACATGCGATGCATGTGTTGCCATTGAGCAAGGTCGATTTATTGATCTTATTGAAATAGATGGCGCATCTCGAACACGCGTTGAAGACACGCGAGAACTTCTCGAAAACGTACAATACGCCCCCACCAGTGGGCGTTTTAAAATTTACCTCATTGATGAAGTACATATGCTGTCGCAGCATAGTTTTAATGCTCTGCTAAAAACATTGGAAGAACCACCCGCACATGTTAAATTTTTTCTAGCAACCACAGACCCGCAGAAATTACCCATCACAGTGTTATCAAGATGCCTTCAATTCACCTTAAAACACGTGACACCCATTGTTATCCGTCAACACCTAGAACATATTTTAAACAATGAACAGTTACCCTATGAAATTGAAGCCCTGGACATCATAGCAACCGCTGCCCGTGGAAGCGTTCGTGACGCCCTTAGCCTGCTTGATCAAGCCATAGCTGGCTGTGATAGTAAACTCTTAGTACACGATGTAAAAGCCATTCTTGGCTATACCCAACAAGATTACGCGCTGCAACTTCTCCAAGCATTGGCAAACGACGAGCCACAAACACTCATCAGTATTAGCCGCCAAATTGCTGCTGAAGGAGGGCATTTTCACTATGTTGTTGATGAAATACTTAATTATTTACATCAAATCAGCATTAGCCAAAGTATACCTAACACGCTTTCCTTGCTTGATGTCAGCAAAGATACATTGTCCTTGCAAGCACAATTTACACCTGAAGATGTACAATTGTTTTATCAAATGGGTATAAAAAGCACCGAAGATTTGCACCTGGCACCCACATTAGCCATTGGGTTTGAAATGATGTTATTGAGGATGTATACCTTCAAGCCGCTATGTGATTCAACCACGCCACCCTTGCATTATCAGCAATCACAAGAAATATTTTTACCCACGCCACCGGCTGACATCCATTCAATGACATCATTGCCACCAACAGCTGAAAATGAAAACCTCGCTGTACCAATGGCTATAGAAGAGAAGATCACGCCCCCTCCTCTGACGGCACTTAAAAAGTTAGACGATTGGAGCACCATGTTGCCGCAACTTAAATTAAGCGGTTTAGCATTAAATGCTGCTGAAAACGCTGAATTTATTGATAAATCTGGCGCTGTGATTACGTTACGAGTAAATAAAGGTCACCGCTCTGTATTTACTACCGCCGTTATTGGCCGAATAGAACAAGGGTTGACCAATTTTTATAAAGAAACCATAAAACTAAAACTACATAGCGAAGAGGACGTAACATCATCCCCCGCACAGAAACGCAAAATAGCGGAAGTGAAAGAACAGGATGAAGCCTCAACAGCACTACAAAACGACCCGTTTTTTCAACAGCTTCAACAAGAATTTTCTGCAGAATTGGTTAAAAATTCTATTGCACCACTGAAAGATGACTTATAATACCTAAGCCTGTAAGCAATTTTATACCATTTGCGCTTGCTTATTGACCGCTCCAACCTCTTCGGACCTTTATTCAACCAGGTCAATCAGAGAAGTCAAAGCATCAATGCAAATCACATAAGATTGAAACAAGGCCCCAACAAATGACCAGAGAGGCTCTAATGGATATGAATCAAAATATTGGCAATTTGATGAAAGAAGCTCAAAAAATGCAACAGCGTATGCAAGAAGCCCAGCAACAATTGAGCCTATTAATTGTAACGGGTGAATCAGGTGGTGGAATGGTTAAAATTGAAATGAACGGTCGCCATGACGTTACTAAAGTCAAATTAACCCCATCGCTAATGGAAGAAGATGTCGAAATGTTAGAAGATCTTATTGCTGCGGCGGTCAATAATGCTGTTAGCAAAGTTGAAAAGGCTTCCAAAGAAAAAATCAGCCAACTGACAGCTGGCTTAAACATTCCTACGGATTTCCTAAAAAATAGCGACACAGAATAGCAAGCAATGGATACTTTAGCTCGCTTAATAGACGCTTTGCGCTGTTTGCCTGGAATTGGACCTAAATCAGCTCAACGCATGGCGTTTCACTTATTACAACATCAACGTCCTCGTGGCCTGCACCTCGCCGCCTGTTTAGATGATGCCATGCGTAACATTCATCATTGTGAACGTTGTAATAATCACACCACAGAGAGCCTTTGTAGGCTTTGCCTTAACCAACAAAGGGATCCTGGCTTACTGTGCGTGGTTGAAAACCCGGCAGATGTCACCGCTATTGAGCAAAGCAACGTGTACCGTGGTCGTTATTACATCTTGATGGGCAAAATTTCCCCTTTAGATGGGATAGGACCTGACGATATTAACCTCCCAAAATTACATGCATTGATTGTTCGTGAAAATATACAAGAAATAATCCTCGCCTTAAGCCCTACCATTGAAGGACAAACCACGATTCATTTTATCCAAGAGCTTTTACGCCCCCTCAACCTTCGGATAACCCAACTAGCGCATGGCATCCCTACCGGTGGGGAACTAGAGTTTTTAGACAGTCACACCATTGGTAATGCACTACGTAATCGAGCGTTGTTAAATGAATAAGTCACTTTGCATGCGTTTAAAAAGCACCGAGAACTTGGGCATGAAAAACATTTTTGCACGCGTTAGTGTCATGCTGTGTCTTTTTATAATGAGCAGTGTGGTTTCAGCGTCTTTTCATAAACAAATATGGCCACAATGGGAAGTGCATAATCCTTTATCCAAAGACGTTATTTCACATCAAGAATGGCAAGATTTTTTAACACGGTGCGTGATTACGAATGAGGAACACATTACCCTGGTCGATTATCCAAACCTTAAAGACAGTGACTTAGAGATATTACAAAATTACATCAATCGCCTTTCACACATTAACATACAAAACTATAACCGGAAGGAACAACTTGCGTTTTGGATAAACCTTTATAATGCTCTAACCGTACAAATCGTTGCAGATTACTATCCAATCGACAGTATTCAAGACGTCAATATTTCACCTGGGTTATTTAATGTGGGGCCATGGGGTGCCAATCTTGTCACAATTGACGGCACGCAACTCTCTCTTGATGACATACAAAACCGCATTATTCGCCCAATATGGAATGATCCAAGAACCATTTATGCCCTTCATCACGCAACCATTGGGGGCGCAAACCTCAGCAAAGATGCCTATCAAGGTAAGACCGTGGGTAAACAATTAAATAAAGCCGCCTATGAATACATCAACTCCCTTCGCGGTCTGCAACTCATTGAAGGCAAATTAATTGTATCTAAAATATATTACTGGTTTCTTGATGATTTTGGAGGCAATGCGAACGGATTAATTCACCATCTTTCTCAATATGCTAAAGAACCGTTGCGCACGCATTTAAAGAAGATTAATACCATTAATAGTTATATTTACAATTGGCATTTAAACAGTACTGTAGGCACTTGATTGTACGGTGCAAGCAAGGCCTATTGAAAAGTGTATTACTTCTTCTTGGCCACTTTTTGAATCCTTACGCTTTTTATCATGTTATCACTGATTTTTAACACTTCTATTTGATAATGATCAATCATTAAACAACAATCCGCCGGAGGAATATAACCTAAATATTCAATGATCAAGCCACTTAGGGTGCGGGGCCCAATCAAGGGCAAATGCCAACGGAGCAGGCGATTTAAATTACGCAAAGTAATGCTAGCATCGACAATTATCGAGCCATCTTCTTGTTGCATAATGTCTTTACTTAAATCAGCTATATCCGTCGTGAATTCACCCACCACCTCTTCAAGGATGTCTTCCATCGTAACCAATCCTTGTAAATCACCATATTCATCCACCACAAAACAACTGCGGCGCTTCATTTTTTGAAAATTCAAGATTTGTACGTTTAAAGAGGTGCCCTCAGGAATGTAATATGGCGCTTCAGCAATCTTTAAAAGACCGTCCATGTCGAGCTCTTCTTCCAACGTTAAATTTAAAACATTGCGCAGGTGAATCATGCCGACCAAATTATCAATACTATTGCGATAAAGTGGAAGTCGGGTATGTTGGGCCATTTCCAATTGAACCAACAACTCATGCCAGGGTTGGTCTAAATCAATACCGACAATATCAGCTTTTGGTACCATAATGTCTTCAACGAGAGCTTGTTCCAAATCAAGCAAGCTAATCAACATGCTTTTGTGCTCTATTGGCAATAAACCACCAGCCTCATGAACAACTGAGCGCAGCTCCTCGCCAGACAGCACATCCTTGTGCACCTGCTCAAAAGACACGCCTAAGAGACGTAAGATGCTATTGGCTATCCAACTGATGACACGTACCAAAGGAGCAAAAATAAATTGCAAGACCATCAATGGCCAGGAGCATGCAAAGGCCACTTGCTGCGGGTGCAATGCAGCAAGTGTTTTGGGCGTCATTTCTGAAAACACTAAAATGATAACGGTTAATAACGCCGTGGCCATAGCAACACCGGTATTTCCATATAAACGCTGCCCTATCAAGGTTGCTACCATTGCAGCGACAATATTAGCCAGGGTATTACCTATTAAAACCACACTTAAAAGTCTATCGGGGTGTGACAGCAGCTGACTAACACGCATCGCTTGTTTATGTTTTGTTTTAACCAAATGACGAAGTCGATAACGGTTGAGCGACATCATGCCAATTTCAGCGCCTGAAAAAAATCCAGATGACACTATCAACACCAATAAAATTAAAAAAAGTGCGGGCAAAGAAAATTCCACTGACTGTCCTTTTAAGGCGAAGTAACCAAGAAAAAATAATCATAGCAAAAAGCCATATAAAGTTCTTCTAGACGGCATGATTTTCACATTCAAAGGTTCGATAGGTGCGAGTTACCCTGGTTTAGATTTAATAAAGCAGGATAAACGCACCCGCAACAATGCCATAGACGCCCAACATCGTTTGTAAAAAAGAACAAAATGTCTATAATTTATTCATAAAACCAAGAATGGCCATTTATATGAAATTCGAAACCTATCAGGAAAGAATGCACCATCCACAAGGCTCGCTTATTCCACTCAGCGTTTGGGAGCATCCTCACCTCTTTGACGGCGAGCTACCTGATACATTTATCCCTTTAATGACCGCAAAAGAAGACGCCCTTCTAGAGATTATGGCTAACACTCCCTATAAAACCAACTCAGAAAAAAATTGTGCCGGGCTTGCCATCGCATACAGTCATCCAGAGCTCAGCCCTCTTGTGGTTCAGAAAATTTTTGAGATGATGAATTTAGATGATACCTCGGCGGTATTCACAGCGACAGCTTTTGGAAATTTAGATTACTTTCGTAAGGTGGACGAATCATTAATTCAAAACCACCCCTCGGACAAAAAACTCAAAAAAGTTGCATTTGAACTGGCCGCTAGATTAGGTCATTTAAACATTCTAAAATACCTTGTAGAACAAACCCCCGATAAATCACAAGCAATCATCGCGGAAAATTATAGCGCTGCCTTCAAAAATGCTACCTTTCACAGTCACTTTGACGTCCTTCAGTATCTTGAGGAAAAAGATCCTGAAAAATTTCAAAAGATGATCCCAAAAGAAAATTACCTTGTCTTCCAGAGGGCTGCCAAAAATGGTGATTTAGACCTTCTCAAGTTCCTTGAAGCAAAAGCACCTAAGATGTTACAGGAAATGATTGCCGAAGATGAGTGGGCCGCTTTTGGAAAAGCGGCCGAACATGGTCATTTACATATCCTTGAGCTCCTCGAAGCAAAAGCACCTGGCATGTTACAGAAAATGATTGCCGCAGATGGATTCAGTGCATTCAGAAATGCAGCCGAAAATGGTCATTTACACATCCTTGAATATCTTGAAGCAAAAGGAACCAATACATTCGAGGCGATGAACAGCGCCCGTCAATACAGTGCTTTCGCAAGCGCTGCCAATAATGGTCATTTGCACATCCTTGAGTATCTTGCGGCAAAGGCGCCGAGTCAATTGCAAGAGATGATCAAAGCAAATGGCTACAATGCTTTTCAAAGTGCGTCCAGACATGGTCATTTACACATCCTCAAGTATCTTGTAGCGAAGGCACCGGATCAATTGCAAGAGATGATTGAGGAAAATGACTACACTGCCTACGTAAATTCCGCCAAAAATGGTTATTTAAACATCATTGAGTATCTCGAAGCGACATTACCTCATCAATTGCAAGAGATGATCAAAGCAGATGACTACGGTGCTTTTCAAAATGCGGCCCAATATGGTCATTTACGAATCCTTGAGCATCTTGTGGCAAAAGCACCGGATCAATTGCAAGAGATGATCGAAACAGATGACTACGGTGCTTTTAAAAACGCGGCCCAATATGGTCATCTAGATATCCTTAAATATCTCGAAGCAAAGGCACCAGGTAAACTCCAAGAAATTATCACACAGGATAACTACGCGCTTTTTGAAAATGCTGTCAAAAATGGTCATCTAGATATCCTTAAATACCTCGAAGAATATGCACCAGATAAGTTACAAGGGATGATTGAAGCGGGTATCCGCAGCCTTAGTTGGGCTCATGACGCGCACCACCTGAACGTAGTAAAGCACCTACTCTCTTATAGTCGCGTGTTTAATCATGTCGAACAGCATGAGCACGAATATGGAGAGCAATACACCCATCCTTTCATTGCAAAAAAACTCAACACCCTTCGCACTCAAAAAGCAGCTTTAGAGCAAGAAAATCCCAATGCGGTTTTTGATATACAAAATGAAGATGAAGCGAAAGTGGTTTTTTACATGATAAGAAATCTCATCCGTCAGAATCCTCCTGACTGTCGAGATGACTTGATTTTCTTGTTAGAAATACCGGCCGTTAAGGCATTGGCACACACCGAAGTCACAGAAGGGATTCCGAATGAGCTTTTGCGCTTGACTTTAACGCAAGGAAACCGAATGGCAGCTGAGCTGTTACTCAACATCCCTGCAGTCCGAGAACTCGCTGAGCAACATCAATTTTACGGTGATGAAGTTCGAGGAAGGCTTGATCTATCCGCATTAGCGCGCGACCGTGAATCATCAATGACCGCACTAACGCAAGGCGAGCAACAACGATTGCAAGAGATGCTCAAGCGCTACGAACCCCTTTTAACGGCACAAGGCACTGAGAACATCACGAAGGACTTGCGTCAAATGCTTGAGACACGCTACAAAAAAAATTCTGCAACAATCCTTGTTGATGGTGAAGCTATACCATTGCCTCTTGATTGGCCTGCGTTTAAAGCATTAAACCTTACAGATGATAAGCGAGAAATGGCCCTTCGGGCTTATTACCAACACAAAGACCACAGCGCATGGCGCTACCTTTCTAAGCCTAACCCCTGGATGCATGAAGCAGCTTCTTATGTTTATGTGAATCCAGATAGCCCTACAGAGAGGTGGTCAACCTTTGAGGAATATTTGCCGCTTATCAGCGTATTATTTTTAGCAGCAGCAGACAAAGAAACCCCTGCCATCAATGGTTATACACTTGACGCACGCATTGAGCATTTTATTGATGAATTAGCACACATAGCCCGTGCTCACAACTGGGACGATACCCGTTTCAAGGTCGACGCAGAGGGCTTATCTCTATTAGATGAACATAACAACCCCGTTACGGAAGAATACGATAATTTAGAAGGCGATAGACCCAGCTGCTTCTCAGGCGTTAAACGTCGCCTCTTTCAAGCGGTTCAAGGCCATCCTTTATTGGTTTTTCTTACTCAAGAAACACTTGAAGAAGAAGTGCGTGATTTTGTACGTGACCATTGGAAAAATACCATCAATAAAGATAATCAAGAGGCGCTTCGTGCAGCTTGGGATAACGTCATTGAGGGTGGGGGTACTGAGGAAGACATCAAAAAATTACAATGCCTTGATGTTCCTCCTGAGGCAGAAGCGTTGTTTAAGGCACAACTTATCACTAAATATGGTGACCAGCTTGCCAAAGAGCCGGCTTTTATCGCTCAAATCACCAAGCCTTTTCTAATAAAGGCCCAGGTGTTAAATTTAGGCCATCTAAACCCTGAGCAGTTGTTTGGTGCTGAACCTACACCAAAAGCCACTGCTAGCCAGGTTGGATTTTTTGCAGACAATCATCAAGACCATTTGGGTGAGGTTCATTCTGAGGAAAAAGGAAATGACGAGGAAGATAAGGGAAGTGCCACTCCCTAAAGTAAGTGGCTATATACTCACTAATCCAAAGCCTTAACGCATTGTCATTAAGCCTCTGGAAACCATCGAACGAAAGTCTCGAGAAGCTACATCCGATTGTTTTGAAAGAACCTTCTCAAAATAAAATTCAACTAAAATTGCCTGAAAATTATACATTCATGCCTATAATATGTACATCAACGATCTAAAACGAGTATTGACATGAAATTTAAAACCCACGAACAAAGAATGCAGCACCCACAAGGCAAACTTATTCCACAGGATGTGTGGGATAACTTTTTTCAAGACCGATTGCCGGATAAATTGATACCCCTGATGACAGCAGAGAAAGATACCCTACTAGACGCTGTGGTTAATATTCCCAATGAAGAAAAATGTTGTACGTGGCTTGCCATTGCTTTCGGTCATCCAGGTTTAGATACCGCCACGCTGCATGAGATTTCTCGAGCAATGAATTTAGATGATAACCAGCTTTTAGAAACAGCCATTGCTTACGGAAATTTAGATTATTTTAGATCAATAGATGGCAAGTTAACTGATTTCGAGTTTCAGCTAGCAGCTAATTTTGGTCATTTAGACATCCTCAAACACCTTGAAACTCGTGCTCCTGATAAATTGCAAAAGATGATTGAAGCAAGAAACTACTATGCCTTCCGACGTGCTGCCGACGAGGGTCATTTAGACATCCTTCAATACCTTGAGGCTCGTGCTCCTAATAAATTGCAAGAAATGATTGCAGCAATTGACTTCGAGGCCTTCCGACAGGCTGCTAAAAAAGGGCATTTAGGCATCCTTCAATACCTTGAAGCTCGTGCT
>Ga0247837_1011008_pt1 | contig 10042 bp, 6 predicted proteins | sample LaCtaG_2_FD_187115 | JGI IMG/M metagenome (GOLD analysis project Ga0247837, IMG submission 187115) | Freshwater microbial communities from meromictic Lake La Cruz, Castile-La Mancha, Spain - LaCruzMarch2015_14.5m | ecosystem: Environmental > Aquatic > Freshwater > Lake | place: Spain: Castile-La... | reverse complement strand
GCGGCACCCTCGATCACCTCATTGCATTGCACATTGCCGCCTATCTGCTCGGTGCTCCGCTGATCTATGCGATCGTCCTGCTGCCGGGACAGCTCGCGGCCCGCTCACTCGATCACTCACGCACAGCGTTCAATCGCGCGATGAGTCATCTGATTGCGGCAGCCGCCGTGGTCGTCTATTTTTCGCTTTCCGCCCTTTACCTTGCCTCGGTTTTCTATGTCGCACCGGAGATCTTATCGTCCATTGCGGCACTCGCGGCCCTGTGGCTCTCCCTCAAACTCATGCTCGACCATCGACTGAAACGCGCAAACCTGGCAGCGTGTGCGCTTGGCGCCGGACTCTGCGCCGCGGCGATCGTTGGTATGAAGCCCGCGCTGTTGGCGCTGGCCGGATTGACATTGCTCTTGGCGACCTGGGGCTTGTGGCAACAGCGGATGCGGTTTCAAAAAACCATTTTGATCGCGACCTGGGGGGCCATGATCGCCTTACCAGCCGCCGTCGTCGTCGGGGATCGCTACCTGGCGCAGCAATACCATGACGCATCAGCGCGACTGTTTGGGCCAACCACGGTATTTTGTAATAATGCGGATATCATAGGCCAGGCGCTGGAGACTCCGGATTCCCGAGCCCGGCAACTGCTGGGCGACACCGCGGCGCGCGATGTGGCGCAGTTCCTCAAGGATGTACAAGAAGATGAGAGCTGGCCGCTCCTCGGATTCAATGGCGACCGGTGCATGTATACGCTCGCAATACGACGCATCGCATTGGAGCGTCGCTACTTCGGCCTGACCAGCGACGACGTGGTGCGCACCTATCGTCAGTTGCTGACAGCAAGTATCGCTGATGCGCCTGGGCTGTACGCGCGACGGGTCTTGCGACAGTTCAAGCGCTTTCTGCTCGAGCGGTCAGCGGACGACTGTTATCGTCACGAACAGCACGCGTGGTTGCCGGGAACCTTTGCGCCCGACTTGGCGCTGGTCCAGCGGTTGATCGAAGATCGGGGCAGCGGAATCCGGGGGCAAGCGTTTCCTCATCCGTTTCCACTGAACACGTTTTGCAGCGATCTCGCCAAGCGTATGACCACTGCTCACATACCCCTGGTTGGGCTTGTGCTCATCGGTGCAACGGTCTGTTTTTTGCGGCGTCGGACGCTGCCCCGACTGCTTATTGTGCTGGCGCAGGCTGCGCTGATCAGCATCGGTTTCTGGCTGTCGACCGCACCCATCGTGGCCCTGGTTCACACCTTTGATATCGAACGTTATATCACCGTGACCTTCCCGCTCTATGTGGTGATGCTGGCATCGACCTTCAGCTTTACTTTGGCACTCGCCATTTACGGACTCGGTCAGGCACGCGTCGCGGCCTGCGGGTCACGGCGCGGCAGGTTGATGGTTGGACGGGATAATCAGCACCCTCGATCCCATACAGATACAATACTGGAAAGCCTGAGTGCGTCGGATAGACCTGAAGAGATAACGAGTGTAATGGCAAACGATCACATGCGGATCGCCGTTCTGGTTCCTTGTTACAACGAGGCGACCACGATCGCGGCCGTGGTCCCGGACTTTCAGTCGGTGCTGCCGCAGGCGACGATTTACGTCTACGATAACAACTCGACCGACGACAGCGCGGCGAAGGCCCGGTCGGCGGGCGCGACTGTTCGCCGGCAACCGCTGCAAGGCAAGGGAAACGTCGTCCAGCGCATGTTTGCGGACGTCGATGCCGACGTTTATGTCTTGGTCGACGGCGACGATACCTATGACGCCGGCGCCGCGCCTGGACTGATCGAATCTTTGCTGCGGGAGCGTTTGGACATGGTGAACGCGGCGCGGGCGACCACCTCAGGGGACGCCTATCGCACCGGACATCGCTTCGGCAACTGGCTGCTGACGTCACTGGTCGGCGCGATGTTCGGGCATCGCTTCAACGACATGCTGTCTGGTTACCGGGTGCTCAGCCGGCGATTCGTCAAGAGCTTTCCGGCGCTGGCACAAGGTTTTGAGATCGAGACCGAACTGACAGTACACGCCCTCGAATTGAATCTTCCGGTGGCCGAGGTAAAAACCGCTTACAAGGAGCGCCCGCCCGGTTCCACGAGTAAGCTGAATACCTTTTCGGACGGTGCGCGAATTTTGCTTACGATCGCACGTCTGTTGAAGGCCGAGCGTCCGTTCGGCTTCTTCGCCACGGTCGCCGGCATTTTCGCGGCGATCGGTCTCATGCTGGCCGGCCCGCTGCTTCAAACCTATTGGGAGACCGGGTTGGTACCGCGCTTTCCGACCGCGTTTCTGGTCGTTGGACTGATGGTATTATCCGCTTTGTCGCTCGCGAGCGGACTCATCCTGAATACCGTCACGCAAGGTCGACGGGAACTGAAGCGACTGGCCTACCTGCAGTTGAAGTCGGTCGGGTATGATACGCAGTCCGGTGCGCATCCCGGCGCTTACGACACAGGGCGAGGTCATATTGACACCGTCTGAGTTTCGGGCTTTGGGACGCTTCACACTCGTCGGCACGACGGGTTTTGTGATTGATGCCGGGATATTGACCCTGCTTGTGCAGGGCTTGGGCCTCAATATTTATGTCGCTCGCATCTTTTCGTTTGCAGGGGCGGTGTTGGCGACCTGGTCGCTGAATCGGGCCTTTGTGTTCACTGCTAAGGTAGCGGCACGATCACGGGCCACGACCGCGACCGAACTGGCGCAGTATCTTCTCGTGCAAAGTGGCGGTGCGGTTGTGAATCTGGCCCTATTCGCAGGCCAGATTATGGTTTGGCCCATGCTGCGGGATTACCCCGTGGTACCGCTGGCGGTGGCCTCCGTGCTGGCGCTGATCGTCAACTTCATCGGGATGCGGCTGTGGGTCTTCGGCGGAGTGAGAAAGCGGTCGGAATCGGCCTGAATCATTGCATCGTCGACCACGGTTGTCGCGCCTGGGAGGTTCCTTGACGAACATCGCCTTAGTGAGTGGAGCCTCGGGTTTTATTGGCCCCAGTCTGTGCCGACATCTCAAGGCGGCCGGCTGGCAGGTCCGCGCGATCATGCGCCGACCCGTACCCGGACCTTGGGATGCGTCTGTCTTGATTAATCTCGGCCGGGAACCCGTGCCCCTGGAGACGCTCGCGGATGTCGACTGCGTTTTCCACCTGGCAGGCAAGGCCCATGCGTTGGCGCAGGGACCCGGCGCCGACGAAGAATACCAACGGGCAAACTGCCGGAGCACGCTGGACCTGCTCGCGGCGTCACGCGCTCAGGGAGTACGCGGGTTCGTCTACTTCAGCAGCGTCAAGGCCATCGGCGACGGCCCCGGCCGCGACAGTTCCGAGCCGGCAGCCATGTCCCCTTATGGACGCTCGAAGCGTGCGGCCGAAGACGCGGTGCTGACCAGCGGGGCGGTGCCGCACCCGGTGGTCTTGCGCCCGGCCCTGGTCTATGGTCCGAACCCTAAGGGCTATCTTGAACTGCTCATTCGGGCCGTGCGGGCCGGTTGGTTTCCGCCGCTGCCGGACTTGGGGAATGCGCGGTCCATGGTCCATCGTGACGACCTCGTAGAGGCGGCGCTGCGCTGTGCCATCGACCCCCGTGCACGGAGCCAAACCTATGTGGTCACCGATGGAACGCCATACAGCACGCGGCAAGTCTATGAGTTCATTTTGACGTCGCTGGGGCGCCGGGTACCGGGCTGGACACTTCCGCCTGGCCTGCTGCACGTGGCTGCGCGAGGTGGGGATGTGCTGGGGCGGATACGTGGCCGCCGGTTCGTATTCGATTCCGATGTGCTCGACAAGCTCATCGGGTCGGCGGTCTATGACGGCAGTCAAATCTGCCGGGAATTGGGGTTCGCGCCCCATCGGGATCTTGGCGAAAGCATGGCTGAGATCGTGGCGTCTACCCGGCCTGCTTCTTAGTCAAATGGCAAAAGTTCCCCCGGATGTCGACACGCGCAGGAACCGCGCTCTGATGCGGTATTGGTTCCAGCGTTCGCGCTCGCGGGTACTGGTGTTTCTGCATGATTTGCTGATGATCCCGGCGGCCTGGGCACTGACCTATTGGCTGCGTTTCAATCTCAGCACGGTACCGCCCGAGTTTATCGACCAGGCGGTGCGGATGTTGCCGCTGGTCGTGCTGGTCCTGGTGCCGGTTTACTGGGCTTTTGGTCTGTACCGCGGGGTTTGGCGCTACGCGTCGATGCACGATCTGGTGCGTATCGCGCTGGCCGTACTGGTCGGAACGACGCTGCTGCTGTTCCTGCTGTTCGTGTTGAACCGGATGGCCTATGTCCCGCGGTCGATGCCGGTCCTGTTCGTGATCTTTCAGTTCTTGTTGCTGGCGGGGCCGCGGCTGCTGTACCGCTGGCTGAAGGATCGGCGCCTGGATTTCAGCGACGGCAAGCGGGTGCTGATCGTCGGCGCCGGGCGGGCCGGGGAGATGCTGGTGCGGGATCTGTTACGGGACCGCAACGTCGGCTATGTGCCGGTAGCCTTCGTGGACGACAAGCCACGTCGACTGGGTGGCGTGGTGCATGGGGTACCGATTCGCGGGACCACGAGCGAGATTCCGGCGGTGGTCGAACTCTACGGGATCGACGTGATCCTGCTGGCGACGCCGAGCGCGTCGATGCGCGAAATGCGGCGTCTGGTCGATCTGTGTGAAGCGGCCGAGCGGCCATTCCGGACCGTACCGCAGATTCGGGAACTGATGGCCGGACAGGTGGCGGTCAACCATCTGCGGCCGGTCTCGATCGAAGATCTGCTCGGGCGCAACCCGGTGACCCTGGATTGGGACGGCATCCGCGCCGGGCTGACGGGGCGGGTCGTGCTGGTCAGCGGGGCCGGGGGCTCGATCGGCTCGGAATTGTGCAGACAGCTCAAGCGTTGCAATCCGCGGCGGCTGATCTTGCTCGATCACAGCGAGTACAACCTCTACAGCATCGAGATGGACTTGCTGGACCGCCCCGATCCGCCGATGCTGAGCAGATACCTGGTCAACGTGACCAATGCCGGCGCGGTCGCGTTGGTGTTCGAGCGAACACGCCCGGACATCGTCTTTCATGCGGCAGCCTACAAGCATGTGCCCTTGCTGGAAGATCAAATCCAGGCGGCCTTGCACAACAATGTCATCGGCACGCAGATCATGGCCGCGGCGGCGGATGCCTGGGGTTGCGAGCGTTTCGTGCTGATCTCGACCGATAAGGCGGTGAACCCGTCGAACGTCATGGGGGCCTGCAAGCGGTTTGCGGAGCTGATTTGCCGGGACCTGAATCAGCGTTCCGCTTGCCGGTTCATGACCGTGCGGTTCGGCAATGTACTTGGCTCGGCGGGAAGCGTGGTGCCGCGGTTCCAGCAGCAGATCGAGCGGGGCGGACCGGTCACCGTGACCCACCCGGAGATCGAACGCTTCTTTATGACGATTCCGGAGGCCTGCCAGTTGATTATGCAGGCGGCGGTGATTGGTGCCGGCGGGGAGATCTTCGTACTCGACATGGGCGAGCCGGTGAAGATCCGCTATCTGGCCGAGCAGATGATCCGCCTGTCGGGCCGCGAACCGGACCGCGATATTCCAATCAAGTATATCGGCCTGCGCCCTGGGGAAAAGTTGTTCGAGGAGTTGTTCTACGCCTCGGAGGGCTTTGCCGATACGCCGCACCCACGCATCCATGTGGTCCGGCAGGACACCGATCCCAGCCCATCAATGCTGCAGGCGGCACTGGATGACCTGCGCGCGGCGCTCTTCACCCGCGACGACGAACCCTGTCTGCGTGTACTCGCGCGCGTGGTGCCGGATTGGCAGCCGCAGGATCAGCCGCCGAGGGTTGCCCGCAACAGGGCCGGCTCGAACTGATCGGTGACGACCGCGGCGCCGATCGCGCGCAGCAGCACCAGACGCAGCCGGCCGTCGAGAACCTTCTTGTCCACGGCCATCAGTTCCAGGAAACGCTCAGCCGAGAGGTCGGACGGCGGCGCGGTGGGAAGCCCCGCGCGGCCGATCAGGTCGCGCGTGCGTTGCAGCGCCGCGGCGCTCAGCCAGCCCAGGCGTGCGGACAGGTCCGCGGCCATGCACATGCCAACGCCGACCGCCTCGCCGTGGAGCCAGTTGCCGTAACCGGCGCCGGTCTCGATGGCATGCCCGAAGGTATGACCCAGATTCAGGAGCGCGCGCTCACCGGACTCCAGTTCATCCGCGGCCACCACCTGCGCCTTGTTCTCGCAGGAGCGGCGAATCGCCTCCGCCAGGGTGCCCGGATCCCGGTCACGCAGTGCCATGAGATGCGTATCGAGCCAGTCGAAAAAATCGGGGTCGCGGATCAGGCCGTACTTGATCACTTCCGCCAGGCCAGCCGAGAGTTCGCGGTCGGGCAAGGTGTTCAGCGTGGCGGTGTCCGCGATCACGGCCCTGGGCTGGTGGAAGGCCCCGATCATGTTCTTGCCCAGCGGGTGATTGATGCCGGTCTTGCCGCCGACCGCGGAGTCGACCTGGGCGAGCAGGGTGGTCGGGACCTGGATGAAGGCGACGCCGCGCTGGTAGCTGGCGGCGGCAAAGCCGGCCATGTCACCGATCACGCCGCCGCCCAGAGCAATCAGGGTACAGTCGCGGCTGAAGCGCTCGGCCAGCAGAGCGTCATAGATGCGGTTCAGTTCGTCCTGCGTCTTGTAGGCCTCGCCGTCGGGCAGGATCAGGGTGCTGACGCGCAACCCGGTCAAGGCGGCGCGCACGGGCTCCAGATAGAGCGGGGCCACCGTCGTGTTGGTCACGATCATGACCTGCCCCCCCAGGAGATGGGGGCGGTAGCGGTCGGGGTCGGCGATCAGCCCGGTACCGATGTCAATGGGATAGCTGCGCGCGCCGAGCGAGACGGTCAGTGTTGTCATGGTTACGCATATCGCGCTGGACGCGGTTTAGGTCTCTTCCGATTCGAGTCGGCGACGGATCTCTTTGACAACCGAGGCGGTGCCGCGCTTTTCGGTGGAGACGACCAGGTCAGCCACCTGCCGATACAGCGGGTCGCGCTCTTCCATCAGCTCACGCAGCCGCTCCAGTGGATCATCGGTGTGCAGCAGCGGTCGCCCGCGGTCGCGGGAGGTCCGGCTGTGCTGTTGCTCCGGGGTGCAGTGCAGGTAGATCACCACGCCGCGGGCGGCCAGGCTCTGCCGGGTATCGGCGTTGAGCACGGCACCCCCGCCGGTGGCGAGCACGATGCGCTCCTCCGCCACCAGATCTTCGATCACCTGGCGCTCTCGCGCACGGAACCCCTCCTCACCCTCGTATTCGAAGATGGTCGAGATGTCCACGCCGGTGCGTCGCTGGATCTCATGATCGCTGTCCTTGAAAGTATAAGACAAGGATTCCGCGAGCTGTCGACCAACGGTACTTTTGCCGGCCCCCATGGGGCCCACGAGAAAAATGTTCTGCGCTCGTATCATCTCTACACATATGCCAGATTTTGACCCGATGGGCAAGGCTTAAGCGCAATGCCGGGCGATTCAGGACGCCCGCGCCACCGCCGCGCCGGTGTCGTCGCCCGCCATCCGGCTCTGAAGCGAGCGTTGTGAACGCCTATCTTAAGCAATATTTACGCCAGAGCTCGCGTCGCGACCACGACGACAGCAACGATCACTGCGGTGATTCTCGTTTGACCGGGACAATCGCCCCCAAGGCGATTGTCCCGGTCAATTGCGCACCATGTCTCCCCGCAGGATCTTGGGGGTTACGAAGATCAGGAGTTCGGTGTTGTTGTCCTGCCGCGCCTCTCGCTTGAACAGCCGCCCGAGCACCGGGACATCACCAAGCCAGGGCACCTGCTCCTTGTTGAAGGTCTTATTCCGTTCATAAACCCCGCCCAAGACCACTGTCTCGCCATTGTCGACCAGGACCGTCGTCTCCACCGAACGGGTATCGATCGGGGGTACACCGAGCACCTCGCGCGAAAAATCCGGGTTATCTTTATTGACTTTCAAATCCATGATAATGCGATCGTCCGGTGTGATTTGCGGCGTGACGTCCAGTTGCAGCAAGGCTTCCTTGAACGAGGTGGTCGTGGCACCGCCGCCGCCGCCCGCGTTTTCCTGATAGGGAATCTCCTGACCGACCTTAATCGTTGCCTGCTTGGCATCGGAGGTGATGACCCGGGGGCTGGAAATGATCTCGCCGCGGCCCTCGCGCTGCATGGCCGAAAGCTCCAGTTGGAGCAGGTAAGAACCGACCTTGCCGATCAGCAGATTGATGGCGCCGGACGGGTCCACGGCGGGCAGACTGACCAGCAACGGGACGGTGTCGGCGGGACTCGCCATGGTCCCGACGCCAGCCAATGCGGGATCGCGCGCATTGTGCACCGACGCGGTTCCGAGCCATTGGCCGGGGAGGCCGCCGGAAACCTCATTAAACTTTCCCTTATGAGGGCCGCTGACGTTTTCCTGCCAACGCGTATACCCGAAACGTACGCCCAAGTCACGGGAGAAATCATTGTTGGCGATCACGATGCGCGACTCGATCATCACCTGACGGACGGGAATGTCGAGGCGCCCCACGATGCGGCGGATGTCTTCCAGCTTGGCTGTCGTGTCCTGAACCAGAAGCGTGTTGGTGCGAGCGTCCACCGATACCTTACCGCGCTCGGAGAGCATGTTGCTGCCCTCGGACTTGAGCATGGCGGAGAGATCCGCGGCCTTGGCGTAGTTGACCTGAATGAATTCAGACCGCAGCGGGGCGAGTTCCTCGATCTGTTTCTGCGACTCCAAGTCCAGTTTCTCCTGGGCCGCCAATTCCTGGCTTGGTGCCACCATGATCACGTTGCCGATCGCCCGCTTGTCGAGACCCTTGGCCTTGAGGATGATGTCCAGCGCCTGGTCCCAGGGAACATTCTTGAGCCGCAGCGTGATGTTGCCGCGTACCGTATCGCTCGCGACCAGATTGAGCCCGGTAAAATCGGCCAGCAACTGCAGGACGGCGCGCACCTCGATATCCTGGAAGTTCAGCGACAGCCGATCGCCGGTGTAGACCACTTTCTGTTTCTCAAGCTGTTCCTTTTCCGCCGGCGTCAGGGAGCGAAACTCCAGGGTAAAGAGATCATCGGTCTGATAGGCCAGATAGTCATAATCGGTCCCGGTCTGAATATCGATCAGGACGTTGCGACCGTTCGGCTTCGCCTCGACCGCGACCACCGGGGTCGCAAAGTCGGTGACATCCAAACGCCGGAATAAACGCTGCGGGAGCGTGCTGTCATAGATGTCGACGAAGACATGTTTGGCCTGTTCGCGCACGGCCACCCGCGTCTGCGCGCTGGGGAGCTTGATGATCACCCGTCCCTCGCCGCCGTCACCGCGGCGGAAATCGATGTCACGCACCGCACCGCCGGCCCCCGCGGAGCGCGCGGGTGACGGCGCCGGGCTCACGGCCGGGCTCGCGGCCGGGCGCCGCGAACCGGCAGCCGGTCGCGGCGGCGCCGTGTCCGGCACCCCCGGCACCGCCGCGGCCGGCGGCGGGGGGGGCGCCAAGCCGCCGCCCTGGGTGTTGATTTTCAGGGTGACCCGATTGCCGTTGGCGCTAACCTCATAGGGAACCGAGTCGTTCAGATTGACCACGACGCGGGTGCGATTGCTGGCCTCGACCGCCACCAGGCTGTGCACTGCCCCGACACCGATCGGGACGGCCTTGCGGTCGAGTTTACTGGTGACGCCGTCGAAGTCGAGCGCGATGCGCGCCGGATTCTCGGTCGCGAAGGTCTGGGGCGCGGCGACTGGCCCGGAAAAGTCCAGTTGGATCTCGACCCGGTTGCCGGGGAGTGCGGCAAATTCGACGGCGCGCAGGTCGACCGCCCGTGCCGGAGCCGCGGTGATCAGGATCACCGTGACCAGCACCAGCCACGTCGGCCATCCGACCCGACTAACCAGGCATGGTCGCCCATAGCGAGACCGTCGGTACGCGTTCACGGGACCTGGGCTGTTCATCGCGGCTTGCCCTCCACGGGTTACTGGCTGAGCTGGACCGTCGCTTGGCGCTCACGCCATTCGCCGGGGCCTTCCGACACGATCTCGGTCAATTGGATC
>Ga0247837_1011006_pt1 | contig 10045 bp, 9 predicted proteins | sample LaCtaG_2_FD_187115 | JGI IMG/M metagenome (GOLD analysis project Ga0247837, IMG submission 187115) | Freshwater microbial communities from meromictic Lake La Cruz, Castile-La Mancha, Spain - LaCruzMarch2015_14.5m | ecosystem: Environmental > Aquatic > Freshwater > Lake | place: Spain: Castile-La... | reverse complement strand
TGATGCTTGTAGGCGCGCTCATTACTTTTTTTACGATCATTCCACTGTTTATGAGCATTACACTCTCTGATACGGTATTAAGTGTTTTGTTTTTTTTGTTAGGGGTATTTACCAGTGCTCAGGTTATTTCCTATCCACTGATTGCTGAAAGTAATCGTGGTTATAGTACGGGAATAGCAACGGGCATTGCTTCGGTAATTATCATGGGTGGCGGTGGGGTAGCTCAAGTGTTGTTTGGATGGTTGATGCAGCATCATCATGTAGGTAAAGTTGCCGAGCAATACACGATTCAAGACTTTCAATATGCCTTGTGGATATTTCCTATTGCCATATTGATAGCTTTGTTGGCGTTGGGATTTACCCGCGAAACGTATTGCAAAAATTTAGATTGAGCGTATGTATAAGGATGCTATAGAGTGGGTATGCAAATGGTTGAAGAATACAAAAACATGGATGTAGAAAAAACGTCATTATTACCCTGGATAGTGTGTTTTACAGCGTCATTTTTTTTCTTTTATGAGTTTGTTCAAGGCAATATGTTTGCGTCTATTGCTGACAATATTATGCATGATTTCCATATTCAAGCGGATAAAATGACGTATTTATCGAGCGTTTATTATTTATCCAATGTTATTTTTCTTTTTGTTGCGGGCATGTTGCTAGACCGCTTTTCAACACGTAATACCATTTTGTTATGGATGTTTTTGTGCGTCATCAGCACGTTTGTATTGGCTTATACCCATTCTTTCTATTGTGCTCTGTTTTGCCGTTTTGTGATGGGCGTGGGAAGTGCTTTTTGTTTTTTGGGCCCAATTCGCATTGCATCGCGTTGGTTTCCCCCTAAACGCATGGCGTTGGTCACCGGCGCTATTGTCACCATGGGAATGGCTGGCGGTATGCTAGCGCAGTTCCCGCTCACTAAATTGGTATTGCTTGTGGGGTGGCGTGACTCCATGATGGCTGTTGGGTGGCTCGGTGTTTTAATGTGGGTGGCGATGGTGTTTTTCATAAAAGAAAAACCAAAACCAACAGCGTTGCACAAGTCACACGAGTTAAATTTTCTGTCTTTAGCTAAAAAAGCGTATTTAAATTCAGAAACACTGTTGGTGGCCCTTTATGCAAGCCTGATGAACATGGCTGTGGCGGTGTTTGGTGCGATGATGGGGTCGCTTTATTTAATGCAGCGTCTTGGGGTAGATAAAGAAGATGCCTCCCTTGTGAATTCCATGTTATTTTTAGGCGCCATTATTGGTGGGCCATTCATTGGATGGTGTTCTGATAAGCTGGGCTTGAGAACGTTGCCCATGAAATTTGGTGCAATCGCGTCATTACTGACGGTTCTTGCTATTTTATATTTGCCAGTTTCTTTAGGGGCCATGGCTTGGTTATTTTTCTTGCTTGGATTTTTTACGGCATCACAAGTGATTAGCTATGCATTGGTGGCAGAAAGCAGTTCGCCAGCCATGACGGCAACGGCTGTGAGCATTGTGTCTATCATGACGCAAGGTGGGTATATTGTTTATCAGAGTTTATTTGGGCGTCTTTTGTTATGGCATGGTGAAATGCGCATGGTAGATGGGGTGCCTGTGTATTCTCTCAGCAATTATCAAACGGCAGCAATGATTTTACCATTGGGTTTAGGGCTAGCATTATTGGTCGCTATTAAATTAAAAGAGACTTATTGTCACCAATCTCAGGACTAAATTCGGATGAGTAGTGGTTCGCGTGTTTGTATTTTGTTAATGGATTCATTAGGGATAGGCGCAAGTCTTGATGCTCACCGTTATGGGGATGAAGGGGCTAACACGTTTGGCCATATTGTAGAGGCTTGTCAGCAAGGGCGAGCTAATAAGGCGGGTTTACGTGAAGGGCCTTTACAGATTCCTCATTTAGCACGTTTGGGATTATACCATGCGGCAGTAGCAAGTTCTGGGGTGAAAATCGTTGATCTTGCCACCTTGGAATCTCCTTTGGGTTATTACGGGTATGCTGTAGAGCAGAGTTTTGGTAAAGATACACCCAGTGGGCATTGGGAGTTAGCCGGGGTGCCGGTCATGTTTGATTGGGGTTATTTCCCAAACACGACCCCATGTTTTCCTCAAGAATTGATTGAAGAGCTCATCGAGCGTGCTCAGTTGCCGGGTGTTTTGGGGCAAAAGCATGCCTCTGGAACAACCATCATCGAAGAGCTTGGTGATGAACACCTGAAAACAGGCAAGCCTATTGTCTATACCTCTGGTGATAGCGTGTTTCAAATTGCCGCTCATGAAGAGTATTTTGGGCTAGAGCGCCTCTATGAACTTTGTGAATTGGCCCGCGAATTGGTGGACAAATACCAAATTGGTCGCGTCATCGCGAGACCTTTTTTAGGTGAGTCAGGGGCTTTTTATCGAACAGGCCATCGGCGTGATTATGCAACATTGCCACCGCAATTGACCTTGTTGGATTTTTTAAAAGAAGCCGGTAGAGACGTGATTGCTATTGGGAAAATTGATGATATTTATGCTCATCAAGGTGTCACCCAAACCATTAAAGCAGACGGTAACATCGCACTTTTTGATGCAACCCTTTCTGCGCTGGAGAAAGCGCCTGCAGGCAGCCTTGTGTTTACAAATTTTGTGGACTTTGATTCCTCATATGGGCATCGACGTGACATAACGGGGTATGCCCATGCCCTTGAGGCCTTTGATAAACGGTTGCCTGAGCTTTTGGCCTTGTTAAAGCCTGATGATATTGTCATCATCGCAGCCGACCATGGTTGTGACCCCACTTTTCCGGGTTCAGATCATACTCGGGAGCATATTCCTGTACTGGCCTATGGGAACGCATTAGCGTCTCGTTTTATAGGGCGGCGTGAAACGTTTGCTGATATTGGCCAGAGTATTGCGCAACATTTAGGCATAGACCCTTTGTTGCATGGTGTTTCATTTTTTAATTCGCTAAACGAATGAATTTTCCAATTGCGTTTTTACACTATTGTGCAGCCCTTGAATTGAGGCTTACTTCTTTGCGTAAAGAAGTGCTTTATATTTTGTGGTGTGCACAAAAGCCGCTTAAAGCGTATGAAATTCTTGATGATTTGTTAAAAACAAAGCCTAACTCAAAACCAACAACGGTGTACCGTGCGCTAGATTTTTTTGTGGAGAGCGCGTCTGTCCATAAGATTGAGTCTATTCAATCTTATACGCTATGTTGTGAGCCTGAAAAGCACTTATCCTCTGAGGTGTTAATGGTCTGCAACGATTGTCATCAAGTCATTGAGCTTTATGATGATACGCTTCGAGGCTTGGTGGCGAGCCTTGCAAAAACACATGATTTTCAATTGAAATTAGACGCGATTGAATTAAAAGGGCTGTGTAAGCAGTGTGTTTAATGCGCTTAGCCCGGTCAATTTAATAACCTGTATGTGCCTATGGAGAAACAAACAGTTTATTTACAAAAAAAGAATGGCTTACCTCTCTCGCATACAATCCTAATTTATCTTTGGTTTTTTTTTTAACACTACCATTTGCCTATCGATTTGACCTCGCTAAATCCACCCAAAAAAGATAATGGCTGTATATCTTTAAAACATACCTATACTTTTTTAGAGCATTATTGATATTTAATGAGCATTAGTGTATTATATCTCATCAAATAGTTCATTTATAAACGCAGTGCTTTAAATCAGAGGGATATATCATGGCTTATAATTCCAAACAATCCAATGGGCTCGCTTATTATCTTAATCGAGGAACTGCTAACGTCGTTGACTTTAATGTTGTAGAAACCTTTGTTAATAGTGGAGCGAATCCTCTCGTTTGTCGAAAGGATGATGGGTGTAATTTATTTGAAATAGCTTCATTCCATCAGTGGGGGTCTAAAGGTTGGTTGAAGCTAATTGATATATGCAAAGCCAGTAAAGTAACCCCTGATAAATTTACAGAAGGATTGGCTCATTATCTTACCTATCGAAAAGATGGGCTAGGCATTGATTTGCAGGTTGTAAACGCTTTTGTCAATAATGGAGCGAATCCACTTGTTTCTCGATATAGTGGGGATGGCTCTAACTTATTTGGTATAGGCTCCAATAGCAACTGGAGTAGTGAGGGCTGGGTAAAGATAATTAAAACAGTGGATTTATATGAGCACTGTATTAAATCTTCTTCTGCGACTCCAATATCAAAAACATTCATACATGACTTTGATCAAGAACTCGAAGCACTTTCGATGGTTATTGCTGAATTTAAAAAGAAACCTAATCTTCCGTTTAAGTTTGAGCAAGACTATAAAGCGGCGTCTATTGTGGGCGAAAAATTACTTACAACGTTAGCTAAGCATAGAGACGATTATAAAGAAGGAAAAATAACGGTAGATGAGTTCAGAATAAAGTGTGGTGCTAAGATAAAGAGCGCACTGCGAACAGATTTGGCTAAACAACATGTAATTTACCAGGCTTTAGTGTTATTTTTAAACCTTATTTTAGCGTTAACGCTAGTTGCTCCCATTGCAACTAAGATAACAACGGGTCGTTGGGGATTATTTGCAAATAGTGAGACGGCCACTGAAAAGTCGCTTCGAAAAATGGCGGATAATCTTAGAGGGTTAGCAGATTCTGAGAATACTTTAATAAAACCCGCCTCACTTTAGTGAGGCGCGGCTAAAAACCACCTACCCTGTACAAATTTGGCTTAAACAATCATGCACTATAAATTCCATGGAACGAAATCAGTTCTTTGGTTTTAATAAGTGCGTGCCCTCATGAATAATTTTTAACCCCCCATTGATTTTTTATTTATTACCCCCAACTATTAACTTTCGACAGTGTGAGGTTTGATTTTGGAACAATATCGCGGTACGACGATTCTCTCCGTTAGACGGGGCAATAAAGTAGCTATCGGTGGCGATGGTCAAGTGACTCTCGGCAATACGGTCATGAAGGGAAATGCCCGGAAAGTAAGGCGTTTATATAAAGATAAAGTAATTGCAGGTTTTGCAGGGGGTACGGCGGATGCTTTTACTCTGTTTGAACGTTTTGAAAGCAAACTGGAGATGCATCAAGGGCATCTAGTGCGCGCAGCCGTTGAGTTAGCAAAGGATTGGCGCACGGATAAAATCTTGCGTCGCCTAGAGGCGTTGCTTGCTGTCGCAGACAGTAAATCGTCTCTTATCATCACCGGTAATGGTGATGTCATTGAGCCTGAAGAAGGTTTAATGGCGATTGGTTCAGGTGGTCCTTTTGCCCAAGCGGCAGCTCGAGCATTGCTTGAGAATACAAAATTATCAGCAGGCGATATCGTCCGTAAAGGATTAAATATTGCTGGGGACATTTGTATTTATACCAACCATAATTTAACCATAGAAGAATTGGACAGCGATTGTGAATAATACAATGGTAGTGATGACGCCTCGAGAAATTGTCGAGGAGCTAAATAAGCATATTATTGGGCAAGACAGCGCAAAACGCGCTGTGGCTATTGCTCTTCGTAACCGTTGGCGCCGAATGCAGATTGAAGATAGCACCTTGCGCAATGAAATCATGCCCAAAAATATTTTAATGATTGGGCCAACCGGCGTTGGAAAAACTGAAATTGCAAGACGTTTGGCAAAGCTCGCAGGGGCACCCTTTATTAAAGTTGAAGCGACTAAATTTACTGAAATAGGGTATGTGGGACGCGACGTTGACTCCATTATTCGTGACTTGGCTGACATTGCTATCAAGCAAGAGCGTGAGCTTGCCATGAAAAAGGTCATGCGTCTTGCTGAAGATGCCGCAGAAGAGCGTATTCTTGACGCTTTGTTGCCGCCTGCGCGAGGTGCTAGTGCTGCTGAGGATAAGGACTCCTCTACACGGCAAGTGTTTCGTAAACAATTGCGAGAAGGCGTTTTAGATGACAATGAGATTGAAATCGATTTGTTAGCATCGCCCGCAGGCATTGAAATAATGTCGCCCCCTGGCATGGAGGAAATGACCAATCAATTGCAGGCCATGTTTCAGCAAGTTGGAACCAATCGCACAAAGACGCGCAAATTGCCTATTCGTAAAGCCATGAAAATATTGTGTGAAGAAGAAGCGGCAAAACTTGTCAATGAAGAAGATATTAAAACCCGTGCTATTGAGAATGTTGAGCAAAACGGTATCGTCTTTATTGATGAAATTGATAAAGTTGCCAAGCGTTCTGAACAGGGTGGGGATGTTTCGCGTGAGGGTGTACAGCGCGATCTTCTGCCGTTGGTTGAGGGTACTACCGTTTCTACAAAACATGGGGCGATTAAAACCGATCACATTTTATTTATTGCCTCAGGTGCATTTCATGTGGCAAAACCCTCTGATTTAATTGCGGAGCTTCAAGGCAGGCTGCCCATTCGCGTTGAGCTTTCAGCCCTTAGCGTTGAGGATTTTGTAAGGATTTTAACAGAGCCTACTGCCTCGCTAACTGAGCAATATGTGGCGCTAATGCAAACTGAAGGCTTAACCTTATCCTATGGTGATACAGGCATTCAGCGTATTGCTGAAGTGGCTTGGCAAGTGAACGAGCGTACTGAAAACATTGGCGCGCGCCGCTTATACACGGTGATGGAACGTTTGCTAGAAGTGGTCTCCTTTGAGGCAACGGATAAAGGGGGCGAGTCTGTCCATGTGGATGCCGAGTATGTGCAGATGCATTTAGGAAAATTGGTGGAAGATGAAGATCTTGCGCGTTATATCTTATAGTTTGCCTTAAAATGGAAAAAACCTTCGCTTAAAAGGAACTTTAGTTGCCGAGACGCTCAGAAACTCATTGCCCTCCTGTTTAAAATGAGGAGGGTAATTTTTATAGCAAAAATATTCTATGGTATCGATAGAAAAATGCGCTTCTTCAAGGATATCTCGTAGTGACTCTAACTCAAACAAATGCATGTATTCGGGCAAAATGCCTTTGCTAGAGTTCGCCAGGAAATCTATCTTAAATATGCCAGGCCATTTTATACCGGCTTTAACCCGTTTTGTATACTCAGGGAGGACTTGAGGGTAGTTCTTTGTTGTAACAACCGTAATAAATAATTTCCCTCCAGGCTTCAGCCATCGCCAACAGGCATGCAAACTGTCTAAAATACTGTTTCCATCCATAAAATGTAAAACATTTGAAAGGTTGATGGCACTTAAGCTTTGGGCATCTAATGTTAGGTCATAAGGAAATTTGCATAAGACTGTGGTTAATTTGGAGAGTAATGCCTTGGGTGTTGACGCACACAAAATGAAAAGATGTTCTTCTGAGAGATCGCACGCAATGACACCTGGCGCACCACTCTCCAGTGCGGCAATGGTGGCGACCCCATACGCGGCACCGACATCCAGTAAAGGGGCCTCTGCGTGTTTTGCATAATCAACAAAGGCTTTTGAGGACGGTGATAACTCTTTATACATCAGACCCATCACGTTAGTGGTCTTGATTAAACCGGGCTCCCATTCGGTGGGCCAGAATGAGTCTCTTTGGGTCATAATGTATCTCTTTGGATTGTATCACCACGAAACAGTTGTTCTAGGGAAATATTAAAGGTGTGCTTAAGGTGATTGTCATTTTTTTTAATGTACGTTTGCCAAAGGTTATCCAGAGGCTCGCTATGGATAGATAATTCGTCACTGCGAGGTATGCGATAGGGTAGCATGTTAGCCAGATCATAAAGCGTTAGTTCATTTAGATCGCGGCTTAATACGTAGTGTCCATCATGGGTTGTTTTAATCAATTGCAAATCAATCAGCACACAAAGCATCTCATTAACCCCGGTGGCATAGGCATGAGTGCTTGCATTGATCAATGCGTCGAGACTTAATTCCTTTCCGTCTAATTGCGCTAACCGAAGTTGGTATAACCATATAAGGGCATGTGAAAAGCCGTCAATAGCAATGCCTGGACGTCTTTGATGATGTACTGATAATGCAAAACTGACTTCAGCCCCCAGTAGTGTAATAAGCCATACCCAGTAAATCCATGCAAAAAAAATAGGCACCGTGGCAAAGGCGCCATAGAGCAATTGGTAGGTGTTGTAATGGGTTAAATAATAAGCAAATGCGAATTTGGCAGACTCAAATAAAAAGGCAGCAATGATTCCTCCATAGAGGCCATGTAGAAATTTAACCTGGCAATTGGGAACGACAATATATAGAAAAGTAAACCCTAGGAGGGAGCATAAAAAAGGCAGGTAGCTTAAAAGAGCAGGGACATCTTGAGTGGCAAAAAAAGGCATGGATAAAAAATAAGAACTGACGGCAAGGCTTAATCCTAGCAATAAAGGCGCGAGAGAGACGATTGCCCAATAGAGTAAAAAAGCCGAAATGCCATGTCTTGGGGTGTTGATTTTCCAAATTTTATTCATCGTGCTTTCTATTGTATACATGACTAAAAAAGCCACTATAAATAAAAAAACAAGCCCTATCGCTGATAATTTAGAGACTTGTGAGGCAAACGTTAGTAAGTAATTTTGTACAATTTTTCCTGTAGTAGGTACAAAGTTAGCAAAAATAAAATTTTGTACAGGTTCCGCTAACCCCTGAAACACAGGAAACGTCGATAAAATCGCAAAACCCACCGACATTAGGGGGACAAGAGCTAATAAGGTTGTAAATGCAAGCGCTGAGGCACGATATGGGCAATCATCCTCAATAAAATGGCGTACTACAAAATAGATAAAGCGTTTGCTTTCAGCTATTTTCTCGGTTAACTTTTGCGGTCTATTCATGAAGGGTTCTCTAGGGTTATATGTTTACTATGGCATAAAAAAAATAAAGATAGCTATAGTTAGGGATGTGTTTATTCTTGAGATTATTTTGGGGGTTGTTGATGATTAAACCATATGTGTTAGTGCTGTATTACTCTCGAACTGGTGCTGTATTAGAACTGGCACAATACATTGCTCGTGGTATTGAGCATGTGGAAGGGATTGAAGCGCGCCTTCGGTCTGTGCCTGCGGTATCGAGTACTTGTGAGCAAGTTGCAAGCGCTGTACCTGATGAAGGTGCACCCTATGCCACGTTAGATGATTTACGAGACTGTGCCGGTTTAGCCTTAGGTAGCCCTACGCGGTTTGGCAATATGGCGGCCCCCATGAAGTATTTTTTGGACGGTACTTCTTCCCTTTGGCTCGCGGGGGATTTGGTGGGCAAGCCTGCCGCTGTTTTTTCGTCGTCTGCGTCCATGCATGGCGGGCAAGAAACCACATTAATCAGTATGATGTTGCCTTTATTGCACCATGGCATGCTGCTGGTAGGCTTGCCTTATAGTGAACCTGCTTTAAACACCACGCAAACCGGCGGGACACCCTATGGTGCAACGCACGTTGCGGGGGTGAGTAATGATCTCGTATTAAGTGCTGATGAAATTATATTGGCCAAACGATTGGGTGAGCGCTTGGGTCGCATTGCACTGACATTAGTAAAATAACCCAAAGGATAAGTGAGATAAAGTGAACGTTATAAGTTTTAATGCCAATGGCATTCGCTCGGCTGCGCGTAAGGGGTTTTATGATTGGTTACTCGCTCAAGAGGCCGATTTCGTCTGTGTTCAAGAAACCAGAGCGCAATTTGAGCAACTAACAGTAGATGAACTCTATTTTCCCAAAGATTTTTATTGTGATTATTACTGTGCTGTAAAAAAAGGGTACAGCGGCGTGGCTATTTATGCACGAAAGCCCCCTCAACACGTGAAAAAAGGCCTTGGGTTTAGTGTTTGTGATGAGGAAGGTCGATATATTCAGTTTGATTATCCGGGTTTGAGTGTGATTTCTATCTATTTACCGTCAGGTACCAGTGGCGAAGGACGCCAAGTTATTAAATATGATTTTCTAGCACGATTCGCTGAGCATTTGCGTGTGCTTAAATCAGAAGGCCGGGAGCTTATCATTTGTGGCGATTACAATATTGCTCATAAACAAATCGATATTAAAAATTGGCGCGGCAATCAGAAAAACTCAGGTTTTTTACCTGAGGAGCGCATGTGGATGGATGAGTTATTTGGCTCGCTTGGGTTTGTGGATGCCTTTCGTCAAAAAAATCAAGAAGCGGAGCAATACACGTGGTGGTCCAATC
>Ga0247837_1011004_pt1 | contig 10047 bp, 9 predicted proteins | sample LaCtaG_2_FD_187115 | JGI IMG/M metagenome (GOLD analysis project Ga0247837, IMG submission 187115) | Freshwater microbial communities from meromictic Lake La Cruz, Castile-La Mancha, Spain - LaCruzMarch2015_14.5m | ecosystem: Environmental > Aquatic > Freshwater > Lake | place: Spain: Castile-La... | reverse complement strand
ATTTCGAGAAAACTCTTGGGTTTAAACTGATGAAAAAGTCGCCACCACATTGTGTGAAAGGCATCCTCGCCGAATCCGCGACGGTTGATGCTGAAGTAGGCTCGATGGTCACGAAGCTCTTTAGGCAGTAGGCGATGAAAATCCTGAAATGCTCTGAGATAGTAATCAGTAGGATTTTTAAGACTATCTGGAAAATGATTGGGATCAATCGTGTTAATTAGTTCTCGAGATTTGAGGTGCTGTGATTCTCGCTCTGAAATCCATTTTATATATTTTCCTTTAAGTAACTTTAAAAAATTCATAATATTAGTTTCTAATTGCCGTTAAAACGAGGTTGTGCCGGCGATTGAAAATTATGGCGGTGATAAATCTACATTGTTATTAACATTTTCCCTTATTTAGCAGTAGAAATTTTAAAATTGGATACTTCTCAAGATCGCTTCTCCACTGAAATCATCTAAGAGTTTGCAATAAAAGGCGGGCTATGCGTTAGATTTAGATGTAGCCTTGAGGATTCATTGATTGCCAAGTCCAGTGGCTCTTGCACATCAGATCGAGATCGCGCCTAGCAGTCCATTTGATTATTTTTTGAGCAAATGCAGGATCAGCGAAACAAATTGCAACATCTCCAGATCTGCGAGGGCAGACTTCATAAGGAATGCGACGCCCGCTGGCAAGCTCGAATGCATGAATCACCTGAAACACACTATAGCACTTGCCGGTTCCCAGGTTGATGGCATCGCAGCGAGGGGTATTCAAGGCCTCAAGTGCCATTAAGTGACCTTGCGCGAGATCAATAACATGAATGTAATCTCGCATGCCTGTGCCGTCGAAAGTGGGGTAATCGCCCCCCCAAATCTGAACCTTTTTTCTATTTCCAACAGCGACTTGTGCCAAAAATGGCATTAGATTACTCGGTATGCCTTGTGGGTCCTCTCCGATTAAGCCGCTCTCGTGAGCGCCGACAGGGTTAAAGTAACGCAAAATCGATATACTCCAGGAGCGATCCGATCGAAATAGGTCGCGAAGAACATCCTCAACTATTAGCTTACTGCGGCCATAAGGATTGGTTGCAGAAAGAGGGTGGTTTTCTGTAAGTGGCAGCCACTGCGGTTCGCCATATACAGTAGCCGAAGAGCTGAAAACAAAGCGTTTGACATTACATGCCTCCATGGCACGCAAAACGCAGAGCGTTCCATTCACATTATTATAATAATAAGTAAGGGGCCTTACCATTGATTCCCCCACGGACTTTAGAGCAGCAAAGTGAACGACGGCATCGCAATGATGCTGGTTGAGACAAGCCTTGAGGGAGAACTCGTCGCAAATATCTCCTTCAAATAGAGAAATGCCTTTACCCGTGATTGTCTCTACACGCCGAATTACTTCTCTATGGCTATTGGAAAAATTATCATAAACAACGACCTCATGGCCTGAATTTAGAAACTCGATACATGTGTGGGAGCCAATATAGCCAGCGCCTCCGGTTACTAGAATTTTCATTATTAAGGGAATAGAACGGATTTAAGAACTGGACCGGGAGATTGTTTGGGGAGTATTGTCCCTTCCTAACCTCGAACCGGAGTATTGACCAAAGGCATGAGCCGAGCACCGAATCCAGTTTCCATAATCAATTTCTCCAAGTAATTTCTTCACAATTAAAATTTTTAATGCACCAGCAAGTTGCCATAGTTGCATTGGTGGAGTGTCTTCATTCTTTTCAGCGCGAGCATCGCTTTGCCCTTTCCTGAACATATAAGCCAAAGAATACTGGCTTTTGTTCATTACCGGTGCGGATGGAGCGTAGGCAAGCCTATAGCCCAGCTGAAGAGTAACCTGTGCCCAAATCTTATCTTCAGAAGTCCTAATATTCTCATTAAAAGGGTTTTTATGCCATGCTGAATACCGATAAACTGTGTTTGCATTTCCTATGATGCTTTGATACTTAGAAAAATCTGCTTGTTGGAATATGTGCAAGGGTTCATTCCCCAAATTTAAATGATCGCGTCCTAAGATACCTCCGGGGCCATAAATGGCCACAACATTCTGAGGTAAAGAAATAAACAGATCGCGCATTTTTTCCAACAAATTTGGTATCATTGGCACAACATGTGAGCTCAGGACATAAACCAGCGGATTCTTTGCTGCGCGGAATCCGACATTTAGCGACTTGCTGTAATTAAACGGAAGGGGAGCCTCGACGAAGCGCGCACTAAACTGGCTCGCTACTTTTCGCGTGTTATCTGAGGAACCTGAATCGACAATAAGAACCTCATCACCTTCTTTCAAATGTAGATTAGGAAGCAAACGAAGAAGAGTTTTTTCCGAATTAAATGTTCTTATAAGAACAGAGACTCTTTGACCTAATTCCATGGTGAGTGGAGTAATCCAGGTCTATATGTTTCGCTTCCAAATAGAGTTATCCCTCTTGCCAGTGATGTCATTTGATAGGAATCAAGTATAAAACTAAGGCATTTGAAATCATATGTATTATGATATGTTGTAATTGCAAGTTTAGGTCTATTTGTAAGTATTGTTTGCGATGCGCCTTTGATAGCCTCCAGTTCGGCTCCTTCAATGTCCATTTTGATAAAATGAATCGAATCTAATTTAATTTCGTTCACAATTGCATCTATTGTTTTTAATGGAATTTTTGATCTATGTAGTGTATTTGCGTTTCCGAGTGTTCCGTATGAGGGATATGAAGCATCGTATGAAAAGAATGTTTCACCACAACATCCACCGAGCGCGGCTTGATAAATGAATATTTTCTCCTGTCTGATTTCATTAAAAAAAGTTTTTTGAAGACAACTTATCATTACTTCATTTGGCTCAATACAAATTACTTTCTTCGCACCAGCCTCCAATGCCAACAAGGCAAAAATGCCCTCGCAGGCCCCACAATCCAAACACACGTCACCTGGCTGAATTCTAACAGTGTCTCTAAAGTAATAATGTGAGTTTACTGGGCTATTCCAAGTAACTGATAGGTATTCATTCCACAGATCCTCATTGACTCTGGTGGTGCATGGAAACCAAAGGTTGTGCTTATTATTGAAACGAAGTTTTTTAAAATCACCGTCGGTCTCGATAACATCAATTTTTATCGGGAGGTGCTTTGGATTGAGGGTTCTTGGATTGAGGGTATACATGACTGATGACCATGGACATTGCGGAAGTTTTCCACTTATCTTAAGGCAAAGTGGTGTAATTCTTTTGATAAGCCCTGATATATTCATGTTATGGCGCAAACCTTGTTTTTAAGAACTGGTCAATTCGCATAAATACATCTTTTGGAGAAATAAGCCGCATACACCTTATGTCGTGAGGGCAGCCACTAATCCAATGCTCACGTGGCACTCGGTGGTGGCACCCTTTGCATTCGACGCTGCTACTGATGTGCAGTTTTCTGTTCGATTCAGAAAAGCGAAATTCCGGCGAAGTTGGTCCCCATATTCCAATGCTCGGAGTCCCAACAGATGCCGCAATGTGGAGCATTCCCGAATCTATGCCAACAAAGATATCTGCGATTGAAATCAGAGCAATTGATTCCTCTAAATTAAGCAAATCAACAAACGATAGACAATTTCTAACCAATTTCAAAGTTTTTGCGCCGGAGGTGAGTGTATTCACGGAAGTCCCTATCTGAATTATGTTTTTCCATCTTGAATCATGCAATTCATCTACCAAAGTATTCCATGATTCTAGCGGCCACTCCCTAACTGGCCAAGTTGGTCCCAGATGAATTAAAATTAACGGGGAGTCGATAATTCCTGAATCGATTAAACGCTGGCGAAGCGTCTCAGTTAACTTACCGCTACAATGCAAAGAAGGGTGTTCACCTGTTACACTTACGCCCGAGGATTTCCCAAAGTCCTTGATATACACGTCCTGTGGTTGCAAATTTGGACGATCATCATCCGAGGTAAATTGATAGAAACCAGCTAACAACCAACGAAACCAATGTCCAACAAGTCCAATTTCCTTGCACTCTGAAGTAAGTGTTGTGAGTCCAGCCACTCGCGGAATACAATTGAACTTTTCATAGCAGTTGTAGATTATCGGGGAATCTTTATATTTTTTTGCCAACTCAAGGGCTGCTGGCATTGTGCAAATTATATCGCCTATACCGCTCCACTTTGAGAGGATAAGCGGCTTTTTTCCAGTTTTGAAGATGACAGGGAGAATTTTAGCGAAGACATATAGTAGTGCCTTAAAATGTTTATTGTTCAACATGGGGCAATATTTCTGGAGAGTTTTTTAGGTGGAGGCGCAAATGCATTCGCTAGAAATCTTTTTTTGAGAGTCTTAGGACAGTCTGGTAACCCATTTCCAATCCTCTCATGTGAGCTTGATGTATCAATTTGCCTTCTTTGGAAATTTTGTTTCGAAGATAGTGGAATCGGAGAGCTAGTTGTTTCAAAAAACCTGGTTTGCCGTCATAATTCAAAGGAAGACCTCGCATGGCACGAAAAACGAGCAACGATGCGGCATCTCCTTCAGCATGACGTGTAAAATACTCGATTGTTAGTCTTGATGAAGGAATAAGATGTCTTAGTGAAAGTTTTGTTGATCGAGCCGTTCCTAGACCTAAGTCAACTGCACAAAGTGCAAGATCAATATCTCCATATCCTGCAAGAAATGTTCCAGAGCGATCTAAAGAGGCGTATGGCGAATGATCACAGCGCTGGAGGTAATATTCTACAACGCATTTTCTAATGCACATTCCAGCGCCTACAGGAACAGTTTCAAAGTTTTCGTATATGTTGCTCCAGATGTCACGCGGAACATCAACTACGGTTAGACGCCAAATATCATTTTTAGTCCAGGTAGGCGGCGGAATTTCGAATTCAGGAACAACGCTCCCACCCCAGGCGCCAATAAATGGCCACTCCTTTGCTATCCACGCAGCCTTTTCAAGATAATCAGGCGCAAGCAACGTATCATCATCGACAAAGACAATAATTTCGCCAATCGATTCCCTTATTCCTCTTAACCTTGCGTTAGTAAGTCCTATCCTATTTTCGCTAATATGCTTGGCAGAAGAATGCCATGAAAGGTCGTAGGTTTCGGAAACCTTTTCAGCTGAATTGTTATCCACGACCAGCAGTTCCCATCCACTTTGATCAAGGGTTTGTTTCTTCAGTGAATCTAGGACCCTAAGGAAAAACTTCCGTTTAGGGTTATGGGTTGGAATAACGACTGATACCGAGGTCATTATTTTTCAGCGATGGCTGCGATTACAATATACCAAATTGGATTTTTTTGGTCGTCGTTGACCTCTATGATTTTATCTTTAGGCCACCAATAATCAGCTAGTAAGTAAATATACGGAAATATTTTACTATATACAAAACGAAATGTTTTAAATATTAGTTTATTCACTAAACCCTGCGGCGGGCACGTGGAAAAAAGGGAACGAGTAAAGAACAAAATTGTAGATCGAAAGCCACAGGTTATTTTAAAAATTCTGATATTTTTAAAACCGCATTTTTCCAAATCCCTTTGCAGTCCACTGGCTGTCCATCGCTGGTAATCAAAAGGAGATCCATGTTCTTCCCATACCCCGTGGGTCGTAATCAGGAGTTTTCCAGTTGGGCAAAGAAGACGGCGCGTCTCAGCAAAGTAGGTGCTTGGATTCAAGACATGCTCGGCAACCTGAGTTGATATAATCAGGTCAAAAGTATTATCCTTTTCCAAAATAACAGAATCAGAACTGATGTGGTAATTGAGATTTGAAGCACCTGTTATATCGGCTCTTCTGTAGTCGGCATTCGGAAAATACTTTTTATAAGGAGAAGATCCAGCTCCAAAATCTAAAATAGTTATTTTTTCATTTGTTGCTTGCTTTTTAACAAAGTTGTTTAGATCACTATAATGCGGGAAATCTACATCAGAATAAATTGATTGAGTTATGAATCTTTCATGAAGCGGGTTTTCCCAAGGGTCTTTATTAGATTTAATCATAGAATATTTATATTTTTTACTTTTTTTTAAATAGGGATTCAAGATCAGGTTGCGAAGATTTTGTATAAAAAAGATTTTAATTCATTTTTTAAATTGCTAGCTAAACCAAATTTAAAAAGCATAAATAGACCAAAACTCATCGCAAAAGAAACATGGCAACCAAATCGAACAGATACCGGAAGAGAACTGGTGAATAGCCAAACAAAATATGCAGCAGGAATGTAAAGCAAAGCATATATTAAAGACGGCTTAATCCATGAGACAGCAACATTCCAAGTATTCTCCTGAAAATACGCAGCGCTTTTTCTTATGCTATATTGATAGGTGAAAGCAATTGTGCATAGTAGAGACGAAATAATTACTCCCAAAATACCCAAATAAGCGACAGTAATTGACCCTAGCAGAAACAAGCAAATACCTTCTAACAAATAAATGTAACGCATTCCGCCGATTTGTTTAGTTACGGATACAAAGTTTCCGTGTGTGGTTTGCATTGATGAGAGAAAAACCCATAAACCTAAAAATACATCATTTTGTATAGGCCAAAAAACTTTCCCCTGTGTCCATATGCATACAAAAAGACTATTGCAGAGAGCAAATGATACACCTAGAAAAACCCCTAAACTGCATGTTAGAGCGACTATATCTTTGAATCTCTTATAAAGTTTTTGACTTTGGCCTGAGACCAGCAGCTCGCACAAGCCTGGAATGGAAGCGCCATATGGCCTGCATACTAGTGAAATTGTTAGGTAGAATATTTTAGTTCCAACCGCCCAAATGGCAGCTTTATCTAGGCCTAAAGAACGCGAAATAATTATAAGCTGACTAGCATTTATTAGCTGAGCCCCTAAATTCATCAGAAAAATATCTTTACCAAAATGAAAAACTGAAAAAAAAGAATTCTTTGATACCTTAATATGAAAAACCTTACTAGGCAAGTAACGATTTATTAAGCAGAAGTAGAAAATAATAACTGGATTTAATAGTGCAAAAACCAAGTTTATATAAATAAATGAATAAACTCCAATATTATTTTTTAGGGAAATCCAAAGAAGAGGTAGTGATATCATTAGTGATATCGACCCTGTTAGAATGGGAATATACTCTTTCTGAAATGCATACAGAATGGCCGAAAGTGGCCGAAAAACAAATGTAGATGCCGATACAAAACCTTGGACAGAAGCTAGTAAAATAAAAAGTTTTGTTTGATCTTGTGGAACGTTTATAAATGATGCGACGAAAGGGCTGCATGCAATGCATACAACGAAAACAATTATACCTTGACATAAAGAAACGAGTATCATTGTTTTAACCATGGCTCCGTATTCGACGCTCTGCCTGTCATCCTTGTAGTCCACAAGAAGACGCGATGCAGCGGAAGTCATCCCGAAATCAATCAGCGTCAAATATCCTATCGCCTGCATAAGCGTGACCCAAAGACCATATTCCTCTTTTGGTAGATAATAGAGAATCAGTGGAATTGATGCCAGGGAATAAAGTGTGTTAAATCCCAATTGGCAGTAGGAAGCAGCAATATTTTTGCTAAAATTTCGTATACGACTCATCAGCGTTAAGATGCAAACACGCTTTCTTTAACTATCATTTCAAGCCTCGATGGGTCGGGGTAGAAGGATTTGTCTATCACGGCTTAGCAGGCGAGCAACACAGATTCTGGGGCACTCGTTCAGCTTGAGGCCTGTGCAGCGGCGGAAGTTGTGCCATTGTATGCAGATTATCCTAAATTCGGCAGTTGGGATTGGTAAACTGGGTTTAAAAAGCTGAAATCTAAAGCGAAGCAGATAAGAACCTTCTATCCCAAATGGTGAACAGCGGAGCAGTTGGATTACCTTCAAAAATAGGCCCTTTCATTCAAAATTGCCCCTTCAACTGCCGGATTTAGGATTATTGACTTAAACTGCTGATCAGTTGGAGAAATCTCAAAAAAATTTAAATTGCCCTTCATATTATAAGTTTTTTACTAAAATCTTTGATCGTTCCCGCGCAGCTTTTTCGGTAAGATGCATGCCGGTATCTGCGAAATCATCGCGGATGTCGTGAACGCCATTGTTTTCTTCTCGGAGGACGGGGAGTATTTGTTCGACTTGGTCTAAAAAGCGGGAGTGGATCTCGCGTGCTGGGGACGCTTGGTTGGGATGCGAATAAACCCACGGTAGGAGATAAAAAACTTTGATGCCGCGCTCGTCTGCGGTTTTCTTTAGTTTTTCTAGAAATTCTCGCCCGCTGGCGGAGAGAGTCATTTCTGCTGGTTCCTGATCGGTGTTCGAATTTTGATCAAAGGGTCGTCTGTCCTGGGTGACTTGGAGGCCTCCGGGTTGTGCGTCTTTTAAATCGTATCTGTAGAGTGGCATGCGAAAGAGAAGCTTGCCAGCCATAGTGACAAGATTGCGGCCTCCAGGCTGTAGGGCAAAGATATCGGCCGCCTGCTCATGGAGCGGGCGCTTGTTGTCCCAATCCACAATTTGCGGTAGGCCGAAGGCGTAGGCCAATTGAGTGCCCATGGCTGTCGTGGTCCCTGCATCATCCGTGAGAAGTCCTGGCTCCGCGCTGGCGATGAGCGTATCACCTCGCTTAAGAGTGGCAAGCCCAAAACCAGCGCAGGCATCAGCGCCGGCTCCTGCTCCCAGACCGAGGTTGGCTACTGGGAGAGCGTGATTTTTCTCGATCCAAGCGGCGTCAATCCCAAATGTGGTGCTTGACCCTCCCACGACACCTATGACATAGCCGTGCTTTGCGCGCATTTTTTCACACCACTCGAGCTTTTTTTGAGCTGCGCCTTTCCAGAACTGGCTTTCCGGGTTCACCCACAAGCTGTAGCTGGCCCCGGCGATGCCAGTGAGGATTGCGAGGGCCATTAAAAGCACCTCAAGTCTCGGGATTTAAAATTTCTAATTATTTATTTTGTTTGTATCATTAATACTGCAAAGCTCACATTTAACTAATATGTTTTCTTATTGCAATATATGATTTTGGAATAATAAATAACATTTTTTCAATCAGGATTTCGCAGTCAGGAAACAAATTTTTAAACTCTCTGAAAGAAAGAAGACGTGTTGTTTCTACCATATTATCTACTTCTACGCTTGTCGGCTGGTCGAGAAGGCCTCTAATTGTAAAATTCCGAATTAACTTTTTTTGCCATTTTTTAGGAAGCCAGTGAATAAATGGCGCCAAGTAATGAGGCTCTATAAAGCACTCATATGCAGGAGTCTGAACCCATAAGCTTTTGCCTGCCCGTCGGACCTCGCCAGCAAAAGCTTTTTGGTTTTCATATGAACCCACATGTTCAATGACGCTATTTGAAAAGACTATATCATAAGCATTATTTGGTAAATCCAACTTGCACCCATCACCAATCATTGCTCTCATATTATAATGAGAACAATCTGCTTTAGCTAATTCGATGGGATGAATATTCAATATATCTAAACATTTTACTACAGGTTTATACTGAGTCCAATTACCTGGATAACCGCCTACATCAAGTAACGACATCTCAGTTGTTGGTGCTATTTTATTCAAAAAAATGGCAAATCTTTTTTTCCGCCAAATTTTAAAAATTTTAGCATATAATTGGTTAAATTTAAAAATTATTTAAATGTTTTATGCTTCGATCGGGTTTGCAAAGAGGGCAAGCAGATTAGGTTCTGGTTCTGGCGGTTTAATTGTTTAGGATTGTGGCTCTGGGATAGGCATTTTTAGACAAAAGCAACAGGTTTCACCTACGCCCTAAGCGACTATGGCGTGACTAATCCCGCAGTAGCCATGCACGACTCCAGGGTCAGCATTGGCTAAGGGTTTGTAGCAGCTGTCTATGACCGTCGTTCTGCGACAATGTCGGCGCGCATAGGGCGCTGCTATAGGCTCGATGCGAAGGCTTCGAGGTCTGGGCAACGGGCGGCGCAAGCCAGAAGTTGGGTGAGTTTGGGAAAATCGTCGATGTTTTCGATGGCTTCTCTCAGGCCTTCGGGCACTTGCTCGAAACGGGTCTCCAAAACTTCCATGACGGCTTGCTGTTTCGAGAAAATTTGCCCCTCTTGGCGGCCCTCTTGGCGACCTTCT
>Ga0247837_1010996_pt1 | contig 10059 bp, 10 predicted proteins | sample LaCtaG_2_FD_187115 | JGI IMG/M metagenome (GOLD analysis project Ga0247837, IMG submission 187115) | Freshwater microbial communities from meromictic Lake La Cruz, Castile-La Mancha, Spain - LaCruzMarch2015_14.5m | ecosystem: Environmental > Aquatic > Freshwater > Lake | place: Spain: Castile-La... | reverse complement strand
GTTATATACTGCTCCCTTGCAAGAACCCAATCTTCGTCGCCTGCTTCACCATGATCTCCGTGTACGCGATGACCGTGTCTGCGTCCTCGGGCCTGAGCTTGAACGCCGTCGCGAACTGCTGCACGCGGTCGGCCTGGCCGGAGTGCTTTACGATAAAATCAGATATCTCGGCGCTGTGTTCTGCGAGCGAATGACTCGACACAATGCTCTGGTAGCACGGCTTCATGATCTCCAGCGCCATGAGCTCTCCGTCTTCTATGCCAAACTCGCACGCCAGGAACGTGAACGCGCGGTGCAGGGTGCCGTGAACGAAGGGCATGTGTGTTGGGGACGAATAAAGAATAGAATTTATAGTGCAACGGTATATAAGTTTGCGGCAGTGTTTGCATGCAATCTACTCGCTCGTAAACAACCACCAGCCAGCTTTTACCGTGATCAGCCACCGCAAGCAACCAATCGCCAAGCAAACACCATATGTCATCCGACCACGTCACCATCGAGGACGACGATCTCTTTGACTTCTCCGCGATCAGCCGCTCGCCGTCGCCCACCGGGGGATTTGCCGAGCAGGCTGTCGACGACGACGCGGAGTTCGAGCTGCCGCGGTCGATCCACGGCGAGATGACGAAAACGCTGCAGCACCGACTCAACACGTACTACGGGATCAACCGCCGCGTGAAGCTGACGAAGAAGCGCGTGCAGCCGCTGGAGACCCGGCGCGCGAAGCCGATCTACGCCCTGTTCCTCCAGCAGCAGAAGCGCAAGGCGCGGGGCCTGGTGAACGAGCTGTTCCAGCGCTGCCTGTGCGCGTACCACGAGCCCGACATGGAGCCGGTGTACGCCGTGGGGTGGGTCATGGACATGTTCCCGCTCGAGACGCAGTACGACATGCTGCGCAACTATCGCGAGGACCTGCTGGCACAGATGGGCGGCGACGAGAATATGGACGACATGTTCCAGGTCCACTTCGAGAAGCTGTCGTGCGACATGTTTCCGGATGAGATGGAGGCGACCGTGCGCGAGGTCGTTCGCGAGGCCACGCTGAAGGAGTTGGGGCATATATAAACGATTGATTATCTTTTGCATTATTACCACACAACACCACCCATACTATGACCAGCTCCCCGCGCGCAACCGGCGTCATCAAGCTGCAGGCCGTGCTCCTTCCGCCCAAGCGCGGTGGGTTCTTCCAGCGAACGCGCGCGAGCATTGTGGTGAACACGTGCTTCACGACCTTCACGCGCAGCGGCGAGAAAAAAAAACACACGGGGATGAGCTTTGTCCGCAAATGGCTGGCGACCCCGCCGCGGTTCTCGTCCCGCATGACCAAGGTAAAGCTGCACATCACGACCAATCTGCCGCTCATGAAGAGCATCGACATCAGCACGTTCTGGCTCCTGCCCCGCGCCGGGCACAAAGGCCGAACCGCGCGCTCGACGATACGGGTTAACTGTATTTAAACTGCATTGTTTTTTTGTATTGAGTAAATTGCAGAAATAGCAGCAGGTGTAAAGTCTTTTTTTTGTGACAACATGCTCCCGCTCTCCGCCCTAGCCCTTGCCGCGCTCGACGACGACGATCTCAGAGCCAACCGCGAGCAGGTCAGAGACGTGTTTTTGCCCGTGATCCAGCGCGCGCTGCCCAGCTGCACGAGCATCCCCGAATGGCTCGCGGACGAGAGTTTTCCCCTGTACAGCTACATGTCCAGAGTTTGCTTTGCGATGTCCCAGCTCGTGCGGCTCGACGTGTGCGAGCAGTTTCTCGCTGCCGGTGTGCACAAAAAATTCAAACAGCTCAGGAAGATGACGGAGAGACGAACGGAGAAGATGGACGACTCCTACATCAAGAGCGAAATCCGCTCCATGCGCATCTTCCACACGCTCGGGGGCCGCCGGCTTTTAGCCAAGATGGCCGACCCGTCCTTTTATGCGAAACTCACGCGCGTGGATACGTACGACAGCGGGTACGGCTTCTTAATGGACCCGTCGCACCTGGCGCACATGCGGGCTCTGGCGGACCTTGCGGCCACGAGCTTTGATTTCCAAACTATGTGTGACAAGTATTTCACGATTCGCGAGCAGGACATTGACCGTCACATGGACGTACTGCGCGTTGACATTGCGCCCAGCAAACGCCGGCGGTTGTTCTGATTGAACCGTATATAAATTGCGTTCTTCTGAGTGTATGATGTACTGGCAGTTGTAAACACCTCCAATGCTCGCGCTGCCCCCCAACGTGTACTCGCTGCTTGCATCGTTCTTACAGCACCGCGACGCCCGCGCGCTCTCGTTCACCTGCAAGCACCTGCACTGCGAAATCGCGCCCATTCTGCGCCACTACCATCTGCCGCACGATGTCGCCGTCGCCCTTGGCGAATCTATAGCCAAGAAGTACCGCTGGACGCTGCGAATTCAGCCCAACTCCCTCTTCTTCTCCGGCCGCAACGCGTACGACGTGATCAACGTGCTCCACGACAGCAGGGAAATCCGCTTCAACTGGTGGTACGGCAGCGTCCGGCACTGCTGCCTGAACAAAGTCATGGCTACCGTCGACGACGAGCTCAACGGCGAGCTGATCGTGATGAACCGACACGACTACACGCGGAGCACGACCCGCTACACCGACGGGCTGCTCGCGGCGCTGCGGGACGCGGACGTGCATGTGTGAAAAAACCGCAGACCACGTTCCTATATGAGCGCATGAGTGAAGAATGTATGATCGCATGCTGAAAACGTCCAGTTTCTGTGTGCACGCCATTTTGATCATCGGCGCGATCGTGCTCGTGACCCTCCACAACATCCGCTCGTGGCACGCGCTGCCGCGGAACGAACCGGGCAAGCAGCGACAGTTCCGCACCGTAGTGGCTGTCGCGAACGAATCGACGACGAAACCCGCGTTTGTCTTTCCCGCGCCGCCGGCCCCGCTCGCGTGCTTTGTGGTGACCTTTAAGCAGCCGAAAAACGCGGACCCCATGCAGACCATCGCGTACCGCAACACCGCGCGGATGTACAAGGCCCTCGACGGCATCATGCCCCTGATGGCGCTGACGGGGACCTCGCACGTCGACAGCGAAGCCATGTGGAAGGAGGCGGGGAACGAGCAGATAATTCGCGAGGTGCAGATGAACGAGTACGGCACGCCGTTTCTGAGAGCGCTGGTCGAGCAGGTGGAGCGCCGGTGCCCCGTGTCGACGCCGTTTGTCGCGTACGCGAACGCGGATATCATGTTCGACAGTGGGTTGGTCAAGACGCTGAGAACCCTGAGGGGCTGGGGCCAGGAGAAGGTGCTGGCCGTGGGACGGCGGCGGAACCACGAACTGAAGGGCGAATTGAGCATGGACGAGATCCACCATGTGCCGTCGGAGCTGTTCATAGACATCGCGCAGGACTACTTCATCATGAGCCGCGGCCTGTTCGGCGACTGGTCCACGCTGCCGAGCTACGTCATCGGGCGTCGGGCGTACGACAACGCGCTGGTGGACTGGGCGTTTCACAACGCGAACTTGGTGGACGCCACGGAGACGATCACGGCCCTGCACCAGACCACGGGCGACGGAAACTACGCGGGGCATGCCGCCACCAATCCCGATAAGGAGTACAACGTGAACCTGCCGGGGGCGAAGTACGACCACGGGGCCGTCGGGCATGCAAAATACCAGACGAAGGCGTGCAAGGCGGCGACACCGTGTGTGTTTGAAAAGGAAGGGGGCGTGATATGGCCGGAGGATATTGAGGACGACACCAAGGACATGATAGTGTACCGAAGTGCCAGAACAGGAGATGTCACAACGTTTGGCTCCCTGCCCGACATTGTGTTTGTGATGTTCGGAAACGAGGCATTCATGCCCATGCTGATGAACTTCCTGTGCAACACGGCAGCGTTTCCTCCTATGCACCAACACACGCTCATGCTGGTCACAAGCCAGGCAGCAGTGGACCAGCTTGTTGCCACCAAAATGGAAATCACGGTTGGACTGGTGAATGAGAACTCACTTGGTGCCATGCAGGCTGCTTTTGACTACGACACGGCGGAATATGTACAACTCATGTTGCTGAGGGGCAAAGTATTGGTATCACTGCTGAACAGAGGCAAGTCCATTATCTGGATGGAGGCAGACGCCCACTATGACAGCAATCTTCTGGACCAGCCTCAAATTACAGAGACCAAGACCGATCTAGTGTTCTTTTGGGATCATCTGGGCTGGGGCGGCGGGTTCATTCGGTTTGCCCCGACGCAAGGAGCCAAAAAGTTTTACGTTGAACTGGTCAAACGGATGCAATTCAGCGGACAGAACGACCAGGCCATACTCAACGAGCTGATTAGCTCAAACCACGCGTATGCCCGGAACCACTCTGAATTTGACAAGTGTCTCTTTAAGTCGGGCGCGGCCCTTAGACCTGATCACGAACACCACTTCTCGTCGGTGTGTGCGGGGGTCCGTCCAGTGGTTCAGCAGCACAACTGGATAATCGGAACCCATGCGAAGATCGACCTGGCCAAATCCCGCGGAGAATGGTTCTTGCAGGAAAAGGATTACAGCCAATGCAGGCAGCGCGATCTAAGGATTGTGGTTATGACCATGAACCGACCAAAATCGCTGGCAAGACTGCTTAAATCTTTGGACGCTGCAGAGTACACGCCCGATTACCCGCTGGTGGACCTTCAAGTCAACGTCGACGTGAAACAGGACCAAAGCGATGCCGACAAGGACACGGTGGAGCTGCTGAATTCATTCGCATGGACCCACGGCAGATATGAAATCAACATCTGGGGCAGGCACATGGGAATATACGGCCAGTGGGTTGATTCATGGGCCAGCGAGAACTACCCCTCTTGGCTATATCGCGCGGTGGTGCTGATGGAGGACGATTTGGAGGTCAGTCCTTTCTTTGCCAAATGGTTCATCGGGGCTCATGAAGCATACAAGTCGCCGAGCATCGGAGCAGTCACCGGAATGCGAGCGCAGCTGGTGGCAAAAGCTGGGGCTACCAAATCAGTGAACGAACTCGTCCCCCCAAACGTCCACGCATTCGCCTACAAGCTCATCGCCACGTGGAGCATGTCACCAACACACGGTATGTGGACACAGTTTCGGGCATGGGTGAAGGAGCGGAAGGCCGATCCAGCGTTCATTCCTCAAGTTCCCGACACACGCCCAAGTGAATGGTACATGGACTTTCGAGCTCATGGCAAAGAAGCCGGCATGTGGGAAATGTGGTTTGTCAGGTTTGCAAGTGATTTCAACTTCTACACCCTGTACCCGTGGGTTGAGAATGGGGCGTCGACGGTTGTCAGTAACTGGAAGGAAGATGGGATTCACTACAGTGGAGACAACCGCCAAGATTACCCGCTTATGCAGACATGGCAGCCATCGCTCCTGAAGCAGAGCCCGCTGCCGTTCGTCGAATGGAATTTTGCGTTCTACGTGTGCTTGACCGGCTATCTTTACGGGCAGTTCTCAAACCAATTGTTGACAGTGTCAACCGCAAACCAGTACGCCAAAGACAGAAACAAGTTCCTGAGACTGCAGTCCGTGGCCACGTCGGAGGAGAACGTTCGGTTTATGACACAGAACTGGGACACCCTGTTTGACGCCAATGCAGTGCCATACATGGCGATAGGAGATAGCATGGAATCATGCAGCGAAGTGCAAACGTACGTGGACGTGTATCTCAACGAGTTTTTGCCCAAACGGCACACGCCTGGGTGGTTTTCTGTGCCAGAACTTGCACTCAACATTCGGCAGCAGGCAATTATGGTAACCGCTAGTGTGCATGGAAGGTCCATGGATGGACAATGCTCCGCCTTTCCTCTGCTTTGCCCACTGAACACGGAAGTGCCTGTTCCAGATATGTGCAGCTACAATCAGGCATACGTGAGAAAAACGTTTAATGTAGAGGACACCGTGCAGCTGACCTTGTTCACAGACGGCCAAAATCAACAGCAGGATGCCTCGTACGAAATCAAAGATGAGCACGCCTTCCCTGTGCAGCTGTGGTCAATGGTGCTGTCACCCAGTCATTATGGAAATCCAAGAAGCTCGATGGACTACCTGATCTCCCTATGGAAGCGGCAGTTGAGAATGGAGGGCACCATGCAGCCATTTCAATGCTACGGGGGCGAGAAACAGAGTATTGAGCAGCCTCCATTGCTTCTACATTTCGTGTGGGTGCAGCCTTACCTGCAGGCAAGAACCGGAGACGCAAAGGAAGCTGATGTGTTGGCACTGACCAGATCCTGGGCAAGCAAATTAGCAAGTCCAATGACACTGATGGTGTGGACGCGCGATGAGATCCAAGCTCACTTTCCCGATTTAGTACCTCTGCTGGAACGCCTGTCTCCTGCGTCGTGGATATCTGATATTATGCGATATCGCGTGCTGTCAGAGTTTGGTGGTCTCTATCTGGACACAGACGAAGTGCCTCTTACAGCCCCAGATGCTCTTATGGAAAAGCTTATCCCCAACGCATTCACCGTATGCCAAACGCCCTGGCTGCACCCGTCATCGGCAACATCTGAACAGTTGGAACAGGACACCCCGTGTGATTCAGTTGCAGCAGGTATAATATATGCACCGCCTGGCCACCCTGCCGTGGAATGTGCAAGGCAAAAGAGCATTGGCGCAACGGAATCACATCTAGCCCAGGGCAATGTTAACTTTGATCACCACATGGTCGGACCTACTATGTGGACCCAGTGTGTGAAATTACACTCAGGCACAATCCGTGTTATTCCATCCTGGACGTTTCTGCCTTGTCCGTGCTGTGACAACTGCAACGAAAACGAGTATAAGCAGTATCCTTCCGAATTGGTTGCTGGCATGCACCGATGGGATAGGTCGTGGTGGTGATTTTTTTAAAGATTTTTTTCTTCTTCGCAGTTTCCAGTTGTTTTCATGGACAAAATCAAATGCGAACTTCAAACACACCTCACTGCCAAGTACGGCGCTGGATCCAAGCTTGAACTTGAAACTCACAACGGATTATGCATAAAGATGTTCATTCAGAGGCACCCGCAGTACATCATCTACATGCGCGAAGACGGAAAGGGCGAGGAGGTTCACTGCTACTACGTCCACCGCCAAGACCTGGCCGACGTCACCTGCCACCTCAAGGAAATCCAGAGCTACAGAGAGCAGTTCATTCAGCAGCTTCTCCGTCAGTTCAAGGGCAGCACCAAGGACTTCGTCGAGATCGGCAAGAGGTACGTGTTCGACGCGTCCTGGCGCATGGATGGATTCACGGCGACGGGCGGCTCGCGGAAGTCCAGCATGGTCGAGACGTTTGATAACATGAAGTGGTTCCACAAGAACGTGCCCGAGCCCAGGCTCCCCCGTGAAAAGACCGAGGACGAGATCCGTCTGGAGAAGGAGGAGGCGGCCAGAGCAGCATGGAAAAAGAGGCAGGGACCACCGACAAAGCTGCAGCTGAAAATCATGCAGTACAAGAAAATGCGCCTGAACAGGCCGGCGACGGGAGCAGTCAAGCGCGTTGTTTAATGCATGCATCCGTGAAGCCGTGTGATCAAAAGCTCCGAGCAGTGAGGACATTCAGAATTATGCCGTATGTCCACCAAAAAGTACCCCCCTTGGTAATGGAGATATTCCATGAAGGTCGCAATCTCCCCAGAACCTTTTCTCTGTCCGCCCACGGCCCATGGCACGCCCGGGGTTATGGTTTGATAATGCAGTTCAAATGCTATCTGCAGTGGCAATAAAACGTTGTTGCGTATGATATTATGCAGAACTTGATACTCATGCCCTTCTATGTCCATCTTAAGAAACAAAGGCGCTGTGTTGATGTTGGCCAGAGCCAGAATAGAGGTCCACGACTTGTACCCTTCTGACGTGTCATCAGGTCCTATACACACACGATGTAGTCTGGTTCGCGATGATATTGACGGAGGCGGTTTGATGTGCGCTGGCATAGTGCAGTCGAACGTTTCAATTCTACACGAAGGGTATTTGTTGAAAATTGCAATCTCAAAATCCCATTCGTTGTTACTGCCTATGGAGACGATGGTGCACTCCTCTTTGCTTGCCTGAATCTGATTGCTCAGCCCACATGCTCTTTTTTCGCCATCGCCATGTCCGAACGATTCTAAATCACGGCACGCAGGCGCCACAGGACCCAGCATATCAAACCGGGCGTGCCCCAGAGGATACTCTCTTTCGATCGAATTGCTCGCTGCATTCTGATTAAGCATCTTCTCCATCTCAAACGGCAAGTTCGTTGTCCAGTTGCCTCTGAGCTCGCGCGCGTGTCGCAGTTCAGCGCTAGAAAACGTGTTTAGACACAATGCGTCCTCCTTAGGCACTCTGTCTAAAAACATCTCATACGAGGCATCGTGTTGCACAACAGAACGGCACACCTCCTGGTTTAATAAAATACTGCTTGCCGCGAAGCACACCAACAACACCACACACACACACTTCCAGAACGATCCCTCGTTGGCAAGCACGTGCATACAAATATATGCAAACATTCGCAGTAACAGTTATACAGATTTGTTTCCATCACATTCAATGCATTTACGGATACAAGTATCTTGCAATGGTCATGCCTCTGGATGAAAACGACAAAGGAATTCGCTCCATGACTTTCAACACACCCCCCTCCCGCTCCAAGTCATCCACGGCCTTGTCCACACAATATGCAGCATCGCAAAAGGTGTCATCCACGATTAGAATGCTGTCCTTGTGTCCCAGAGCACGCATGTTCATCACGTCAGCACGCGCAACATCGTAACTATGGCCGCCGTCCACAATAATCACGTCGAACTTTGGTCCCGTGTACGTCTGTGCATACGCAGGAATGGTCTGTCTTGAATCTCCCCAGATCACATCAATGTCTCGATCGGGAAACTGTTTCTTGAGACTTGACAGGGCAACACGTGCGGATTCATACTCGCCCAGATCAAAGCTTTGAATGCGTGCATGTGGATTCGACATCAGCATTACCAACGCGCTGTGGCCTGCATTGAAGCCGACCTCTGTAATGCTCTTAACATCACACTTCTCAAAAATCTTGGAGTAGATGAGAAATTGTGTTGCCGTTTGCCCTGAATGCCCCTCGATTATAGGCGCGTTGTTTTGCGTCAGGTGTTGCTGCAGCCATGCGGTGCGAGTTTCAAACTCTGTCTGGGAAAACACGCCGTATTTACAGGCAGAAGACTTGCTTGTTTCCGCAAACTGCGCCAGTGTTGGACATTTGGGCTGCCCGACCTGGACACGAGGTGAATACTGGCGCCATTGCATCAGAAACGATGTGGCTGCAACAATACACATAATACTCCCCATATAAAGTATTGCGTAATTCATCCCACGACTACTACCGCGATTGAAACAGCCATAAAGGAGCAGAATGCCACATATTTTTTAGCACGTCTCAACGTCGATCTCGCCGCTCGCAACAAACCGCCCTCGGTACTGCAGCTTCGGACGGAACGCGCGAACAAACACAAAGCGGGTCGCAGGGTTCTTCTTCGTGCCGCTGCGCAGCTCCAGCACGGTGCCCGACGGAATGCAGAGCGCCTGCTGGAACGGATGGGTGCTCAGACGCTTCGTAACGCGCACGGTGAAGCGTTTGGGGTCGGCCGTGGGCTTGAGCAGGAGCATAAACGGGAGAAACATGCATGTGAAGGGCTTTTCCATGGGAGGGTGCCACGTTTCAAAATTACACTTATTTAATTAAACGCACGCGCGCTTCGCGAACCCGTCGTTCCAGTCGTCTCCCATCTCCCGCGGCCGGCGCTTGACCGAGAACCGCTCCACGTGCTGGTCGATGTCCTGCTGAATCGCCTTGCGCGCGGACGCCAGCAGCTCGTCCTTGGTGTAGAAGTTGGAGTTGTCGGAGAACCTGGACGCGTCCGGGCCCTTGAACGGGGCGAGCGCGGACTGCAGCGCGGGGTAGGAGCCCACCGCCAGCTGGCACTCGGTCTGCCATCCCGCGAACACGCGCCTAATCTCGACCGAGTTCACGTACGAGGTGAATCGCCGCTCGACGAGCCCTGCGCAGGCGGCTTCCAGGCGGTCATCGAGGTCGCGGAGCTTGGCGATGA
>Ga0247837_1010995_pt1 | contig 10060 bp, 6 predicted proteins | sample LaCtaG_2_FD_187115 | JGI IMG/M metagenome (GOLD analysis project Ga0247837, IMG submission 187115) | Freshwater microbial communities from meromictic Lake La Cruz, Castile-La Mancha, Spain - LaCruzMarch2015_14.5m | ecosystem: Environmental > Aquatic > Freshwater > Lake | place: Spain: Castile-La... | reverse complement strand
CGTGCTCGAGGGCTGGGTCGATTTCGACTGTGAAATCTCCGTCGTCGGCGCCCGCGGCACGTCGGGCGAGACCGCCATCTTCGAGCCCTCGCGCAACGTCCATCGTCGTCACATTCTTGACGTCTCGTCGGCCCCGGCCGGACTGCCGGCGCACGTGCTCGATGCGGCCCGCGGCATCACCGCCCGGATTCTCGAGGCGCTCGATGTCGTGGGGGTGGCCTGTGTCGAGTTCTTCGTGACCCGCTCGGGCGAAGTCGTCGTCAACGAGATCGCGCCACGGCCGCACAACTCGGGCCACCTCACGATCGAAGCCTGTGAAACGAGCCAGTTCGAGCAGCAGGCCCGCGCCCTCTGCGGCCTGCCGCTCGGCTTTGCGCGGCAGCGGGCTCCGGCGGCCATGGCCAACCTGCTGGGCGACTGCTGGGCCAAGGGCGAGCCCGACTGGCAGGCGGCGCTTGCCGTGCCCGGCGTGAGCCTGCTGCTCTACGGCAAGTCAGACCCACGGCCGGGCCGCAAAATGGGCCACCTCACCGCGCTCGCACCCACAGTCGAAGAAGCGATCGCCAACGTCACCCGCGCCCGCTCACTTGCCTGCCGCACGATGTAGGACAGGCTTCAGCCTGTCGCGCCCTATTCTTCCTGGAGGGCATTCGATAATTGCCCGCATTCGGAGCCGGCGGTAGGCATGCTCGACTCCGGTCGTGTTGAGAGTACAGGACTCGTGGGTTTTGCTCAGGCGCCGATAGTTCTCAACGACTCCCTGCGTCTGCGCGTGCCCACCGACCGACTCCGCCAAAAGTTCCTGGCGCCTACGAGTTGAGGAGGCGAGGGGCTGCCCGTACTCCGGGAGCCGGCGTATGTGACCAGCGAAGCCATGGATGGCGCAGCGCAGGCACATCCGAGTGAGTGAAGCCCAGGATGGGCGCAGCGAACGTCCGGCGATGGAGTATGGGCAGCCCCTCGCCGGCTTGCACCACGCGGCGTCGCCCACCGGCTGATTCGTCACTGCGGTGCAAGCGGCCGGCCGCGCCAGCTGGTCTTCAGGCCGAGGAGTTTGCGCGCCAGCGCGTACCACTGGATCGCGAGGAAGACCGCGATCGCCAGCGGCTGGGCGAGGGCGCTCGTGAGGCTCTGTCGAAACTGCAGCGCTTCGGCGAGGCGCGGCAGGATCGCGAGGCCGCACGCGATCACGGCGGCGGCGATCGTCCACGCGGGCCATTCGCTGCAGCCCGTGGCGAGGCTCGCGGCGACGAGTGCGAACGGGAGGATCTGGCCGGCTGCGAGCAGGAGCGTGAAGGGCACGATCGTGGCGGGCGCGCCGATCCCCTCGGTGGCGTTCTTGGCGAGGCCGCGCCACACGTCGAGGCTGCGGGTGTACATGCGGCAGGAGGCGATGTCGGAGGCGTCGAAGATGTCGGTCGTGAGCCCGGCGCGGCGGTAGGCCCGCGGGAGTTTGATGCCATCGTGCAGTGACGCCCGGATCGCGGCATGCCCCCCTGCCCGTTCGTAGGCGGTCCGCGTGGTCACGAACCATTGGCCGCAGCCTGCCGCGAGGCCGGGGGAGTTGTCGTGGCGGCTGCGGCCCAGCGGCAGGAAGCCGAGCAACACGAAGTGGATGAGCGGGAGCAGGAGCCATTCGAGGAACGAGCCGGTTTCCTGCCGTGGGAAGCCGCTGGCGAGACCCGCCCGAGAGGCGTCGAGGAATGCCACCGACCGCGCGATCGCATCGGGCTCCGGACGGACGTCGACGTCGAGAAACAGCCATGTGTCAAATGCTGCGGCCTGCGCGAGCTGCCAGCAGGCGTGCTGCTTCCCGCACCAGCCGGCCGGGAGCGGGCCACCCCGCACGAGACGCACGCGGGCATCCTCGGCGGCCAGCCGCTCGACGAGCGCCGCGGTGCCGTCGGTCGAGTCGTCGTCGAGGATCACGAGCTCCAATTCGACGTGGCCGCTCGCGAGGACGTCGTGGGCCAGGCGTTCGATCACCGGCGCTTCGTTGCGGGCCGGCACGAGCACCGAGACCTGCGGCCATGGCCCTGTTTCTCTCGGCTGGGGGGTCCGGCGGAATGCCCGTAGATTCGCGAGCGTGAGAAGGGCCGGCAGCGCAGCACACACGAGCGCCATGACCGCGAGCGCTCCGAGGAGCAGCGTACTCATCGGGTGGCCTCACCGCCGTGCGATGCATCGAACCGCTCACCGCGCAGCCACGCCCCGGCACGGCGGACCGTGTCGTATACGCCGCCCACGCCCACGCGGCCGGAGTGCAGCGTGCGAAATGCGGCTGGGTCGCGTTGCCGAGCAGCGGTGGCGAGCCGATCCTGCGTCGCTTCAAGGGCGGTGGCGAGCACTGCATCCCACTCGTCAGCCGATCGACCCGGAGCATCGGTGATCCGTAACGCTGGTCCGAAGGCGACGAGCGCCTCGGGAAACCGCTCCGTCCAGAAGGGATATTCCACTGCCAGCGGCACCACCAGGCCGTTGGTGCGGCCTTCGAGCGCATGGGCCACACCGGGGCGGATCGCGACGGGCCGTACTCGGGGATCGACGAACTCCCCCTGTGCTGTGATCCAGAAGATCACGTCGCTGCGTCGGCTCGCGGCCTTCGCCATCCGCAGGAATCGGGCCGAGCCCCGCCATGTGCCCGGCTCGATCCCGATGAAACCGATCTTCTCCATGAAGCGATATTTGCCGAGCGCCGTGGCATCGATTGGCCCGTAGACCATGCGGTCTGGGTAGAGCAGTTCGCCGATCGTGAGGAACACGAGCGGATCCCACCAGCTCGGATGGTTGGCGTAGAAGATCACCGGCTGGCTGGCGAGGTCGGGATGATCAGGCCCCGGCGGCTCTCCGCGGAGCAGTCGCAGCGCATGAAAATGCCGGCGCAGGTAACGCCGCACATACGCCATGAACCAGCCGTTGAGGCCGTGGGAAAACGGGGGCAGGTCGTGCTCGTGCAACGGGCTATGTTCCCGGTCGTTCACACAACGCAGGGCACGGGCCGGTCGGCCGATTGATCGACGAGTTTGTCCTGGTCGACACAGTCGGCCGCGATCCAGCCCGACATCAACACCATCGGCATGCCCGGGCCGGGGTGCGCGGAACCACCCGCGAGGTACAGCCCCTGGATGTCGGGCGAGCGGTTCGCCGGCTTGAACGCGCCCAGGAATTTTCCGTGACTTGCCAGGCCGTAGATCGCGCCGTCGAGCACGTGGTAGCGGTCATTGATGTCCTGCGGCGTGAGGGCCCGCTCGAAGACGATGTGTCTTTCCAGATCCTTCATCCCGGCGGTTCGTTCGAGCTTGCGGATGATCGTGTTGCGATACTCCGGCAGCATTTTCGACCAGTCGTGGTGGGGGCGGAGATAGGGCGTGTGCACGAGCACGTAGAGGGCCTCGCCTCCCGGCGGGGCCACCTCCGGCTCCGTCACCGCCGGCGCACAGACGTAGCAGGTGGGGTCGGGAGCGGGTTCGCCGCGACGGTAGATCGCCTCGAACTCCGCGTGTGGATCTTCGGAGAACACGAAGTTGTGGTGGATCAGTTGCTCGTAGCGCTTGTCGAGGCCCAGGTAGAGCACCACGCCCGAGCAGGCCGGCTCGTACTTCCGCCGACCGAGAAACTTTCGCTGTGGCTGGCCATCGACGAGCTCGCGGTGCGTGCGCACGCTGTCGGAGTTGCTCACGACGGCGGCAGCGTGAATCACTTCGCCGGAGGCCGTCTCGACGCCCTGCACCCGGCCCTCTTCGACGATGATCCGCCGGACGGGCGTCTTCGTGCGGATTTCGACGCCGAGGTCGACGGCCAGGCTCGCGAGGGCCCGCGGCACGGCGCCGGTGCCACCCCGTGGATACCAGACGCCGTCGTTCGACTGCATGTGGGCGATGCCGCAGAGCACCGCCGGCGACTGCTCGGGGCAGCTGCCCACATACTGCGTGTAGTGGTCGAACATTTGGGCCGCCCGACTGTCGGGCACGTAGGCTCGCACGGTGCCGGCCACACTGTGGCCGGGCCGCATGCCGAGCAGATCCTTGAGAAAGCCGGGGGAGAGATTTCTGCGGACATCGATCATGTCACGCATGCCGCCGACGCTCCGCCAGAAGAAAAACTCGTCGGAGAGCCGGTGCAGCCGCCGCGACAGATCCATGAACCGACCGTAGCCGTCGCCTGCTCCCGAGCCTGGAGCGAAGGCGTCGAGGTTGGTCCGCATGGCCGCCACGTCGGCCACGAGATCGAGGGTGGCACCGTCGGTGAAGAAACTCCGCCACTGCGGATCGAGCGGCACGAGATCGAGCGCGGAATCGAGATCGCGGCCGGCTTCGGCGTAGATCCGCTTCAGCACCCGCGGGATCGTGAGGATCGTGGGGCCCATGTCGAAGCGGAAGCCCTGCTCGGAGAGCACGGCCGCCTTGCCGCCCACCCAGGCGTTCTTGTCGCAGAGCGTGACGCGATAGCCGCGGGCCGCGAGCGTACAGGCCGCCGCCAGGCCGCCGAGGCCGCCCCCGATCACCACCACTCTGTCGTTGCCGCGTGCCTTGATCATCTGCGTTCTGCTCTGCGTGCGATGGGTGCGTCGTTCGCCGTGAATCGTGTCAGACGGCTCCCGCCGCCGTTTTGGGCCGTTCGCCGCCTCGGCGGGTGTCGGAGCCACGCTGGCCGCCGGGCGTCGACGCACCGAGGTCGGAAAGCAGGAGGTCTGACGTGATCCTGGCCGAGGAGTAGATCACCGGTAGCCCGCTGCCCGGATGCGTCCCGCCACCCACGAGATACATCCGCTCGACGTCCTCGAAGCGGTTGTGTGGCCGCATGTGGAGCATCTGGCCGAGATCGTGGGAGAGATTGAAGGTCGCCCCGCGGTAGATTTCGTAGTCGTCCTGCCAGTCGTCGGGCGTGAGCATCTTTTCGTAGCGAATCCGCTCGTGGACGCCGCGGATGCCGACGCGTTCCATCTGGTCGAGGGCCACCTCGCGAAACCGCGCTCCTTCCCGCCGCCAGTCGACGTTTGGATGGCGATGCGTCACCGGGATCAGCAGGTAGAGCGTGCTCATGCCACGCGGGGCGAGCGAAGGATCGGTGATGCAGGCGTTTTGCACGTACATCGACGGATCGCGGCTGAGCACGTGCCGATGCTCGATGTCGGCGAGATTGTCGCGGTAGTTTTCCGACAGGTAGATGTTGTGGTGGGCCACGTCGTCGTAGCAGCCGTCGATGCCGAGATAGAGCATGAACGTGGAGCAGGAAAACCGCCGCGAGGAAATCTTGCGGTCGCTCCAGCGGCGTCGCAGCCGGTCGGGCACGAGCCGCGTCATGCTCCGCGCGAAGTCGGCATTGACCACCGTCGCGTCGGCGGCATAGCGGCCGCACGGGGTGTGCACCGCGGTGATCCGTCGGCCTGCGAATTCGAGCGACTCGACCGGCTCCTCATAGCGGATCTCCACGCCCATATCCTGCGCGAGCCGGGCCATCGCCGTCGACACGGCACCGCAGCCGCCGACAGGATGGTAGACGCCGTGCTCGTACTCCAGGAACGACAGGATCGAGAACAGGCTGGGACAGCGAAACGGCGACATGCCGAGATACTTCGACTGAAACGTGAAGGCCAGCCTGATCCGTTCGTCGGAAAAGAAGGTGCCGAGTTCCGCGTCGAGGCTCTTCCACGGCTTGAGCAGCGGCATCAGCTTGAAGAGGTCGGGGGTGGCGAGGTCCATCCAACTCTCGAACGGCTGCTCGAGGAAGGGAGCGAACCGGGTGAACTTTTCACGCGTGGCTGTCATGAACCGCGTGAACGAGCCCGCGTCGGCGGGCGAGAGCCGTGAGACCTCCGCCTCCATGCGGGGAATGTCGGGCGTGGCAAGAAGTTCCCCTCCCCCGCCGAACACGAGCCGATACTGCGGGTCGAGCCGCACCATCTCGACTTCGTCGCGCAGGTCGTACCCGCAGGCCGAGAAGATCTCTTCCAGCACTCGCGGGTAGAGAAAAAACGTGGGCCCGAGATCGAAGCGAAAACCTTCCGGCGTGGTGATCGTGCTCGTGCGGCCCCCGGGAACAGGAAGCCTTTCCAAGAGCCTCACCCGCACGCCCGCCTTGGCGAGCAACATGGCGGTGGCGAGGCCTCCTGGCCCCGCGCCGATGATATTGACCGTATCCGCCATCCACGCCTTCCATCGGCCGGAGGCCGGCGACGAGGGTCGCCGCCGTCACCAGGATCGTTGCAACTGCCGTACTATAGGGGTCTCAGTGAGGTGGTCAACCGGCCCCACTTGCCCCGTCAAGAGTGTCAATAATACGGATAGTAGGCAGCGCGCACGGGGCGATAGGCACCGAAGAGCCCGCGGCGGTAGAGCGGAACGGCAACGGCGGTCGGAGCGTAATACGCGGTGACCGGCGCGGCCATCACCGGCGCGGCCATCACCGGCGCGGCCATCATGGCCGGAGCCGCAGGTGCATAGAACGCCGTGGTGGCGACGGGCGCCGGTGCGGCGTACGTGGGAGCTACATACGAGGGGGCGTAGAAGCTGGTGACGGGCAGTGCCGGAGCCACCATCTCGGTCATCACCGGAGCCGCAACCACGGGCATGGCCACCGTTTCCATGACTGGCGGGCTGAACGCCGTCACGGCCGCGTAGTTTCCAGCGGGCGTGTAGTTGGCGACGTAGGGCCCCGCGGCCGGCGCGAACATCGGCACCATGGGGCGATAGACGACCACCTGCGCCGTCGCGGGCACGGCCCCGATCGCCGTCAGCAGGAGCGCGGCGGCAGGCGCGAATCGACGAAGCGGCATCATGAGCAGGGTTCCCGGTGACAGGCGGACGGGCTCGGATCGATCTTGTTCAAACGAACTCGATCCATGGAGAATACGTTCGCCGCGCAAGGCCTGCAAACTGCCGTCAAAGTCCGCCAGCTGGCGGTTCAACCTGGGCAGGGCACGTCGGCTGCGCGGCCGCGGCGGCCATCTTTTCGAGGTTCGAGGCCGCCGTGTAGCGACGGCTCCGGGAGACGACACTTTGGACGATGATGGATCTCGTGGCTTCAAGCCGCTGACGGCCCTGCGGGCACTCACGGTCACCAACGACAACGTGCTGCGCTGGCTTGCGATCGGGCTCGGCAAGAAGGCGGTGGGGTCGGGCGAGGTGGCCCTCGTCCTCACCGTCGGCACCGCCGGCTTCGTGCTGCCGTTCGTGCTCCTCGCCTGGCTCGCCGGGTGGCTCGCCGACCGCTATCCCAAACGCTCGGTCATCGTGTGGTGCAAGGCTGCTGAGATCCTGATCGCTGCCGCCGCCGCAGGCGCCGTGGCCTGGGGCGTGCGGTCGGGAGGCTCGTTTCTCGGCTTGCCCGCCGGCCTCTGGGCGCTCCTGGCAACGGTCGGAGTGATCGGCTGTCAGGCGGCGCTGCTCGCGCCGAGCGTGATCGGCACGATCCCCGAAACGGTGCCGCCCGGACGGCTCTCGCAGGCCAATGGCGTGTTTGCGCTCGTCACACTCGCGGCCACGCTCGCGGGCATGGCGGGCGGCAACTGGCTCGCCGACGGCACGGTCGTGCCGGATCCCGGCGTGCTGCAATCGGCTCCGCTCTGGACGCACGCCCTCCTGCCGGCTGCCGTGCTCGTGGGGCTGGCCGTCGCCGGCTGGCTCGCGGCGCTGGCGCTCGTGCACCGCCCGGCAGCCGATCCCGCGGCCGCCGCGCCGTGGAACGCGCTCGGCCGCACGTGGCGTGATCTCGCAGACCTCGCCGCCCATCGCGAGCTTGCGGCGGCTGCTGCGGGGATCGTCTTCTTCTGGGCCCTCGGGGCCGTGGCGCAGCTCAACGTCGATCAATACGCCACCGAGGCGGGCGCCACGGCGCAGGGGCAGATCGTGCCCCTTTTGGTGGCGCTCGTCTCCGGCATCGGGCTCGGCAGCCTGGTGGCCGGCCGCGTGTCGACGCGCGGCATCAACCTCGGCCTCGTGCCTGCCGGGGCGCTCGTCATGGCGGTGGCGTCGGCGGCGCTCGCCTGCGGGCCGGCCACGATCTTCGGCATCGATTCGCCGGGAGCGTGGTGGTTTGCCGTGCTTGTGCTGTTTTGCCTCGGGCTCGGGGCAGGCATCTTCGACGTGCCGCTCGAGGCGTTTTTTCAGGAGCAGAGCCCGCCCGCGCGCCGCGGCGCGCTCTTGGCCGCCACGAACCTGCTCACGTTTGGCGGAATGTTCGCCGCATCGCTCCTCTACGGCCTGGTGCGGTCGCCGGTGGGGGCGCCGGCAGCCCCCCTGCTCTCGGCCCGGTCGATCTTCGGGCTCTTCGGCCTGCTCGCGGTCGGCGCGGCTGCCGTGGCGATCTACGCCGCTCCGCGGGCCTCGCTCAAGCTGCTCGTGTCGGCGATCGTGAATTTCTTCTATCGGTTTCGCATCCGCAACGAGCAGGCCGTGCCTGCGACGGGGCCGGTGGTCGTGGTCGCCAACCACCTTTCGTGGCTCGACGGCTTTCTGCTGCCGCTGGCCGTGCCCCGTCCGGTGCGCATGGTCGTCTACGGCCCGAACATCCGCGGGAAGTTCCTGCGCATGCTCGCCGACCAATGGCGGTTTATCCTCTTCGATCCACGGCCGAAGTCGATCGGCCAGGCCCTCAAGACGATCCAGAAGGGCCTCGCCGATGGCGATGCGATCGGCATCTTCTGCGAGGGGGGCATTTCACGCACCGGCCAGATCCTCGGCTTCAAACGCGGCCTCGAATGGCTGCTCGAGCGGGTTGAGGCCCCGATCCTGCCCGTGCACATCGACGGCCTGTGGGGCAGCCTGCTCTCCTTTTCGGAGGGCCGCTATTTCACGAAGCGGCCTCGCGGATTCCGCCGCCCGCTCACGGTCCTCTTCGGCACGCCGCTGCCCGTTGGTGCGCATCCTGACGAGGCCCGCCGGGCGCTCCAGGAACTCACCGCCGCGAGCGTGCGGTCGCGCATGCTCGCGGCGCGGGCGACGCCTCCGCACGGAGTCAGCCCCGGCGACTGGGCCGCCGATGCCGCCACGGCCGAAGCTTTCGACGGCGCCTGCCTCGTGCGCCGCGACGATCGGCTCGTCGCCTCGCTCGCCCCCGGCGACCCGCTCCACAACTCGCTCGGCACCCACGCGGGCCGGCTCCTCGGCATCGACGCGCGCCTGATCGACGCGTCGAGCCCGGCCGGCGAGATCGGCGCCGTGCTCGCGGCCTCGAAGGCGACGATCTGGCTTGCGCGGATCGAGCAGGTCGAGGCCGTCGCGGCGGCATCGCCGGCCGGCCTGGGCCGCGCCGAGCAACTGGCAGTCGTCGTGATGCCGATCGCATCGTCCGCCGACCTCCCGCGGGCCCGCGCGGCGAGCGACCGCTTCAAGGCCGCCAGCGGCATCGAGCCCGTCGTGGCCTATGCCCCACCGGAGGCCGCCGGCCTCGTGGCCATGAACACGCCCCCGAAGCGCATCGAATGGGACCACGAAGCGATCTCGAAGCCCGACACCGTGGGCCGCGTGATCAATGGCGTGGTCGTGTGGCCGCAGGCCGCCGACCGCGCGCGGCTCGGGCTGCCGGCCCTGCCTGCGGCCCCTGCCCTCGGCGAATCGCCGCAGACGCTCGCGATCGGGGCCACGTTTGCCGGCGGCACCGGCAACGCCCCGCGGGCCGTGCTCCTCGCGGAGGCCTTCGACATCGACGGCGAGGGTTTCCTCGTGCCCCGGCAGGCGTGACCACAGGCCGAGTCACCCCCTGTCCCCCGTGTTTTCACAGAAACCATTGGTCGCGGGCCGCGGCTTCGGTATTCTTCGAAACAGTTGCACCCGTAGCTCAATTGGATAGAGCATCGGTCTACGGAACCGAAGGTTGAAGGTTCGAGCCCTTCCGGGTGTATTCGGAGCGGTCGGGAAGCCCGAGGCGTAAGCCGAGCGGATGCTTCGCCTGGAAGTCTGTGCGTTCGCAAAGTGCGCCGGCTCGGGGTTACCCCGTACCGTCTCGCCGGACGTTCGCCTCCGCCCTCCAGGCAATCCTGTTCGGCACGGAATTTGCGCATTGGCACAGATCTGACTGAGAAGATAGGCAACTTGCGCGATGATCTTGATGGCGGTATCGT
>Ga0247837_1010994_pt1 | contig 10060 bp, 10 predicted proteins | sample LaCtaG_2_FD_187115 | JGI IMG/M metagenome (GOLD analysis project Ga0247837, IMG submission 187115) | Freshwater microbial communities from meromictic Lake La Cruz, Castile-La Mancha, Spain - LaCruzMarch2015_14.5m | ecosystem: Environmental > Aquatic > Freshwater > Lake | place: Spain: Castile-La... | reverse complement strand
CAGAAAACTTCGCGCCGGCAAGCAAGAACGGCCCCCTCGAGGGGGCCGTTCTTGCTTGTCCGTCCATCAACACCACTGGCCTGGTTTTACTCCGCTATAGTGGCCTCGTTTTACTCCGGCGTTGACAATTTGGTTTGGAGCGATATCGAGAAGCTCTCGTTTAGCGGACAGGAGTTCGATTTCGCGACCTTGTTTGGCGCTGCGGCTTCGCCGGTTGCTGGTGATTTCTTCGTCTAACAGCGGCACGGGTTTAGGACGGGAGGCGCCATGGGGGTGCCTCCCGTTCGTCTTTCGCATGTCCTTCCTCCTGCTACACTAACGCCAGCGCAAGTTTTCGCGGCTGAGGTGCGCGATGGAGCGGCACCCCATGAGCTTCATGTCCCGGTCAATTTCCGTCTGGAGGTTGAGCAAAGCCTTCTCGACACCCAACTGACCGGCCGCCGCGAGGGCATAAAGATACATGCGCCCGCCCGAGCAGGCTTTGGCTCCCACCGAAAGCGCTTTGAGAACATGCGTGCCGCGCGTGATGCCGCCATCGCAAATCACATCGATCTTGTCGCCGACCGCATCGACGATCTCGGCCAGTTGGTCAAATGGGCTGCGTGACCCATCCAACTGACGGCCGCCATGATTGGAGACCATAATTCCCGAGGCACCGATGTCGACGGCGCGCCTGGCATCGGCGACGCTCATAATGCCTTTGAGACAAAACGCCTTGCCCCACTTTTTGCGCACGTCTTCCGCGTCCTTCCAACTCATCGCCGGGTCCAGCATCGAACTGAAGTAGTCGCTGACAGAGATGGAGATGTCAGACCCCTCCTTCACGTGATTTTTGAGTTGCGGCAGCGTGAACTTCTCATGCGTGAAATAGTTCACGGCCCATCGGGGATGGAGTGCAAAGCTGATCAGGCTCTTGAGTGTCAGTTGCGGGGGTGATGTGAAGCCGGTGCGCAGGTCGCGTTCGCGATTGCCGCCTGTAATCGTATCGACGGTGAGGGCCAGCACATCGAACTTTGCCTCAATGCAACGCTCGATCATGCTGTTGGTCAAGCCTCTGTCGTTGTGGAAGTAGAGCTGAAACATTTTTGGCGTGCTGATGGCAGCGCCAATCTCCTCGATGCTGGTTGTTCCCAGCGACGAGATGCCAAACATGGTGCCGAACTTTTCGGCGGCACGTGCGACTGCCGTTTCACCCTCATGATGAAACAGTCTTTGCAATGCGGTGGGCGAACAGAACAGCGGCATGGCAAGCTTCTGGCCCATGACCGTCGTCGACATATCAATCGTGTCGAGGCCGGCTAAAACATTTGGCACCAAATCGCAGCGCTCGAAGGCCTCAGTGTTCCGGCGATAGGTCACCTCATCGTCCGCAGCCCCATCGATATAGTGAAAAATGGGTCCGGGCAGCCGCCGCTTGGCCAGCGCCCTGAAGTCTCCGACGTTGTTGCACTGGTCAGGCCGCACGCTCAGTCTCCTTTTTTTCGAAAACACTCTCAGACCACGGCACCGCGCAAACGAACAAAACAGACGTGGCGGCAACGGGGGGTATCTATTCAAGCGACATAGTTGAGGGCTTTCGCCTCTATCATCAGTTCTGCCAGCACGCCCACGGCGAGCGTTGCCGTGCTTTTGGCCCCTGCAATCAGGCCGACCGGCGCGCGGATACGTGCAAGATCGGTTGGGCTGCACCCGCGCGCTGCAAGAACCGCAAGTCTCTCGCGGTGAACTGCGTGATTGCCCAGCGCGCCGATGTAAAAGCACTTCGATTTCAAGATCTGAAACAGCAGATCCGGCTCTTGATCGTGTGCATGAAAATACAAAACGGCCGCCGTTGCCTCATCGAGGCGCTCAAGGGTGTCGAAGGGGATCCCGCCCGCGAGACGATCTCCAAGCCCGGCAGCTATAATTTCCGCGCGGGTTAGGTCATCTCCGGCCGGTATACTGAGTTCGATGCCGGTCGCCGTGGCCAACGCCGCCATGCCGGTCAAAGCCGGGCCGCTTCCGAGCAGCACAAGCCGCAACCGGCCCGGATAGTTGCGTTCGAATACGCCGTCGCGAAGAATGCCTTGGTGGCTTGTGGCGCCGGTTTCGAGGCTGGCGACGGTGCTGGCACCGGTTGCGAGGTTGGTTCGCAGGATGCAAGTCTGCCGCTGGGACCGGCGCTCCAATACGTCCGAGACGAGCGCGGGGCCGATCGCCTGATCGAAGTACACATCCAATCCGCCGCCACAGGCAAGTTTCACGTCGAAATACGGCGAGCCCTTGCCGTAGCGCACCAGCCGGTTGCGCCCTTCTTTGATGACGGCTTGCGCCTCGAACACAACAACTTGCTCCAAGCAGCCGCCTGATAGATAGCCAGCATAGCTACCGTCCTCAGCAACTGCCATCTGCGCGCCTGGCTGCCGTGGTGCGCCACCTTCAACGCCAACCAGCGTGACGAGTGCTGTCCGCTGTCCCATGGCTTGCCAGCTCTGAAGCTGGGGCAGCACATCATCATCGGACAGCAATCCGGCGGGCGGAAGAACCTTCTGAAATGTCGTCGTCATGGCACTTGCACTACCCTCACCGGCCTGACGGCCGCCATTGCGGGTTTATCCCGGTTGCTCGTCATGCCGTTAAGACCACACTAACCCCAAACGCGCGGCGCACGCGGCGTATCGATCTGGTAGTCGGTTGTGTGCCGGGTAAAAAACTCAGCGCCAAATTTGCGCGCACTGGCGATCGGGTCACCCGGATCATTCGCCACCTCTCCGCGCGCATTGCCATAACCGTGAACGACGCCGACGAACTGCGATCGGGTATAGCGCGAAAACTCCTGCATCTGGCTGACAATGCTGCCCGAGACCATCGGGAAGGTTTCTTCGGAACTCATCACCAAACCAATGCGCTTGCCTTTGATGCCTTCAATGACCTCGGCAGAGCCCGGGTATGACGCCGCGTAGTAGCAAAACATGCGATCGAAAAATGCCTTCAACTGCGCCGAAGCGCCGTACCAATAAACCGGCGTCGCCGCGATAAAACCATGCGCCGGCACATAGGCCTCAAGGAACACAGAGCGAAAGCCATCGTCGATCGCACATTCGCCGTCAGGCTTGCGGCATTGGCGGCAATCTCTCAGAAGCGCGCTCAGAAAATCGTCAACGCAGTAAAACGGCACATCGTGTCCTGCCTCGATAAGACCGTCACGCACCGCACCAGCCAGAGCAGCCGAATTACCGTTGCGCCGCGGGCTGGACGACAAGACAAGTGCCTTCACGAATTTTCTCCGGAGTTCATGGATCCCTGCACACCGTAGCATGCGGACGTGTGGCACTCAAAACCAGCAGGCCGTTTACCGGCGCTGACCTCAAGCCCTCCAGCCCGCTGCAATTTTTGCGGCAACGAGACAAGCGTGCAAGCGCTGGTAGTCTGGCGCAATCCTGTACTGCGCGCACCGGCTGAGTTCCTCTTCCAGAGTGTTCCATTGCATGGCATCAAGAACCTCCGCACTGAAGCGCGAGAAAACCGCTGGATCGCTCATTTGCAGCACGGGGTTTGCAGACTGTGCCGCAAGCGAGGCCCGCACAGCCGTCTCGGGCTCAATGAGATAGTCAAGAAACGCGGCCGCCGCGCCGGCCGAAGGCGCGCTGGATAAAATTGCGTTGACCTCTACGAAAGCAATCCCGCCCCGGCCCTGCAACGGTCCGCTTCTAGGTGTCACCGCACGCACGTGCGCATGGCCATCGCGCCGCGCGGAAGACGCCGTGTAGATGCCCCCGCTCAGATAAAAATCTATGGTGCCGCCAACGAGCGCTCGATTGAGCTCGGTGTGGTCGCCGGTGACGAGACGCGCGCCCGTGAACCATCGCGCGGCTGTTGCGGCGAATGCGGCCATGTCGTCTTCGAACAGGGCTTGAAATGGGTCGAAGCCTGAAGCAATCGCGATATGAAAGACGTTGAAGTCATCGTACGCGAGAATGCCATAGCGCCCCGCGCACGCCGCGTCTGCAGCCAGATTGAACCCTTGGTCCTCGGCTGTATCGATCGAGATCGTCCTCGTGTTGACAACGAGATTGAAGGGGCCAAAGCGCTGGCACACACCGATGGGCCGGCCCTCAGGCGACAGCCCCCATTGATCGAACGCCTTGAAGCTCGCCTGCATGGATCGCGCCTGCGACGCAGGGCCATGCGTGTCTTGGTCCAACGGTTGGATCAAACCGCTGGCATAAAGAACATCACGGACGAATGGGCTGTTGATATTGACGATGTCCCACCGGCCCGGCGTGCCAAGGACCCGCACGGTGGCGGCAAAATCACTCAAATGCGCATCGGCGATGATTTTGGGGCCACCTGCCGTGATAAAAGGCGCGATGAGATCGGGATCGTCGTAGCCTTCCCAGCCAAGAATTTGGATTGGCACCCGTATCACCACCGTTCCTTAACGAAGCACTTGGCTATTCGCCGCGCCGTGCATGAGGATTTCTAAGCCAATGCGCCAACCCTGCAACCCTTCATTGACGGCGCTGGTCATGACTTGTAGGCCGGCTGCGGCTAGTTGCTGGCGGCAGTTCAGCAGCTGCTAGATAGAGTATGGCTGTGGAACGGAATGGGCAAATGAATGCAACGGTCTCAGGTACGGAGTTTGCCGATGAAAGATCGCGTTCTGGTCGTTCAACACGACGACTTAAGCCCGCTTGGCGCAATCGCCGAGCATCTCGCCTCCGAGGGGATATCACCAACGATCATCGAGCCGCATCGCGGCGATCCGATGCCCAGCGCTGCCCAATTCGACATTCTCTTCGTGCTCGGCGGTCAAATGGAAGTATGGCAAGAGCGGGAACATGGCTGGCTGGTTCCTGAGAAAGCCTTCATCCGCCATTGGGTCAAAGATCTCGACAAGCCGATGCTCGGCATTTGTCTGGGTCACCAATTGTTGGCCGACGCTCTCGGCGGGCGCGTTGCCCGTGCGCGCCGCGGCGAAGGTTCGCTGACCACCATCGCGTTGACCGAGGCCGGTACGCAGCACCCGGTTTACTCAGGATTCGGCGCAACGAAGCTTGCCGTAAGCTGGCATGGAAGCGAAGTGACGGATCTGCCAGCGAAGGCAACGACACTGAGCACCACGTCCGACTGCGCGGTCTCGAGCTTTTCGGTCGGCTCGGCGGCCATCGGTGTTCAGTACCATGTCGAGGCGACCGGCTCGCAAACTGATGAGTGGGCACTATCGCCTGCGGGCGCACAGCACCTTGTGAACTTGCATGGAGCTGATGACGTACCGCGCGTCCGGCAGGCGCTAGCAGGCGCCCGGCCCGATCTCTGGATCAACTCTCAACGGTTTTACTATAACTTCATGCGCTTGGCGCGCGAAAATCTGGCGCGCTGACATGAGAGCTTTTGCGGCGCGCGGCAAAGCACGACACCTTCATGCCGGTTTTTCCAGTGATGCAGCGGTCAAGCCCGGCGCACCGGCCGGGTCTCAACTGCAGTTCGCCATACGCAACTACTTCAACTTAAAGCGGACCGTCTGCGTTTTCCGGCCGCCGCTTGCTGAAGGCTTGAATCGCCACTGGCGGAGCGTTGATGTCACTGTGCTGTTGAAGACACCGGCCGGCGTTGCCGAGACAATCGAGACACTTGTGACAGCACCGGATGGAGCGATGGTCATGCTGACGGTCACGGATCCCTCTATGCGGGAAGCGCGTGCGCCGGACGGATAGGGGGGTTGCGGGCGCGAGATTGGGCTTGAACTGAATTGTTCCCCGCTTGCCGCAGCAGCCGTCGCCTTGCCCTTCGCATTCGAGCCGGGTGTTGTTCCGCCTTGGCCCGATTTTGCCGCCTTTTGTTTCGCCGCAACAACCCGTTTTTCTTTCGGCTCAGTTTCCGGCTTTTTAGCCTTTTTCTCGGCGGGCCGCTCTTTTGGCTCGACAGGGCGTTTAGGTGCGACGGGCTTGGGCTTGGCCACGACGCTTTTCGGCAAGGTCACTTCAGGTTCGGGCGCCAGCGGCGCCTCCTCAACGGGGGCTGGCTCCTCGGCGGTTTCCATTGGCTCGGGTTGAACCGCAGGATCGTCCGGCACCGGCGGTGTCTCTGGTGCGGGCTCTTGTTGCGGCTCGATCGCGGCTTGCTCCTCGACGGGTTGTGGTTCAGCTTCCGTTGCATCTTCGGCAGGATCGTCTGCAATCTTCGGACCCTCCGCTGGCGCCGGTGTGGTCACGTCGTCTTGCGGGTTCTCCGCGTTCTCAGCTTCGCTTGTTGTCGGTTCAGCGGCGATCGGCGGCAGATCGATATTGACAATGCCACCTTCTTCAGGCTCGGCAAAAAGCGTCGCCAGAAGCATCGCTATCGCAATCACGCCGCCATGAAAAAGCAGGGCCCCGATCATCGCGCCGCCCCAACGTGCCGCGCGCCAGCCTAACGGCTCGTATGGCTGTGAAGCGAGGTTCATGGAGCGCCGGGCGAACCCTGCGCGGCTTGAGGCGAGCCGTCTTCGAGCCCGACAAGAGCAATCTTCAAATACCCAGCGCGGCGCATCTCGGTCATAACACGCATGAGTTCGCCATAAGGGACGCTCTTGTCGGCGCGCAAAAAGATGCGCTGCTCGCGGTCGGCATTGGTCGCCTGCTCAAGGGCAGATCCAAGCCCGCCGCTACCGATCGTGTCGTTGCCGATAGCCAGTGTGAGATCAGACTTAACGCTCAGGTAGACCGGCTTGTCGGGCCTCTGTTGAACCGGTGCCCGCGCTACGGGGAGGTCGACCGGCACGTCGACGGTCGAAAGCGGCGCTGCCACCATGAAGATGATAAGCAGCACCAGCATCACGTCAATAAATGGCGTGACATTGATTTCATGGCTTTCGGCGAGTTCATCGTCGCCGCTGTCAAGTCCGCCTGCCATGGTCTGCCCCTACTCAGCCGCGCGCGCTGCAGCGAATGTCTTACCGCGATCGATATCGCGCGAGGCGATCCGCAGAATTTCAGCGGCTGCAGCGGCCACTTGAGCCTTGTACGATCCGATCGAGCGGCTGAACTGATTGTAGATGATCACCGCAGGGATGGCTGCAACGAGGCCAATGGCGGTTGCTAGCAGCGCTTCAGCGATGCCTGGCGCAACCACCGCAAGGTTCGTCGTCTGGGCTTTTGAAATTCCGATGAAGCTGTTCATGATGCCCCAGACGGTGCCGAACAAGCCGACAAATGGTGCCGTTGAGCCGATCGTTGCCAGCAGGCCGGTGCCGCGATTCATATCCCGCCCAGCCGATTGCACCACTCCATCGAGACGCGAGGCAACGCGGGCCTTGACGCCCGATTTGTCCGCGATGTCCATCGACAAGCGCAGCTCAAGTGCCGCTTGCTCGAGCATGGCCGGAATGAGGCCCTTTGTGCCCTCCGCTCTTTGATTGGCTTCAAGCAATGTTGCGGTTCCGTCTATGGCGGCGAGTGACCGGCGCACGCGCCGGTTGGCACCGGACAACTCGATGCTTTTGGAGATCAGGACGGTCCATGTGAGGATCGAGGCCAAGAACAGCCCCACCATGACCGCCTTGACCACGATGTCGGCGGCAAGGAACATTCCCATCGGTGAGAGATCGTGTGGCAAGGCCGGGCCACCGCGAGGTTTGGATGCGTCTGCCGCCGGTTGTTGTGCCGGTTGTTGCGGAGACAGCGGCTCGGCCGGAGCCGCGGGAACAGCGGCTGGCGCGGCGGCTTCGGGCACAGGTGCCGCAGCGGGTGGTTCTGACCCCTGCTGATCTGCGGCAGTAACGGGACTCGCGGGGGTCAGATCGGGCGGTGCTGTGACAGGAGCCGCAACCGGCGGCACCGCATTTTCGGCTGCGGGAGCCAGACCGGGATTGGAGGGCGGCGCGGCATCTTGCGCAAAACCCGCACCAGCCCCGAGTGTAAGGGCCAAACCGAAGGCTAACGACAGGCGGCGTGAGCAGCGAACAGTGCGCTTTCCGAGGTGACTGGAACAATAAGCATTAGGTGTCTGTGCCATGCGTCGATCCGGCTCGCTTCTCTGTTCGCGGGTAAGCAACGAGCCCCCGCATATGACGGACGGCCCCGGCACAGTGCCGGGGCCGAAAAACGTTCAACACTTGATCCTAGGCGCCGGCCCGTGCGCCTGGCGATCTGTGTGCCAAACCACAGCGCCGGTCAGAAGGCTTGGCGGACCGTCATCAGGAACAGCCGGCCGCTTTCTTCCTTCTCGATTTCCGAGCCGTCTTTGCCGCCGTTCAAGTCCGGGTCAAAGGCCTGCTTGTATTCCACCTTTTCAGCGTCAAGCAGATTTGCACCGGTGAAGCGCAGAACGGTCGACTTGCCAAGTCTGGTTTCCCAGAAGGCTTCCAGATTGCCCTCGTAGGTCAGCCGTTCGATCTCGTTGAAATCGTGGGTGAAGGATTCGCCGCGCTTCTGATAGCTGACGCCGAATGCCGAGTTCCACGACGGAATGGCCTGAATGAAGCCCACGTTGTAGATGTGTTCAGGCTGTCCGTTGAACTCGTGCTTGCGGCCAGTCACAGGGTCGGTGACTTCAGACTGCAGCCAAGTGTAGTTGGCAAAAACAGTCGTGTTGGGCAAGCCGACGGCGGTCAGCGGCATGTCGGCGTCGACTTCGATGCCGTAGGCGCGCGCATCGCCGACGTTGCGGAAGCTCAACACGTCGCACGTGCCGCTGTCGCAACCCGGTGTCTCGGCACCCGTGCCAACGAGTTCAATCTTGTCCTTGATCTCGCGGTTAAAGAAGTTGAAGCCGAGGATGCCCCGCTCGCCAATCTTTTGGTCAAAGCCGGCATCGACGCCCCAGGCTGTTTCCTGCTGAAGATCAGGATTGCCAAGCGTCGCTTTGTCGTCGACGGGCTCGTCTTCAACGGTTGCCGGTGAGAGTTGGTCAAAGCTCGGGCGGCGTACCGTTCTCGCCAGCGAGAGCCGCATGATCGTGGTGTCAGTCAACGAATAGCGCAAGTGGGCCGACGGGTTGAGTTCGTCGGCTGTCGACGTGCCGCGAAGGCCATCAGGACCTGACAATTCGCGATCCGTGTGCTCGTAGCGCAAGCCTGTTTCCAGCGACACGCCGGGCAGGAAATTCCACGTTGCCTTTATGAACGGATCGACCCGGCGCTCTTCAATGTCGAAGACGCCATTGGGCGGCGTTTCGTCTTCGCCGTCGCTATTCAAGATCAGCTGTTCGAAGTCGCGCGTTTTGATGCGCCCATCAACTCCGAACTTGACCGATGCAAAGCTGGTAAAGCGGGCCGTGTACGCCAGCGTCGCGAAATAGTCCTGGTCGGTAGTGTCAATGCGTTCGGTATTGTCCAGCGCGAGTTCTTTGGCTGTATCACCTTCGCGCTCTGTGGTGAACAAATCGTCGACGAAGACGTTGTAGCCACCCAGCACCTGGATCTCGCCATTGCCGACGGGAGCGGTATATTCGCTCACGATGTTGGCGTTGTGCTGCTTGATGTCTTCGAGCTGTGTAGCAACCTCGTCAAGTTTGCGCGCGCCACCGTCAACCTCGAAGGCCTGGGTGAACTCTTCCTCGGTTCGATCCGTCTGCACATAGAAACCCGAGAGGCGCCACGTACCGGCACCCAGTTTCGTCGCGATATCAGCATTGAAAGAATAGTCGGTGCCGTCGCGCGTATCGTCCTGGGTCTCGATACCTTCCAGGACATTGCTATTGTCGAAAATCCGGGCTTCTTTCGTCTTCGGATTACGCCGCTGCTGCACATCCGCAGACAACAGGTTAGGACGTGTCTCCAACCGTACCGCCGTAGCCGACGGAGCCCGCGCCGCGCAGTTCATCGTTCTCGATAGCAAAGCCGCTACCGCGCACCCAACCGCCCGTCACTTGGCCGGCACGCTTCAACTTCGCGTTGACCGTGCCGCCTATGCCTTCCGAAGACATGTCTGCCGACGGGCTTCTGATCACTTCGACGCCATCGATCAATTCAGCCGGAATGCGGTCGACGAAAAATACGCGGTCGTTGGCGCCACCGGTCATGTTCTGACCGTTGATCTGGATCTGGGCATAGTTTGAGGGCAAGCCGCGAAGTTGAACTTGATCGTATTCCAGCACGTCG
>Ga0247837_1010991_pt1 | contig 10061 bp, 9 predicted proteins | sample LaCtaG_2_FD_187115 | JGI IMG/M metagenome (GOLD analysis project Ga0247837, IMG submission 187115) | Freshwater microbial communities from meromictic Lake La Cruz, Castile-La Mancha, Spain - LaCruzMarch2015_14.5m | ecosystem: Environmental > Aquatic > Freshwater > Lake | place: Spain: Castile-La... | reverse complement strand
AGTTTTGCCCACAACTTTCTCTTTATAGTCATGCCAGTTGACGCAAGGAATGAGAAAGCTCTATAGACCAGTTTGTACGCATAACTCAAATTCTCAAACGTGGCTACACCGTCCTTATGTCAACTGGCATGACTATACCACAAGCTTCGCGCGGAGCTTGTGGTGGCTAGTGAGGTCAGTTCGGGATTAAGAATAGTTGCAATATTGCGGCAACTGAATTTATCTGGAAGTTATGACAGGGGCAAGCTCGAGAGAATTTCGAGAAAGGATAGTTGGCTAAATCACAATGTCATAATCTGGAATTTGTTGATTGAACCAGGTTGATTGTCGTTTCGCGTAATTTCTTGTGGATTGTTGCCATTTCTTTATCATGATGTCTCGCGAGATTCCTTCTTGTAGATGTTGTGTGATCTCTGGAAGCCCTATCGGTTTGACCAAGATCTTGTTTATGACGTTAGTCTTCAATAGCTCGGCTATTTCATCTATTGCTCCATCGCGAATCATCTGTAAAGTACGGTGATTGATTCGTTCATATAAAGCGTCTCTTAGTGGGTTCATATATATCAGGAAGAAGTCTTTTCTTTTATATGGATGATGATGTTTATTCTCTTCTTGAAAAGCACTCATTTTTTTCCCTGAACTAAGACATACGGACAGTGCGCGTATAATCCTCTGGGTATCGTTCTTGTTGAGTTTTGTCGCGGCAGCAACGTCTAGTTTTGTCAGCATGGTATATAGGTGTTCTAGTCCATGAGAACGATAAAGGGTTTGCACAGACTTCTCCGCATCTTTGGTTACCTCTGGTATTATAGATAGACCGTTCAGTAATGCACTGATGTATAACCCGGTCCCGCCGACTAGAACTGGTATACGTAATCCTGCCCGGCAATTCTCGATTTCTGAAATAGCCAATTGTAACCATTCGTTTGTGGAAAAGCGCGTAATTCTGTTGACTGCGTTGAAGATACTATATAGCTTGTGCGAATATATTTCGAGGTCAGATTTATCAGGTTGAGCTGTGAGGATTGGGAAATTATCATATACCTGCATTGAATCTGCGTTAACAATGGTCACCTTGTGATGCTTTGCAAGATCTAATGCGATGCGAGACTTCCCTGATCCAGTCGGACCGCATACGATAACGATTTTTCTTGTCTCTTGAATTTTATCGAAAATCTTTTCTATCATATATTTTATAGGTATCGTGTGAGAGTTTTTTGGATAATGCTACCAAAGTGACTTAAAATTTGTCCAGTACTGTTTGCAAAGTTACTTGTTGTGTTAGATTTTCCGATTTCCATTAGGGAGCCTTTTAAAATTTCAGAGATTACTTTTTGCTGATGACTCGAAATAACCCTCTCTACTATAGAAGTTATATCAACTTTTTTTAAATGCGCAGTTACAATTCGTTCTATCTCTGCTTTTGTTATAGAGCTTTCTTTTTGGTTCTTGCCTCCATTATTACTTTTGAGATCATCGTAAGGAGAATTTCGGCGAAGATTTCGTTTTGCGGTATCTTTATTTGGCGACATAGATTGTTATGCTAATATCCGATATATAGGGTAGGATAATAGTACGGGTTCTCCCAGAATGGGAAGACTGGTGGTTGGTTTTTTATAAATTAATCTTCATGCTAGGTATCCATACATGCGCTGTAAGCGTCTTCATATACGTATTTTTGCTCCAAGGCTGGATTCAATCATGTGAATTATTTTGAAGATGATCGGCTCTATCTCGTCATTTTGTAAAGTTTTTTCATTGGATTGCATTGTGATGCGAATTGCAACCGATTGCTGAGTTTTTTCTACTTGATCTCCGTAGTATACGTCAAAGACTGAAACATCTTGTATTAAGGGCTCTTCCATCTTCCTAACTAGCTGGCAGAGTTTATCCGCCATAACAGCCTTGTCCAAGAGGAATGCAAGGTCTCTATGTATGGCTTGATATGGAGATAAAATGGGGGGCTTTACATCTAGCGAGAATGATTGGGGTCGATATCTCCTGTTCTCTTGCGCCTGATCTTTCGGAGTAGCGAAATCTCCGCAAAATAATTCAAAGATGCAAATTTGGGGAAGCTTCAATCTATCAGAAATACCTGGATGTAATTCGCCGCAGTAGGCTAAGAGTCGTTTTTTAAAAAATAATGCGACACTCTTCCCTTTGTGATAATAAGATGGCGTATCAAGGACAAGCTCGACCTTATCTTCGTCGACCCCGATGCTATTCAGTGCCTTAAAGAGGTCATCTTTTACATCATAAAAATCGTAATTTCGTTGATGGCCAAAAATATTGTGTACCCTGGTTAATCCAGTTCGTAAAACCGCGATTGTGTCTAGTTCCAGTGAAGGGTGTTGTGGGCCATATATAGGTCCTATTTCAAAAAGGCTCAAATTTTTATGTCCTCGAGCTGCATTTTTTTCTAATATATGGACCAAGCCTGGTACTAAGCTATGGCGCATATAAGATAATTCCTGATTGATTGGGTTGAGTATTCTAATGTGCTTTGATTGTTTTTTATCTGCAAAAATTTCAGCTTGTTTATTGCTAATGAACGAGAAACTAAGTACTTCGGTTAGATTTTGTGAAAGCAATATATGGGCTATTTCTGTAGACCAACTGTTACTGCATTTGTCTCGTAGGAATCCAGCTCTTGGATCTAGGAGTATTTTCGCGTTTTGTATGTGCTCTACTCCATGAATACGTATAATTTCCGATATTAGTTCTTGATTTGTTTGTATCTTGCGCCATAAGGGAATTTCTATCGTGAAGATCTCTTTGTGGCGCTCTATAATTTGTAAATCTAATTTTTCCAGCACATTTATTAATGCATCTTTCTCTATTGGATATCCCGCAAAAGTTTTCACAGATTCTAAATTAAACTCTAGAATCGTCGGTGATATTTTTGGGGCTGAGGTCGAATCCTCGGCCTTTAGGATTCCGCCGCAGCAATTTGTGATAAGTTTGATGGTGTGAGCAAAAATTTTGCCTGAATTATGAGCTGGGACCGAAGAAGAAAATCTGAATGATGCATCTGAACGGATCCCAAGTACCCTTGAGGAATTGAGAACTGCGGAGTCAGAGAAATTGGCAAGCTCTAGAATGATGCTTGTCGTCCTTTCATCGATACAGCTGCTTTCTCCTCCTATGACACCGGCGACTGAGAGTATTTTTTCATCGTCTGCTACGACCAAGAGACCTTCTGGCAAGATATATTCTTTTCCCCCTATCGCGACAAAATTTTCACCCGCAATGCTAGCTCTTATGATAATTTGTCCGCAGACTTTATTTGCATCATATATATGATTAGGCCTCCCCAAATCATACATAATGAAGTTCGAGATATTTACTAATGGGTGGGCATGTCCTTGTTCTACCTTTTGAAGCATGGGGTCCATTGATTCGTATTCTGGTTTTGTGCGAGCGATATCTTGAGAAAGCCCGTCTATTAAGCATGCATAAAATTCAGTGCAATTTCTTATATCCTCAATTCTGAATAATGGGTTTTTTGGATGAATGGGGCTCCTAAAGTGTGGGGCTGGGGTATTATCCTTGTCTCTAGAAAAGGATGGTGGTATTTTCAGCACGCCAATTCCTTTGGCCGCCAGATCACGAGCGATACCATATACGCTAGCGCAATCAAATCGTCGATTTGGTGTTAAGGCGATTTCAATAATGCCATCATCTAGATTGGCAAAAGCTGAGAAGTTATCTCCAATTGCGACGTTTTGGCCTAATTCTAGGATTCCATCTTTTGTCGACAAGAATTGACTAGAGGCAAAGGTTGGCAGAGCTAATTCTTCTGCCGAACAGAGCATGCCATGGCTCTCGATCCCTCTTATCTTGGAGAGTTTTATTACGTAGTTGGTGTCAACGGGCATTTTTGTACCAACCGGAGCTAGAACGGAAATCATGCCAGGTCTCACATTCTTTGCGCCACACACTATCTGTAAGACATCATTTCCAGTATCTACGGCGCAGACCTTAAGCTTATCGGCGTTAGGGTGTTGGTTCGCGCTAACAACGCGCACTATCAGGAAATCTTTATATTCTTCTCGGAGATCACGAACATACTCTACTTCCATCCCCAAGCTGTCAAGCGCTCTACATATCTCAGGGAGAGATGCGTCTGTTTCCAGATATGTCCTCAGCCATTGTAGTGTAATGCGCATAATACTATCCTATCTCCTTTTTGACATAAATAAGAATACAAGTGTACAGACTCCCCCAAAGACCATTGGTATAGATAGCGCTTGACCTATTGTAAGTGACTGCCAGAGCAAATATTCTGGTTCTTTAAAATTTTCGATAAGGATCCGCACCGTGCCATAATATATAGTGAACGCACAACATATTACTCCCGGATATTTGTTATAACGACTATTCTGCAAAAGCATTGTGAGCATCAGAGCGCCGATCCCTTCAAAGCACGCTTCATACAATTGTGATGGGTGACGCGCAGCGTTATCTGTGCCTGGAAAGACGATTCCCCATGGAACGTTTGTGATTCTGCCATACAGCTCGGCATTTATAAAGTTTGCTATTCTACCAAGGAATAATCCTATGGGTGCGACAGTGGCTATAAGGTCAAATGTGATTAGTACACTTATCTTGTATTTTTTGTAAAGATAATATGAGGCTACCACGACCCCCAAAAATCCCCCATGAAAGGACATTCCTCCTTCCCAAATTTTAAATATTTGTAAGGGCTCTCTCCATAACCAAGAGGGGGTGTATAACATCACGTGGCCAAGCCGCCCACCGATAACGACGCACAAGATACCATAGAAAAGTAAGTCATCTAAGTAAGCTCTGGTTATGCCGGTAGCTTTGTATATCGGTTTCTTAGTTATTAATATTAGTAGTTGATATGCAAGAATAAAGCTGATTGCATAAGCAAGTCCATACCATCTTATGGAAAAAGGCCCGACGTTAAGGGCTACGGGGTCGATATTTGGGAACTCAATCATGATGTGGGTGTCGTGAAAACGTAGTTCAATATTGGGATAGTTCTCTGAAGGATCTTTTTACTCATTTTATCGTTAGGATATCTTTTCCAGTATTCACTACATTTCTAAGTATAGGTTGGATTACGAGGCATTCTTTAGGAGCTCAACTCACAAAATAGAAAGCCGAATTTCTTGTTCGACAATAGCTTAATATTTTCTATGTGTCTCGGCTATTCTTTTTTTTCCACAGAAGGGGAGCGGCTGTACATAATATAACCATTCCAACAAGTGCCGACATGGCAAAAGTAAAATTGCTGGTGGAGTATTGTCTTAGATTAGTTTCTGTATATTCCCCACTCCATCCGTAATCTAACAACAACCCAACAAATTGCTGTAAGATAGCATTACCTAGCATATTTAGCGTGTTCACAACTCCAATAATTTCTCCGCTATTTCCCCTTGCCTTTTCCAGGGCAACAGTGAAACACATCATTTCTGCCCCACAAAAGAACCCTATACTTAGCATTAATATAGTTAATTGTGATTTCGTTAAGGTTGTGGAGTATATAACGATGATGAATAAGAATGCGACAACATATGAACAAATTATAATGCTCTGACGGAGTTTTCCTTTTCTTTCCGCCATCCATGGTAATAACACGCTACCAAATCCAAGGCCGACATAGAGGTATAAAGATAAATTCGAAGCCTCCTGATGGGTGATGCCAAACTTTTGTTTTAGGAAAGCGGCGCCCCAAAGATCTGCTAAAGTTGAAAGTGGAGTATAAAGCCCAATCGCTAGGATGGCGTATAACATTATCTCTCGATTTCTAAGAATTTTTACGATGGCATTGAAAGATTCCTTCATGGAATGGGTGTTGAGAGTGATTTTAGTTGATTTTTGAACTCTAGAATAGACCACGAAAAAGACGAAAATACCCAAGTATGCAGAAATTGCAGACGCTATTCTCCAATTGTAATGTTCCACTAAAAGGAGGAGTAGATTCCCCGAGATCAAAGCTCCGACAGAGCCAATAGCGAGTGTTGCTCCAATCAAAATGCCCCGTTTCTCTTGTGGAAAATTATCTGCGGCAATCTTTACTGCGCACATGAAGGCGGATGCAGAGCCGAGGCCGATTAGCACTCGGGATAGCTGCAAAATAACAAAGTTATCAGTCCATGAGAATAGCCATCCTCCTATTACACAAAGCGTTATTGAGTATAAGGTAACTGCTCTAACACTCATTATGTCAGTTAGTTTTCCTAACGGGATTTGCGCTAAAGAATATGCAAATAAGAACAACGATCCGAGTGATGAAAAGCTGTCTGCATTGAGGCGAAATTCATCTCGTAGTTCATGTACCATTATATTTGGGGAAATGCGCAACATATATTGATAAAAGAAGAAAAATGCGACTGAAAACCAGGCCAAATAAGCTTGTATTGTTGGTTTCCGCATAGTGGATACAGGATGAACGCAGCTAATTGAAGATCAATCTATACCGGAATCAGTAAATGCGCAAAGAATTGTTGAGGTCGTGGTTATGGTTTCTGGGCTGAAGAAATAGTTTCTAACATATTACCAATTTTATTAAGCGGGAGAACTGTGATGTTAAGATGCTTACCGCTATTTTGTCCGGTATATATCAAGTATCCCATGATGGATATATCCGGAATTGTTTTGCATAGGTCTATACAATACCAAAGTTGATGCAAATAATCGTTTTGAAGTATTGGATCGGGCTTTATGTCAATTATGTGCAACTTGTTATCCAGTTGTGCCAGAAATGCTATTTTACGACCTCTGCGTTCTTGCCAAAAATAAAAAGCGGCGTCTAGGCCTTGGTTGATGCATTTCTTCATAATTTCTAGGATGATAATATTTTTGAAAAGGGCGTGATATGATTTTGAGTTCCTCAATTCTGTTTCGTTTCGTATCCCTAGGAAGGCGCATGCAAGTCCTGTATCATAAAAATACAGCTTAGACATTTTAACGTATGGCTTGCTGGATTTTTGATGAAAGGGTTTGAGGAAGAAGAGGACGTAATTTGCCTTGAGGATATTAATCCATTGGCGGACCCTAGAAGGGGAGAGATGGACCTCTTTTGCTAAGGTGGAAAGTTTGAATGAGCTAGCTATGCCAAGTGCACAGAGGGTTCCAAGCATGCGAAATTTAGCAATCTCTTCCTTGCCTTTTATGTATTTAGGATACATCGTGGCAATGGATCCTATATAATCGTTAAAGACCTTTAGGTTTGAATTGGAAGCTAAAAGATCTGGATTATTGCCCTTCAATATTTCTGGATTTAATGTTTCTATATCCAAAGTATTTAGCTTGCCCATTTCTTCAAGGCTAGGAGGTAACATCGTCAGAAGACCTATACGGCTGGAAAGTGGTTGGGCAACCCCTATATGAACGTTCGGGTTCTGGTCCGCAACCAAAATGTACAAACCCTTCTCGGGGCTACTTTCTAAAATTTTCTCGAGATCATGAGCAATTTGGGATATATTTTGAGCTTTGTCAAAAAGGGCTCCTTCTGGATAATTAGCTATAAGATTTTTCAGATCTGCGTTGTTTTGTACCCCTGTGTTCAAATTCCCAAAAGATACATACGGTAACTGCGGAAATACCTCCTTGGCAAGCGCAGCCTTACCAGAGTTGCGTGGACCAGTTATCACAATGATCTGATGGGCGGATCCCAAATTTCTTAATAATGAGCTTATAGTGCGTTCATGCATAGGTTGGAGAGGTATCGTTGTTGTTTAATAAAAGACCAAGGAACATGTTCGTATAAATATTCTGTACAAATTTTTGCAAAAATTATTCACATCGTTTTGATTGATATACGTCTCTTAAATAACTTACATGGCCGCTTAAACGGTATCTGTTTAGAGCTATATCTGATTTTGTGTTAGTGGTGCAAGTAATTAAGTTGTGGGGTTGCGGACTAGATGTGCGACAGCTATCCTGGATGTTGTTTAAAAGGTCTGTCGCCACCTTCATTTCATGAGCGACCTCTTGGCAACTAACGTTAAGAAGTCCCTTTTGTGCCGCCTCGATTTCTTTCGTGTGGGATTTTTTATATCCACATCCACATAAATAGAGGCAGATAAAAACACAAATACTTCTGGATACCACGGATCTACAATCAATATTCATACTTCAATCTATCTCTAAAACGCCAATTTCATTATTGCAATTATAGCGAAAATGACATACCCTACCGATAGTAGAGGTTAAAATGATGATTCAAAATACATGATAGAAAGAACTTTGTCGATACTAAAACCTGATTGCGTTAGAAGGAATTTGACTGGTCTTGTGAACGCCAAATTTGAGGGCACAGGATTGAGGATTATAGCTCAAAAACGTGTGTTGTTAACAAGGACTCAGGCTGAGGAATTTTATCAAGAACACAGCGCCAGACCCTTTTTCTCTGCTTTGGTTGATTTTATGATCTCTGGCCCGGTAGTTGTGCAGGTATTGTCTGGACAAGACGCTATAGGGGTGGCGCGGAAAATTATGGGGGCGACCAATCCAGTAGAGGCAGAGGCGGGCACTATTCGACGGGAGTTTGCAAAGAGTATTGACGAAAATATTGTTCATGGTTCCGATTCTGCTGCAGCAGCTGTCCGAGAAATAAGCTTTTTCTTCGCAGAGATCGAGTTAGTTAGCAAATAAGTTTTGTCGATATTAACGTTTCTCGGTTGCTAGTGCTAGAGAAGCCAAGTGTTTTGATAGCTGATAGCTAAATAAAGACCACGTTGTTTGTTCCCTTTAGTCCTTCATAGTCTTTTTCGGTACCGGTTACGATTACGATTCGGTTGTAGCTGCATCTGACAGTTAGTATGGCAACTAGTTGTTTTTTCGTGTGCCCATCTAATCCCTCAAAAGGATCTTCCATTAACAGAATAGGTGAGTGGTTTAATAAAGTTAGCGCATAATAAATTCGTCTCTGGAGTGTCGGTGGTACCAGTTTTAGAGGAGATTCTAGGCTTTCTTCAAGATTAAGGAAGTGTATTGCAGATTGAATACACTCCTCTGTATTGTATGCTTTTGCCCAAAACATCAGGTTATCAATAGTAGAGGATTCCATATCGAGAATATTTTCGTGTGGTAGGTATTGTATGAGCCGTTTTTTAAAGCTAAAGATATCTTTCTTGTTGACCCAGACATTTGCATATCGAGTTTTCTCCACGCCAGAGATAATATCTAGAACAAAACTGTCTCCTTGATTGATATGTAAAAAAGTTCCTGGTAGAACGGATAAGTTTATGAACTTATCTTTGCGCTTGCTTCTAGGGACATTTATTAATTGCAATGTCATTGTTTTAAATAGGCCTTTCAATTTGTGGCGGCCTCATCTCTTTGAAGCTCGGTTCATGAAGATTGGATAGTCTGCCAACTCCACATACTTTATAGTGGGTTGCAGATTTAACAGACTTTAGTTCAATTTCGGCTTCCTTCAAATTAAACAACTTTTTGAACCTTCTGTATTGATGAATTGTGTTTATTAGCCCCTCTAAACTTCCCATGATAATTTATGTAAAGGACATGTTTCTTCGCTCTAAACCATACCAAAGCGCCACTATCTTGCAACGACCTCCTTTTCTCCGCATTTGATTTGGAGTGACGATCCACAGAAGGCGTCGCCAAGGGGCTCGGCTCTTTGTTGGGGAAATGTTTTTACTAAGAAGTTCTCTACCAATGCATAAAAAGAAATTCTATTCTCGGGTCTGGCGAATCCATGTCCTTCATCTGGATAAATTGCGTAGGTAACTGGGATATTATTTTCAAGCATTGTGGCTACAATTTGATCGGATTCCGCTTGCTTAACACGCGCATCGTTTGCGCCATGACCTATTAAAAGCGGTCGTTTTATATTCTTGGCGTAGGTAAGGGGAGATTTTTTAGCCAAAATTTCTCTTCCCTCAGGTGTTTCTGAATTTCCTCCCATAAGCATTTCCCAAAATTTTCTTATAGGCTTCCAGTATGGTGGGCAGCTTTCCAATAGAGTCAGTAGATTTGACGGGCCCACTAAATCGATCCCACATGCAAAGACTTCCGGTGTCATCGTTAATCCGACAAGAGTTGCGTATCCGCCATAACTACCG
>Ga0247837_1010987_pt1 | contig 10062 bp, 8 predicted proteins | sample LaCtaG_2_FD_187115 | JGI IMG/M metagenome (GOLD analysis project Ga0247837, IMG submission 187115) | Freshwater microbial communities from meromictic Lake La Cruz, Castile-La Mancha, Spain - LaCruzMarch2015_14.5m | ecosystem: Environmental > Aquatic > Freshwater > Lake | place: Spain: Castile-La... | reverse complement strand
AAAACCTGCAGTTCCATCGGAGTCCCTCCCGATGACAACACCTATCGGCATTTCGAGGGGCTGCGCTGTACTGTTACTGACCATGCTACCGTATTCAAAGTGGCTCGCAAAAGTCAGTGACAGGCAACAACCAACAACCGGTCAAGAAGTAGCCTCATCTGGCAAGCAGGATCAGAGCGATATGTATGAGAGTCTTGCACCAGGCGCCAAGCCGCCGCTGCTCGACTGTACTATGGATGGCGGTTTGAATGCCAAGACTATTCGCGCGGCTCAGGTGGCTTGGGCCAAGTACCTGAACGAACCAGGCCACGAAAAAGCGATGTATCTCGATGCAGACAAAAAGATCGCCATCGAGATGGTTCTGATTCCACCGGGAAAATATTACCGAGGTTCGGTAGCGGGCATTGGCAGCGATGATGAACGACCACAAGCAGTGATTACCCTCGATCAGCCCCGCTGGGTCGGAAAGTATGAAGTGACTCAAAAGCAGTATCAAGCCGTGATGGGCAAGAACCCTAGCTCTTTCAAGAAAGAAGGGGAGGACGCGGTTGTCTTGCCTGTGGAGAATGTTAGCCATGATGATAGTGTTCAGTTTGCCAGGAAGGCGACCGAAGCGACGGGAACGCAGTTCCGTTTGCTGACGGAGTCCGAGTGGGAATACTCTGCGCGCGCCGGTACTCGAACCAAGTGGTACAACGGCGATGATGAGAAGAGTGTGAGTGAGATCGCGGAATTCGAGAAGAACAATAACGAGGCCACTGCGAAAGTGGGCGGGAAGAAGTCGAAGGCGAACGCATTTGGTCTCTACGACATGTCCGGCAACGTCTGGGAATGGTGTGGCGACTGGTATGCGGACAAGTACGACAATACAACGACAACGAATTCCCAGGGGCCGACTATGGGTTCGCTCCGGGTGTACCGCGGCGGTAGCTGGAGCGACGCGGCTGACTACTGCCGTTCCGCGTACCGGAGCAGGAGCACTCCTGGCCACCGCCACGACGGCCTCGGCTTCCGTGTTTCCGCAGGTCCGTCCGGGCTCAACTAAGCCAGCATGCGGCGGAGCCGCCAAGAAACGGGCCAGCGTCGGAGTGGAGGCGGAGCCGTAGCGGAGATCGCGCAGCGAGCGCGGGGTCGTGGCAATATGGAACTCGCCCGATTCGATGTGCGATTTCAGAAAAGGAATCTTCTCGATGGTGTTCACATACACAACGGTGGTTCCTTTCTCGCCCTTCTTCACGAATGCGTTCATCGCCTTGGCTTGTTGAAAGGTCATCCAGGTGGGGCACGAATAGCCGCGTTCGAACAAGGTCAACCAGAGCACCAAGACATTTACGCCTTGATAGGGTTGGCCGGTGTTGCGGAGCGGTCGCGAGATGCTGCCGGCTTTGTGCTTGGCGTTCCAGGGCTGATGCCAGGGGCGGAGGGCAGCCTTGACGACGCGGGGGGATTCGCCCCCTCTGTCTGCCAGACAAATCGAGGGAGGGCGCGGGAACCGTCGGTTCCCGCAAAACAACGACGATCTTCCCGACCGAGGACTACGGGTATCCAAGGAGTCGAAGGCCAAAAATGAATTCAAGTGAGAGTCAGATCCCTGCAAGTCGCCGCTTCAGGCAACGAGTTCAAATGCACTCCTCAAGTGCTGCACATCATCTTGACTTAAGACAGACTGCGGCATCCATAGCCGAATGTAACCGTTCTCGTAGGTCGAAAGCCCGATGCCATGGTTCCGGAAGGACTCTCGTACTGCCGATGGCTCCATACTGCAAAGATCGGGATCGCTGGACTGGGCGAGAAGAATGCCGGTCTGCAACCCAGCATCCAACAAGAGCGGCTTCCACTCTGCCTCGGTGACGATTCGAGCGACGCTATCGAGATTCAGGCGTTGATTTTTCTGGGACGCGATCCGTTCGGCCGCGGATCCCCGATCTGCAATGGCCCCCTGGCATGAGAAGAGAGGCCCGAAATTGACCGTCTCGGAATACCCGTTCATCTGCCCCGATTCCACTTCGCGGATATATCGCAACAACGGGTCATCGATCTCGCTGCTGGCGATCATGTGGGACATGGTGTTCTCGATGAACCCCATCGAGCGGCGCCGGCCGTAGAAACCCAAGCCCATCGGGTGGTAGGCCTGGAACCACTTGTGACAGCCCGCCAAGTAGAAGTCGCAGTATTCCTCGTGGATGTCGGGCGTGAGGTGACAGAAGTCGTGGGCACCGTCCACGACGACGAACCGAACTTCGCATGGCGATTCGAGCGATCGGCAAGCGAACACCGAGATTGCTCACCGCCGACAGGAATAGTCCATCGCAGCGGTTCTCCGAGTAACCCCGGCAAATCGTCTCGACGACTTCGTCTTCCGTGGCACTACGTTGCAACACTGCATTCGCCAGCGATTCATTCACTTTTCCTGCAATACTAGCCGAGGCCGACGGAGGTGACATCTTTGCCGGCACATGTCAGCTTGACTTTGCTGTAGCCGAGTCAAGCGTCTCTCGAACCTGGCGCGCCAGTGCGAGAGAGGTGAACGGTTTTTGAATCAAAGAATCCGTTGCGGTTTCGACGCCGTATCGGAGTACGGCATCGCCAGTGTATCCGGTCATGTAGAGGACTCGAACGCTTGGTTTTCTTGCACGAACCTCTTCAGCGAGTTCACGCCCGCTGACGCCTGACAGAACCACATCCGTCAGGAGCAGGTCGATCTCCCCCATGTGATTCTGTAAGGCGGCCAACGCCGCCGGACCACTCGAAGTCGGGATGACCCTGTACCCCTGTGATTCGAGAAGTTTGCGTGTCAGTTTGAGAACAGCTTCTTCATCCTCGACCAGCAGTATTGTCTCCGTACCGGTGGGTGCGAATTCCTCGGTCGCAAATTGCTGCCCCGTTGCTTCGGGCTCGTTGATGGCTGGGAACAGAATCGTGAACTTCGTTCCTTTACCGAGTTCACTCTCGACTGAAATGTTGCCTCCAGCTTGCATGACTATGCCATATACGGTGGCCAGACCTAACCCTGTACCCCGGCCCACCTCCTTCGTCGTGAAGAAGGGTTCGAAGATTCGCGAGAGCACATCTGGCGATATCCCTAAGCCTGTATCGGATACGCAAGCTCGGACATAACTGCCAGGCTGTAGTTTCTGGGCCAGAGGGTTTCCAGGTTCGAGTTTGAAGTGGCTCGTTTCAAACGTCAAGCAGCCGCCGCGAGGCATCGCGTCGCGCGCGTTCACGGCCAAATTGATAAAGACTTGCTCGCACTGGCTAGGATCAATTTTGATCTTGAGGTTGCCCGGCGCAAAAACTGTATCAAACGAAACGTCTTCACCGATGAGCCGACGAAGCATCTTGAGAAGATGTTCGATCAGTTCGTTCAGGTCCAGCACCTTGGGAGCAATGATCGTCTTGCGACTAAAGGCGAGCAACTGCGCGGTTAACCCCGCGGCCTGTTGCCCTGCCTTCTGGATCGATTCGACGTATTCCTTCCTTGGGTCTGAAGCCGGGATGTCGGCGTGTAGGATGTGGCTGTAACCGTTGATGACAGTCAGCAGGTTGTTGAAGTCGTGCGCCACACCGCCGGCCAGCTGACCGAACGCATCGAGTTTCTGAGCCTGGTGGAATTGTTCCTCGAGCTGCTTCCGCGCCGTAATGTCGCGGATCACGCCCGTGAAGTGCCTCTCGCCATTGAGACGAAACTCGGTCACGGTCAGTTCGCAAGGAAACGTCGTCCCGTCCTTCTTGAGCCCAACGACTTCCCTGCCAATCCCAATCATCCGAGCGGCACCAGTGCGGATGTAGTTAGAAAAATAATCTTCGCACTTTTGTTGGTAGGGAGCTGGCATCAAATGCCGAAGATGATTCTCAAGTAATTCCGAAACCGCATAGCCGAACAACGTAGTTGTTGCTCGATTCACGGATTGGATTCTTGCATGCTGATCGCATGTAATGATTGCATCATTGACGCTGTCCCAAACGGATCCCAGCATGGCCATCGATCGTTCGCGGTCGGTCAGATCCGAAATGGCAACGAGGATGGCATTCTCGCCGCGGTCGAGAATCGGGATGGCGACCGCATACACCGATACCGGACGCCCATCGAGACGGACAACCTTGATTTCAATGCCGGGCACCGACTCACCCGTTTCGATCAGGCTAGCATGGCGCTCACGAACGCGGTCCTGTTGATCCGGGTGGACGAGTTCGAACGGTTTTCTGCCAAGGATTTCGGCGGGTCGGGTTGCCCCAAGGAGACGCAAGCAAGCTGGATTGCAAAACACGATCCGCCCGCCCGAACTAATGAACACAGCTTCAGGTAGCGAATTGATCAATTGTCGGTAGCGTTCTCTACTCTCGCGAAGCGATACTTCGGCTTTCTTGCGATCCGTAATGTCGCGAAAGTACCAGACGCGTCCGAGATATTCTTTGTTCTCACCGCGGATCGGTGTACTGTAGCGGTCGAGAACTCGTCCGTCGGCGAGATACACTTCATGCTGGGAAGACACATTTCGGTCGGCATAGATAGCGGCGACCCCGGCCAAAATAGCTTCGGGGTCGGCTGTCCGCTTCTTGGCTAGCTCCAAAACGGGCTCATCATCCTTTGATGAGAGCAGTTCCACGGGAATGTCCCACACGCTCAGAAACTGCTGATTGAACGACAGGACTGTGTTGTCTGGTCCCACAATCAGAATGCCGTCTGGGGCAGCCTCGCTTTGACTCCTGAGGAGTGCATGCTGAAAGCGCAGAGCCTCCTCACCTCGTTTGCGCTCGGTCACATCGGCAACAAATCCGTGCCAGATGATGCTGCCGTCTGCTTCCCGGATCGGCATGGACCGGCCCTCAAGCCAGATCTCATCGCATCCTGGTCGGCAGACGCGAAATGTTTTTGGGATCGAGTGCAGTAAAGAGTATAAGCACGGCTTCTGCTCAACTGATTCAGGTTGTCGTAAGTGCTCACTTGCTGCTTTTCAAAAGGCCAATTACTATATGATCACCGTTAGGATATCCATGATCTAGCAAAACATGGGACGACTTTTCGGTCCGCAAGCACGTGCCTTGCAAGATCACCTTTTTGCTTTTACTATCGTATAGCTCGAACCGGATAATTCCCTTATGCAATTGTGCGTTAACGCCAAACTTTCGTTCTCTGCCAAGCAACGCTATTTTTACACAGCCATATCCAATCGTCAAATGCGACGGAAGATAATGAGATAGAAGCTTGACATCAGATTCAAAGTCAAGATTCCACTCGCCAGCAGACTGTCCAGAGATAGCTATCGATGTACACGCCGATATGACAAACATCGAGCAACATATCGCAGTTGTGCTTAACATTACATCTCCTCCGTGAATGGACTTGCGGGCACGATGCCCGACTATATCAAAAGGAATGGCGGAGCAAGCCATAGCTTTGCCTTTACGGCCGATCCACTGTGCTCCAGAGTGTCGTCACCGCATCGCTCACGACCCGGACCAGGATATCATAACTCAGCGTTTGGGTGTAGCCATTTCGATCGGTCGTGACCAGCACCGTCTCCTGCTGGCTCGCACTTGCCGCTCCTATCCTCGAATTGGAGCAATGTGTCACACATCATTGTCCAGTGAATGCAAGCAATCTTGGTACTCGCACTCCAGGCCCTCGTACTCTGCCTCGTCGATAAATTTTAAGTGCAACATAGGGTTTACTAATGCCAAAGCAAACAATAAGCAAGACTTATCGCTATTCATAGAAATTATCAACGATATCATGAATAGTCCACAATTCGACTCTAATTCACCACCAAAATAATCGGCCTGACAAGCAACGTTGGCTGCGCGAGCAGCGTAGACTATCATGCACATATGCAAAGAATCCGTAACATTAATATAAATTATTTTTGGATATGCAGGCGATGAGTACTGCCTACTCCTAGAGTTCGGTATACGGGCGATCAGCTTGGTCAGCATATCGATATAATTCATTGCTAGACCTCCTCACATGAAGCTCATAGAACGGCGCTGACGTGCGACTGGTACTCGGTCAACAGCTGCCCGAGACAATCGTAGATTCGCTTCAACTGATCCACGATGTTCCCGCCCGAAGCCGCGTCGTTACAGGGTATCATGACTCAGCGAGTGGGTGCGAGGCCATTTCGATCGGTCGTGACCAGCGGCTGACCGAGGGCATTGACCAGCACCGTCTCCTGCCGGCTCCCACTTGCCGATCCCGCAAACCCTGTCCTGCACCCCACTCGGCTGCGGGTGTCCAATTCGCCTTTCGCGGTTCGGGAACCGTTGCTACAAGCCAGTGTCGGGACCGGTCCCCGGAGTGCGCCGCGCGATGTACAAGCTCCTGCTCTGCCTGTGCTACTTGAAGACGCGCTTTCTGGCGGTCCTCTGCGTCATCAGCCTTCTTCTCGGCGTGGCGACTCTCATCGTCGTCAACAGCGTCATGAGCGGATTCAGCAGCAAAATGAAGTCGCACATGAACGGCCTGACGTCGGATGTGGTGATGCAAACCGAAGTGGCCGCGGGTTTCCAATTCTCATCGGCCGACATCGAAGACTCGATTCGGTCATCGTCGGTCGGCCAGCACGTCGAAGCGATTTCGCCGACCGTCGAGGTCTATGCCATCCTCCAGTTCGACGTGCAATCGGGCGGGAAAATTCTGCCGATGACCCGGCACGTCAAAATGATCGGCATCGATCCCGCGAAACACGATCGGGTCGGCAAGTTCGGAAGCTACCTCCGCTATTCGAGCGAGCACCCGGAGCGCTGCTTCGAACTGACGGGCGAGGCGAAGGATCGCTTCGACCAGCACCGGCAATGGGATGCCTGGGATGCCGACGACGAGCGCCGCGCCTGGCAGGCACCGCGGGCGAACCGCCCCGGCGACGTCGACGAACTCGGCCGGTCGATCCCGAAGATCGTGCCGAACGAAGCCGAAACGCCGCTGCCGAACGCGAAACCGCAGGACATCGAATTCGCCCGCCGAGCGGTGCCGACGATCGTGCTCGGCTACCAGATCGCCTGCTTCCAAGCGACCGACCCGAAAACGGGCGAAAAGGTCGAACGGCAACTGCTGAAACCGGGCGATGACCTCTTCGTGGCCACCGTCGGAGCCAGCGGCACCAAGCCAGTCTCCGCGAACTTCGTCGTCACCGATTACATCAAGACCGAAATGACGGAGTTCGACGCGAACGTCGTCTACGTGCCGCTCGAAGATCTCCAGCGACTCCGCGGCATGGGCGATCGGGCCAACGCCCTGCAAATCAGGCTCAAGGACGGCGTCCGCGAGGATCAGCGGCTGGTCCACCGCGAGATCGTGCCGGTGCTTCAGGATCTGATTCCGAAGCCCGAAGCGCGAACGCAGAGCTGGTGGCAGCTCCAGGGGCCGATCTTTGCGGCCATCGATCTGGAGCGAGGTCTGCTCAACATTCTGCTGTTTTTGATCGTCGGCGTCGCCGGGTTCGGCGTGCTGGCCATCTTTAGCATGATCGTGTCGGAAAAGGTCCGCGACATCGGCATCTTGAAATCGCTGGGTGCTTCGAATGGCGGCGTCATGGCGATCTTCATCGGCTACGGAGTGTTCCTCGGTTTCATCGGCTGCGCACTCGGCACCGCCGCCGGACTCGCCATCACCATGAACATCAACGAGATCGAGCAGTTCCTCTCGAAGTACGTGACCGGACGCGAAGTGTTCGACCGCAAGGTGTACTACTTCGACAAAATCCCGACCGACATCGAGCCGCTGACCGTACTGATGGTGAACCTCTGCGCGATGGTCATCGCGCTGGCCTCCAGCATTTTGCCGGCCTGGCGTGCGGCCCGGCTCCAGCCGGTGCGGGCGCTGCGGTTCGAGTAACGGTGGGGTGTTGTTCCCGCTCACCCGGCCTTCGGCCACCCTCTCCCGCCGGTGGAGAGGGAGAAGAATGAATTCGAGCCTGCTGCCAAGAGAGAACCGCGATGCTGTTCGCCGAAGACATCCACAAGACCTACCGACGGCACCGGGTGGCGCTGCCCGTGCTCAACGGCCTCAGCCTCGCCGTGCAGCCGGGCGAGTTCCTCAGCCTCGTCGGTGCCAGCGGCTCGGGGAAGAGCACGTTCCTCCACTTGCTCGGCTGCCTGGACGTGCCCGATCGCGGCCGCATCGTCCTCGATGGCCAGCGGATCGATCACCTGACCGGCCCGCACCGCGATCTGCTGCGGAACCAAATCTTCGGCTACGTTTTCCAGTTCTACCACCTGCTGCCCGAACTCAGCGCGCTCGACAACGTGCTGATGCCGGCGTACATCGCCACGGGCGTGCTCGCCTGGTGGGGCAAGCGATCCTACTGGCGAAAGCGGGCGAGCGAACTTCTCGAACGGGTCGGCCTCGCGGCCCGGGCCAAGCACAAGCCGCGCGAGCTTTCCGGCGGCGAATTGCAGCGGGCCGCCGTGGCCCGGGCCTTACTGATGAAGCCGCGCTTCCTGCTGGCCGACGAACCGACCGGCAACCTCGACGCCGAGACCGGCGATTCGATCGTGGCCCTCTTGAAGGGGCTGAACCGCGACGAGGGCATCACGATCGTCATGGTCACGCACAATCAGGAGTTGGCCCGGGGCACTCATCGGACCGTCCGCATGGCGGGCGGGAAGATCGCGGAGGAACCGCGCGCCCCGCACTTTTCGGCACGGATCATGTCGGCCGTGAGGTGAGGGAGCCGTTCGGGCTTTCCCAGAACCCCGAATCGGAACGGCTTGCGAACTTCCGGATCGGGTTTGGAAAATCCGCGCCGACAGGCTGAAGAACATCGCGTAGGATGATAGTGGTCGAATCGGTCGGTCGGATTGAGTCGAGTCGATACGAAGCAAAAGCCGCACGCTGGCTTCGGCCCGCTGGAATGGCGTCGGCCCATCACAGTCGCACAGCGTGCTGCGGGCGGAATTACCGCCGGGCACACCGAACACCGAGGTCCGACGTGAGCACCAAGCCACCGGAAAGCAACGAGCGTCTGCGCTCGCCCCGCCAATTCGACGATGCCTTCGAAGAAGCCTCCCGGCTCGCCGGTTCGAGCCTCACACCCGCCGACTTTTACGAAAAGCTGCTGCAGCGCACCGTCGCGGCGATCAACGCCCCGGCCGGGGCCGTCTGGCTGCGCACGCCGCAGGGCTTCCTTCAGATGGCCGCACAGCAGAACCTGGAAAAACTGGGCCTCGACGAGCGTCGCGGCGGCCGGCAGTGCCACAACGAAGTGCTGCGGCAGGTCTTCCAGGCCAGCCCGCCGCGGCCGCTGATGCTCGAGCCGCAGGGCCGCCTGGGCGGTCCGGGGCCGGTGGAACCGGGCGCTGTGCCTGCAGCCAACCTCACCGATTATTACGCCCTCTTCGCACCGATCATCAGCCCGGACAAATCGAGCCTCGGCCTTCTCGAAGTGTTCCAGGACGCCACGCTCGAACCGCGGGCCTATCAGACGTACCTCCAGTACGCGATGCAGATGGCCGGGTACGCTTCGCAGTACCACGCCTTCAGCGCCAATCGGCAATCGTCCGGCAGCGAAAAGGCCTACCTGCAGATCGAAGCCTTCGCCCGGCTCATCCACGGCACGCTCAATCCGACCGAGTGCGCTTACCACATCGCCAACGAAGGCCGAAAGATCGTCGAGGCGGATCGCCTCAGTGTCGGCATTCGCCACGGTTCGAAGGTCACCGTCGAAGCCGTGAGTGGGGCGGACGTCGTCGAGAAGGCCAGCACGCACGTCCGCCGGATGAAGAACCTGTTCGATGCCGTGCTGAAGATGAACGACAAGCTCGTCTTCGCCGGGACGAAGGACGAGGCACTGCCGCCGGACGTGGCCAAGTCGCTCGACGAATATCTCGCCGAGAGCCAGCCGAAGCTGCTGGTCGTCGCCCCGATCCGCGACGAGCGCGAAAAGGACTCGGACAAGCCGGCCCGCTCGGCCGTGCTGATGGAAGTCTTCAATCCGCCGGAGCAGACGGAAGCGATCATCCAGCGGCTCGACGTCGTCGGCAAGCACGCCGCCCCGGCCCTATACAACGCGGCCGAGATGAAGCGGATTCCGTTCAAGCCGCTCTGGTGGCCGGTCGTCAAGCTGC
>Ga0247837_1010985_pt1 | contig 10063 bp, 6 predicted proteins | sample LaCtaG_2_FD_187115 | JGI IMG/M metagenome (GOLD analysis project Ga0247837, IMG submission 187115) | Freshwater microbial communities from meromictic Lake La Cruz, Castile-La Mancha, Spain - LaCruzMarch2015_14.5m | ecosystem: Environmental > Aquatic > Freshwater > Lake | place: Spain: Castile-La... | reverse complement strand
ACTCGGGAGACACTGCTATACAGGTAAATACGTCCCTTACAGACAATTGGAAAAGGACTAGTTCCAGGCTGGGTGAGTATTTGGCCTTTTCTCAGAGTATTGCAGGGATGTATAGGCTTGGAGTGTATGGAAAGAGGAATTCCACGTACTCTCTGACTGTCTCGACAGGGCGAAGTATGATAAGGCTGGTAGCCGGCGGGTATCAGACCTTTAGTTTCCCTCCAAACAGCTTGAATCCCGTCCTATTTGAGTACTCTGTGGATAACAGTGCTGAGACTAGGTGCTGACTACGAGGGACCAAGCCTGTCTTCCAGCCCTCAGTGTCCATATCTCTCCCCAACCCTTCCCACTTCCTCCGAAAAGACTACAGTCCAATTGACGGCTTTCTCTACTTCCATCTGCCCGCTTCTCCAGGCCAGTACCTCCTCACTATACACCCACCTATAGAGACAGCGGATATATATGAACTATCCTGCTCAAATCCACTCACTTCCACTCTACTTTCAGGCAGAACGGAGTACAGAGCCCTGTCTGCGGCTATCCCCGAACTGCACTTTCGCATATATGTGTCAGAGGTGGGACTACTGGATATTGTGGCTGAGGCCTGCAGTGGACATATTGCGATGGATGTAGAGGGGGAGAGGGGAGATAGGGGGGATGTGGTGACGAGGAAAGGGAGTGGGAAGGTGCAGACTGAAGTGGTAAATGCACTTGGAGTGTATTTCGTGACTATGCAGATAGACAAACACTCTGAAAACGCAGATTTCCAGCTTTCCTACCAGTTTTTCCCCAAATCCGCCCGACAGCCGCCCCAAATAGTCCCAGGAAACGCAGGTCTATTAGCCTGGAAAGCGCTAAATTCCGACACTATCGCACTCAACTGGACCGCCCCTGCATTGGAGGACAGCAGTGCAGTAGTGCTTTACTTGGTCTATGTCACTAATAGAACTCGGGAAGAGCTGGATTCGGTGTGTGCGGTTCGCACTGCGGAAAGCAGAGGAACGGCCTGGGCCCTAAAAGGACTATATAGCTCAGAGTCATATGCTCAGGTGAAAGTGCACAAAGTCCAATTACTCGTTGTTAACGTGATTTCCCTGGTCCAGACTAGCTCAATTAGTCTTCATTTGGCCTATATCCCGACTGAAGTCTTCATACATTCCTCAGAAAGCTGGGGAGCGCTGGCCATGTATGGAAGCATTGTAGTGCTTTGCGTAGTTTTGGCAGGGTTCGCAGTATCTGTGAGGAAAAGCAGACAAGCCCAGCGCATGTCAGAAAGCGAAATGAAGAACTTGAGGGACAGTAGGTACCTACAGGGAGAAAGGGCACAGGAGGGCTACCAGACAATAGATCTAACTTAGAAATTTCTCGAGAAGTCTGTATGCAGATAGAAAGAGGAAGGAGCAGTAGAAAACTGGCTTTGCCTTCGAGGAATATAAAGTGAGAAATATCAGCACTGTAGTGGAAAAGCACTGAATATTTTCCAACATCAACAGACATTGTTATCTTAAATGTACTCAAAACGATACAAACACGTATTTCACATATATTTCTATCTGTTCTTACAGCCGATCCCTAAACCCTCAATTCCCCATTATATCCTTCTCATCCCCTCCTTTCCCTTATAAAAATAGCTCCATGACGGACCCCTACCCCGACCTGACCCTGGACCTCGACCTAGGGTCCGACTTCAACCTAATGGACACTGACAGTTCCGTGGCTTCCCAAGGCCTGAAGCCCCTCTCTGATGACTCTGAGGACGAAATCCGCTTCGCCCCCGGTACTGAAGAGTACCGAAAAGCTCGCAAACGCAGGCAAAACCGGGAGAGCGCAGCTCGGAGCAGAGCCAGGAAGAAGGCGGATTACTACGACTTGGAACGAGAAATCGAAAAACTGAGCAAGGAAAACCGAAGATTGATGCTGGAAAATCAAAGTCTGAGGACGGAAAACGAGATTTTGAAGAAGGAACTGAGTTTCTACGTGACAGTGCTGGAGAAAAGTGCAGGGCAAGGGCCGGGTGCGGGTCCGGGACTGCTGGCAACTACAGTGCTGGCTTCAGTCCTATGCGTGTGCTTGGTGCTGGGCAGCGGCGCTGAGACCATAGCAAGCGGCGGAGGCAGACAACTGCTGAGTCTGGGCAGTAGCGGGCTGTCCAGCATCCCCAAGGCGCTAGGCCTTGCAGTGACGTGTCTCGCACTGGCGTGGCTGGCTCGCATCTACCCAAGCAGCAGTGCCAAGTCCACCAGTCTAGTCTAGTCCTCAGACACCTAGTGCCTGTCTAAAACGTACTTCAACTAGTTTCTACTTGAGCTGGTTCGCCAGTGCGGGGAACAGCGGCAGTTTCGTCCCTGTGTGTTCTGAGGCCAGGGCTTCTAAAGTAGGTTCGTCCTCACTGCTTTCGCCAGGCTCCAAAGTCTCATCCTCCTGTTCGATCTCTTCAGCGTGAGTTCGCTTGTGGAGAGAGAGCTGACTTGCCTGCCGGAAGCTACTATGACAAAAGGCGCATATGAAGGGTCGGGCGCCGGAGTGCAGGTTTCGGTGTTCTTGCAAACTTTGGTGACTGGCGAAGAAAACTTGGCAGACTGGACACTTGAATTTCTTCTTTTTGAGGTGAGTTATATCAATGTGCCGCTTGAGGTTAAAACGGGTATTGTATACCTTTCCGCAGTTCGGAGCACTGCAGCAGTACTGCACCACAGACCTAGATCCAGCTCCTTCCATATTATACTCTTAACCAGCCTCACTACCTACTGGACGTCTTCTGCAGGCCCAAATCAACATTTCCAAGTCTTCCGCCAGCTGTCTGGCCTGCGCCGCTACTTTGCTTTTCCGAGTGATGGTGGCCGTCAGGGCTTGGGAATTCATTATTTGGGCGAAACTGTTGACTGCCGCTTCACACCTTCGGGACTGGTCTTCTCTCTGCACTCCGTCGTTCAGGGAAGTCGTTAGGATCGGTTTGAATTTGGACATTAGAGTGCGAGTGGCGGAGAGGCCGACTTTGATGAAGGACTCGTACTTGCTTTCGATGAGTTTGAGACAGAGCGGAAGCAGCAGAGGCAAATGCTCCAACTGCACCATTTCAGCAGAGCTCTCAACCACCCACGCCTGCAGCACATCCGCAGACACCGGCACATCCTTGAGCATCGCCAAAGAGCCAATTGTAGCGTTGACATTGGCCTCAGTCCACCACTGCGCCACCGTGCTCAAATTCTCCTTTTTCTTCTTCAACAAGTCCATGTAAACTGCGTGGTTCCCAGAGACTTCGAGGAGCGCTTGGGACTGCTCGTCGGCCGTGGGGACGGAAATCGTGGGGAAAGGGAGTGGACTCGGGGTGGAATTCGGGGATAATACTGCTGAAAAGTCGGTGGACCAGATGTCCATTCCACTTGCCGCTGCAGTGAGCGACACCAAAGCACTGGCGTTAGCGCTGATGTCCATAATGTCGCTGAGTCCGCCCTCTATGCACCCCACGATGCTCCACTTGTCTACCTCGACGGCCTGGATTTCCGAGCCGGTGGCTACGAATAAGAGCTTTGCAGAGGGGGTGAAGGTGATGCTTTGTATCATGCCGCCGAGATGCATTTCGAAGGTTTGCTCGAAGGATTTCAGGTCCCAAGCGGTTAATTGCCGGTTTAGCCCGGCAGCAATAAGGGACTCTTGCATAGGGTGGAAGGCGAGAAGTTGGGGACTGACTCCAGCTAGGTCGAATTCATGCACAACCCGCTGAGTGCCGATGTCCCATAGACTAATCATCCCCTGGGCGCAGCCGGAAACCACGAGGTCACTGTTGGGACTGATTTCCACTGCTGTAGCACAGCCGGGGTGAGTGGTTATGAGAGTGGCGGCTGCATCCTTCACTCGGCTGTCCCACAGACGCACCACTCCATCAGCACTTGCGACTGCTAAGAGCCCGGCTTGGCCGCCTTTGCCCAGTGCTAAGGAAGTCACAGCGGACCTGTTCCCTTTCAAACTGGCCACCGCCCTCTGCACGCTAATGTCCCAGATCATCGCTGTGCCTGCTTCCGACCCCGACGCCAGCACTCTCTCCTCCTCCCCAAACACAGCCGCCGACACACTGCTGTTATGTCCGTCCAGGCGCGCCACAGGCGAGGGCTTGCCCAGCTTCCAGTACAGCATCAAGTGGGGGGAGTGGACGGACAGGTACACGGACTGGGACTGCGCACTGATGAGGGCCAGGGAAACTGAGGACTCGGAGTGGGAGCAGCTTTGCAATTTGCTGGAGTTCTCAGGCATTTCTGGACTTAGGGTGTGTAATATGCATTTGGGATGAAGGGACCTCAGTTCCCTAATTGGGTCCTGCAAACTATTCTATACTTAAACGCTGTTCTGCTGCGGAAGGAAGTGCAGAATTTTCTGCCTTTTTGATGCAAAAATCGGCTATTTTTGCCTTTTCTTCAATAACTTTCCTCATATGCAGACTTTTTAGCCTGTATTTCGCCTTTTTTTATCGCACTGCCACTTCAAATAAAGCAATTCCCTATATTCCCAGAGACTTCCTCTGCCTTTCCGACCTCCTCAGACACTTCAACCCAGTTCCGACTCGATCAACTGCCGTGTCCTTTCCCACTGTTGCATGTTAGTAGTGCAGTGGACGTGTCCGATTTAGTCCAGGGAGTGGGATGGATGTCCAGTTTCTGTCCTTAGTGGTGCAGGAGGGAAGATAGGACAGTGATAGTACAGGGGAGTACAGAGTAGGGGAAGTGGCTGGGAGTGACTCTGTGTCTTCTCTCTAGCCAGCTTGGCTCCAAGTCTGGGAAATATGGCCAAAGGCTTGAATCGAGCGTAAGACATTAACTCACTGAAGTAGTGGTGTCAGGTGTTAGGGTATGGGCAAATCGAAGGATTTCATATATTTCCGAAAACGCGAGTCTAAACGCGCAAAATGGCTTTTTAACCTAAAAACTCAAATATCGCAATCACTCTAAAGTCGCTATGTAGGAAGAAGCGAAAGGCAGCCTTCCAGGCAAAGTTCAGTCTTATGCATATTAAGGAACCGCTGAAAAGCAGCGCAATTGCCTGAAAACCCCTTCAATGGTTTTTTTCTGCATTAAAACAGGCAGACAGGGCAGCAACAAGACAAAAGTGCTAGGCTTCGAGAGTACAGTGTGATTTCAGAGGCTATTTTAGGGATTTCTCTGCAGAAGGCAGACTTTGGATGTAACAGAGCGCTTTTTGCATTATTAGAGTGGATGAGAGGAAAAGCCTTAGAAATAATTCAATTAGCGCTCTCAAAGAACGCAAAAAGTCCAATTTCTCAGTTAGATGAATTTGCACTCAAGACTTTTCATGATTCCTTAGCGATTTAACCCAAAATAATGCTGGATTGGGTGCTGCTTCTCGCCTTCCTCGTCCAGGCCGCCAGCCCACAAGCTCCTCCCTGCTCTCCAGACTTTTCCCCCACAGTCCTAACCTCCGCCCGAACTCCTCAGACTCTTCAAGCCCAGTTCCACCTCGAGCAACTGCAGTGTCCGTTCCCTCTGGTGTACGTCCGTAGTGCAGAGGATGTGGCAGAGTTGGTGCAGGGAGTATGGGTGGATGTCCTGTTCGACCAGTTCCTATCCTTAGTGGTGCAGGAGCGGAGGGAAGACAGGACAGTGGTAGTGACAGGAGGGAATAGAGTAAGGGAAGTGGAGGGACTGGAGAGGATGGTGAAGTGGCTGGGAGTGAAGCGCCTCTGTGTCTTCACTCTAGCCAGCTCAGTCGCAAGTGTGGGAAATATGGGTCAAAGGCTTGGAATAGATGTGGATGTATTTGAAATCAGTGAAGAACCCTCGAAATCTACCCTAGCGTCGCTCGTAAAAAGACAAATCAAGCCGCAGAGATACAGCTCCTTCCTCCTCCTTCTCCCCGCTTCCCCAGCCCTATTAGTCCTTCAAGCCCTCCAAAATGCGAAGTTAAGAGACAGTAGTCCGTTCATTCTTATAGAGAAAGACGCTGCCCTGGGCCTTCTAAGTGAGACGAATATCCCGCAAATCGCTCTCACGGGGCCAATTTACCTCATAGAGCAGGGCTGTGAAGGAGTTCGAAATGAAGCGCAACTCCTCCTCTGTCAGGCCTACAACTACAGGACCGTATTTTCCAATACGGATTTGTCAATTATGAATGTTGTTAATGGGACTGCGGCATTAATCGGCACAATTCAGCAGGGAGTAGTGCTCTCACAGCCCCCCACTATATTATCGGGGACTTCCTTTTCGGAAACATCTCTGCCTGAAATCCGGGTTTCCTTCAACAACGGCACTTTCAATCCCTCTGGAGAAGCCGGCACTTTCGAACATGTGGGCTATCAAGCCGTGGATTTGGCCTTTATGCATATTGAAAAGGGCAGGGAAATTCTACCTCACCATAACATCCATGTCCAAAACCTGACTTTGGGCCTATACGAATTCGACCCAGTATGGGCTCGAAATCAGTTAAAACCACTGAAAAGAGAGGACCTGGGAGTAGCCATGCTAGCGGGGGACCACTCCCAAGTGGCTATGGGAGTGCACGACTTGCTGACTTCCCTCAACTACAGCATTCCGCAAGTAGGGATAAATACAGCAGCTCCGCTAAGTTCAGAGGAGCGGTATCCGCTCTATATGAGAGTCAATGTAGCCAGCAATACCTATTTTGCACTGCTCTATTTGAGGATGATTCAACATCATGGATGGAAAAACATAGTAGTTATTTACATGAATAACACTTGGAGTCAAGGCTTTTACGATTTTCTCATTGTTCAATGCAAAACATCGAAAATCAATATAGCGAATAGGGAGGAACTGAGATATATCCCGACTGATATGAGCAACTATACCCAATATTTGCCCATTTTCCAGGAAATCGTTAACTCCAAAGTCCGCATAGTGATGCTTGTATTGTTTGGAGAGATTCTTTATCAGAGCTTAGAGGCTTTATACGACCTGGGCATGAGACGCGGAGATCTCTTCTTTCTGCCCATCCAGTGGCTGGACATGACTCTATTCAGTCAAGAAGACGAACAGCGGAATATAAAGTTCCGGGAACTGTGTGCCGGATCCTTGCAGTACTTCCCTCAAACTAATATAGGGGAAATCGGAGCAATGGTGGCAAGGGAGTACCAGAAGTCCTTTGGAATAACCATGAACGGCTCTGCTTGCTATTTTTACGACGCGGCCTATTTAATTGCCTATGCACTGGACTACCTAATTGAACTCGGTGAAGATTATAAATCTGTCAAAGTAATGAATAAAGCTTTGCGAAGGACTAGTTTTAAGGGATGCACAGGCTTAGTGAAAATAGAGCCAGGTTCAAACGACAGATTGCCTGGAGGCTATAAAATCCAAAACGGGCGCCTATATGACAACGGAACTTTCGAAATAGTCGAGGTAGGTCTATACAATCCACTGGGATTAGTCCTGTTTAACTTCACAGTTCCTGTGATTTGGCCTGACAACACTACCAATGTCCCTGCAGATATCCGCACTAGTGATATCGACTGTCCCTTTGAGTCCAAGCAAGTTGTCACGTTTGTTCCGGGTCGCGTGACTTCGTACATGTCTCTGACTGTACTGTGTCTTCTGAGTGTTTCCATCACTCTGTTCATATGGAGAAAGTGGTGGAATTTACAGGCAGTGCCTTTAACTTCTAAAGCAGAAATATCCTTCGAGGATTATATGCTGTTCGCTTCCATTGGAATTGAGGCTTTTCAGTATATTAATCTGGGACCTAGTTTACCGAAGTGGGTGGGCATTATTAAGACGATTAGTAACTCTGCGCGAGTTAATTTGGAGTCTTTTATCAACTTGAAGAATGGAGTGTATTGGTCTGTGCTTCACGCTATTTTTGGGGCGGTAGGGGCTTGGCTGTTATTTTGCGTAACCATTGCCGCTAATTTGGACGCTAAAGTGAGATGTTTATTTCCGAAGATTAGAGATTTGGGAGAGAAGTTACTTCCACTGTTGGGAAATGTGTGCTTCCTACCAATAATTTCCCTCCTAATGGATGTATTTAATTGTCCTGAAGCAGCAGATACAGGGAACGGTGTAGACTTCACAACTACCTTCCTACAGCAGGACTGCTACCAACACTGCTGGGTGTCCCCTCATATCTACTATGTAGTGGGGGCTGTGGTGAGTTTACTGCTGTACCTGCCCCTGGCTGTGTACTTGAGACCTACTTGGCAGGACAGACAGCTCTACTTGCATATAAACACCGCCCCTGCCTACCTCATGGTCAAGACAATCTACCAAGTCTCTATTATCGTCATGAACAAAACAATCGGAGAAGTCTTCGCAATCCTGCATTCCTTCCTCTTTCTAGCTACCACCCTGGCTTTCTTCATGTTCACAGTGTGGCGGAGACCCTACGGCTACAGTCGAGCCAACCTGTGGCACTACGTAAGTTTGGTCTGTGTGCTGTGGCTGTCTCTACTGAGTACCATAGAGCCCCTAACTCCCAATGCCTCAGTAGTAATGTGGGTAAGTCTGCTCTTCATAGGCGCAGGACTGATCTGCATTGCAGGGCTAATCTGGCAAATATGGAAACTGCCCTCTCTCCTCTACACCCTGAAGGGTATCCACGTCGTGGACTTGTTCAAGTTCATGCTCTCCCGAGGAAACAAGTACAGTGAGATATTCAGCAACATGCTGAATCGGGCGGAGGAGAGGAATGAACGGCTTCGCAACGAGTTCATTGTCGTGAAACTACCGACAGTGGTGCGCCTGAGAAATGAGACCATGGCGAAGATGGTTGAATCGCGCACGGACTAATATAGGTGTAAAATTAGGTCTAGGGAGTGCGGAATTTGTACTTATAAATTCGCGTTGACTGATTTGGATTAACTTTAGCGTGTAAAACAGCTTATGGGTATGGGCTAATCGAAGGCGATTTCATATGTTTCCGAAATGGCGAGTTTAAACGCGCAAAATGGCTTTTAACCTAAAAACTCAAATATCGCAATTGCACTCTAAAGTCGCTATGTAGGAAGAAGCGAAAGACAGCTTTCCAGGCAGAGTTCAGTCTTATGCATATTAAGGAACCGCTGAAAAGCAGCGCAATTTCCTGAAAACCCCTTCAATGGGTCTTTTTCTGCATTCAAACAGGCAGACAGGGCAGTAACAAAACAATAGTGCTAGGCTTCGAGAGTACAGTGTGATTTCAGAGGCTATTTTAGGAATTTCTCTGCAGAAGGCAGACTTTGGCTGTAACAGAGCGCTTTTTGCATTATTAGAGTGGATGGGAGGAAAAGCCTTAGAAATAATTCGATTAGAACTCTAAAAGGACGCAAAAAGTGCAATTTCTCAGTTATATGAATTTATCTCGGGAATTTTTGGTCTATCCTAAGTGATTTCACTCTAAAAAATGCTGGATTGGTTGCTGCTTCTCGCCTTCCTCGTCCAGGCCGCCAGCCCACAAGCTCCTCCCTGCTCTCCAGACCCTTCCCTCACAGTCCTAACCTCCGCTCGAACTCCTCAGACTCTTCAAGCCCAGTTCCGCCTCGAGCAAATGCAGTGTCCTTTCCCTCTGCTGTACGTCCGTAGTGCAGAGGATGTGGCAGAGTTGGTGCAGGGAGTGTGGGTGGATGTCCTGTTTGACCAGTTCCTGTCTTTAGTGGTGCAGGAGCGGAGGGAGGACATGACAGTGGTAGTGACAGGAGGGAATAGAGTAAGGGAAGTGGAGGGACTGGAGAGGATGGTGAAGTGGCTGGGAGTGAAGCGCCTCTGTGTCTTCACTCTAGCCAGCTCAGTCGCAAGTGTGGGAAATATGGGTCAAAGGCTTGGAATAGATGTGGATGTATTTGAAATCAGTGAAGAACCCTCGAAATCTACCCTAGCGTCGCTCGTAAAAAGACAAATCAAGCCGCAGAGATACAGCTCCTTCCTCCTCCTTCTCCCCGCTTCCCCAGCCCTATTAGTCCTTCAAGCCCTCCAAAATGCGAAGTTAAGAGACAGTAGTCCGTTCATTCTTATAGAGAAAGACGCTGCCCTGGGCCTTCTAAGTGAGACGAATATCCCGCAAATCGCTCTCACGGGGCCAATTTACCTCATAGAGCAGGGCTGTGAAGGAGTTCGAAATGAAGCGCAAC
>Ga0247837_1010978_pt1 | contig 10074 bp, 7 predicted proteins | sample LaCtaG_2_FD_187115 | JGI IMG/M metagenome (GOLD analysis project Ga0247837, IMG submission 187115) | Freshwater microbial communities from meromictic Lake La Cruz, Castile-La Mancha, Spain - LaCruzMarch2015_14.5m | ecosystem: Environmental > Aquatic > Freshwater > Lake | place: Spain: Castile-La... | reverse complement strand
CTTCATAAAAAGGCGGGCCCGCGGGTGATCCGGAATCGCCTCCAGAATCCGTCGGTAGCACTGCTGCGCCTTGGCGAAGTCGTTGCGATCCTCGTGCATGATGCCAAGATTGAGCAACGCTCCCAAGGAGGCCGGATACCGTTCGAGCGAACGCTCGTAGCAGGCCCGCGCCTCGTCGTCGTTGCCGGCCCTGTCGTTGAGCACGCCGAGCGCAAACAGAGCGTGTGAATGGCCGGGGTCGAGGGCGATCGCCTTTTCAAACGCCTCGGCGACTTCGTTCGCTGGGAAACCACGGTCGGCGAGGATTGCCCCCTTGACCGCCCAGTAGTCGGCCGACAGTGTTGCAGCCTCGCCATCCTTGCCCGCTGCCATCTCTTCGAGGGCTTTCGTGGCCTGGTCGTGATGGCCGGCCGCCCGGAGTGCATCGGCCGCAGCCGCGCCGCAGGCAATGGCGTCGTAGCCTGATTTTTTCGCGGCTTCAAAGGCCTCTCGGGCCTTGTCAAACGCCTCGAGGGCAACGTGAGCGAGGCCTTGGTGATAGAGGGCCAGAGCTCCGCCGTCAGCCGACCGCAGCGTGTCGAGCGCGTCGCGGTAGCGGCCGAGCAAGTGCTGGCACACCCCCAGCCTGGCAGACGAAGCCGGGCTGCGATCGCTCATCTGCTCCAGTTCGCGAACCGCGCCGCGGACATCCCGGTGGGCCGAGGCATCACCCCCCAGGGCCTGGGTCAGCCCACGGATTTCGGCCGGACCGAAAGGACCCGTACCGGTAATGAGTTCACGAATATCGAGGCCGTGAGCAATCTTTGCGGGGGCGACCATGAAAGGCCCTTTGTCAAAAGGAGGCAGAAGACGGCAACTGAGAGCCAGCGGTGGGAATCGAACCCACAACCCCCGCATTACGAATGCGGTGCTCTGCCAATTGAAGCTACGCTGGCCCGACGGGACGGGAAACACGCTCGAGAAGCATGGATTTCCAGTCTTCCGGAATCCCGCACAGTAGCGCACCGAACCGGCAATAGTCAAGAGTCAACGGGTGAAAAGCCCCTAGAAGAGAAAAGAGAACAGAAAAGGGAACAAAAAAAGTGGGGCCTCTGACCCGACAGGAGCACCCTGTCTTGGTCGCACGGGTCAGGGGCTTGAGACCGTGTGACCGGGGATGGTCGGAGGCCCCACTTCGATAGTGCGGTGGGGGCGGGGACTCGAATCCCCGGCGGAGACACAGATATGCAACTCGCATGCCAAAACATCCTGTCCGGAATGGGGGCCCCACAAACGGCCGGCAGATTCGAGCCAATCCCGTCAGAGAACCGGCCGGGCAGGCGGCTTGGGCGGTGGAAAATGAAGTGTTCGGTGGTATGGCCGGGCCCTGTCGAGCGGGGCGGATTGCGGCGCGCGTTGCGAATTGCAACGCGTCTGTCGAGCCGCGACAGGGGGTCGCCCCCACAATGCCCGGTCCGAAATATATGATCACACGAGTATGATTCGCCGGGCAGGCTCCGCCGAAACAGGCCGTACTACCAGACCCACGTGAGGGACGCCTCGTGAACACCCGACTTCCCGCGATCATCGGCCCCCACCAGTGCGGTCCCGGCTGCCCGATGCTGCTCATTGCCGGCCCGTGCGTTATCGACGACGAAGGCCTCTGCATGCGGATTGCCGACATGCTGGCCGGCCTGGCCACCAAGCTCCCGATCAACGTTGTCTTCAAGGCGTCGTTCGACAAGGCAAACCGGACGAGCATGACATCCTACCGCGGGCTCGGCCTCGACGAGGGCCTAGCGGTCCTCGAGCGGGTGCGGGCTGCGACGGGGCTGCCGATTACCACCGACGTGCACCTGCCCGAGCAGGCCACCGCAGCGGGGCAGGTCTGTGATCTGCTCCAGATTCCGGCTTTTCTCTGCAGGCAGACCGATCTCTTGTTGGCAGCTGCCGCCACCGGCAAGGCCGTCAACGTCAAGAAGGGCCAGTTCGTCGCGCCCGCCGACATGAAGCACGTGGTTGCGAAACTGCTCGCCGGCGGCTGCCGGGACGTGCTGCTCTGCGAACGGGGCACGTTCTTCGGCTACGGCAGGCTGGTCAATGATTTCGGTGGCCTGATCACGATGCGGGCCATGGGCGTGCCGGTGATCTTCGACGCCACACATTCCGTGCAACAGCCGGCCAGCCGGGGCGACTCGACCGGAGGTGACCGGGCACTCGTCGAACCGCTGGCGCGGGCCGCGGCCGCCGTGGGTATTGACGGCCTGTTCCTCGAGACGCACCCTGCCCCGGATCAGAGTCCGAGCGATGGCGCCAACATGGTGCCGCTGGAGCATCTGAGGGGCGTTGTGGAACGGGTGCTGCTCATCCACGAGGCCCGGTTGCAGGGGCTCTCAGGCATGGAGGCGACGTGATGGTCTTCTGGATGGGGGGCATGGAAGCGAGTCGGCCGACGGGGTCACGCCCCGGCCGCCGGCCACCACTCGGGAAGAGTCTCATGGCCGGCTGGAGCAAGCTTTGCTGCGCGGCGGCGGTGTTGGTCGGCTGCGGGCGGGCCGTCCCGCCCGAACTGCCTCCGCAGGCAGAGCCCGGGCAGGAAGTGCGGGTGATGCCGGCTGTGTCGGATGACGTTCGGGAAAAGCTGCTCGATGGCGCCGTGGCGGTGCTCGACCGGCTGGACGACTACGACGAGGCGTCGGCCTTTGCGCAGGTTTTCGACCGGCTCAACCAGTGGAGCCATGCGGCCGTGATTGCCGGGGTGACCTCCGCGGCCCCGTGGCAGCTCGATCCGCTGTTTTCCACCCTGCCCGCCCGTCTGCGGGCCGGTGCCACGCCCGAGTCTTTGGGCAGTGCTGTGTTCGATGCGACGCAGGACATCACGGCACTGCGGGATCAACGGTGGCTGGCCGACATTGCCGCCAGTGCCACCGGCGACGCCGTCGAGGATCTTGACATCGCCGTCAATCTCTTCCGGTGGACAGTCCGATCGCTGGCACTTGTCAGCGATCCGCCGATGGTGGCAACGGAAGGCACGACGGCCGCCCGCTGGTTTCTGCCGGGCGAGATTCTGCTCTCAGGCCGGGCCAGCCCGGCGCAGCGGGCCTGGATCTTTCTCGAATTGCTACGGCATGCCGGACTCGACGGCGTGATGCTCGCGACCGGTGATCCTGACCGGGGAGGTGTTCGCGCCTGGGTTCCGGCGGTCATCGCCAAGGGAGAGGCATGGCTCTTCGAGCCGACCTATGGCATGCCGATCGCCGGGCCTGATGGAGTCGGCGTCGCCACGGCCCGGCAGGCGGCCGCCGACCCCGCCATCCTCAAGCGGCTCTCGTTTCCCGACCGCGGCTATCCGGTGCAATCGGGTGACATTGCCGGGCTGTCGGTGCTCGTGGCGGCTGATCCGTGGAATCTCTCGCGGCGGATGCGGGTCGTCGATGAACAGCTCGTGGGCTCTCGGGGCATGAAGCTCGCCGTCGATGCCCAGGCGCTCGGAGCCCGTGCCCGTCGGGCCCTGACCGCGGCCGAGGCGAAGGACGGCCAGCCAAATGAGCAACCGGCGGGCGAGCCGCGAGTCGGGCTCTGGGAGTTTCCTTGGGAGGTTCTGGCACAGCGACAGGGCAACGGGGCTCGCGTGCAGGTGGCTGTCGGCAGGGAACTCGCAGCGATGTCGGTGACTGTGGCGCAGCCGACGGGTGGCGATGCCGTGGGGGGACGGCGGGGCACGCGGCTCGTGCGGCCGCTCTATGCGGCCCGGCTGCGGGAATTCCGCGGCGACCTCGATGGCCCCGAGGGGGCGAAGGTGAGCTACCTGGCGGCCAGGCCGGGGAAGCAGGCGATCGCCGCCGCCCTCCAGGGAGCACCCCCCGAGCAGGCCGAGGCCGGAAAGCGGCTTTTCGAACAGATGAAAGAGGATGCGACCTATTGGCTGGGCGTGGTCACCCTCGCCGAGGGTGAAAACGCCACCGCAGTCGATTATCTCGGTCGGATGACGCTGGAGGCGGCTCCCGACAGCCGTTGGACCGACGCAGCAAGGGTCAATCTTGCCCGGGCGCTGGTTGGCTTGGGACGCACGGCGGAGGCCGTCAAACTGCTGCGGGAGGATGCCTCTCCGCAACGGTTTGGCAGCCGACTTCTCGCAGACGAATTGGAAAAAGCGGAGCGGGGCTTGGAAAAAGGGGAGCGGGGCTTGAAAAAAGGGGAGCCGGACGAGGGGGCACTCCGGGCCACGCCAGCGGGTTGAAGGCTGCTTTTCTGCGGTCTCCGCTTCCCGCGTTGCCTGCCGGAAGCGAAGCGGGTATTCTTGGTCGTTTCCCCGGATGGTGGCGAGAAGTTGTTATCAGTCCGAAGTTTTGTTGAGCCAGCGTTACGCCAGCGTTATCAAGAGAGATCATCATGAAAGAGGGCATTCACCCGAAGTATCTCGACACCGTTGTCCGTTGTGGATGTGGGAACACGTTCATGACGCACAGCACCGTTCCTGAGATCAAGGTCGACATCTGCAACGTCTGCCACCCCTTCTTCACGGGCAAGCTGAAGTTTGTCGACACCGCAGGGCGGATCGAGAAGTTCAAGTCGAAGTTTGCCACGGCGGGCTACGCCAGCCTGAAGAAGCCCAAGAAGCCGGTCGCTGCGGCCGACGCGCCAGCGTCCTGATCGGCGTCTCAGCACGGGAGGGCGGTTTTCCGGATCCATGCGCGATCAACTCGAAGCCAAGCTTTCCCGGTTCGAGGCCCTCGAACGCGCGATGGTCGATCCCGGGGTGCTGTCTGACCAGACGCGGCTTTCGGCCGTGGCCCGTGAGCATGGGACGCTGGCGAGGGTCGCGCTGAGATACCGTCAGTTCGTCGCGCTCGAGCGGGAAATCGCAGAGCATGTCGAGATGGCGACGGGCGCTGATCGTGACCTGAAGGATCTCGCCGAGTCGGAACTGCCCAGCTTGCGGCAGCGGCGGGAGCAGGAATGGGACGAGCTGCTTGAACTCTGCTCCGACGATGAGGATGCCGACCGGGCCCGCTGCATCATGGAACTGCGGGCCGGCACGGGCGGCGACGAAGCGGCGCTTTTTGTTCGCGACCTCTACGAGATGTATCGTCGCTACGCTGCCGAGCAGGGCTGGGAGATCGAGGTGCTCGATGCGAGCCCTACCGAACTCGGCGGCTTCAAGGATCTTGTGCTGGGGCTGTCGGGCACCGCGATCTACCGCAAGCTGCAGTATGAGAGCGGCGGGCATCGCGTGCAGCGGGTGCCAGACACCGAGACGAAGGGGCGTATTCACACCTCGGCCGCCACCGTCGCGGTGCTGCCGGAGCCCGAGGACGTGGAGGTGTCGCTGTCGCCTGATGACTACCGCAAGGATCTTTTTTGTGCGAGTGGTCCGGGAGGACAGCACGTCAACAAGACGGCCTCGGCAGTCCGGCTCACCCACCTCGAAACCAACATCGTCGTCCAGTGCCAGGACGAGAAGAGCCAGCACAAAAATCTTGCCAAGGCACTCCGCGTGCTCAAGACTAGGCTGTATGAATACCGCCGTAGCATTGAGCACGAGAAACGGGCCTCGGAACGGCGGACGCTCGTGGGCTCGGGTGACCGCAGCCAGCGGATCCGTACCTATAATTTCCCGCAGAACAGGCTCACCGATCATCGAATCAACGAGAGTTTCACGCTCGATCAGGTGATGGTCGGGCGGCTGGGCCTGGTCATCGAAGCGATCGAGCGGCATGCCCGCGAGCTCAGGAAAAGCGAGATGGAGCGTTCCGCCAGGGTCGGTGCGACCTGATCGGTGCGACCTGATCGGTGCGACCTGATCGGTGCGACCTGATCGGTGCGACCTGATCGGTGCGACCTGATCGGTGCGACCTGATCGGTGCGACCTGATCGGTTGTGGAGAGATCGCCCCGATCGTCCGGCTGCCGTTTCGCCTGATCGCTTGATCGCTTGATCGCTTGATCGCTTTCCCCATCAGACACCCCATCAGACAGCCCAACACCGGACGGAGAGTCACCATGGCCGTTGAAGAGCCGAAAGACATTTGGACGGTGGGCCGACTGCTCACCTGGACGACCGAGTGGTTGACCTCCCGTGGGAGTGATTCTCCACGGCTCGATGCGGAGGTGCTCCTGGCATCGGTCCGCGGCTGCCCCCGCATCGCGCTCTACACGGCGTTCGACGTGTCGGTGAACGACGACGAGCGGGCCCGGTTTCGGTCCCTGGTAAAGCGGCGGGGCGAAGGAGAACCGGTGGCCTATCTGGTTGGCAACAAGGAGTTTTTCTCGCTGTCGTTCGCCGTGAGCCCGGCGGTGCTGGTGCCCCGGCCCGAAACAGAGGGGCTCGTCGTCCGCGTGCTCGATCTCCATCCATCGGCAGAACCCACGGGCCCGCGGCTACGCATCGTCGACGTTGGCACCGGATCGGGGGCGATTGCCGTGACCCTGGCTGCGACCTTGGCGAAGCGGCTCCAGCAGGCGGAGTTTGTCGCCACCGACATCTCCTCGGCGGCGCTCTCGGTGGCCCGCGAGAATGCCCAGCGGCATGGGGTCGCGGATCAGATCGAATTTGTCGAATGCGATCTGCTCGACGATCCGCGGGTGGCGGGCCCGTGGGATGTGATCGTGAGCAACCCGCCCTACATCCGCGAGGATGAATTCGACGCCCTGCCCCGTGACGTGCGGCTGCACGAGCCGAGGACGGCGCTCGTCGCAGGGCCGACCGGCGTGGAGGTCATCGCCCGGCTGGTCGCCGCGGCAGCCCAGAAACTCGCACCGGGGGGCTGGCTGGTGATGGAGGTGGGGCCGGCGACGGCCAGTGCGGCCGAGGCGATCGTCGTTGCGGAGTCGGAGCTCGTGCTCGAACCCACGCTCAAGGACATGGCAGGACTGCCAAGGATCGTGCAGGCCCGCCGCCGCGGGTGACCAAGGACCCATTTGCCCCCGCTCGCCGCCGCGCTCGCCATGAAGGGTATGGAAGACGCGCCACAGTTCGTGCCGATGGGCCTTGCAATGGGCCGTGAGCTGCGCCGGGCGTTCGTCGCGTGGCTCGGCAGCTGCATGCGGCGGGAGCCGTTGCCCGACCGGCCGCTCGTGGCTGTTGCCGTGGGTCTGGCGGTCGGCAGCGCGATCGGCGGCATGGTCACTCTTTCACCGCTCGTCTGGTGGCTCTTCGCCGTGATCGCGATTGTGGCATGGGGAGGACTGGCCCGCGTGGCGTGGCCGGGCTGGTCATCGCTGGCCCTACTGGTCGCGGTCGGTTGCGGTGGCGCGGGCTGGTGTGCGGTCCGTTCCAATCTGTTTTCCCACGACGATCTGGCGTGGAACCTGACATCGTCTCCCCAGCCGGTGGCGATCGAGGGCCTCGTGGTGGAGTCCCCCCGGCGGCTATCGGCACCGATGCTCGACCCGTTGCGGAGCCAGGCTGCGCAGGCGGCGATGCACCGGCCCTCGAGCGAGTGTGTCGTGGCGATACGAGCCGTTCGCCGTGGCTCGAAGTGGCATCCTGCCGCCGGCCGGGCTGCGTTGATCGTAGACGGCGAACCGCCCGACCTGATTGCCGGGTGCCGGGTGCGGGTGTTTGGGCGTGGCATGCGGCCTCCGACCCCGCTCAATCCCGATGAATTCGATTTTCGGGCGCGGGCGAGATCCTTGCGATGCCTCTCTATTGTGCGGGCCCATTCGCCGGAGTGCATCCGCGTGCTCTCCCGGCCCGGGGCATGGTCGGCCAGGGCATGGCTCGACCGGCTCCGAAACAACGGAGCGAGTGTCTTGCATCGCCATCTTTCCCCTGAGCGGGCGCCGCTGGCGGCGGCCTTGCTGCTCGGCAGCCGGGAATCACTGCCGCGGGAGGAGTCGCTCGAATTTCTGGTCACAGGCACGATCCACATCCTGTCGATCTCAGGGCTCCACGTCGGCTTCCTGTCGTTGGCACTCTTCAAGGTGCTTCGGCTGCTTGCGCTGCCCCGCAACTGGTCGCTCGTGGCCGTGGCCTGTACGACCGGGCTCTACATGATTCTTGTGCGGGCCGAGACGCCCGTCGTGCGGGCGACGTTGCTCATCTGGCTGACCTGCCTGGGGGCGGCGCTGGGGAGGCGATCGCTGGCGGCCAATTCGCTGGCCTTGGCGGCGATCCTCGTGCTTCTATGGCATCCTCCCGAACTCTTCCGGATCGGCTCGCAGTTGTCGTTTCTTTCGACGGCCGTGCTGATCGGGGCGTCGGCCGCCCTGCCCCGCACCGATCCAAACGACCCGATCGAGAGGCTCATCGAACGCAGCCGTTCGCCGCTGGAACGACGCCTCCGTCGGATCGGTCGGCAGGGGCTGGAGATGGTGATCACGGGCGCCGCGGTCTGGGCTGTGACGGCGCCGGTGGTGGCTGCACGGTTTCACCTGGTCAGCCCGGTGGGGCTGGTCCTCAATCCGGTGATTGCCCCATTGGTGGCCGTGGCCATGGCCTGGGGGTTTCTCTGTCTCGTGGCCGCGACGGTGTCGGCAACGCTCGCGGCAGCCTGCGGTTTTGCCTGCGACGCCACGCTGCGTTGCATCGGGGCCGTGGTGGCCTGGGCCGCCGGACTGCCGGGTGGATATTTCTGGGTGGCCGGACCTCCAGACTGGTGGGTGGCGGGCTGGTATGCAGTGCTGGCCGCCACGCTGCTCATTGCGTCGCGGGAGCGCCTGACCCGCGTCAGCACGTGGGTTGTGGTGGCGGCGGCATGGGTGGGCGTGGGATGGGTCGGTCTGGCCACGCAGTGGCTGATCTATCAACAGCACGCCGAAACGCGTGTGGTGGTGGCGGCAATGGGGCATGGCTGCGGGATCGTGGTCAGGAGCCCGACTGGCCGATGCCTCGTCTACGACGCCGGCCGGCTTGGCGCCCCATCGGCGGCACGACGGGCCATGACTGCCGTGCTCTGGCACGAGGGAGTGCACCGCATCGACACGCTCGTTCTTTCCCATGCGGACACCGACCATTTCAATGCCGTGCCGGAACTGCTCGATCGCTTCGACGTGGGGGAGATCGTCGTGCCGCCTCCGTTTCTTGCCAGCGATTCGTGGGCGGTGGCGGAGGTGCTGCGGCAGGCCCACACGGCGGGCATTCCGGTGCGGACCACGCAGGCCGGGGACTCGTTCGCCCTCGATCCGCACTGCCGTATCCGCGTGTTGCATCCGTCGCCCGGAATCGCGGGGGTGCCCGTGCGGGACGTGGCGTTGAACGAGGCCGTGGCGACAGACAACGAGACGAGCCTCGTGCTCGCGGTCGAGTCGGCGGGCCGCCGGATGCTGCTCACCGGTGACATCGAGGGGGAGGCGCTGGCTCGATTTCTTGACTCCGCTCCGGGGAGTTGCGACGTGCTCTTGGCGCCGCATCATGGCAGTCGCACGAGCCTGCCCGCCACCATCGGGCGAGTCACGGCGGCCGATTGGGTGATCGTCAGCGGCGCGGGAGCCGCCGGTTGGCCGGACGTCCGCGACGCCTACGCCGTGGCCCGCGGGGATGGCGGTCGCATTCCCGTCGTGAAGACGGGCTCCGACGAGGCTTCGACGGGCGGCGCCATCGCGGTGGTGCTCACGGCTTCAGCCGTGCGGGTGACGCAGTTCGTCAGTGGACGATGGCAGGATGTGCCAGCCGGCCTTGGGCAAGAAGCCCCCCCAACAAAGGAAACCGGCGGAAGCCGGCGATTGCATGGGACGGTTCATACAAGCCCGGAGCGTGAGCGATGGGATTCCCCGTCGCTGCTCGACCGTGTGAGCGCCCAGCCGGCCGCGATCACAAACAACTGGCTGGCCACAAAGCCTGCGAGCAGCAGCAACACGCCGCTGGTAAACCCGTAACTGTGGAGGCCGATCCCGAGCTGGTTGGTGCCAAACCAACTCCAGGCCGTGATGATGTTGCCGCCGATGGCAAAGAGTGCGAAGCCCCGTGGGCCGAGCCAGCGGTCCCACCGGGCGTGGAGGGCGGCTGCGTTCCAGAGCACGATCATCAGTGCACCGTTTTCCTTCGGATCCCAGCCCCAGAAGCGGCCCCAGCTGTCGTCTGCCCAGAGGCCGCCGAGCACCGTGCCGATGAAGCTGAAGAAGAGGGCGAAGCAGACCACGCCGTAGGTCATGC
>Ga0247837_1010973_pt1 | contig 10079 bp, 8 predicted proteins | sample LaCtaG_2_FD_187115 | JGI IMG/M metagenome (GOLD analysis project Ga0247837, IMG submission 187115) | Freshwater microbial communities from meromictic Lake La Cruz, Castile-La Mancha, Spain - LaCruzMarch2015_14.5m | ecosystem: Environmental > Aquatic > Freshwater > Lake | place: Spain: Castile-La... | reverse complement strand
GACACCTGCGAGGCCTCCTAGTTCGGAGAATTCGAGGGTGCCGGTGCGGCGGTTGATTTCCCCGCAAAGGGCGAAGAGGGCGGCCACGGTGAGTCCGTGGCCGAAGAGCATGAGCGACATGCCGGCGAGGCCGAGTTGGTTCAAGGCGACGAAGCCGAGGAAGGCGTAGCCCATGTGCATCACGCTTGAGTAGCCGAGCATGAGGTCGAGGCGCTTCTGCGCGAGGGTAACGAAGCCCACGTAGAGGATGTTGCCGAGGAGAAGAACAAGGACAAGATGGGCGAACTGCTGGATTTCCTCGGGGAAGATCGGAACGACAAGGCGGAGGAGGCCGTAGAGACCGAATTTTTTGAGCACCCCGGCATGCAGCATGGCGGCGGCGGCGGGGGCTGATGCATAGGCTTCCGGCGCCCAGGTGTGGAAAGGGAAGAGGGCGATGAGGATGCCAAAGCCGAAAAGAAGGAGCAGGTAAACGACAGGTCCGGGGGTGAGGAGGCCGGCAGAGCCGAGTTGCTGGAGAAGGCGGATATCAAAAGTGCGCAGGCCTTCGGGTACGGCGAGCCAGAGACCAATGAGTCCGAGAAGGAGAATGAAGCTGCCGAAGGCGAGGTAAATCGTCACTTTCCACGCGATGCGCTGGCGGTCACCCGAGCCCCAGATGCCGATGAGGAGGAAGGTGGGAATGAGGGCGAGTTCGTGGAAAGCGTAAAAGAAAAAGAGGTCGATCGAAGCAAAGGCGCCGATGGCACCGCCCGAGATAAAGAGAAGGCACGCGTAGAACATGCCAGGGGACTTTTCCACCTGCGGGGCGACCCAGACCGCGGCGAAGGTGACGAGTGTGGCGAGCAGGAGAAGGACCATGCTCAATCCGTCCGCACCGAGCGAAAAGCTGAGGCCGTAAGCGGGGAAGAGCGCGTTTTCGCTGACAAATTGGAAGCCGCCGATCTCGAGATTGTAGGACGCGAGGAGGTAGAGGCTGAGGAGGAGGTTGGCGCCGGCGCCGAAGAGCGAAATGCGGCGCGGGGCCGAGCCAGCCATGCAGAACGCGGCGGTGACCAGAGGGATGAGGATGAGGGAGAGGAGCGGGCTCATCATCGGAAAACGAGGAAGTAGAGGACGAGGAGCACGCCTGCGCCGAAGAAGAAGGCGTAGGCTTGCAGGTTGCCCAGTTGGAGAAGACGTAGGAGGTAGCCCGCACCCCACACCGTGCGAGCACTGCCGGTCACGACCAGGCCGTCAATAATCCAGCGGTCGAACCAGGAACCGAACACGGCCAGCCCGCCCTGCCCCCGGACAACGAGCCAGTTGTAGAAATTGTCGATGTAAAGGCGGTTGGCCAAGAGCGGGATGCGGACGGGATCCCGGGCGGGCCCACGCAGGTAAAGCCACGCGGCGAGAACGGCGCCGGAGGCGAGGAAGCCGAGGACGATTTTGTGCGCGATGGCGGGGGCACCGGCGTAGGCGATATCGAAGAAGTGGCTGATGAACCACGGGTAACCCGCGATGACGGCAGGAACGGCGAGGATGACGAGCGGAAGCGTCATGACGAGCGGGGATTCTTTGGCCCGGGCGGCATGGTCACCGCGCGGCTTGCCGAGGAGAACGACGAGTAAAAGACGGAAGGTGTAAAGGGCGGTGAGGAGCACGGCGCTGGCGGTAATCCAAAATCCGGGACGGTTGTTAAGCCAGGCCCACTCGATAATGTTGTCCTTGCTGAACGATCCGCTGAAGAACGGTACGCCGGCGAGGGCGAGTCCGCCGGCCAGCATGCAGAGTGCGGTGACCGGCATGCGGGTGAGGAGCCCGCCCATTTTCCAGATATTCTGCTCGTGGTGCAGGGCGATGATGATGGACCCCGCGCAGAGGAAGAGGAGGCACTTGAAGAAGGCGTGGGTGAAAAGGTGGAACATGGCCACGTCGCCGGTCGCACCCACGCCGATACCGACAACCATGTAGCCGAGTTGGGAGATGGTCGAATAAGCAAGGATGCGCTTGATGTCGTCCTGCTGGATGGCCATCAGACCCGCGGCAAAGCAGGTGATGGCGCCGATCCACATGATGACATCGCGCACGACGTCTGGTGCGGCAAGCAGAACAGGGAAAATGCGAGCCAGCATGTAGACGCCGGCGGCGACCATTGTGGCGGCGTGGAGGAGCGAGGACACCGGGGTCGGGCCTTCCATCGAGTTGGGCAGCCAGACGTGGAGCGGCATTTGGGCGGACTTGCCAATGGTGCCGCAGAAGATGAGGAGGCAGGCGGCGATAAGGTAGCCGGGATGGAGGGTGACAGCGTGGAGGTTTGCTTCGATCCCGGCGAACATGATCGAGCCGGTGGCCAACCAGAGCATGAGGATGCCGAGCATGAAGCCGAAATCACCGACGCGGTTGACGGTGAAAGCCTGTTTGGCGGCGTCCGCCGCGGAGTCCTTGCGGAAATAGTGCCCGATGAGCAGGTAGGAGCTGGCGCCGACCAGTTCCCAGAAGATGAACATCATGACAAGGTTGTCGGCCAAGACGATGCCGAGCATGGAAAAGAGAAACAGGCAGAGCGATGCGTAGTAGCGCGGAATTCCTTCATCACCGCGCATGTAGCCAGCGGAATAAATGAAGACGAGGGTGGCGATGGTCGTGACAACGACGAGCATGATCCGGCTGAGGTTGTCGAGGATGATGCCGATGGGAACGGAGAAGACGCCGGGGACTTCGATCCAGGGGATTTGTGCGGTTATGGCAAGGGACGGATCGAGGAAAACCTTCCAACTGAGAAAACAGGTCACTGCGACGGTGAGGATACCGACCGTGCCGGCGGCGACATTGCGGCGCGGGAGAACGAAGAGGATGAACGCGGCCGCGACAAGCGGGGCGAAGAGGATGATCCAGGGATAAAACTGCGGGTCCATCTGATCAGAATTTCATCCGGTTGAGGTCCTCGACGTGCGTGGATTGGCGCAGGCGGTAGAGGGCGACGATGATGGCGAGCCCGACGGCGACCTCCGCTGCGGCGACGGTGATGATGAAGAAAACCAGGACCTGGGCGTTGTAGTCGGGGAGTCCGAATGCGGTGACGCCGTGGCGGGCGAACGCGACGAGGGAAAGGTTGGCTGCATTGAGCATGAGTTCGAGGCTCATGAAGATGATGAGGAGGTTGCGGCGCAGGAGGACGCCGGCCAGACCGATGGAGAAGAGGAGGCCGCTGACCAAAAGATAATCGCCCAGGGTTGGCATGGTTTTAGCGCAGGCTGCGGCGGCTGAGGAAGACGACGCCGATGGTAGAAACGAGGAGGAGGACGCCGATGATTTGGAAGGGTAGGTTGAAATCGCTGAAGAGGGTCATCCCGATATCGTAAGCATCGGAGTAGCCGGTGCGGGCCAGAGCGGGAAAGTGATCGGCGGAGGTGGGGAGGGATTTGACCACATGCGTGATGAGGACGACGAATCCTCCGAGCACCGCGATCCCACCGGCCAATGCGGCGATGTTGAGGCGGCGGCGAGTCTCGGCCTTGAGGTCGAGAAGCATGATGATGAAAAGAAAAAGGACCATGACCGCGCCGGCATAGACGAGGACCTGGATGACCCCGATGAAGAAGGCATCGAGGGTGACAAAGAGCGCGGCGAGGGCGAGGAAGGAGAGGACCAGACTCATCGCGCTGTTGACCGGATTGCGGAAGAGGACGACGGCCGCGGCCGAGGCGAGCATCAGCACGGAGAAGACCCAGAACAGGATGGTGAGCATGCGGTGGTTTGCGCCGGGGGCGCTTTTCGTGCGCCGCTTTGCAGGCCGGAAGGCGACAGCCTAGGAGGCGGGCAGGCCCCTTTCGATCACTTTTTTTCGTTCCACTTGTGGACCAAGCCGTGCATGACACCGCCCAACTCGTAGAGTTTTTCCTTGTCGTGGATCATTTCGGCGCGGGTCAGGCCGGTGATCGAGTAGTCTTTGCGCAGGAAAATGGCCTGTTCGGGGCAGACTTCCTCGCAGAGTCCGCAGTAGATGCAGCGGATCATGTCGATGTCGAATTTCTCGGGGTATTTTTCGACCTTGGACCACCGGTTGTCGCCAGGAAGTTCGCCCGGTTTGATTGTGATGGCACGGGGCGGACAAATGAACTCGCAGAGCTGGCAGGCCACGCAGCGTTCGCGGTCATGCTCGTCTTTCACCAGGGTCGGCGCGCCGCGGTACCACTCGGGCAGGGCGCTGTCCCACTTCTGCTCGGGATACTGCATGGTGACCTTGGTCTGACCGAAGAGCATTTTGAAGAAGTGTTTGATCGTGATCCAGAGACCGCCGAGGATGGCCGGGAAGTAGGATCGCTCAAGGAAGCTCAGTTTTGGGCGTTGGACGATGGTGGCCATGTCAGGATTGGAGGTAAGCGAGGATACCGGCGGTGAGGAAGATGTTAACCAGCGCCACCTCGAAGAAAACATACCAGCCGAGCTTCATCAACTGATCGAAGCGAAAGCGTGGCAGGGTCCAGCGCACCCAGAGGAAGAAAAAGATGATCGCGGCAACCTTGGCGAAGAAGGTGCCGATATTGACCAACCCCCAGAACCAGCCCTGCGAACCGTCCGGGACAAAGGGCAGGCTCCACCCGCCGAGGAAGAGGGTCACAATGACCCCGGCACCGGCAATCATCGCGGCGTATTCGCCGAGGAAGAAGAGGGCGAAGCGCATCGACGAGTATTCCGTGTGGTAACCACCGACCAATTCCTGCTCGGCCTCGGGTAGGTCGAAGGGGACTCGGTTGGTTTCGGCAAACATGGCGATCATGAAGATTACGAACGAAACCATCATGGGGATCCACAGGAGGGTCTGTCCGAGATCGAGCCCGAACATGCTCCCGTTGTCCGTGGTAATTTCGAGAAGTCCCCCGCCGCTCTGGAACCATGCGGGGAAAACCATCCAGCCGTTGTCGACCTGGTATTGCACGATCTCGCCGAGATTGAGCGTGCCGGTGATCATGAAGACGGGGACAACCGAAAGTCCCAGCGAGAGTTCGTAGGAAATCATCTGCGAACTTGAACGGATGCCACCGAGGAACGGGTACTTCGAGTTCGAGGCCCAACCGGCGAGGACGATGCCGTAGACCCCGAGGGAAGAGACAGCGAAGACCCAGAGCACGCCGATGTCGAGGTTGGCGATGACCATGGGGACACCGAAAAGCGAACTGCCGAAGGGAAGCACGGCGAGAACGAGAATGGCGGGGATCATGGCGAGACTCGGCGCGATGCTGAAAAAGAATTTGTTCACCCCGCCGGGGACGAAGTTTTCTTTGAGCAGGAGCTTCACACCGTCGGCGACCGGCTGGATGAGTCCGGCCCAGCCGACACGGTTGGGCCCGATGCGATCTTGGATGAAGGCGCTGACTTTGCGTTCCGCCCAGACCGAGTAGGCAACCATGGTGAGGACGACACCCAGGATGACGAAGGTCTTGAGGGCCGCCGTCCAGACGAGAAAAATCTCGGGCTGAAGAAAAAGGTCGAGGCTCGGCATGAGAGAAATCGCCGGTCCGGTGGCGACCCTCCACCAATAATTACGGGCGCCGCGGCCTTCAATCACAAAGGTCCACCGGAAAAATTCTTCCCATGACGGCCCCGTTCCCGGCGCGTGATGGCAAAACCTCCTGCTTTATTTCGTCAGCTTCGACTTTTTGCTCAGCCCCAACGATTCCCTAGCCGCGGGGGTCAGTACCAATGAGGGGACCAGTTTTACCTTTTATCCCGTGTTTTATGAAGGGGAGCCGATCAGTGGTGACTACGATCCTTCGGCGAATCTTCTCGGCGAGTAAGGGGCTCTTAGATTTCCAGCGTGGCCTGCTTCTCGCCCAGCATGACGTCCTCCAGCGCCATGTAGCAGGCGCGTTCCTGCAGCGTCCCGAGGATTTCGGGCTCGATCTCGTCGAAGCGACCGATGTTGAGTTCGGCTTGGAGAAGGCCTCCTTTGTCGACCATGATGGAGCGGGCATGGACCTCGCCGCGGAGAGAGCCGCGTTTGAGGATGCGCAGGGTCCCGTTGCAGTAGATGCGGGCGGTGATTTTGCCGCGGACCACCATATCGTGCACTCGCATCGGATGGGCGACGACAACGTCCGCGCCCTTTTCGATGCGGATGCGCCGGGATCCGACTTCACAATTGAGGCGCCCGGCGGTGCGGATTTTCGTTTCCCCGTCACAAAAAATCTTTCCTGCCGCGCCGCCGCCGATGTCGGCCGCGCCGCAAATGGTGACATGGTTGTTCAAGTAGCCGAATTTTTTTATGGTCAATGAGCCGCGGGTGCGGACGACGCGGCTGACCCGCTTCTCGACGAGAACGTCATAAAGGTCGATGTGCGCGTTGCAATTCGGGCACGAGGTGGAGGCAGCCAACCGCGGGACCTCGTGGATGCGTCCGCACTCGTGGCAGCGGATGCGTTTGAACTCCGGGGGGCGCCAGCGTTCGTAGTATTCCCGCAGCTTGTCGATCTGCGGCTCGTAGCGGAGGAGCCAGGGTTCGGCATGGCGGAGGGCGCGCCTTCCCAGCGGGATGAGGCGCGCGGTCAGCGGGGCAAGGCGTTCACTCCAAGTGGTGACTTTGGCCTGAATGGCGGCGGGAGGCTTGCCGCCCAACACAAAATGGCCTCCGCAGGCCCGGCAAAAAGTGCTGATGACCCCCGCCGCTTCCTCTTGGGAGGCCCCGCATTTCGGACAGGAGACCGCTTTTTTCGGTTTCCTTGGCGGCATGACAGCTCCGCCTTCTTAGAGCAGACCTTTTTTCGGTTCGCCGCCGGGCGTGCCGACCGGCGGACGAGCGTCGGTGCGCGGGAGGGCGGATTTGTTCGGGCTGACTTCGGATTTGCCGACGAAGGTGGCGCCGTCTTCGATGATGATGCGGCCGGCGCGGAGGTCGCCGATAAGTTGGGCGGTGGCTTTGAGTTCGACGCGCTCGGCGGCGTCGATGTTGCCCTGGACGGAACCGTGGATGATGACGGACTTTGATTTCACTTCGCCCTGCACGTTGGCACTTTTGCCGACCGTGAGGGTGGCATTGGATTGGATTTCGCCTTCAATTTTTCCGTCAAAAACAAGGTCGTTCTGGAATTTGAGGGTGCCTTTGATTTCCACATCGCTGGAAAGATGGTTGCGGTTCGTTCCGCCGGTGGGTGATTCGCTCATGGGATTGACGATATTGCTGAGATTCATTGTTTGAAGAAAGACCCAAGTTAATGGACGGGTGCGGGGTGTCAAAAGGAAAGCGGACCGCGGCGCCGCTATCCCGGGCCTGGGGGCTCGCAGGCTTCAGCCGGCGAGTTCTTCGGCGGGGTAGGTCCAGATTTCGCTCAGGGTGGGGTGATAGTGGGGGATTTTGACGAATTCGGCAGCGGTCGCGCGGTAGCGCAGAGCGACGACGACTTCGTGGATGAGCTCGGAGGCATGAGGTCCGACCACGGCCCCACCGAGGAGTTCACCCGTTTTGCGGTCGGCGAGCAATTTGACGAAGCCTTCGGTTTTGCCGTGGACGATGGATTTGCCGTGGTCGCCGAAGGGATAGGTCGCGGCGGCGAAGTCGATCCCGAGTTCGGTCGCTTCGCGTTCGCTCAGGCCAACCATGGCGGCCTCGGGTTGGGTGAAGACGGCGAAGAGGCGGAGGCGGTAGTCGATGGTTTCGAGGGGCTCGTTTTTGCCGCGCAGGAGCCGTGCCGCATTTCGGGCGGCAACTTCGCCCTGCTCAATGGCGATGTGGACAATTTCCAATTTCCCGGTGACGTCGCCCGCGCCGAAAATATGCGGGACGGAGGTTTGCTGGGTATCGGTGGTGGCCAGGGGACGGCCGGCCGGTGTGTCGAGACCGGCGGCGGCGAGATCAAGCCCGGCAGTGGCGGCGTCGCGTCCGAGCGCGAGCAGAATTTCGTCCGCCTCAAGCGTCTCCTCCCGGTCGTGGTGCGCGACGCGCAACCATTTCCCGCGCGCGTTGCGTCCGACTTGGAGGATTCGGCCTCCAAGGACAAACTTGGTCCCGTGCCGCTCCATGCCGTGCAGCACCGCATCGGCCACATCGCGGTCCATCGAACTGAGGACCTGCTTGCTGCGCTGGACAACGGTGACGTCCGCCCCGAGGGCGCGGTGGTAGTGGGCCATCTCGAGAGCGACGGGCCCGGCACCCAAAACGAGGAGCGATTTCGGGGGATGCGGATTATTCAGGACGTCATCGCTGACCAATGGCTCGGCCTCCGTGAGTCCGGGAATGTCGGGATGGCGGATGACGGAGCCCGTGGCGACGAGAATAGCGCGGGCGGTGATGGTTTGTTCCCCGCCTTGGCGGAGGCGAACCGCCAATTTGTCCGGGCCGGCGAAACGGGCGTGTCCGCGAACGAGTTCGAAGCGTCCACTCTCGAGTTGCTCGGCACGGTATTCGGCAAACCCGGAAATGAGGCGCTTTTTGCGTTCGATGATTTTCGGCCCGTCGAATCCGGGATTCCCGGCGTGCAGCCCGAATTCCCCGGCTTCGCGCATATCCTGCAGCCTGTTGGCCGACTCGATGAGCGTCTTGCTCGGCATGCATCCGCGCAGAATGCATAGCCCTCCGAGTTCTTCGGAGCCGTCGATGACCGCGGTGCGGAGGCCTTCCCCTACTGCGGTGCGGGCGGCGGCGTATCCTCCACTCCCGCCGCCGACGACGACAAAATCGAATTCATTCATCCCGCACCTTGTAAACGCGGAAGTAGGGGTTGGCGAACACCGGTTGGAGGAAGTCGGGGATCTTGCGTCCGCGGGCCAAGCGGACAATAAGCGGGTCACGGGGTGCGGGGATGCCGAGGAGTGCGGCGGAGGTGGACACCACGCGTTCCGGCGCATCGGTCACCACGTATTTCACTTGCCGCAAGCCGAGCTGGGCGAAGGCCGCGGCATCGTCCTCGGAGAGAAAAAAACGCGCCGTGTCGACCGTGCCCGGAAGGCTCTGATGAGAGGTGCCCCCGACCATGGGTAGTCCGCTCTGGCGGGCCAGAGCGGGTGAGATCCACCACGGAGCCAACACGCCCCCGCGCGGTTGGCTGCGCAGGAAGTCGGCAGTTTGCGCGAGGAGCGCGGCTTCTGCCCTCGCCTCCTGTCGCCGCGCCATTTCCTGCGGTGACGGGAAAGTGCGCGCCTCCCATGCGGCGGCGACCGGCCAGAGGCTGGCCAGAAAGACAAGCCAGACCAGCCAAGGTTTGGCCAACGGACGGAGGATCCAGGGCAGGGCGAGACAGAAAACAGAAGCGAGCCACGGATTCCACCGCGCCTGCCATCCGGTCAGGGCGGTGACCACGGCGAGAAGGACCAGAACGATGAGTGCGAGGGGATCGCGGGTTTTGCCATAGCTCCAGGCGAGGAGGAGCGGTGCGGGGACAAGGAGCCATCCGGTCCAGGCAAACATGGCCTGGGGTGTGGCGCCTTGCAGTTCGCCGAGCAACGCGGCCCAGCGCGGGAAAAATTCCTGCACGACCGGATCCGGCCAAGGGTTACGGAATCCCTCCAAAGCCCACGCGCCGAGGGCGAGGCTTGCGGTGAGAAGCAGACCGCGTTGCCAGACCGCCGGGTAGGCCGTTTTTCGGAGAGCAATGGCCCGGCCAAGCTCCTGCGCAGCGAGCAGGACGAGTGGTTCGAACCAGGAAACCCAAAGAGCAAAGCCCCAAAGGCTGGCGGAGGCCCAAGCCCAAGCCGGACGTGCAGTGCGCACAAAAGCGAAATTGGCGGCGAGCGCGGTGACGGTCAGGGCAACAAGCAGTGATTGATGGTCGGGCCGGCCGAGGGCGAAGGCGTGGGTGAGCGCTGGCGAAAGAGCTAAGAGAAAGAGCATGGGCCCACGCGGACGCAGGTCGATCGTCCGGGACCAAAAAAAGAGGAAGAGCAAAGTGAGGAGCCCGAGGAGCGGCGAGATCCAGGCGCCCGCGACCTCGAGCGGATGGATGAAGAGGCCCAAGGCCGCGATGAGGTAGTCCATCGGCGCGGTGGTATGCGGCACGGTGCCGGCGGGATGATTTTCAAAATCGTGGGCGCGCACGATGGTGCCGGGCCGGGCGGCGACCAAGGCTGCGCGTTGCATGCGGCTGTGGCAGTCGCCGTCGGCC
>Ga0247837_1010970_pt1 | contig 10084 bp, 6 predicted proteins | sample LaCtaG_2_FD_187115 | JGI IMG/M metagenome (GOLD analysis project Ga0247837, IMG submission 187115) | Freshwater microbial communities from meromictic Lake La Cruz, Castile-La Mancha, Spain - LaCruzMarch2015_14.5m | ecosystem: Environmental > Aquatic > Freshwater > Lake | place: Spain: Castile-La... | reverse complement strand
CTAAATTGCTCTTTACGGCTCCTGCCGAAAACCAACTGTTATTAGGCGAGTGTGCGGCTCAAGCATTGGGTTGTGCAGCAAGCGAGCCAGTATTTATGCCTTCTGCAGAAAACCTTGTAGAGCATGCGCTTATCTTATTGTTAGTTTTGTTGGCTCTTTTTACATTAATTGCTTGGGTTTGAGGGGTGCTGATGAACCGCTTATCTTGGTTGAAATGCTAATGAGTTCTATTTATCGTGTATTCTGCATTGCTGCATTGGTAATGCTGGTTGCTTGTGTAAAATCACAAGCCCCTATCAAACTTGGGCCTCATCCCTCTGCTTGTCAAATAAAATGCCAACAAGACTTTGAGCATTGCTTACCGCTTTGTCAAAATAGTTGTCAAACATGTTCATTGGTAGCCAAACAAAGTACAATAAGAAGTTATTCGCATTTCCTTAACGAACAGTATGTTCAGGGTGGAATCATTTCTCGTGATTTAAAATCCTATCGAGATCCACTACAATGCCGCAAAACAACCTGTAATTGCAAGTCTGACTATACTATATGTATTCAGTCATGCTCGGGGCTTATTCAAAAACGCTTGCAAGTCGCACTTGCTTGTTGCTAACCGCCTTTAGAAAGATGAGGACATGTTCATGTCAAATGAAAAATATAATGATATCGACCCCACGGAAACACGTGAATGGTTGGATGCTTTAAAAGCTGTTGTCGCCAATGATGGTGATGAGCGGGCTGCTTTTTTAATTCAGGAGTTGGTCAATAAAGCCAACGCAGAAGGTATAAGACTTGCCAGTGCCATTCATACGCCATATAGAAACACCATCAAACCTCATGAAGAAAAACAAATGCCGCCTGATGAAGGCATGGGAAAACGTATTAGCGCTTTGATTCGTTGGAATGCAGTAGCTATGGTTTTACGTGCAGGCAAATATGCCCCTGAGTTAGGTGGCCATATTGCTTCTTATGCCTCATCCTCCACACTTTATGAAACCGGGTTCAATTTTTTCTTTAAAGGGCCAAATGCGACAAACGGTGGTGGAGACTTATTGTATATTCAAGGGCACTCTTCGCCAGGCATTTATGCTCGAGCTTTTCTTGAGGGTAGGCTTTCTGAGCAGCAATTGGATAAATTCAGGCAAGAAGTTGAAGTCAATGGTTTATCTTCATACCCTCACCCTTGGCTAATGGGTGATTTTTGGCAATTTCCTACGGTTTCCATGGGGTTAGGGCCTTTGCAAGCTATTTATCAAGCACGTTTTTTGAAGTACCTAGAAAACCGCGGGCTAATCAAGGCTGAAGGGCGAAAAGTATGGGCTTTTCTCGGGGATGGCGAAATGGACGAGACGGAGTCTGTTGGCGCACTTTCCATTGCTGCACGTGAAAAGCTCGATAACCTTATTTTTGTTGTAAATTGTAATTTACAGCGCTTGGATGGCCCAGTCCGTGGCAATGGTAAAATTATTCAAGAATTAGAGGGCGTGTTCCGAGGTGCTGGTTGGAACGTGATTAAAGTCATTTGGGGCGGCCGTTGGGATCCGTTATTTACTCGTGACACGGATGGTTTGATGCAAAAACGCATGGAAGAGTGCGTGGATGGGGACTATCAATCCTATAAAGCAAATGATGGTGCTTATGTACGTGAAAACTTCTTTGGACAGTACCCTGAGCTTAAGAAAAGGGTTGAAAATTTATCGGATGATGAGATTTGGCGATTAAACCGTGGTGGTCATGATGCGCAAAAAGTATATGCGGCTTATGCTGAAGCGGTCGATCATAAAGGTGGTCCTACCGTTATTTTAGCCAAGACCATTAAAGGCTATGGGATGGGTGCAGCCGGGGAAGGCATGAACATTACCCATCAGCAAAAGAAAATGAGCATAGAGCACTTACGGGCTTTCAGAGACAGGTTTAGTATCCCCGTTAGCGATGAAAAAATCTCTGAAGTGCCTTTTTACCGACCGGCTGATGATAGCCCTGAAATTCAATATTTACGTAAACAACGCGAAGCCTTGGGTGGTTATTTGCCTTCACGTAGTTCAACATTTGAGCCATTTAACATTCCGCCTTTATCTGCTTTCTCAAGCGTTACAAAAGGCTTAGGCGAGCGCGAAATTTCAACCACAATGGCTTTTGTTCGCATTTTAACCACGTTGTTAAAAGACAAAGAGTTAGGCCAACGCATAGTGCCGATTGTGCCAGACGAGTGTCGTACCTTTGGAATGGAAGGGTTATTCCGTCAAATTGGAATTTATTCTCCTGTGGGGCAATTGTATACGCCGGTGGATCATGAGCAGGTGATGTATTACCGCGAAGCGCGGGATGGCCAGATCTTAGAGGAAGGTATTAACGAAGCGGGTGCATTTTGTTCATGGATTGCGGCAGCGACGTCTTATAGCTCTAATAAATTGCCGATGATACCTTTTTATATCTATTATTCGATGTTTGGCTTTCAACGCATTGGTGATTTAGCGTGGGCTGCTGGTGATATACAAGCGCGCGGTTTCTTGCTGGGCGCAACGGCTGGTCGCACTACGTTAGCGGGAGAGGGCTTGCAACATCAAGATGGCCACAGCCATCTAATGGCATCAACCATTCCTAATTGTGTGGCGTATGACCCTACGTATGCTTATGAGTTGGCCGTGATTATTCAACATGGTTTACACCGCATGTATGCACTTCAAGACAATGTCTTTTATTACATCACCGTGATGAATGAAAACTACCAGCAACCAGATATGCCTGCAGATGTTGAAGAGGGTATTATAAAGGGCATGTATTTGCTGCAAGAAAGCCCTAAACCATTAAAACAACACGTGCAATTGCTAGGAAGCGGGACCATTTTGCGAGAAGTGATAGAGGCCGCACGTTTATTGAAAGAAGACTTTTCAGTATCAGCCGACATTTTTAGCGTGACCAGTTTTAACGAGTTACGGCGTGATGGTTTGGCAATAGAGCGTCATAATCGAATGCACCCTGATAAACCTCATCAGGAATGTTATGCAAGCCAACAATTAGATGGGCGTAAAGGGCCTGTCATTGCTGCAACCGATTATATGCGTTTGTATGCTGAACAAATTCGTCCTTTTGTTAAAGCGCCTTATGTGACTTTGGGAACGGACGGCTATGGTCGAAGTGATACACGTAAGCAGTTGCGTCACTTCTTTGAAGTGGATGCGAAATTTATTGTAATCACCGCATTAAATGCGCTAGCTGATTTAGGCGAAGTTAAGACGTCAACGGTATTGGATGCAATGAAACGTTACGGCATTGATCCAGAAAAACTTGATCCTGTTACTTGTTAATGATGTTAAATGCTTCCATAAATGATTGAGGTAAATATATGGCTGATGAGCAAAAAATTTTAGTACCTGATATTGGGGGTGCGACCGGTGTTGACGTCATTGAGATTTTAGTAAAAATTGGGGACGTCATTTCTAAAGACTCGCCCCTTATTACGCTCGAAACCGACAAAGCGACCATGGACATTCCTTCTCCAATGGCCGGTGTTGTTCAATCATTAAGCGTCAAGGTGGGTGATAAATTATCCGAAGGGGACGTTATTTTAAGTGTTGAAACCACGGAAGCGCTACCTAAAGCGAAGTCAGAGGATATTCCTCCTGTAGCGCAGGAACCCGCGCCTAAGGTTGACAATACCCCTTCAGAGCCCACACCATCCGCGCCTGAAAAATCAGTGACAGTCATCCTTGAGCCGGCGGACTTAGGGACTGAAGCCTTTGTTTCTGCGGGTCCTGCTGTTCGGCGCTTAGCACGTGAGTTGGGCGTTAACCTTTCTTTGGTGAAGGGGTCCGGTCGAAAATCGCGTATTGCTAAAGAAGATGTAACCCAATATGTAAAAAATAAAATCAATGAAACGCCAAGTGCCGGTGGTTTTGCTTTTCCTGCGGCGCCTCTCATCGATTTTACAAAGTTTGGGGAAATTGATGTTAAGCCTCTTAATAAAATTAAACGCTTAACCGGGGTTAACGTTCACCGCTCTTGGGTGACGATTCCTCATGTGACTCAATTTGATGAAGCAGATATTACAGCGTTAGAGCACTTTAGAAAAAACGAGGCAGAACATGCGAAAGCACAAGGGGCAAAGCTCACGCTTCTCGCTTTTGTTTGTAAAGTGATCAGTAAAGCATTGGCCGTCTACCCACAATTTAATGCGTCTCTTGATGCTAGTGGTGAAAATTTAATTTACAAACACTATTTTAATATTGGCATAGCTGTAGAGACGCCTAATGGTTTAGTGGTGCCTGTGATTAAACAGGTTGATACGTTATCCGTCATTGATATTGCTAAAGAAATGGCCCATTTAAGTTCAAAAGCGCGTGATAAAGGTTTAATGCCTGCAGACATGAGTGGTGGATGTTTTACTATTTCAAGTTTGGGGGGGATTGGTGGTACGGCGTTTACGCCTATTGTTAATAGCCCTGAAGTGGCTATTCTTGGCCTTTCGCGTTCGAGCATGAAACCTGTGTATGAGGACGGTGAATTTAAACCACGTTTGATGTTGCCGTTATCACTGTCTTATGATCACCGCGTGATTGATGGGGCTGAAGCGGCACGGTTTACGCGCTATGTGAGTGAAAGTTTAAGCGATATACGACGAATTTTATTGTAGTAATGAGGCCTATAATGACAAAACAAATTAAAACAGAAGTGGTGGTAATTGGTAGTGGTCCCGGAGGCTACACTGCTGCATTCAGAGCGGCTGATTTGGGTAAGCGTGTGGTATTGATTGAGCGTTATGATACTTTGGGTGGTGTGTGCTTAAACGTGGGCTGTATTCCCTCTAAAGCATTGTTACACGTTGCTAAAGTGCTCGATGAAACCCATGAAATGGCCTCTATTGGTGTGAGCTACACAGGTGTTGAGCTTGACCGTAAAAAATTAGTGGGATTTAAAAACAATGTCATTGGAAAATTAACCGGCGGATTAAATGCCTTAGCGAAACAACGCAAAGTGGATGTGGTTGTAGGAACGGCAAAATTTTCAAGCCCTCATCAGTTAGTGGTTTCAGGGAAAGAGGGTGATATTAGTGTCGATTTTGAGCAGGCCATCATTGCTGTTGGCAGTGAGTCCGTGAGCTTACCGTTTATTCCTGAAGACAAGCGCATTTTTAGCTCCACAGGTGCTTTAGAGTTGGCCGACATCAAGGGCAATTTATTGGTTCTGGGCGGTGGTATTATTGGCTTAGAAATGGCAACGGTGTATTCCGCTTTGGGTGTGGATGTGACCGTTGTCGAGTTTTTAGATCAACTCATCCCCGCGGCGGATGCTGATTTGGTGAATGTGTTGCAAAAACACATGAGCAAAAAAGGCGTGAAATTTTTGCTTAAAACCAAGGTGACAGCCGTTGATGCTAAAAAAGATGGTATTTATGTTTCTATGGAAGGCGCGCATGCCACCGACAAACCACTGTGCTTTCAACAGGTACTTGTTTCGGTGGGACGCAAGCCGAATGGGGGCACCATTGCTGCCGACAAAGCTCGCGTAAATGTTGATGCTCGTGGTTTTATCGCTGTGGATAAACAAATGCGAACCAATGTTTCACATATTTTTGCGATTGGAGATGTGGTGGGTCAGCCAATGTTGGCACACAAAGCAATTCCTGAGGGAAAAGTTGCCGCAGAAGTTATTTGTGGGATGAAGCACTTTTTTGATCCTAAATGTATTTCCAATGTGGCTTACACCGATCCTGAATTGGCATGGGTTGGTTTGACTGAAAAAGAGGCCAAAGAGCAGGGTACGCCTTATGAAAAAGCAGTATTTCCATGGGCGGCTAGTGGGCGAGCACTCAGCATGGGTCGTGAAGAGGGAATGACGAAATTAATCTTTTGTCCCGAAAGCAAACGCATTCTAGGTGCGGGAATTGTGGGCGTGAATGCGGGTGATCTTATTTCTGAGGCGGCACTAGCCATCGAAATGTGTTGTGATGTTGAGGATATTGCATTAACGATTCATCCACATCCCACCGTTTCAGAGACCATTGCTCAGGCGGCTGAAATGTTCGAAGGCACGATCACAGATCTTTACTTGCCTAAAAAGAAGAAAAAATAAATCTTGTTCCTGAGCTAATAAGATGAGCTCACCTTTAACAAGAAATAACATTGTAGGGGAGAGCTCATCATGCTAAACGTACGCTCCATGCTAAGCAGTGATGTTGATGCGGTTTATGCCATTGAGCTAAGCGCACATCGTGCACCGTGGACGCGTGAAATTTTACGTGATTGTGTTTTGGTAAACTACGATTGTTGTGTGCTTGAGGATGATGCTTTAGACACGCCTTTAATAGGTTATATCATTTGTCGTCTTTATGAAAATAACTGTCATCTTCTCAATCTATGTATAGCTTCAGCCTTTCAAAATAAACGTTATGGAACATTTTTATTAAACCACCGGCTGGATGCCTTGAAAAGCACGCCTGTTAACCATGTTTTTTTAGAAGTGCGCCCTAGTAATATACCTGCGATTCACCTTTATCAACAGGTAGGTTTTCAGCAAATTGGCGTAAAGCGTGGGTATTACCGTGATGATCAAAACATAGAAGATGCTATTGTTTTAGCATTGGACCTTATAGTTGATTGAATTTTAAACGGCAGACTACCTAATGCCTTAATTTCTTCAGCAGGAAGTATTCAAGTGATTCTATTGCTTTATTGCGAGAGTCTTTTTTTAACAAGGAAATATGAACATCATTTAATGTCGGTAAGCATGAATTTTCAATTCGCTCTAAATAGTCAGGAATCATCGTTCTTTGAATCACAGTGAGTCCCAATCCGGCCTTAACGGCAGCCATTTTACCCGCATAACTTGGGCTACTGTATGCGAGCCGCCACTTAAGCCCTGCTTTTTCTAGAGATTTGATAGCATTTTCACGATAAACACAAGGTTGCGGGGAGAGAACGAGAGGGATCACACTGTTTTTATTAAATAGGGGTAATAAACCTGGCTTTCCAATCCATTCAACCGGCTCACTCCAAACATTAATTCCATTCTCTGCTGCTGCTGGGCGACTCATTTTCACCAGTATGATGTCAAATTTTCCTTGTTGAAACTGTTCGAAAAGATTAAAGGTCAAATCGCATTCAACATTTAAAATAACACGAGGATGGAGTCTTGAAAAGTCAACCAATACATCGGATAAAACAACGGTTGCAAAATCCTCCGGTAAACCAAATTTAAACTCTCCTTGAAGATCAGGCTCTTTAAAACGGTCTAATAACTCTCTATGCAATTCAAAAATTCTCCTGGCATACCCAAGGAAAATTTCACCATCCGTGGTTAAAGACAGCTCTCGTCCACGATTAATCAGTGGTTTTTCAACAAGGTTTTCAAGTTTGGCTATTTGTTGACTAATCGCAGATTGGGTTCGACAAACACGCTCTGCTGCCTTGGTAAAGCTCGCCGTATCAGCCACGGCTAGAAAGCATTGGAGGGTAACCGTATCAATTGACATTAGATTTCCTTATTAAGCAAATAAGAATTTTTAAATTTACTAATATTAGCATTTCAACTATATTTTTACAATCAAAACAGAAAGTCTAATGGGGAAGAGTGTGGATAAATTGACAGGTCTGAGTTTTTTATATGTTTTAAATATGATTATTCCTTGTATGGGACTGATGATCAATGCAATGTTTTACAAAAAAAAGCCTACTAAAGGGGCTCTATTGTCTACTCTGTGCATCTGGGGGGGCTTGTTTTTGAGTGCTCTTTATTTGGCCATCGAGTCCATCACTACGGACCAGGTTAGCCTCTGGGGCCTAAAGCTAGATGGCTTATCATTAACCATGAACATGCTTATTTTCTTTGTGAGTGCCATTGTCCATCAGTTTTCAAGACGTTACCTCTCTGGTGATAGTGCTTATCGCCGTTATTTTCTTTCTTTATCAGCCATTACTTTAACCGCTTCAATCATGGTTTGTGCCGATAACTTGCTATTGTTGTGGGTTGCATGGACGGCTAGTAATTGTTTACTTATATCGCTCATGGTTCATAAAAAAACATGGCAAGCGGCTAAAAACTCAGGGGCGTTAGCATTAAAATCCCTGTCGTTGGGCAGCTTATCGCTTCTTTTGGCATTTGTTTTTATCTACAAAGAGTCAGGTAGTCTCTCGATCGATTTTATCAATAGTCAATCGATGATTAGCCAGTCTCCTTGGTTAATAGCAATATTGTTTTTAATGACGATGACGGCCTTCATTCAATCAGCACAGTGGCCATTCCACGCATGGCTTACCAGCTCGTTAAACTCTCCAACGCCTGTATCTGCTTTGATGCATGCAGGCCTTGTCAACGGTGGTGGATTTATCCTGGTTAAATTTTCACCGCTATTTTTATCGGCTCCTCTCATACTCACGGTTATATTTACTGTTGGGGTTGTTACTGCAATTGTTGGTACAAGTTGGAAGCTGCTGCAAACGGATATTAAACGGTTGCTCGCTTGCTCTACGATGGCTCAGATGGGTTTTATGATGATGCAATGTGGCTTAGGACTTTTTCCTGCGGCAATTGCACATCTTTGCTGGCATGGCCTTTTTAAATCATTTCTTTTTCTTAATGCGGGATCTGCCGTTCAATCTAAACGCATCGTTAGCCAGAAATCAACAAACGATTTGCCTTCATTTTTATTAGCATGTCTTGCGGGCTCTATTGGCGCCTACTGTTTTGCAATCGTTAGTGAAAAGACGATATTTACTTTGCAACCCACCACGTTTCTCGTAGGCTTTGCATTTATTTCAGGCGCTCAATTTGCCTACACGCTTCTTCGAAACGGAAGCATTATTAAGCGACTTATTCCTACGTTCATACTGGTTGCAGTAGCGGGGATATTTTATGGTGAAAGCATTTATTTTATCGAGTCTCTCTTACCCGCTTTTTCAGCAAAAGAACTTCCTTCGCTGAACCTATTTAACATCGCTGTTTTCGCCTTGTTTCTTATTCTCTGGCTTGGGATGAGTTTAAATGTCATGCGTCACTTAGAAAAAACAAGGGTATGGGCCAAGATTTACATGAGTTTACTCAACGGTAGTCAACCTCATCCGAGCACTGTAACAACGTCTCGTAAGTCTTACCAATATTGAAGGATTCATTATGATTAATACATTCACAGATAAACCAATACAAAGAGAGTTCACTACCATGTCAAAGCGACTAGAGAATGCAAATGTATCTGCCAATATCCAAGCAATGGTAAACAATGCGTCACAATTCATTTCACCCGTATGGCCCATTGAAACATTTATTGCTTGCAACCCTTTGCAAGGGCTTGAATCTTTGCCTTTTGAAGAGGCGCTTGAAGAGGCAAATCGTATTTATGGGGCGAATAACACGGAGATTGAGCTTCATCTTATCAATCGTGAAATGATTAAATGGTGTGGTGTATTTTTAGACATAGGCCAAGGCGCGATTGAAATGCCCAGACGCTCAGAGGGGTTTTATAATAGTTTTCGGATGCTATCCATTGAAGACAAGCGCTTGCATCAGGGTGTGAAAAAAAATAGAGATTGGTTACTGAGTCTACCGAAGCAAGCCGAGAGTGCTATTGAAGTATGTTTGGAAAAACTAGGGGTTTCCTTAGAAGACCAAGAAGATTTTATTAAAGAGTCACTAAGCTATCTGCCGGGATGGGCGGGCTATGTAAAGTGGCGAACTGTTTGGAGAAACCCTTCGTCTTCAGCGGATAAAACACCGGTGACATTGGTTGATTTTGTTGCTGTTCGATTGATAATAACAACGATTTTATGGCCTGAGGCGTGTCTTAAACAAAGTAATTGCATAGCACGTGGTGTGCAAAATCCTTTGATTAAAAAAATGGAGTGTTTGGAAAATAAATTTAGTCAGTCGTTGTTACAAAAAATACTGTCTCATCAGGGGGTAAAACAAGACAGGCTTAAGAGTCGTCCTGATGCTCAACTCGTCTTTTGCATTGATGTGCGCTCAGAGCCCTTTCGGCATTGTCTTGAAAAAACGGGCCATTATGAAACGTTCGGATTTGCAGGTTTTTTTGGCTTACCTGTGCGGATTCATCATTATAATACCGGTGAGTCCAGTGATTCTTGTCCGGTGTTAT
>Ga0247837_1010969_pt1 | contig 10084 bp, 18 predicted proteins | sample LaCtaG_2_FD_187115 | JGI IMG/M metagenome (GOLD analysis project Ga0247837, IMG submission 187115) | Freshwater microbial communities from meromictic Lake La Cruz, Castile-La Mancha, Spain - LaCruzMarch2015_14.5m | ecosystem: Environmental > Aquatic > Freshwater > Lake | place: Spain: Castile-La... | reverse complement strand
TTAATTCTTTGCCGTTGCGAGACCTATATTCTACCGTGCCTGCTTTGACAATAGCGTTGAATCGCATTCCGTCGAGTTTGAGTTGGACGTACGCCGGGAATTGGATTTTGTCGACAAGCTTTTGGTCGTATCCAGAAGCCAACATAACTGGGTATGACGAGATAGTTCCTGGCCAAATTTTATTAACGGTTGCTTCGGAGACTCCGCAACGCATGTCTTTTGCAATAATACGCTCAATGATTTTTGCATCTTCTTTACTCAGTGATCCTAAAATAAATTGTAAATGATTAATTGCTGCATGACCTGTCATGACCCTATCAGATAAAACACTAAGGCTGTCTAATGCTTCTGGCAGGGACTTACGATTGATATCTGCAGCTGTATCGTAACTTGGGATTTTTCTGATATAAAATTGAACAAAAGGATCTAATGCTAGTTTAAACACTCGCTTCAATAGATCATTGTTCTTATTTTTTATAAGAATCGCTTCTTTAGCCAACCGAGAATTATCGGATGCTAGTTGCTCAAAAATACTAAAGACGTTACTCATGATTACTCCTTAATGTCATTATTATAACACCTTTACTGGAGAAAGTCAAGCAATTTTTTCCAAAAACGGATTAAATTGTGGGGATAATGTAAAAACCAAAGTATATTTAGAATCCTCGGCTAATAATTTTTGTTTACTCTTTTCAACAGCATCTAAAGTCGAATAAACACCGACAATAACCTTTTTCTTGACTCTTTTAATTGCGTCGAGATATTTTACTTCTAGGATATATTGATTAAACATTATGTACGAACCCATTCTTTCTGATTAGGATCAAATTGAGCGAATCCTTGACCTTCGTAAGCATCTTCCACAAAGTCTAGATTACCACCAAAATGAAATCCAACCCCTCGTAAAAACATTTGAAAGTCTTCTAATACATCGTGAATATATTCTTTGTCTGTTTCAAATGTGACTTTTTCTCCAGAATCGTGTTCTGCAATAAATGTGAATTTAGGCATTTACTTTACTCATAGATGTTGTATTGGTGATAGCTTGATACATTGATTCAAACTCTTCGTGTTCTTCAATTTCTAAACTGAAATTTTGTTTATGATAAACTTTTGCCATTCGACGGAATGTCTTTTTAGACAAATTTTGTTTGTCGCAAATTTCTTTAATAGCCTCACGAATAAACTCTCGTTCGCCTTCCATTCGAGACATAGATGCACTAATTTCTTTCATGCAATCTAAAATGGCTTTGCGATCTGCTGGACTGGATGGGATCATGATAAATTTTTCCTTTCAATATCTTCCTCAACACAATTATTTCCATATTGGATTTCTACAATTTTCAATGGCATATCAGTTTCATTACAAAGCTGATGCCATTCAGTTTTACTAATATGAAGACTATCGAATTTTTGATATACTCCATATAGCTCAACATCTGTGCTATTATCTATTGTATAGACAGTAGCTGTTCCTTCAGCAACAAACCAATGTTCTGCTCTATCTTTATGTCGTTGCATACTTAAACATTTGCCTGGGTCTACTGTAAGTTCTTTTACCTTAACCTCAGTATCTTGTTCGTGTAAAACTCTATAGTAGCCCCATTGTCTAGGTGTTTTTGGTGCTTTCCATTCTTGAAGAATCCAAGAACTAGAATTCATCTTATCTGTACCACCTACACCAAATTCAAATGACAATCTTTTATCCTCAACATCCATTTCTGGAATATTGTCTTTGCCTCTATCCCCACCATTCGCAAAAACAATTTCATCGTTTGGCCATGTCTGTAGTGCCAACTTAATTGCATTTTTTGCGCTACCATCGTCATCATTGAATGTGATTACATAATCAACCATTTTAAGATTTTTGACGATTGCCATTCTTTCTTCCATCGGCATAAACGGACGACCCTTTTTACGAGTTAGCCATTCATCAGAATTTAATCCAACAACCAGCGTGTCACCTAGTTCTTTTGCCAATTTAAAATATGACAGATGTCCTCTATGGATAGGATCAAATCCGCCTGTAACTAAAATTATTTTTGCCATTAACGCCTCATACTTGAAATAGATTTAGCCTCATCATCACTAAAGATAGGAACGGCATTAGACTTATGCATGGTTCCTATGCCTAGCATTTTGGTGCCTGTATATTTTGGGATTTGTTTTACTGATGCAATACCATCGCCAGTATTTCTACTTGGTATATGCTTTGTACTACGATCTGCTGGGATCGATAGTTTATAACTAAGAGTCTCTGCAGCTAAGGCGCGGATACGTTTCTTCTCATCTTGTTCAACGCCCTGTCGCTTTAACAGTTCTTTCCAAGACTTATCTAACTCACGTGATCTTTTTGCCTCTTCTGCAGATTTAAATTTCACTTTGCCTTTTTTCTTTCCGTTAGTAGAAAGCCAAGGACCTACGATGTGCATTGTCATAAGAACTCCATCACGATTAACATAATATAATTATAACACCTTTTTCAATACTTGTCAAATGCTCTGTATTGATATTCTGTCCGATTTCTCACATCATACTGAGGTTCGGGCAAGAACGAACCTTGGTCTGACCATTGCTCTTTATCTACAAAATCTTGTTTGTCTTTGAACAGGGTCAGGATGCGTTCAAAGATTCGGATTTTTTTGCTTTAGATTCTCCTGCAGGCTTTTTGATTGGTGCAGGTAACAATCCAGGGAAGGCATCTCTTACTAGTTCTTCTTTTAGCTGTTTATATTTTGTTTGTAGTTTTCTATCTTTGGCCAAAAGAATCGCTTCTGCTTCTGACCAATGGATGCCTTCTAAAAACTGAATAAACAGTTGTTCTTTTCTCTGTTTGGTTAGATTAATATCTTTTTGCAACCAAATATAAAATCTACGAAACTCTGTATAGAGATTAGTTTCAGAATATCCTACTGGTATTGATGTATCTTTCTTGAACGGTGGTTCTCCCTCGGGCAAGTACACAGTAACATTAGGATCGTAGTTAATTTGTAGAATTCCTCTTAATACAGGATGATCATATGCTTGCAAAAGTTTAACTCTTGCGTCTTTGCTTCCTGCTTTTTCGATTTCATCAAAAATTTGTGGTACGGTAGTTTTCATTAAAATTCCTCAATTAATTCTAGCATATTTTTCATTTTATTTTCAACAAAAAATGTTAGTAATTTACTTTTATCTTTCTTAGGTTGATCTTCAAAACTATTTATAATAGCACTACTAATTTTTTGTGGGATGCAGTCAAAACTAACTAAGTTACGATTGCGTTCATAGTTAGTTTTAAAATCCATATCCTGTGGCATTTCATCTGGTTCTTTATACCACAAATCTACTTTATCTGATCTAATAGCTTTTTGTCGTGTACCAGTAACAATGCTATCGTCTGCGGATAATACGTTAGGGATACCGTCACCTTTGTCACCTCGGATAATATGATCAAACAAATATTTCTCAGGGCTCATATCGGACTTAACGAACTTCTTTTGTATAGGAGAGAACTGTTTTACATTCTCATACTTTTGAAGTTGAATAAAGTCATGATCTCCTGATAATACTAAGAACGGCTTAGGTTCATCAAATAGGACACTGCTAGTATCGTTGGTCTGAGACCATTTTGCCAATACTGCAATAACATCGTCGGCTTCTGCACCTTCGACATTAATAACCTTATAAGGAAAGAATACATCAATCTCGCTACGAATAAGATTCAATGCATCAAAAATTTGTTTCCAATCAAGACCAGAATCTTCCCTTGCCTTTTTACGACCTGCTTTATAGTATTTAAAATACTCGCGGCGCCAATACGATTGATTATCGCATGCAATAACAATCTCGCCAAATTCTTTGCCGAATTTTTGTTTGTAACTTCTGATAGAATTCAGAATCATATGACGTAGAAGTGGCACTTGCACCTCGATGTCTTTTCGGTTACCTATTTCCATCATCATATTTGAGATGGCAGTTTGGTTAAAGTCAACTACGATCATAATATTAAATTTAAGTTAGTGTTACTGAGATATTGTTTAGTGACGGACTCACGGTTGTATCTGAAACAACTACAGTGTTTCCATAGCCATCGTAATAGGCATTGCCCGATTCATTTTGAGCTTGTATAGCTGCGGCATATACTGCGACCTTTTCCTTGACATTAGATTTTAATGTTAGGTCATATACAGAATTTCCACAACCTGTTAATAAATTAAACACCATTTGTGTTATTTGAGATTGAACTGCGCTTCTAATTGCTGCCTTATTTACTTGTTGTAAATAATTGGTATTCAAACTGTCTATGGTAGATTTAAATGTTGCTAATGCTGTAACATAATCACCATATCCAACCGCATCTAAAAGTTTTTCTTTAATAGCAGCAATCGCATCACCGTTTTTCAGCGAATCAATTAATGCTTTCAAATCAATATCCGGAACATCGTCATTGGGAGTACATGCAGAACCTAATAAGTCTTGTAAAGAACAACCGCCAGCAATCGCAGACCCAGACTGTGGACTTATACCTACTAGTCTATCGGTATTTGTTTTATATGTTTGCATTGTCGATTTAGTTGAATTTAGTGCAGCAACTTCTGCAACCAAATCGGCTCTATCATCTGCAATAGTATCAAACCCGGTTCTCGGTGTTGTTATTGGAGAAACCGGTGCATCTATACCATCAATCCTAGTTTGTGCAGTTGTAATTTTAGTATCAATTACTGATATTGTTTCATTAAGTACTGTACCTAAAGGGTTTTGATAAAACTCTCCAGCTATACGTTCCATAGTATCGTCAAAATCACTTGCCGCTTGCTGAGCAGCGTTGATAGTTGCTGTTACTGTGTCTATCAGAGTTTTAATTTCTTGCAACCCTGCAGGCAATATGCCTGTACGAGTTGTTATTTGTTGCGCACCTTGACTTAGCTGCGAATATACTTGTTGTAACGGATTGCCACCAATCTGAGATAGAATGATCTTAATTAGTTGACAATACGATAATTTTAAACCTGCCATATAGTTACCTCACTATTTTTAGAATGATTGTATCTATATTTATCCTACCATTGACTGCTTGTTCCTTAGATTTGATATTATCAATAAAGGATCTCAATTTTACTTTACCAGAACCCATTAGATCTTTAATTTGTTCTTCGGGCTTTCTTAGTGTCTTTTGCTTAGATTTTTCCGGAGACCAATTTTGTAAAGTTGTACCTTTAACAGTCATGCCTTTTGTTGATTCGGATGTGTATACAGATAATTTACGTGTTTTAGTATTGAACAACCAAACCTGTTCTGCACCTACAAGGTCAAGGGCTTTAGCAGATACTAGTCCTAGTTCTTCGTCTTTGAGTTTATATTTCAAACTCTTAACCTGTGCAATTGCAGGTTTTTCTCTAGTTGCTCTAGGCTTACGATTCGCTTTCTTGAACTGCCCATACTTGTCAGTATCTTCTACAATCGATTCAAAGAATTTTACAATACGTTTTAATTTACGCTTGTCAAAATTCGAATAACCTTCGACAACTTGAGAGTCTTTGCTCTCAACAACTTCTTCCCATTGTGCCAATTTTTTAGCTGCCCAGGTTTTAATTTCTGGTACATATGGCGCAGGGATTTGATTGCCCTTTAAATGATTGTAAAGATTGAAGTCTTTATCTTCAGTGCAGAAGTCATCTACATAACCTTCAAGTTCACCGATAAATTCAGATGCCTTTTCTTTAATAGCATCTTGAATAGATGGGCGCTTACTAACTTCTGCGACTTTTACTTCTTTTACTACATTGGTCTTTGCATCCAATCTTTTCTTACCTAGCAAAAGTAGTCGATTCAATTCTTGATTAAATCCATCAAGATGATCTTTACGAATATTTGCACCTTGTAGTAACATACGAGCCATCCAGCCATATGTCATGTGCACATCTTTTTCTTCAACCTCAGCAAAAATCTTAGATGAGGTAGGCATATTATGCTTTACATATTGTGTAAAGTATTTGTAAGCATCTACTCTAGTTTTATCCGTACTATACCAATTATTGATTTTCATCAATGTAATAGTATAATTATCTGCAGATGGGTCTAATTTAGAAACCAAAGGTTCAGATGATAGAACTTTGCTTGCATCATGCTCACGTTTAGTAGCCATTTATTCTCCGATGTTGAAGTGGATATTTGTGATAGAGTCAAATCTACAAGACCGCCATTCTTGTTTTTCTAAATCGAAAATTGAAAGAACATCGTCGTTAACCTTTCGGACACGCTCTGTTTTCTTTTCAATAACCGGCAGTCTGGATTCCTCTAAGGTACATTTCATTTCCCTTATTGTACCATCTTTCTTCTCGAAAGTCAAATCTACAGTGTTCGTTTTAAGAACACCGATAACCCATTCACGAAAAACTTTTTGTTCTTTGGCTGGCGCTTGTTTATACCAACCATATCCTGCATTAGTCTGCAGTAACAATTCTTTTGATTTCGAATTCATCATATACAGCTTTCAAAATTGATTCAACTCTCTTGTCTACATGGTAATTATAACAGGAAATGGTGTGCCTGTCAAGCACCCCCTCAATACCCCTTTTATCAAAAAGGTTATTCGCTTTTTCCGTTATTGGTAGAGGATTTTGAATATCTTCATAATCATAAAATAATACATGATCCCATAGATTTACGATATCTCTATGATATTTTAGCGAACGGGGAATAATAGGAATTCCTCCAGTAATCAAAGCATCAAATATTCGAATAGGAGCATCATTTAATACTGGAACGATCCAATGTGTTTTATGACTACACCATTCTTTAAATCTATCTAACATATCTCTGCTGTGATATGATCCATCGACTAGTTTCACGCTTGGTAATGTTTGATGTAGAATAGTTAAATTCTTTTGACGTAGTGGAAACTGAGGATATTCAATATGAGTACCTAAAGGTTCATTTACACGATTAACTGTTTGTAAAATTAAATCTTTATGTTCTTCAAGATAATCTCTAGACCATTGAATAGTGCCTGATCCAATAGGACCTGCCATAATATTATTATATCTCGACAATAGTTCTAATTGGTCAGAATGTGTTGGGACATAAAGATCTGAAGATGCAGCTAGCATTGAAGATAATGCAAACCAATGGTGATTATCAAAATCCCATATGACAAATAAGCAACTAGGATGTTTTAAATAAAACTCAAAATATTTGCCTAGATGATTATCAACCATTACATTATTATTACTTAAAATAACAATTGAATTTGGCTCAAACGATTCAACAGTATTCATGTTGAAAAATTCGATTGTTGCTTGAGGTGGTTTATATCTAACTGCGTGAAATATATGGTCAGTTAAATAAATTTTACTAGAAAAGTTCGATGCTAAAGTTTCCTTTAATGTTCTTACTCTTTGATTCTTAGATCTAACTAAATCATACACTACATCTTGTTGCACTAATCCGCTAGAATTGGCAACTAAGTTTGCAACTTGATTTCCAATTTGATTTGCGGCATTTAATTTATCCACCATAGTCGCAGGTGGCGGCATACTGTAAAAAACGCTCATTATCCGCCTCTTCCGACTTTCTTTTGAATGGTCCTATTGACCATTGGCATATTTTTTGGTTTTGTATTTTTAACTAATCCCTGCAAGTGTGTCAGAGGTTTAGTCTTTAAGTCTGGTACCGATTTTGGTAGCTTTTGATCACTATCTTTTTTTATCATATCAACTCCTAAATATTCTATTAATTATAACATCTAATAATTTAAATGTCTATTAAAAAGGTGGGCCGAAGCCCACACTTTACGATGCAACGCCTGCCACTTTTTCTTTTGTTCTGCCATAAGCAGCAATTCCAAGAACGGCGCCCATTGCAATATGGTATAACCCAGCACCCTGAAGGGTTAATGGCATCCATTGGCTTGTAACTTGTCCTGCAGACATTGCTTGTAGCAATGACCATAAGATCGGAAACAATACAAAGTCACATGTACACGTTAACATATAAATCCAACCCATCATAGGTCGCATTTTCTTATTAATCCAATCAGTTGCATCTTTATCCAATGCGACTGTTGACTCTCCTCCTGCACTTAATGCCCCACCACCGCTCTTGAGCATCTCGGGATTGCCAGATTGGAATCCATTTGGTGGGACTGCATTTGTATTAAATGGTGTAGGATTTTTCTTTTCTTGTTTTGCGTGAGAATCCCAATCTGCCATATTTTACCCCTTTGTTGTTTTTGTTTTTCTTCTTGTTGCAGTCGCAGGTTTTGCAGAAGTCTTTTTAACTCTTGCTACTTTTGCGGGTACTACAACCTCTTCGGTTTTTGGCAATTCTAATGTTTTAATTGTAGCAGGCTCTGGCGTTGGAACTGGTGCCTCTATTTTATAAGGTGCAACCGGTTGCTCATTAATTTCTGCTACTTTTACTTCCACATCCTGTACGGGTGCTTCTTTTTTACCTAAACCAAATATTCTTTTTAGAATACTCATAGTTTCTCCTTTTCAGTTAATAACAAACTCACGACCAACGGCCATTCGATTTGCTATATATTTAACATACTTGGAGTCTGACTATTCTACGAAATCTTGGTTTAAAAACATCTTTACTCGGAATCTTTCTGGCAGATTATCAAAAAGTTGCATATCATCAGAAGTTTGATCTAGCATGACATTTGGCAAACCTTTGAGCTCTCCCGCAAAAACGATACTTAGTGTACAATATTGGATATTCGACGCAAAGGAATTGGCATCATATGTATCTTCGTAGTAACCGACAGTGTATAACTTCCCATGGAAATCCACGCCTATCTCTTCTTTGATTTTTCGACGTGCCGCTTGGTCTGCGGTTTCGCCTTTCTGGATTCTACCACCCACTGGCCAGTAAACTCCTTTGCAAGGTTCTTCTGTTCTTCTAATAAGTAATACTTTGTTATTGTATTTTAGACAGATATCGACACAGAGATTAACTGTGCTGTTAAGTATTTGTTTGTATTGTTTTTCAGGTATATACATTATTTTCTTTTATTCATAAATTCTTCATATCCTTCTTGAGTGCCTATCTCATATCCTTTGTCGGCATGGATTTCTGCTCCTGCTATGATATTATCATTTATACCTAATCCATATTTCTCTTTTATGGTATCACAGATGATTTTGCGAGTTCTAAAGATTTCGGATCTTTTATCTCCCATAGGGGCTGCTATATTTAACACGTCTTGCAAGATTAATTCTATGATAGTATGGAATTCTTTGTCATAGTTACACGACCAATCTATTTCACCAGGTTCGCCCCACCATTCGTCTTCTGCCCAAAATGAAAAATCTGCTTGCCTGGCGAATTGTTTTATAATGTCTCTATTCATATACCAAAACTATCTAAAATATTAGCACCTATGTTTTTACGACCTTCATGTTCCATCAATCCAGCAATAAGCGCACAATCCCTAACAATCAACTCGGCGAACACTCGTGATACTTCGGTCATTTGCTCATGATTGAGCACAGACCACGTTTCAGGCACAGCTTTATCTAGTGCCTCACCAAATAGTTCTTTAATTCGTTCATTCATTCTTCAACTCCGAAATGTTGTTTAATCTGATTCATAAAAACTTCGATGCCCATCTCTCTGCCAGCATTATATTCTTCTGATCCGTTCACCACTGCCTGTGATTGAGTCAACTTACCATGTGCTAAACATTCCTGAACAATCAACTCGGCGAACTTTTCTAGTCCATCAAGTGGTTCTATAACTGTACCTTCTTCGCTGACAGCAACCATAAACTTGGGTTCATCGCGAAGTCTGCTGATGCCTGCTTCTAATCTCAATTGGTTAATTCGTTCGTTCATTCTTCAACTCCATATTCTGCCTTGATTAGGTTTGCAGCCACATGCCAATAGTTATGGACACCTGCCGATGCCTCATGCTGGATCATCAAGAGATTCACAATCTGCTCCACCAAAAATCGCTGATGCTCTTCCATATTCCGCATCTGATGAATCTGTTCATCTTGTCTGGTAAGTTCCATCACACGCAGAAGATTTGTCAGGGCCGATTCTGACCACTCACATTTGCCATATACTTCTTCCAGTATTTCCAGTCTGTTCATTTC
>Ga0247837_1010960_pt1 | contig 10090 bp, 6 predicted proteins | sample LaCtaG_2_FD_187115 | JGI IMG/M metagenome (GOLD analysis project Ga0247837, IMG submission 187115) | Freshwater microbial communities from meromictic Lake La Cruz, Castile-La Mancha, Spain - LaCruzMarch2015_14.5m | ecosystem: Environmental > Aquatic > Freshwater > Lake | place: Spain: Castile-La... | reverse complement strand
ATCCAGCGGCTCCGGCGACGGATGCAGGCGGCAGAGATCATCCCATAGGGCTTCCATCGCCAGCAGCTTTTCCTCAATGGTCATCGAGCCGAGTGGAAGCGCGGAAGACATGGAGTTTTCACCTTTGCAATCTTGGGTGCCCACAGATTGGTTTCACGGTAACCGTCGCGGGGCCTCAAGACCTTGCGCCCACGGCAGGTAGTCCAACTTTACGCCAACAGGCCAGGACGTTCCAAGCGGCCGAGGCTCCCGGCCCGCCCGAAAGGACTCGCGCTGCCGCGTGATCGCGATTCAGATTGCGGCAATCTTGACGTGCGTCAAAATTGACGCAATACTATCGCCATCTCATATCAAAGGGCACTGCAGCGATGTCGATAGCACTGGGTAGCAAAGCGGAGGGGGATGCCTTCTTCGACCGGGAGAACGAGCGGCAGGATCTCTGGCGCTATCTGGAGGGGGACCACATCGTGCTCAGCGGCCCGCGGCGTCTGGGCAAGTCCTCGTTGTTGCAGCGGCTGGCGGACGAGGCCGCCGGACAGGGGTTGCTGGCCAGGCTCGTGGACGTGGGCGGGGTCGACACGCCCGCGGGCTTTATCGATGCCCTGGACCGCGCCTTCCCCGACCAGACCATCGCGGGGCACCTGCGTGGCGCGGGCGATGCGATCGAGCGTTGGATGTCCCGGCTGCGCAAGGTCGATATGACGCTTCCCGGTGGCTTGGGCGGCGGCATCGAGCTCCAGGCCCCGCCGGATGCCGCTTGGTCACAGAGTGCTCGGCACTTGCAGGAGCGGCTGTCCGAGGCCCCGGTGTTGCTGCTGGTCGATGAGGTGTCGGTCTTCCTGGAGAAAGCGCTGGCGCGCGACCAGCCCGACACGGTCAGGTTGCTTGCCTGGTTACGCGGGTGGCGGCAACAAAGCGGCTTGGCGTGCCGCTTCCTGTTCTCGGGGTCCATCGGGCTCAATGCGCTGCTGGCTCGTCACGGCCTGGGCACTTATTTCAATGACTGCTTCGACTATCGGCTCGGCCCCTTCAAGGGCGGGGCGGCGCTTGCGATGCTCGCGACCCAGTGCGAGCGGGGTGGCTGGGTGCCGGAGCCCGAGACTTTGCCCTCGCTCTGCGGCCGCGTCGGCTGGCTCTCGCCTTTCTACCTCAATCTGCTGCTCGACTCCGCCATGTCCGCGGCGCGCGATCGTGTGCAGGAGACCGGCGCCGCGGGGCACCGGCTCCTGACGACGGATGTGGATGACGGCTATGACCGGCTGCTGGCCGTCCGCTCCCGCTTCACCCACTGGTACCAGCGCCTGGAGCGGGACCTGTCCGCTACGGACCTCACCTTCACCCTGCGCATCCTGGGATCGGTCGCGACCGCCGACCAGGGACTGACCCGCCGGCAGGTGCTGGCGCGCCTGAGTAAGCTGGAGCCGGACCCGGACCGGCGCGCGGCCCGGCTCGATCAGGCCATGCTTGGCCTGGAAGAAGACGGCTACCTGGACGCTTCCGGTGAGCATATCCAATTCCCCTCCTTCATCCTGCGCGACTACTGGCGCCGCAACCATGGCCGTTGACGCCCTCCCGCTCAGAGTGGCAGCCGCCGCGGGGGTCGCACTCAACGCCACCGTCAAGTACAACCCCCACCTGTGGGGTCCGGACGAGCTGCGGTCCATTTTCGTGGTCCGCACCCGTGAGCTCCAGGGGCTGCTGGATCGGCTGCGCGCCACCCCGGACGCGCGCGTTCCCCAGCACGTCCTGGTCACCGGCTCCCGGGGGATGGGCAAGACCACATTGCTGCGCCGCCTGGCGCTCGCCGTGGAGGATGATGCGGAGCTTTCAAAACGCTGGGTTCCGGTCACCTTCCCGGAAGAGCAATACACCGTCAGCACCCTGGCCGAGCTGTGGCGCAATGTGCTCGATGCCCTGGCCGATACCCGTGAGCGCCAGGGTGCGTCGACCGATGAACTGGCCCGGCTGGATAGCGAGATCCGCCGTATCGGCGAACTGCCGGCGGACGCGCAGGAGTCCGCCGCCTTGGAGAGCCTGGCAGACTGGATGCGCTCCAACGGCCGGCGCCTGCTGCTGCTCATCGACAGCACCGACCTGCTCCTGTCCAACCTGGCCGGGAACGCCGAGCCCGGCGCGCCCAAGGCGGCCAAGGGCAAGAAGGCCGGCCCAGGGGCCGGGGCCGCCAAGGTCGCCAGGGTCGACGGCGGTGCGACCCCCCTGTGGCGGCTGCGCGGCACGCTCTCCCACGATCCCGGCATCTTCTGGCTCGGCGCCAGCTATCAGTCGCTGGAGACCGATCACGCCTACCAGGACGCCTTCTGGGATTTTTTCGAACTGGTGGAGTTGCGCCCCCTCCAGGTCGCCGAGATGCGCGAGGCCATGTTGGCCCTCGCCCGGACTTTCGATGCGGGGCGCGGACTGACGGGGGAGGACGCCGAGCGGGAGATGGCCCGCAACCTCGACGCCCGCCCCGAGCGGCTCAAGGCACTGCGCGCCATCACCGGGGGCAACCCGCGCACCACCGTCATGCTCTACGAGCTTTTCGCGGCCGGCGGGGCGGACGATGTCCACAGCGATCTGCGGCGTCTCCTGGACACCATGACCCCGCTCTATAAGGCCCGCATGGAGGCACTCTCCGACCAGGCCCGCAAGCTGCTCGCCCACCTGATGGAGCATTGGGCGCCGATCTCGGCGCGGGATTTGGGGCTGGTATCCGGCATCGCCACCAACACCGTCAGCGGCCAGTTGGGCCGGCTGGAGGCCGAGGGGCTGGTGGAAAAGGCGGCGCTGGCGGGCACCAGGCGCGCCGGCTACCAGGCCAGCGAGCGTCTGTTCAACGTCTGGTACCTGATGCGCTATGCCTCGCGGCGGCTGCGCCAGCGTCTCACCTGGCTGGTGGAGTTCATGCGGCTTTGGTACAGCGGGGACGAGCTGACGGCGCTGGCCCGCCAACGGGCGAGCCAGCACGGGCAGGGCCGCTTGTGCCGCGGCGAACAGCTCGAATTCTCACGGGCACTGAGCTTCGCGCTGCCCGATGGTCATGCCGACCACTATCGTCTGGATTGGGCCGTCTTCCGCGCCGCCCGCCGGGCGCCTGACCGGACCCGTTCCGACATCGGCGAGCTCTTCGAACTGGACGGGGAGGATCGGGAATATGCCACCGCCGACGACTACCTGCCGCGATTCGAGGCCCTCGACGCCCGCCTTGCCCAGTGCCCCCATCTGACGGAAGACACCCGCGGGACTTGGATCGCGGCGGTGAAGTCCAGCCTGTCACTGACGCTCTCCGTGAAGGAGCGCATCGCGGATGCGGCCAAGGACCTCACGGAGCGGAAATACCTCGAACTACTTGGGCTTCTGCGCGACGAGCCTGACCGGTGGGAGCAGGACCACGGAGAGGTCGCCGCCGGCGCCGTGCGGGATGCCGTGCTGGCCGGCCACTTCTTTCCGGACTGCCCGGATTCCAAGCTGGCCCATCACCAGATCATGGGGTGCTTTGGCGATTCCCCGCAGGCCATCGCACTTGCCCTCTATCTCATTGTGCGGAATCACCGGGATACGTGGTGCGAGAAGGTCGTGCGGCATGCGTTGGACCTGGACTCGGAGAATGCCCGGTCGTGGAACACCCTAGGCAGCGTTCTGAGCGAGCAGCCCGGCCGCGCGGACGAGGCGGAGGCCGCCTACCGCCGCGCCGCCGAGCTTGACCCGAAGGACGCCGAAACCTGGAGCGACCTAGGCCACTTGCTGAGCCAGCAACCCGGCCGCGCGGACGAGGCGGAGGCCGCCTGCCGCCGCGCCGCCGAACTCGACCCGCAGGACGCCGAACCCTGGTTCAACCTCGGCAACTTGCTGATCCAGCAGCCCGCCCGCGCGGACGAGGCGGAAACCGCCTACCGCCGCGCCGCCGAGCTGGACCCGAAGGTCGCCGAACCCTGGTTCAACCTCGGCAACTTGCTGATCCAGCAGCCCGCCCGCGCGGACGAGGCGGAAACCGCCTACCGCCGCGCCGCCGAGCTGGACCCGAAGGACGCCGCTCCCTGGTTCAACCTCGGCGTCTTGCTGAGCGAGCAGCCCGGCCGCGCGGACGAGGCGGAGGCCGCCTACCGCCGCGCCGCCGAGCTCGACCCGAAGGACGCTGCCCCCTGGAACAACCTCGGCAACTTGCTGAGCCAGCAGCCCGACCGCGCGGACGAGGCGGAGGCCGCCTACCGCCGCGCCGCCGAGCTCGACCCGAAGGACGCCGCCCCCTGGAACAACCTCGGCAACTTGCTGAGCCAGCAGCCCGACCGCGCGGACGAGGCGGAGGCCGCCTACCGCCGCGCCGCCGAGCTCGACCCGCAGGACGTCGTATCCTGGTTCAACCTAGGCCACTTGCTGAGCCAGCAACCCGGCCGCACGGACGAGGCGGAGGCCGCCTGTCGCCGCGCCGCCGAGCTCGACCCTTTGCACCCCTATCCAGTGGCTAATCTGGCACGCCTGCTGGCGGCTCTGGGGCGACACTCAGAGGCGAGCACGGCCTACCGCCAAGCCGTCGCGCTGGCCCAGGCGGCGGATGAGCAGGGCGCCGGGACCGAGACTCCGCCCGTGAACCTAGGCTTCGGACATGCCCACCTGTTGCTCCAGGCCCACCTATGGCTCGGCAACCGCGACCTGGCGCTGCAAGCCCTGGATCGCCTGACTCAAGCCGCCACCGCAGGGGATCGGGACGCCTTCTACCGGCTCAAGGAGCAGACCCGCCAGTGCCGGCACATCGGCCTGGGGTCGTCTCTGAAGGATCTGATGGGGGCGGGCACCTGGGCGGACTTCCTGCAACCCTTCTCCCTCGCGTTGGGCGCCGCCGAAGCGGATGACCCGGCGGACGCCCTCGCCGGTGCCCCCCCGGAGCTGCGCACCCTGGCCGAGGAGATCCTGGAGGATCTCAGGTGATTTCCGGGAAACGATGTACCAACGTCAACGTGTAGGGGCGACTTTAGTCGCCCCTAAAGCCCCCTAAAGCCTCCTGCGGATCGCGCCGCACCCGCACAACAGACAGGAGGTCGAGGTTTCAGCCGAACGCGCCGCCGCCCGCTAAAGCGTCGACTTCCGGTCGCGTCGCCCCGGTCACCGGAGGTTGAGACCGCGTGGTACAAAATAGATCGTGCTCGCGCGCTGGACCGGACACTGGTGGCGAATTCTCCTCACCGCGGAGTCTGGAAAAAACATATCTCACGCCAAGTCGCCAAGCACGCCAAGAAGAGCGCAATGCTGCGGTGACCCCAGTCACTCCGCGAGCGCCTCCGGTTTCGCTATCGCCTTGAAGACCCTTGGCGCCTTGGCGCCTTGGCGTGAGACTTTCCGGGTCTGAGCCAAGCCGGTGCGGCGGCTGCGCCCGCGCGGGCGCAATTCGCCACCAGTGTCTGGACCGCATCGGGTCAGCCAGCCATACCCGCCAGTTCCGCCGCGAGCCCTCCAAGCCCAATCGCCTCGATGCCTTGGCCCTTCGGATAGCGCTCATCCCCGGAGTAGACCAGAAAAGCGCATTCCGGATGGAGGTCGTCCAAGGCTTGGCGCAGACTCGGCTCGACTTGCGGGGCCAGGCCGCGCTTGATCTCGATGGCCCAGAGCCGGTTGCCCGGCAGTTCCAATACCAGATCGACCTCGACGCCGGTGGCGGTCCGATAGAAACTCGCCTGGGTGCGCTCGGGGGCGGCGCGCAAGAGCGTCTCGATGACGAATCCTTCCCAACTCGCCCCGGCCACCGGGTGCCCCAGCAGATCGTCCAGATCGTCCAGCCGCAGCAGAGTGTGGACCAGGCCGCTGTCGCGCACATAGACTTTGGGCGACTTGACCAGACGCTTGCGCACGTTGGCAAAATAGGGCGGCAGGCGACGGACCAGCAGCAGGTCGACCATCAGGTCCAGATAACGGGCGACGGTCTTTCCATCGACGGCAAGTGCCCGCGCCAGTTCCGCGGCATTGTGCAGTCCGCCCTGGGCGTGGGCGAGCATGGTCCAGAAGCGGCGGAGTGTCTCGGCCGGGATGCGCGGCCCAAGCTGGGGGATGTCCCGCTCCAGATAGGTCCGAATGAACCCCTCGCGCCAGGTCACACTGTCGCCGTCGGTCGCGGCGAGGAAACTGCGCGGGAAGCCGCCGCGCGTCCACAGCCGCGTTTGGTCCGGTGGATCGATCTCCAACAGGTCGAAGGGGGCCAATTCCAAATAGGCGATGCGTCCGGCGAGGCTTTCGCTCGATTGTTGCAGCAGGTCCAGCGAGGCGGACCCGAGCAGCAGAAACTGGCCGGCCGGTTCGCCCGCCAGGACGCGCTCGTCGATGAGTCCCCGCAGCACCTGGAAGAGCCGCGGGGCGCGCTGCACCTCGTCAATGATCGTGAGCCGGCCGTGGCGGGCGCCCAGATAGCCGCGTGCATCTGAGAGTTTTTCAAGGTCCGCCGGGTTTTCCAGGTCCAGGTACAGCGCGCCTGCGGCAGCCGGACAGGTGCGGGCCAGCGTGGTCTTGCCCACCTGGCGTGGGCCGAGCAGTGCAACGGCCGGGAACTGGCGGAGGCGGCGTTCCAGGAGGGGCTGGATTCGGCGGGTGATCATGGTTGCAATTGTGGCGTGGCGTGCCGGATTTGCAACCCTATATGATCGTGCCGCGACCCTGTGGGAGCGGCGTCCCGCCATGGGGCTGGGCGTATCACCGCAGTGTTCAAGGTCACCGCGGCACCGCATCGCGGCGGGACGCCGCTCCCACGGGAACAGGCATCGTCCGGGGTGGCTGATGTTCGTTCTATGGCTGTAGCCGTACGTCTAGGTGCCGCCCGCTAAAGCGTCGGCCTCCTTGCGTCACAGCGGTAGTCTGACGGCGGTCAACCGTGGCGAAAAGCCCGCCACGTGGGCGGGCTTCTGCACGGCGGAGCAGCGGATGCCTCAGGCGAGTTCGTCAGCGCCGATGAGCTGCATCAGGCCGAAGCTCTTGACGAAGGGGTTGGCCATGCGCGGGTCCTTGAGCATGCCCTTGTAGTCGCCGACTTTGAACTTGAGTTTGCCGGTGGCGAAGGCGATGCCCATGCCGGCCATGCCGATGCCGTTCTCGACCCACTTGAGCCAGTCCTTCAGATCAGCGCGCATGTCCCAGTTGGCCTCCGGGTCGCTCGCGGTCCAGGCGCCGGCACGCACGCAGGTGCCTTTTTCGACCACGAAGATCCCGCGGGGATTTTCTTCGTTCTTGAAACCACAGTAGATCACGGAGTCGAAGCCGATCTCGGCCAGCTTCTCGCACACTTCGGGTTCGTTGTTCCAGGCATCCTTGAGTTCGTTCATCCAGTCGGCGGAAAAGAGTTGGGCCATCGAAGTTGTCCTCCAGGTTTAGGGTCGAGTCCGCCGGGACAGCATTTGCTCCGGCGGGTTAGGCAGCGCGTGGGGGCGTGCGCGGATCGGCGTCCGCGGGGCCCGCGAATTCTAGCAGGATGGGGCGAAAAGGCTATCTCAGTTGGTCGCCGCCGCCTTGCTGTCCGCGGCGGTTTCGGTCTTCGACTTGGTGTCCGGACTGAGCTTGATCCGTTTCTCGATGCGGCCTCCGCAGGTGATGAAGCAGTCCTCGTACTGCCGGTCACAAATGCTCATGTCCGCCCCCAGGCAGGTTTGAGGCGATCGGCATTTTCCCGCCCCACCGTTGCGGCACAGGTCGTAGTCCTCCTTGGCCTGGTTGTACCAGTCCTGGCAGGCGCGCTCGCGGGTCTCCTGGCGCTGGCGGCACTGGGTCTTGAGCAACTCGCAACGGTTCCGGTAGGACTGACCCTGCGACGCGTCGGGCTCGATCAACCGTTTCTCGTACAGCCCTTGGCTGCAGCCGACCACGAGCGCGAGCAGTGCGACGGACCCGATGAGGCGGGCCTTGAGATAAATGGCGCGAACGGTCTGCGGCAGGGTCATCAGGGGTCTCCGTGTCTGTGTCGATCGCTGGGTCGCGACTTTACCATAGTCGGGGCCGGACCCCGCCGCCGCGCTACGCCGACGCGCCCGCGGCGCCGCGTGGAAAGACCACCAGGTGCGTGGCCTCCAAACGGATCCCGATGTCGTCGCCAATGGCGTGCTGGTGGTGACTGGGGACCAGACACAGACATTGGGTCCCGCTCTCCAGGCGCACCGTGTAGAGATACTCGGCACCGCGGAAGGCGCGGGCGACGACGGTGGCGCGGCGCGGGCTGGACTCGTCGTAGATCAGGTCATCCGGGCGAATCAGGACTTCAGCCGCATCACCGGCTTGCAGTCCATGGGTGTGCGCCCCGGCCACTCGCCCGAGTTCGGTCCGCACCCGCAGCGCATCGACGACCTCGCCGGGGAGGATGACGCCCTGGCCGATGAAGTCCGCCACGAAGCGGTCGGCCGGTTCGTGGTAGAGATCAAATCCGGTCCCCCATTGATGGATTTGGCCTTGACCCAGGACGCCGATCTGATCGGCCATGGCGAAGGCTTCGAACTGGTCGTGGGTGACCAGGACCGCGGTGACCCCGTCGCGCCGCAGCACCTCGCCCACCTCGCGCGCCAGTTGTTCGCGCAAGTCTGCGTCCATGCTTGAGAAGGGCTCGTCCAGCAGCAGGATGTCCGGACGCGGGGCCATGGCGCGGGCCAGGGCCACCCGCTGCTGCATCCCGCCCGAAAGCTGATGGGGATACTGCTGGGCGGCCTGTTGCATGCCGACCAGCTCCAACAACTCGTCGACCCGATCGGCGCGTGCCCGCCGGGGCAGGGCGCGCAGGCCGAAGCCGACGTTGCGCGCCACCGTGAGGTGCGGGAACAGGGCGAAGTCCTGGAACACCATGCCGATGCGGCGCGCCTCCGGTGCCAGGGTGTGGTCCGGCCCCGAGACCTCCCGGCCGCGGATCAGGATCGCGCCGTGGGTCACCGGCTCGAAACCGGCGATGGCCCGCAGCACCGTGGTCTTGCCGCAGCCGCTGGGGCCGAGCAGGCAGCCGATGGTGCCGGCCTCGAGCTCGAACGACACCGCGCGCACGATCGCGCGCCCGCCATAGGCGACGGTCAGGTCACGGACTTCAAGTTGAATGGGCATCGCGGGACCGGGTGATGGAGCGGCTCAGGAGGATGACCGGAATCAGTCCGGCCAGGACGATGGTCAGCGCGGCCGGGGCCGAATCGGCCAGCCGCTCGTCGCTGGCGAGTTCGAAGGCGCGCACCGCCAGCGTGTTGAAATTGAAGGGTCGCAGGATCAGGGTCGCCGGCAGTTCCTTGAGCACATCGACAAAGACCAGCAGCAGGGCGGTGATCAGGCTGCCCTTGAGCATCGGCAGATGGACGCGCCGCAGCACCTGGCCGGGGCCCAGGGCCATGGAGCGGGCGGCCTCGTCCATGGAGGGCCGGATCTTGCCGAGCCCGGCCTCGACCGTTTGCAGGGCGACCGCCAGGAAGCGCACCAGATAGGCGAACAGCAGCGCGGCCAGGGTGCCGCTCAGCAGCAGCCCGGTAGACACCTGGAAGGTGGCGCGCAGCCAGGCATCCAGGGTGTTGTCGAGCCAGGCGAAGGGGATGATGACGCCGATGGCGATCACGGTGCCGGGAACCGCGTAACCCAGCCCCGCGAGCCGCACGGCCGTGCGCACCGCGGACGACGGATGCAGCCGTTTGCCGTAGGCGAGCAGCACGGCGAAGACCAGTGCGGCCAATGCGGCCACCGCCGCCAATCCCAGGCTGTTGAGGACCAGACTCAGGAACCGTGTGTCATAGACGGTGTGAGCGATGGTCGCCGCCCAGGCCGCCAGTTGTCCCGCGGGGATCAGGAAGCCGAATAGCAGGGGCAGGGCCGAAAAGGCGACGGCCGCCGCCGCCCGCCAGCCGCGCAGGCGGTGGCGGCGGATCGCCTGGTGACGCTGACTCGTCTGGTGATACCGTGAATGGCGGCGGGAGCTGTGCTCCAACGCGATCAGCACCAGCACGAAGCTCAGCAGCAGGGCGGAGAGCTGGGCCGCCCCGGCCGGGTCGCCCAACCCATACCAGGTGCGGAAGATCCCGGTGGTAAAGGTCTGAACACCGAAATACTGCACGGTGCCGTAATCCGCCAGGGTCTCCATCAGGGCTAATGACAGGCCGGCCGC
>Ga0247837_1010958_pt1 | contig 10094 bp, 8 predicted proteins | sample LaCtaG_2_FD_187115 | JGI IMG/M metagenome (GOLD analysis project Ga0247837, IMG submission 187115) | Freshwater microbial communities from meromictic Lake La Cruz, Castile-La Mancha, Spain - LaCruzMarch2015_14.5m | ecosystem: Environmental > Aquatic > Freshwater > Lake | place: Spain: Castile-La... | reverse complement strand
GAGGTAGTCGAGTCCGTCGCGTGCCTCAAGGGCCAGGGGCCGGCTGACCTGATGGAGGTGTCGCTGGAACTGGCGGCTGAGATGCTCCTGCTCGGTGGCGTGGCGACAAGCCGGGACGAGGCACTCGACCGCTGCCAGCGGTCCATCGCCGACGGCTCGGCGCTGGAGCGGTTTCGCCGGGTCGTGGTGGCCCAGGGGGGTGACGGTCGGGTCTGTGACGAGCCTGAGCAGGTGCTCCCCCGGGCCGGATGCGTGGAGTTGGTGAAGGCCGAGCGGTCGGGCTACCTGCACGAGCTCAAGGCTTTTTCGGTCGGGCAGGCCTCGATGCTCCTGGGCGCCGGCCGGAGGACGGCTGAGGACGCGATCGATCCAGCTGCGGGGATCGTCCTCCACCGCACCGTCGGCGACGCGGTCGCCGTGGGCGACGTGCTCGCCGAGCTGCACTACAATCCGCCCTCCGCAGCCGCGCTTGCGGAAGCCCGGGCAATGTTCAAGGCAGCGGTCGTGATCGGCGCCGAGTCCCCAGCTCGCCGGTCGTTGATTTTGGAGCGCTTGGAGGCCGCCGCGCCGCCAGCGTGGTAGCCTGTCGGCCCCAGCGGAAAGCAACGGCACATGAACGACCTGTCGCGATTCCAGGGCCTGGCCGGCGTGGCGGCGATCCTGGCCCTTTGCTGGGCGATCTCCGAGGACCGCCGGGCAATCTCGCGGCGGATGGTGTTGGGCGGGCTGCTGCTGCAGTGCGGGTTCGGCGTGGTCCTCCTGCGGAGCGAGCTGGGCCGCCGAGCCCTCGACGCCGCGGCGGCTTGGGTCAACTCGATCCTGGCCTGCGCGCTCGACGGGGCCAGGTTCCTATTCGGTGACAAACTCGTCGCCGCCGACGGTCCGGCGGGCTTCGTGTTCGCCTTCCGCGTGCTCCCCACGATCGTGTTCGTGGCGGCGCTGTTCGCCGTGCTCTACCACCTGGGTGTGATGCAGTTTGTGCTGCGCGGCGTGGCCTGGGTGACGGCCCGCGTGCTCGGCTCGAGCGGTGCGGAGACCATGAACGCGGCCGCCTCGATCTTCCTGGGGCAGACCGAGGCGCCCCTCACGATCCGTCCCTACCTCGCCCGGCTCACCCGCTCGGAGCTCTTGGTGGTGATGGTCAGCGGCATGGGCCTCGTCTCGGGCGGGATGCTGGCCGCCTACATCGGCTTCATCGCCGGCGGCGACGCGGCGCTCCGGGAATCGGCATCGCGGAGCCTGCTGACTGCGATCCTGATGACCTTCCCGGCCACGATCTACCTCTCGAAGATTGCCGTGCCGGAGACGGAGTCTCCGGAGACGCTCGGCCGGTTGGCCCTCGACGACGAGCGGCCCGACGCCAATCTGATCGACGCGGCTGCCCGGGGCACTCGCGAAGGGCTGATGCTGGCTGTGAACGTGGGGGCGATCCTGATCGCGTTCATCGCGCTGGTCACGCTCGTGAACCTCGGGCTCGGCTGGGTGGGCGGCTTCCTCGCCGACCCCGATCTCTCGGTCGAGAAGATCCTCGGCTGGCTGCTGTTTCCGCTGGCCTGGCTGATCGGCGTGCCCGGGAGCGAGTGCGGCACGGTCGGCGGCCTGCTCGGGATGCGGACGGTGACCAACGAGGCGGTGGCCTATCAGGAGCTCGGCAAGCTCGTGCGGGGCAGCGGGCTGGGGGCGAAGGCGACGATGCTCGCTACGATCGCGATGTGCAGCTTCGCCAACCTCTCGAGCATCGGGATCCAGGTGGGTGGGATCGGCGCGCTGGTGCCGGAGCGGCGGGCCGACCTGGCGCGGCTGGGCCTCAAGGCGCTGCTGATTTCGACGCTCGCCACGGCGCTCTCCGCGGCGATCGCCGGGGTGGTGGCGTGAGCGGGGCTCCGAGTTACCGGGCCGGCTGATCGCAGTGGCTGCCGAAGGCGCCGCGCGCCGTGATCGCCGCGGCGACCTCGGGCGTGACGAGTTCCTGCCAGGAGGGATCACCGGAGCAGAGCCGTTCACGGACCTCGTCGCTCGAATACGTGCGCAGGCCATCGGGATTGCAAGCCAGCCCGCGGACGAGGCCGTTGGCCCGCAGGTGTTCGAGCAGGTGGGTTAGGTGCGGGGCCACGCGGAGGGTGTCGGCTGTCACCACCCGGCCGTCGATCGCGTCGCGGGTGGGATGTACGTAGAGCCGCGCTGCGTGGGCGAACAGCCGGCCGAAGGCCTCGAGGATCCCGCCGCCTAGGCGGGCGTAGTGCCGCTCATCGAACACCGCCCGCAAGAGCGGCACGCCGAGCACAAAGCCCGTCCGCGAGACGTGGCGGGCGGCCAGATACGCCGCCAGATCATCAAACGACCCCAGGGCGCTGACGAGCACCATCTTGTCGGCCGCCGCGATCAGTTCGACCCGGTCAATAAAGTCGACGTCGGCCTCACGCGGCCCGCCCCGGAGGCTGGTGGTCGAGATTTCCAAGAGCTCGGCGACATCGGTCGCCCCGTCGGCGGCGAAGGCCGCACCGGCCCGCTCGAGCATCTCCAGGTTGAGTCGCGTCAGCGGGGCAAATCGGCCGCGTTCCACCAGCAGGCACTTTTTCCGCACCGCTTCGGCGGCCAGCGCCGGCCGGCCGGCCGCGTCGAAGAGTACCGCCGGTGTGTAACCGCGGTGGACGAGCCCGAGCGACAGGAGGCGATTGTCGGCGCCGGGAAAGGCTGGTCCCCGCACGGCCAGCCAATCGATCTCCAGGCGGTCGGGGCCGATCTCATCCAGCAGGGTGTCGATCATCCGGGCCGGATCCCGCCAGTGCACCAGGGCAGCGTGCACCAGGTTCACACCCAGCCGCCCCACCGCCTCTTGTTGCAGCGGGTTGGTGGGGTCGAGCAGGCGTACATGGAGCACCAAGTCGCTGGGCTCGGCCCGCGCGGCGTGCTGAAAGCGGATCGCGACCCAGCCGTGGCAGTCGTTGCCGCCAGAGAACGAGCGGGCCGCGACGGTGTCGGCGAAGGCGAAGAACCGTGTCCGCTCGCCCCGGGCGGCGTCGAGCCGCTCCCGCAGGAGGCCGAACTCGTGGTCGATCATCTCCTCGACCCGCTCCCGCGACACGTACCGCGGCGCCTTGCCGTAGATCGCGTCGCTAAAAGCCATGTCGTAGGCAGACATGGTCTTGGCGACCGTGCCGGCAGCGCCGCCGACTGAGAAGAACCAGCGGGCCACTTCCTGGCCGGCGCCGATTTCGGCGAACGTGCCGTAGATGTCCGCAGCAAGATTGATTGCCAGGGCCCGTTCGGCGGTCGGGTCGATTGAGCGGTGCATCGCCGTCGCTCCGGGCAGCCAGGCGTCAGCCCGTGAACAGCGTGGCCAGCAAGTACAGGCCGCCCGAGAGGGCCATCGCCACCGGCAGCGTGAGGATCCAGGCCAGGGCGATCTCGCGGACGGTTCCGGACTGGATACCCGACTTGTTGGCCCACATCGTGCCAGCGACGCCGCTGGACAGCACGTGGGTGGTGCTCACTGGCAGGCCGCCCACATCGGCCAGGCCGATCGTGGTCGCCGCCACCAGTTCGGCTGCGGCCCCTTGCGCGTAGGTGAGGTGGGTCTTGCCGATCTTCTCGCCGACCGTGACCACGATCCGCTTCCAGCCCACCATCGTGCCCAGGCCGAGGCAGAGGGCCACGCCCATCTTGACCCACTCCGGCACGTATTCCACCGGCTCGGAGAGCTTGCCCGCCAGGCCCTTGAGCACCTTGCGGCGGTCCTCGGCCATCCGGTCACCGAAGGAGTGTACGAGTGTTCGAACCGAGGCGCCGAGCTCGACTAAGTGGGTGCGCAACTGCCAGCGGCCCTCGTCGTCGAGCTCATGAAAGCTCGTCTTGCCTTCGAGCGTGGCGACCACCTGCCGGGCCAGTGGCAGGGGATCGAGCGTGGCCAGCACGGCGTCGGCGCGGGGGTAGGGATCGAAGACCTTGTCGACCATACTCCGGGGCTCGAAGACATCGAATGTGGAATAAGGCTCGATCGAGGCGGAAACGGCCCGGTCCTTCTCGAACTCGAGCGCCTTGGGGTCTTTCAACAGATCCTCGACGCGACTCGTCGCGAGGTGCTCTGCCTTGAGGGCCTCCATCACCTTGACGATCCCGGGATCGGAGAGCTCCTGCTCGAGTTGCTTGGCGGCTGAGACTGTGGCCGACACCTCGGCATCGCTGGAGCCCATGTTGAGGGCGTAGGCGGCCGGCACGATGCCGATCAGGACGAGCATGATCAGGCCCATCCCCTTCTGGCCATCGTTGGAGCCGTGGGCGAAACTGACGCCGGTGCAGGTGCCGATCAGGATGCCACGGATCCACCACGGGGGTGGCTGATCGTCTTTCGGGGGCTCGTAGAGCTCCTTGGCCGGCACGAGTTTCTGGAGCACCAGCAACAGACCCGCCGCCAGCCCGAAGCCGATCAATGGGGAGAGGAGGAGCGCCGCTCCGACCTCCGAGGCCTTGTGCCAGTTGATGCCCTTGGCAAGGCTGCCGTGCTCGAGCCAGGCGTTCATCATGCCCACGCCCATGATCGAGCCGATCAAGGAGTGTGAACTCGAGGCGGGCAGTCCGCGATACCAGGTGGCGAAGTTCCAGATGATCGCCGCCAAGAGAAGCGCCAGCACCATCGCCAAGCCCTTGCCCGTCTTGATGTTGACCAGCAGGTCGACTGGCAGCAGGTGCACGATGCTGAAGGCAACCCCGATTCCGCCGGCGTGCACGCCAATGAAGTTCCAGATCCCCGACCAGATGACGGCGGGCGTGGGCTTGAGCGACTTGGTGTAGATCACCGTCGCCACGGCATTGGCGGTGTCGTGAAAGCCGTTGATGCACTCAAAGCCGAAGGCGATGATCAGCGCCACGACCAGCAGCACCACCTGGCCGGTGGAGAGCGAACCGATGGCGTCGAACAGTTCCACGGTGGCGAGCTCCAGAGCATCGTGCTTTCTGGAGCCCAACCTAGGCGGCGGAGAGGGGGTGAACAAGCGGCAGGGGCGAGCACATCAAACTTTCACACTGTGCGGTGGGCGTGAGCGGCCCGCGAACCGAAACCCGACGCAGCGCGTAGAATGAGGGGTGTTTTCAGGTTTTCGGAGGGATCTCAGATGGCGCAGGGCGAGCGACTGGAGGTGCGGCGGTGGCTGGCCGGGTCGGCACTCGCCTACTGGCACCACGGCATCGACATGGGCGACGGCACGGTCGTCCATGCCCGGCCGCACGAGTTTCGCAATCCGTTCGGCGGCGGCAGCGTGGTGCGGACCTCGCTCCAGGATTTTGCTGACGGCGAGGAGGTGCGGCCGACGGGCGGGACGCCGGCGGTGTTTCCTCCGGAGGAGGTGGCCCGGCGGGCGGCTGCCCACGTGGGGCGGGATGGCTATTGCCCCGTGGTCGCCAACTGCGAGCACTTTGCCACCTGGTGTGCGACGGGTGAACGACGCAGCCGGCAGGTCGAGGCGGTGGTCCGGCGGGTCGTGACGGTGGCCGCCACGGTCGTGGCGGGCATCGTCGCCCTCCGCAGCGGCCGCGGCCTGGCCCGGGGTCAGTAGTCGGAGAGTGTGTCCGGCGGCCACGCGACCCGCAGGGCGTTGAGCACGGCGGCGACGTCGATCGCCTCCTGCACCAGCGCCCCGGCCGTCGGGGGCAACAGGCCCGCGGCGGCGAAGCCCATGCCCACCAGGCTCGCAGCCATGCCGCCGACGGCGCTTTGCAGCGCGATCGACCGGAGCCGGCCGGCGATGTGGAACAGCTCGTCGACCCGCTCCAAAGCCTGATCCATCACGACCGCCCCGGCCGCCTCGCCCGTCACGTCGCTGGCGGTGCCGATCGCGATCCCAACGGTGGCGGCGGCCAGGGCCGGCGCGTCGTTGATGCCGTCGCCCACAAACAAGGTCGGCGCGAGCTTCATCGCCTCCTCCACGATCGCAAGCTTGCCCTCGGGCGATACCTCGGCATGCACCTCCTCGATCCCCACCACCGCGGCCAGCCAACGTACCTCGCTCTCGCGGTCGCCTGAGACGAGCATCACGCGGGTCAGGCCGTGGGCGGGCTGGAGGTGGTCGATGAAGGATCGGCCGTCGGCCCGCGGGGAGTCGTGAAACCGCAGCACTGCGGCGGCCTCTCCATCGACGATCACGACACACTCCAGCCCCCCGGCCTGCGGCGGCAGCCGGGCCAGGGCCGCGGGATCGCGAGCGGCGAGCTTGTGGCGGCTGGTGATTGCGACGGCATGCTCGCGCCCCGTGGGCGCGAGCACGCGGCCCACGAGCCCCTGGCCCGGCAGCTCGGTCACCTCCTCAACCTGCCCCCGGGCCAGCGCCCGATCCGCCGCGGCCGCCACGACCGCTGCCGCCAGCGGATGGCGGGAATACTGCTCCAGGCTGGCAGCCAGCGCGAGCGTGTCGTCGGCGGGCCGCGCTGACACGGCGACGACATCCGTCAACCGCGGTTTGCCATAGGTCAGCGTGCCAGTCTTGTCGAAGATCGCGGTCCGGCAGGTATCGAGCCGCTCGAGCACGGCCGGGTCGCGGATCACGATCCCGCGCTTGGCAGCCAGCGAGACCGCGCCGATGATCGCCACCGGAATCGCGATCAAAAGCGGGCAGGGAGTCGCCACCACGAGCACCGCCAGAAACCGCGTGGCGCTGCCACTGGCCCACCAGGCTGCCGCCGCCACGGCGAGCGCCAGGGGCGTGTAGAGCGCGCCCAGCGAATCGGCCAGCCGCCGCAGGTGGGGCCGCCGCGCCGCGCTGACCCCGAGCACCTCCACGATCTTGGCGTAGCGGCTGTCGGCGGCGACGCGATCGGCGCGGACCTCGAGGGCCGATTCGCCGTTGATCGCCCCGGACAAGACGCCCGAGCCGGGAGCCTTCGGGGTTCGATACGGCTCTCCCGTGAGGTAGCTCTCATCCATCGTGCCGCGGCCGGCGACGACCGTGCCGTCGACCGGGCAGATTTCGTGCGGCAACACGACCACGAGATCCCCGATCGTGATCTCAGAGAGCGGCACATCGACGGGCTGGCCGTCGGCCCTGCGGTGGGCGAGCGACGGCATCCGCCGGGCAAGGGCGCCGAGCACGTCGCCGGCCCGGCTCAGCGCCCGGCGTTCGAGCGCCTCGCCGCCCGAGAGCATCAGCACCACGAGCACGCCGGCCAGGTATTCCCCCAGGAGAATGCTGGTCACGATCGAGATCCCGGCCAAGAGATCCGAGCCGAAGCTGCCGGTCACGAGCTTGGCCACAAGGCCGCCCACGAGCGGAATCCCGCCGACCAGGAGCATCAGCACCAGCGGCAAGTCAGCGAGCACGAGCCCGCGGCCCGGGAACCAGCGACCCGGGTCGAGCGGCCCAAGTGACACGGGCCGGGCCCCGGCGCCCGACCACTGGATCAGGGCCCAGGCCACCAGCGCGAGCACGGCGCCGCCGGCGATCAGTTCCGTGACGGGCAGCCGGCGCCAGACGGATGGGCGAGCGGCGCCGGCAGCGGGCTGGAGGGCGGTCATCAGATTCCGGTGGCTTCGCCGGGAGTGCCGTGGGCTCGCGGTGTCAGCTGTGCATCCGTGGCAGCGGGTCACCAGGCTCGATGATCGCCGCCTCGGCGGCCGCCAGTTCCTGGAGCCGCTGCCGCACGGTCCCCTCGGGGGCAAAGCCGGCCGCGAGCCGGACGTAGGTGGAGTGGTGGCGGGCTTCCGACTCGAACAGCCCGCGGTAGAAGTCGCGGAGTTCTGCGTCCTCGACGTGCTCGCCCAAGAGTGCAAACCGCTCGCAGCTGCGGGCCTCGATCAGGCCGGCCACGAGCAGGCGGTCAACGGCCCGGCCGGGCTCCTGTTTATGGATCAGCTCATGGAGCCGGGCGCCGTAGGAACTCGGCGTGAGCTTGCGAAACCCGATCCCCCGGCGCTCCAGGAGGTCGAGCACCATCCGGAAGTGTTCGAGCTCCTCGGTCACGATCTCGGTCATCGCCCGGGCGAGGTCGGTGTGGTCCACATACGAGAACAGCAGGTTCATCGCCACGCCGGCCGCCTTCTTTTCGCAGTGGGCGTGGTCGATCAACACCTCGTCGAGGTGGGCGTCTACCTGGGCGAGCCAGCGGCTGGCAGACACGGATTGCAGGCTGAGCATGGAGATGCCCGTCGTGACTGGCAGCAGGAGCCCGGTTGCATGCCACTTGTGGTTGAGGTCATCATACCGCTGCGCCGGTTCACCAGCGCAGGTTTCCGGAGGCGGCCAGACGCCGCGACAGCATGATCGCTTTCGATCGCCCCGCCACCGCCAAGTCGCCTGAGCGGAACGTGCTCGGGGGCCCGCTCGCGAGCTGCTCCAGCGAGCCACTGACCGGGTTTTTTCGTGACGGCTGCTGCCGGACCGGGTCCGACGACATGGGCGTGCACACCGTCTGTGCGGTGATGACCGCGGAGTTTCTCGAGTTCACCGTGGCGGCGGGCAACGACCTGGTCACGCCGCAGCCGCAGTGGGGATTCCCCGGGCTCGTCGTCGGTGATCGCTGGTGCCTGTGCGCAGCGCGGTGGCTGGAGGCTGCCAAGGCAGGCCAGGCGCCGCCGGTCGTGCTCGAGGCGACGCACGAGAAGTCGCTGGCGATCGTCCCTCGGGAACTGCTTGAACGACATGCGGCCAAGCCGGCATGACCGGCTGGCTCCTGCCTGCGGCCGTCTTGGCCGTGGCGATCCTCTACGCCTCGGTCGGCCATGCGGGGGCCACGGGCTACATCGCCGTGATGGGCCTCGCGGGCCTCGCCCCGGAGGTGATCCGGCCGACGGCGCTGGTGCTCAATCTCGTCGTCGCGGCGATCGGCACGGTTCAGTTCGCACGGGCCGGTCACTTTCGCCGCGACCTGTTCCTGCCACTGGCCGTGGCGAGCGTGCCGGCCGCGGTGATCGGTGGGGCCCTGTCGCTGCCGACGGCCGTGTTCGAGGGCGCGCTCGGCCTGGTGCTGGCCTGCTCGGCCGCGTGGATCGTGCGCGACGTGCTTTGGTCAGGGGTAGCCGCGGGCCTCGCGGTGGAGGATCCGACGGCGATGGGCCGGCTCACCACTCCGATGCTCGCGGCCATCGGCGCGGGCCTCGGCCTGGCCTCGGGGCTCACGGGCACAGGGGGCGGCGTGTTCCTCACGCCCCTCTTGCTCGCGCTCGGCGTGGCGACGACGCGGCAGGTGGCGGCCGTGTCGGTGGTGTTCATCCTCGTCAACTCCGCCGCGGGCCTGGTCGGCTGGCTGGTCGGTGGCCGCAGCCTTGCGGCGATCGATCCCTGGGTCGTGGCGGCCGCCGCCGCGGGCGGCCTCATCGGCTCAGAGGCAGGAGCCTTCCGGCTCCCCGTGCGCTGGCTGCGGCTCCTGATGGCGCTGGTGCTCGCAGTGGCGAGCGTGAAGCTCCTCGGAGAGGCGGTCAGAGCCGGATAGCGCGAGACAACGCGGCAGAGACCGGGGCTCACGCCTCGGCGGAACGAGGGCGGTGAGCCCGGATTCAATCGGTGAGAGTTCGGCCACACCGTGGACGATGGTGGCCGCTCAGCGGGGCGGCGGGGGGCGGGGGGGGCACGATGTCGTCGGCGGGATCGATCGGTCGCCCCGGCGGGAAGTTCGCACCCGGCGGATCCTGCGTCGCATCCACCACGCGGAAGATCGCCTGCTTCTGCAGGTCGTGCATCACCAGCCCGTAGTGGCTGCTGCGAAACAGGTACACGCCCTGCGTCCAAGGCTTGGCGGCGTCCGGATAGGCCAGATCGGTTGCCAGCGGTTCGAAGGGGGCGTCGAGCCGGTCGGTGGCATGGAACCGTAGGTCGCGGTCGACGATCACCCAGCGATTTTGCCAGCGCGCCAGGCAGCCGCATGGCACGGCGAACGCGGAGTGGCGCGGCTTCGCGTCGGCATAGGCCAGGCTGAACAGCCTCATCTCGCCACTCGACAGGTTCCAGACCCAGTGCATGGTGCCATCCTCGACCACAACGTCGGTGGACGGCATCGGCCGCACCTCGAAGCCCGCCCCCACGACCTTTGGCTTGTCCGGGTCGATCACGAACGTGTTGCCGACGCAGGCGATCACCCGCCGCTTCCCGGCCACGTCGGGGTGGGCGACC
>Ga0247837_1010957_pt1 | contig 10095 bp, 6 predicted proteins | sample LaCtaG_2_FD_187115 | JGI IMG/M metagenome (GOLD analysis project Ga0247837, IMG submission 187115) | Freshwater microbial communities from meromictic Lake La Cruz, Castile-La Mancha, Spain - LaCruzMarch2015_14.5m | ecosystem: Environmental > Aquatic > Freshwater > Lake | place: Spain: Castile-La... | reverse complement strand
CAGTCGACTCCGGAGTTGGTCAATTAGCGCCTGGTTTTCCCGGATTTTGCGGTTGGAGTCTTCGGTTAGTTTCCGCCATTGCTCACTACTGTCCTTTTGCGCCCTTGCAGCCTCCGCCTGAGTGAGTTTCAACTGAGCAGTTACAGCCTCCTTTTCCTTCCTTTCCCTGTCCAAATCCGCAATTCTCCGCTCTTGGTCCTGCTTGTGGTCCGCTCTTTCCCTCTCCACGTCATGCCTCAGTCTGTCATTCTCTAGTCCCAAAGCCGCAATTCTATCATCAAGTTCCTGAATCTGCTTTCTCTGTCTGCTCTCCACTTCCTGAGAGGTGGACTGCCGTTCAGTCTCGAAGTCATGCCGCATTTTTGCCTTTTCCGCTTCGAAGCTTTGCTTGAGTGCGTCGATTTCAGCGTGAAGTTGCGCAATTAGGCTGGTCTGTTGGTTGCAACTTTGCTCACAGTCTTGTAAGGATTTGTGCAGTTTTTCTGCTTCGGAGGTTTGTTCTGCTAGAGCGGAGGATTTAGTGGTGAGTTCGGAAGTTGCGTGTGCCAGGTCGGTCTGCAGTCTGCTGATATCGGCAGTGCATACTTCGATTTCATTGGATTTGCGTCTGTTTTCGTCAGTGCTTTGGCGGAGTTGGTCCTGGACCTGCGCTAATTCCCTAGAGTGCACAGTACACCTCTCCTCCATTGCCTTTAGTCTTGCACTCAATTCCTGGCTTTCAAGCCTTAGCCCCGCTTCCGTTTTCCTCACCTCCATTATCAGATTTTCAATATCTTCCAATCGGTCATATAGATATTTCTGCTTGTCCAAAGGCTCTTTCGGCAGTATCTGCGTATTCTCCGTGATATTCTTCGCCCGAATGCATATATACTCAAACCCTTTTATCAGCTTTTCCTCAATCGACCCAGCAGTTTGCAGTCGAGTTCCTCCCTCCAAGTCCCCATTTCGCAGAGTTTCCGCAGCAGTCAAGACCACTGTCTCTGCATCCAGTTGTTCCCTTAGCTGCGCAGCTTCCTTTTCACCTAGGGTCCGAATCCGCTCTTTATCGGCCTCCAGCTCCCGCACTAAGGCTTGGAGTCGTTGCAGGTCGAGGGCTTGAGAGGCGCTAATGCTCTTTTCAGTAGTGATTTCTTGGGTGTATTGGGCTTCTGAGGCTTTCTTTTCTGAGTCTAGTTGCTGGATTGAGGCTGTGAGACTTGCGATTTGGCTGGTTTGGGCAGTTGCGATATCCCTCTGAGAGGCTAGTTCTTGGCTGTATTGGGCTTCTAAGGCCTTTTTTTCGGATTCTAGTTGCTGAATCTGGGCTGTGAGTTCCGCAATTTGGCTGGTATTAGCAGCAATTAGGTCCTTTTGGCAGGCTATTTCTTGGCTAAACTGCTCATTGAAGGCCTTTTTCTCCCTTTCGAGCTGCTGCACTAGAGCTTTGAGACGGGCGATTTCCGCAGTTTGCTGTGCGGTGAATTCCTTTTCAAGGCCCAGTTCCTGTTTTAGCTTTTTCATAGCCTCAGTATGCGCATCCTCCAGGTCGAATTTCTCATTTAACAGACTTTTGTTGCTTTTCCTGGCTGCATCCAGCTCCCCCCTTAGACTCAAATTCACCTGAATGACTCCATCCCGCTCATCCCTTACTCGCATAATTTGATACTGCAAGTCATCTATATCCCCCTGTAGAGCGGTTTCTTTCTGTCCAAAAGCCTGTTGGACCTGCACAGCTAAGTCATACAGCACTGCCTGTTTCTGCATTAGTTCCGCTGGAGGGGTGACGGGTCGCTTCAGGACTTCTTGGGAAAGCAGGCGAATGGTGAAGTCCAGGCCTTTGCTGAGGGACTGGGCCACGTTTCCGCCTGTGCCCCTGCTCACTTCATCGGAAAAGTCCTGGGGAGAAGACGCGTAAATTGGGATTTCGAGGTATTGGAGCTCTTTGCGAAGGATTTGATTGTCGCGCTCGAGTTCAGCAGAGTGCTTGCGGAGGCAGTCCAACTCCTGCATCAAAGCCGCAATTTCCTCCCTTTTCGTCCCCTCCGCCTGGCTCTCCCTCCACCCCGCCGCTTCCAAACTCCCCAGCAGTCCCTCCTTCTCCTCCACCAGTCCTTGCAGTGCCATTAGCATTTCAATTACCCGGTCTTCGATCATTTTCAAGTCTTCGAATACGTAGTGTTGCAGTGTTTTCATCACTGTGGAGGTCATTTCGGAGGACTTTTCGCGGGCGCCGGGCTCGCAGCCTGCGGTGCGGGCGGTTTGGTCGCCTGCTTCTACGAGGTACTGCATGCCTTTCCACACAGCTTCCGCCTCCCCCTCACTAAACCTCAGCTTAATCCCCGTCACCACCCTGAGCAGCCTCGGCTCAAAGGACTGCATCACCACCGTTTCAATGGACTCCTCATACCTCCTATTGAGTGCCTCTATCTCCTCCGCTATTCCCCTCAAAGTGTCCGCCCTGCTATGGAACACCTTCCCATTGGCCCTCGCAATGAAGGCAGCTATCTGCTTTTGCAAGTCCTCGTAGAGCGCCTGGTAGTGACTTAGGTCGGAACTGAGGCGAGTGACTTGGAGTTCCAGGGAGGACAGGGAAATGTTCAGTTGGGAGGTGGTTTCTTGGTGGGAAGTACGGAGTTGAGTCAGTTCTTGGGAGAGTTCCTCGTTTTTGGAGGTTGTAAAGGTGAATTGGCTCTGCAGAGTTTGGTAGGAAAGGAGAATTTCCTGGTTTTTTGATTTTTCGCTTTCCAAGTCTGTGCTTAAACGATGGATTTCCGCCTGAAATTGTTCCTTTTCAGTGCGATTTCGCTCCATTTCAGCGACTAAGTCCGCATTTGAGCGCTCCAAATAGTCCTCTTTGAGGAGTTTCTGCACTTTCCTAATGATTTCCGGCTTATCCGCCCTCGCGACTTTGGTAATTTCCTCGACTTCCCCTTTCGCAGCCTTGATAACCGCCCCCAAATCATGCCAATTCCTGCAGTCCCGCCTCTCAGAGGGCAGCAAAGGAGACTTGCGCCAGGGCCAAGACCCCACCTCATCCTTCGCCTGGTTGAGAGCCTCCAGCAGCAAGTTGGCCTCTGCAGACAGGTAGGGCAGCATTTGCAGCGGCTCCGGGGCGGTAGTCTCAGGCAAAGACTTCGGTTTCAAGCGGAAAGGCGCTGGAGACTTCGGAATTGGGGACTGTACTGAAGACAACATGCGGAAATTCCGCTCCAGTAGGCTGGTTTTGAGGGATTCTAAGTCGTATAGCATCTTTTGCTTGCAGAAAAGCAGCTCGAAAGTGCCTTCTTCTGTGCTGATTTCGATTTTGCGCTCGTTCCAGGAGCGCAGTTCGTTGATATCCGCTTCGTCCTTGAGGTTTACAGCCAGCGGCATTATCATTTTGAAGGAGGCGTAGATCAACTCCGTCAGTTCCTCGGACAAGTCCTGCATTTTCCCTTTCAAAATCACCAATAAGCGCTGTTTCAAACTTTCAGACTCCTCCACCAGTGCCATGAGTTGAGCAAACAGCGAAGTGTCGAAAGTGTACTTGAGGCAGTAAGTCTGCACGCGGCTCTGCAGGTCCACATAGGTCTGATACAGACTTTCCTCTTGGTTGCTGAGATGTCCGAGGAACTGGCTGATTGTCTCCAAGGAAGCACTGAGTGCCTTGCGCAGGAGGAGGAAGAACTCACCTTGCACGAGGAAAATCGGCTGTGCGGGGAGTGGGGAATTCACTTGCCCCAGTGCAGCGCGCAGGAAGCCCACTTGGTTCTGCAGGAAACAGACGAAGCCCGGCTCTGTGGGCTCTCTGCCGTTTGCTGCCTTCTTGGACTCGGAGATAGGTGAAGTTGAGCGAGCTGCTGGGGAGCAATGTCCGGACCGACTGTGTAGAGTGTCTCGCAGATGAGTGTTTTCAGACATCAGGATTTGAACCTGTCGCATGAGGTCTTCCGCGGGCACAGGCGGCGGGTCACTGTCCTGCGTACTGGGCGGGCTTTCTTCCTGTCGCTGCATGGGAAGGCTGTAGGCGGCGATGGCCTGTAGCCACGCTGACATGGTGCTGTCCATAAAAGTACAAAGCGGCTTATTAAGCTAGTCCACTGCTACTCCTTCGGGCACTAGGAAAACGGAGTGTGCAGGGATTTCGGATTAGGGTGAATTTAAGGAATTGAACTCGAAATAGTGCAAATGCAGGTCGATTTCCCAAGCTTTTGAGACAACAGGCAGGAGATATGAAAAGAAATAGATGGGTTCAAGTTGCGCTTTTCTGCAATTGCCACCTCTCAATAACCTCAGCTGCAGTGCACCTTTTCTTCTGATTCCCTGGAGCAGATGACTAGGCTACTAGTACTCACTTGGCCTGCACCTCCTCCCCAATGAGTTGCTCCAGTCCCTGCACTCTCTCACGACACTTCGCAATTCGCGTCTCTAGCGCTGTCTTTTCATTCTTCAATTGCCCAACCTGCATCAGTAGACGGTTATGCTCGGCTTTCTGGTTGGACACGTGCCGGCGCATTTCACTCTCAGTCTTCCTGAGCTCCATATCCAGTAAGTCCTTGCCGTCGAGACAGCGGTGGGTCATTTCCGTCTCCATGCCTTCCTTTTCCCCTCTCATCAGTTGCACTTCTCGGTTTACGCCGTTCATTTCGCTGGTCATTTGCTGGATTATTTCTTCCAAACTTTGCAGTTTCCCGATCAGTGAAATAGACATTGTGGAGCTCGGAGCAGCTGAGGTGAGGGAAGCCTGTTTGGCGAGTGGGGCAGTCATAGGCAAGTATGGAGAACTAGAATGGAAGGCCATTTGTTGCATATCCAGGTGTACAGCCCAGGCCGCAAGGACTACTCGCGGCTGGGCTACCCCAGGAGTCGAAGTGTGGATGAGCCCAGCCCTTCAGAGAAGGAACTGCTGGACAGAATCAAAAAGGCAGTGGCTTCTAGTTCAGTGACCAGAACAAAGCCTCAGAAAGACGCTAATCGCAAGACTTTGCCTGCAAAGCCACATAAGCCCTTTTTGCAAACTGCTCGCCACAGTACTTTGCTCGTGGAGTTCTCACCCAAGGACCACACCCCTTCCTTTCAACCCATTCAGCTCCTTTCTCGCAAACGCAAGTCTCCGCCCATCCGTCTGCCTTTAATATAGCACTAGAGCCGTCCTACCTGGGACAGTTCAATCCAACTATGAATTTGCGTCTATTCCCTCACAAGGTTAGCTACGTTTTGGCCTGCAGCCGGGACTACTGCAAACTGCAGCCAGCACAGGCCGCAGTTCTAGAGCGTCCTGCGTCTTTGAATCTCTCAGGGTTGGACCTCGCATTGGGAGGAGCGGTCTTCAGGGCTGTGACAGGGACGGAACTGAGGAAGGCGGGCTTTTTCTCGGGACTGGGAAGTCGTTTGGACTCCTCGGTAGGGGGAGAGGCTGCGAGTTTGGCAGGGAGGATGCTGGCGAGGAGGTGCTGAGCTGTGGCTGAGGCGAGTTTCTGTCCAGTGAGATTGAGAGACAGTCTTACAGGAGAGGCCTCCGGACTGTGGTTCTTGGGTGCCTCTGCCGCTTCTAAGTCGCTGGAACTGGAGTCGGATTCACTACTGCTTTCTATAGGCTTGTGTTCGTAGCTCCTTCTCGCCTGCACAGGGACGGTAGTACTACTCGAGACGGTCGCAAACCGCCTCACTATGATAGGCTCCTCGTCTTCGTCCTCACTGGAGCTGGAGTCCAGCTTGTTCGCTTGCGGAAAGGGCGACAGAGCGGAAACCGGCAAGGGAACAAGTGTACTTTGCCGCTTCCTCCCCTCTATTTCCTCAACCTGCTGCTGCTCATCTCCCTTTTTCCCCTTCGCTTCATCATCCTTTTCAGTGCTAACGGTAGAGGCGAGTTTCCTGCAGACTGAAATACACAGTGACCCCTGAGCATCTGAGCACTTCTTGAGAGCGACTAGGGTTCTGCCCAGTCCAGGTCCTCCCACAGACAGGTTCTGCACCTCTAGCTCAGCTCTCCCGTTCTCTACTTCCTTGATGTCCTGCAGAGTCACTAGAGTCATTTTGACGGTCTTTTTGAGGGTTTTGAGTTTGCGCTGGAAGAAGTCGACTTGTAGGGAGTGGACGCTTTCCACGGCTGTAACCGGATAGGTGGGGTCGTAGCGGGTATAGGAAGTTGACACCTTGGTGCTGGAGTCTAGTCGAATTACCAGCTTGATTAGGCAGCTTTCAGGCAAAACAACGTTGATTGTGTGGATGGTGAGACACAGCACTTCAGCCTGGCGCGAAGTACCAAATCTATGCAGCAGCGACATATTACCGAAGAGTTAATGCAGACTATTGCTGCAGTCCAGCACCGCACTTCCGTCCTCCGTGGGCTCCACCTGAATAGTGGTGTGCGAGATATTGTACTTCTGCTTGCACAGCTTCGTAGCCTTCACCAAAGCCACTCCGGGGAAGCCACTTTGCAGGTGACAGGACATTGAGGTCTTCCCTGCACTCAAAGACCACACGTGCAGATCGTGCATTTCCACTACTCCTTGGATCGTCTGCAGGTCTTCACTTAAGTGGGCGATATTGACGTTGTTGGGAGTTTGCTCCAAGAGGATACTCAGACACTCTCGAAGGATGGGAACGGTCGTCGCTACCACTAAGAGAGAGAAGAAGAAGGTGCAGATAGGGTCGGCGATGTGCCAGGAAGGCTGGCAGTAGATGACTATTGCAGCCACCATCACGCCTACACTCTGCACCAAGTCGCCGATTACATGGATCAGGGCAGCCTTCACGTTGATGTTCATGACTTCCTTGTGGGCAAGCTCAGGCTCCTCCTGAATATGCACCGCTTTCAATTCCTTGGCTTTGTGCTTGTGATGGTCATGACTATGTGCATGTGAGTGTCCACTGTGTTGGTGCAACACCTTAGTCAACAAGATATTTATGACCAAGCCACACACAGCAGTGACGAGCATCACCAGTCCGTCCACTTCCTCAGGGGTGATAACTCTCTGCACTGCTTCATACACTAGTACAATTGTCAGTGCCCATATGAGCGATACACTTGCAAGTGCGCCCAGCACTTCCGTCCTGTGGTAGCCGTAGGAAGTCTTGGTCGAGGCGGGACGTCTGCCTATCAGCACTGCAGCGATTGAGATCCCGAAGCCCAGCAAATCCGACAGCAAGTGCGCTGAATCCGTCAAAATCGCAAGCGAATTGGCGAGCATTCCTCCCACGAACTCGCCCAACATGAAGATGAAGCACAGCACAGAGGCGAGTACAAGTTTCTTCAAAGAGGCCTGAGCAGTACTCTTCACTGCTGCTTTCGAAACTAGGAAGCTGCGCTTCATTGGACTGTCACTGTTGTGGGTGAGCTGCAGTTCTTCGTCCATGGGCAATATGACGAGGGTCAATTAAACATGGTGGAGAGCGCGGAGTGATGCATAGGCAGGCTGCCCTTTGTAGTGGGGGAGAAGGCAGATCTTGCACAAGCGCGAGGACACCTCGTACATACTACCCAGCAAGCAAGTCAAGTCCGACAACTCAGTCTACTAGGCACTGAACTGCTGGCTGAAGTCTGTCCTTGCTGCGGACTGCCCGGCAACGCCCCTCAATTTCCCTTGACCTGCGCTATCTCTGAGCTCAATGAGTTGGGTGCAGGCTTTTCGCTCTACTTCTACTTCGTGCAGAACAGTGTTTTGATTGCAGCTCTGGCCATTGTGAGGTACTAAGCAGGTGCTGGCCTGTGTGGCCTGCGGAGCGGACAACATCAGCCAACAGACCAAGTCCGGCTGGGACTTCGGCGACGGGAAGTGGTACATTCAGCCTTCAATCGGAGCGTATGCGGGAGACTTTGGGGAAGTGCCACTGTGGCAGGGACTGCTCCACTCCATTGCAGTGCTGCTTTGCTTGGCGGACTTAGTAGCCTTCCGCTGGTTTTTGAACAAGCGAGGCGAGGAACTGGACTTCGAGACTATCCGTCCTTCCCATTTCACTGTCTGGCTCAAAGACCTGAAGCGGGATTTCAGTCCTCCCGCCCTGCTAGCTTTCCTAGCTGAAAGCGGCAAAGGCGGCACTCAGGCAGCGGAAGTCCACGCAATTAACGTCCCTTACGACATCGCCCGCTTTGTATCCACGTCCAGACGAGCCGCCCGGCTTAAGGCAAAGCAGCTGTACTTACAGGAATACCGCAACGTCACAGGAGAGGATGCAAAATCCTTCTGGTGCTGCCGACCCATTGACTCCGAAGCGATAGAAAAACGCCTAACCACCATGGAAGCGGAAATCGAGACTCAGGAAAAGGCATTTGAAGGTGGAATTGAGCAGCTGCAACTAGGCCAGGCCTTTGTGACGTTCAAGCGGCAGACAGACGCTCGGGCAGTGGCTATGAACTGGGGCCGCAGTGGACTGAACAGGTATGTACGCTGGCTGTGCGGCTGGTGCTATAGTCAGACGGGGGAGTTCCAGGGAGGCTCACTCAGTGCTAATCTGGCGCCTGAGCCTTCGGATATCTTGTGGGAAAACCTCAACGTGTCTTTACCCTATAGGGTGTATCGGCGAACTATGACTTGGACGCTAATGCTACTGGTGGTTATCGGGTCCTTCTTCCTAAGTTTACTGATAAAGAGCAAGCAGCAGGACTGGCTGAGCACTGACACCAGCCGTGGCGACTACACCCGCTTCAAGCTGTTCAGTCTGCTGCTTTCCTTCGCTATCGTCGCAATCAACCAAGTCCTCGGCATCCTTGCACGGCTGCTCTCAGCCCAGGAAAAGCACCAAACCTGGACCCATTTCTACCTTTCCGTGTGCTACAAAGTGAGTTTATTTCAAGTCCTCAACACCACTGTGTTGCTACTAGTCATCAATTCTGTGCGTCTTTCAGGCCTGGAAAGACACTATTCCTGGTGGACACCCAATGGACTGGTCAATGACTTGCTTAACTTGATGTATGTGGAGTGCACGGTGGGTCCTTTGACCTGCTTCTGCTCTCCTAGACATATCCTAAAGCTGCTACAGCGGTTTCGACTGGAAAGGAGGGCGAAAGCAGGACTAATTACCGTCACCCAAAGCGAAGCAAATGAGTAATTTAGACTCAGAATGTATGAGAACTTGCCAATAGACATGGCTCAGTGCTACTCCAATATCCTCCGTCTGCTCTTCCTAATTCTCGTATTCGCACCTATAGCCCCTCTTTCCTCTGCCCTAGGTGTCCTTGCCCTAGTCCTCAACTATTGGACTGATAAAATCATGCTCTTGAGACGCCATTCCAGACCTAGACTACTGAGTGAAGAGTTGTCGGAGTATGTAGTAGCCTGGCTGCCATTGATTATACTGGCCTATGCGACTTCCAACTTTGTACTCTGCTACCACCAGCCTGCAAGAAACAGAGTAGCGCCCTCCATTGCCTTCGGAATTGCGATACTGTATTGGCTACTGCCTGTCAAACTATTAGTACGGAGAAGGCCGATCGAGGATAATGCGGAGTTGAAAGCCCACATATTGCCCAGCTACTACAATGACTATTCTAGCAATGCGCCTTATTTCACAGAGGACTACGCACGAGCCAATCCTGTGACCGCGCACCAGGGCTGGTCTCAGTGGCTTGAACTGGTAGAAGCGCAGCTTAGTAGGGAGCAGCGGGACAGCGTGGAAAGACGGTCCCAAGTCCCGACGCCTCCCAGACGTACCCTTTATTTAGAGCGAATACATGACTATGCAGTGCGGATATCCGCCATTTCCCCTACGAATCGCCCTATTCGAGGCCATCACTTCTCTACTCCCCTCCTAGAACTGGTACCAAAGTCACCCTCGAATCCCTTCCCCGCCTCTATTAAGGAGGAAGACACGGCTCGTCCTTTGGCGTCTTCTCATACATAGAACTCTTAAGCTTCAGGCTTTACTCTAATCTCATAGACAACGAATTCCCTTTTTGTGGTAAAGTCCAGCGAATTCACAAACTTGAACATTTCTAAGTAATGAGTGCTTGCCATTAAATCGGAAATAAATGGGAAGAACTGCCAAATATGGCCAAGCCTCGATGCAAATTCACACAGACTGCAGAGTTAAGACAATTCCATACATACTATCTTCCATCTCCTCCACTTCTACAGAGAACTCCTAAGCGTCAGGCTTTTACGGTAACTTACATTCTCTCGACTGCGTCTGCTGCGA
>Ga0247837_1010956_pt1 | contig 10097 bp, 28 predicted proteins | sample LaCtaG_2_FD_187115 | JGI IMG/M metagenome (GOLD analysis project Ga0247837, IMG submission 187115) | Freshwater microbial communities from meromictic Lake La Cruz, Castile-La Mancha, Spain - LaCruzMarch2015_14.5m | ecosystem: Environmental > Aquatic > Freshwater > Lake | place: Spain: Castile-La... | reverse complement strand
AGCATTTTTAACAGCTTAGGAATTCTATTTATCTTATCTTCTGATAAATCTCTAGAAGTACTTGTCCAAGCAGAAGAAGCATGGATTTTATCGTCTCCATAAAAACCTAATAGTTCAACTGTATTGCTCATTTATTTTCCTTAAATATCTTTATTAGTTTCTCCCACAATGGCTTAAAAAAATAAACCGCTATGTAAGCAACTATCCCATTAATAGCGGAAGCCATAAGGCCACATAGAGTAATAGAGACTGATTCTATTTTTACCGGCTCACTGGAATCCGAATCCTGTTTCATGATCTATATCCATTTGTGATAGTTTTATACGGTATTCTTCTTGATATTCCAGGTGCTTATCATTTGTCATATGATTATAAATAGAAAACGCTGCTTTACTAACGCTTGTTGCCGCCCCGCTAATCGCTGGATCGTCTATTTTGATCCATGTATAGTCATATGATTTTTCTGATCCTTCGATTTTTTTGCGGTCAGCCTTATAGCCTTTTTCTTTTGCCCATTTTTTGACTTCATTCCAGACCATGTTCTATCTCCGTTGGTGAACGCTTTATCATACAGTTTGGGTAAAAGTTTGTCAATATCAGCAATTTGTTCTGCTGTTAAAAGAGATGACCGTAAGCACTGATAACATATATTTATCATTAATTTATTATCTTGCTCATTCATTTTTGTAAAGATTCTTCTGCTGTAATTTGTCTTTTATATTGGAATCCATCAGAAAAACCTCTCATATAAATTAGTCTAACAGATGGTAAGTATTTTGCTTGCCATATTATCTTCTGTAACAACCAAAATATGTAGCAGTTCTTCGTTATCATTATGAACACTTTCAACTGATTTGACAGTTAAATGAGTTATAAGTGGGTCAACAACCGTATCACCCGCTACCAAAGTTTGTGCTTGATCTAGTCTCATAACTTTATTTACAAATCAAATCCCCTATTGGTTTTCCTGTAGTTTTTCACGATAACTATCCAACCTAAAGGCTTGAGTAAAAGTATCAAACATCTTTTCTGCATGAATCTTAAGCAATACCGAAAGCCCGCTAAGAGCATTTACAGTATCGTCTGTAGTAATTCCAAGTTCCATAACTCCATAACCAAGATCATCAAGTCTTTGAACAAAATTATGAAGTTCGCTTATTTCATTTTCTAAATCAAATCTGTCTTTCATTTTACTTTCCTTTATTCCTGGGGATCAGAAGGAGGCGTTGGCTTATTGATATACTTATTGAGGGTAGACAACTTGCTATCTGCATCATCTAGAAGATCAACATACTTTTTAAGTTCAGCCAAAACATCCGAATGTTCACCAATACCCACGCTATTATTCAGATAAATATTGAGCGTAGCAACTGCCTCACTAATTTGAGCAGCATAATGATCGTTAAGAGCCTTAAGTAAAAGATTCATAGAGTCCTCATTTTAAAAGTTACACGAACAGTTTTATTTTACCACAGACAACCTAGCGAGTCAAGAACAGTTTTTGTATTTCCTTGAAACTCCACGGTTGGGCGAATGGCTTATTATAGTTTATCGTGTTGTCAACGCCAACGTCTAAAGTTTTTCTTTTCAGTGATCTATCTTCATGGTCTAGTTTGGAGTGGCTGTGGCCGTAAAGCATCCAACTACCTTTATGAGAGGCAGGCCAAACTCTCGCCGCATAGTGGCTGAGATATATTCGTTGATTACAATATATTACTTCTTTTACTTCTGATATGCTACTAAAACCATTCATATCTGTAACAAGATCGCTAGGATAATAGTCGGTCCTCTTGTCATGGTTGCCGAATATGAGATGAACATCTTGACATTTTATTCGTACTCTATAGTCTAGGGGTTTTTGACCCCTAAAACAAAAATCACCCAGTATATACAGAGTATCATCAACCCCCAACAGTCTCATTGATTCTGTCGAACATTACTTGATCCATTATGTGAACATTATCAAAAGGACGATTACAATGTTCAATTATCCGTCTATGCCCACAATGAAGATCAGCAGTAAAATATATCATTCAAATAGCATCTTGTCTAGTTTGTTTCTAATCTTTTGTAGAACTTCCGGCTTAAAATAAACTTCTATGCCTTCTGGACCGTTGTATATTTCTTGTAGTCTCTTCCGAATTAATTCTTGTAAAATATCTATTTCGTGGTTAGTAAGTTTAGTCATATTCTTTTGCTTTATTCAAGGTTTTAGGATTAAAGTGAAAACGTAGTTCTACTGGATGATGTCCACCGTCAAATTCTTTATCGTAGTGGTTATTGCAGGCCATAATAGCATCTGAATAGTTGTGATAAATTGTCGCTAAGTCTGGTGATTGGGTATAATTAAATGGACTACGAGTAACAAAACTTTGCGTTCTAGGGTGATATATTATCCACTTTTGTATTAGATTATTCAATCTTCGGCCCTCCCCAATAATTTTTGTCTAGTTTAATATCTGGATTGATCAGATAACCCTGAGTATACCTTTCGTCGTACTCTTTTTCAAGTCGGTGGGGCTACCAGATAAGTCCCAAGGACTAATAGTGGTAATAATATCTTTAACTTGTTGTCGCCTAATTTTTCTTGTTTCTCTCATCATGTTCTTTCTGAGTTAGCCACTTTCCCGTAGTCAAATCTTTGCTACTAAAAGTTCCCGTGGCAAATATTCCGCTCATTAGTATTTTAACTAGCGTATTCATTTTATATCCTCGTTAAAACCATACGAATACCATCTTTCATGGGTTTAAATTCTCCATTATATTCGTTTTGTAGTTGATTCTTGATTTCTGTCATAACATCTGTAATAGAATATTTATCTTTTTTCCAAACTATAGAATGTCCAAAAATCTCGTCTCTTTCCCAATCATCACCCCAACCATAAACTCCAGTTAAAGAGTCATCTGATAAATCTCTTTTTTGTGAATCATAAACTTCTATAACCTCTAACCTATTTAGGTCTACTTTTGATCTAAGACCATCTATAAATTCTTTTGCTAAAACTGATACTGATTCTGCCATAATTTTTCTCCTTTGTTGTATTGAAAGCGCCCCCATTATTGAGCGTTGAACATCGAGAGGGAAATCCCTACAATAGATGAACTAGAGGCTCAGGACGCTACCCTTGGCGATCAACTCAAAGGTGACTGTTAATTCAGTTCTTGATCTTGTTTATAAAAAATAATATTAATCGTGCTAATAATATACCGCAACAAATTTCCATAATTTTAAGCAGGCTTGCTTGCCACGACATATTTTTCTTCTTTGTCTTTAGGGTTTTTCTTAGGAAGATTTGATTTGTATCCTATAAAAACCGTACTGGTAAGAACTCCCATCGGGGAGCAGCATAAATTTCTGTTAAAAATACGAAAAACTTTTTCTTGTTTGAACCATAGCCCAAAGGCCCATAATATTTAATCTTATCCTCTTCTGGAAATTGTTTCCAAAATTCTGGATTAAAGTTATTTGGTTCAAATACAACCACTGATCCCATTTTCATTAGACTAATCCTAATTCCTGATCTAAGTCACTTAGTTTTTGTAAAACTTCTAATCTTTTATTTTGACTCTTATACTTTTCTTTATTCAATATTTTCAATGTATTGCTTATATCTAAGAGCTGATTTTCATCATACTCTTTTTCAAAAGGAATAAAAACATATTTTTGAAATAAAGGCTTGAATACCCAATAACCTTCACTGCTTTTATAGTAGTTAAAATCGCTTTTCTCAAGATGGGGGCCATTACATTTCCATGGAGTTAAGCAATTAGGGCAGTCCATAAATAATTATCTCTTTATAAGATGAATCGTGGTTTTCAATCTTACACAAAACCACGCTAAAAAGTCTACGGAAATTGATTATGGGATTACCCGCGATCCCAACCTTTCGGCATCAATATTGTTATGTTACCACACTATCGACGTTTGTCAATAGGAATCTTTAGTCAAAGTATAAGTTTCCAACTCATTCAAACAAATAAACTTTGTGTTTCCATGCTGAATTTGTCGTGACTTATGCCAGTGACCAAAAAACCACATCTTTGGTTGATGAATATTAAACAACTCCTGTAAAGCCCAAGAGGTATGATTTTCAAATACTCTATCTCCCGGCCTTAGCATTTGTAGAACAATCTCTTGTGGACAATCATGAGTTATCATAATATTTGGCTTAATATCTCTATAAAGTTCTCTTGCCTTAATAAAGTCTTCCATCTTTAGTTGCTCCTGCTCCCACCAGTCGATGCCTATTGTTCTATATTGTCTATCAATACTGTAAGCACCGCGAAAGAAGAAGAAGTCAATACCATTAAAATTATTCACATATCCATAGTCTCCAAGATAATTGGGGACATCATTTATAATATCATATTGGTCATGATTCCCACCAATAAATACATGATTTTTCGGATCAACATTCTTTAATGTCGTATAGTCAAAGCCAAAATCCCCAACTTGTACAGAGTATGGGTGCCGCTCAGTTTGACGAATGATTTTATGGTAACGATCATATTTACCGTGAACATCGCCAATGAGAGTTATATGATTATTCATTAGTGCCCCAATACTTCTCTAGTATAATCTAGTATTTTTTCACCAGTATCAAGTTCTATTAGAGCATTAAAATTAGACAATAGTTTGATCTCTATATCTTCTGCGGTTATTTTATAATCCTTAAATTTAGTCGGATCTTTCTTATTGTATACTCTAAAAAAATGATTTTGGGTTACTGGACTATAAAGCAAATAGCCCTTAATGCCTTTGGCTTTTTTCTCTTTTGTTCTTTGTCTCATAGTATAGAACTCTGACCCTTTAGGGGATCTTTATCATAAGGATACTTAAATGGTTCAAGGTTTAGCCTACGTTTATCCTTTATAAAAGATAACACTTCATTAAAACAGTTTTCACAAATTTCAATATCGTACTGAGTACCATCTTGATTAGAGAAGTATCCCCAGGTCGCCTCTATCTTGGCATATTCATGTTCAATACAAGGCTCAGTAATAGTGCAGGATTGGCCGCACATATCACAATAAATCTTGTCAACAACTTTGATTTCTTTTGATTGAAAACTTCTCATTCTTGAACTTTTGTTCCCATATCATAAGAATAGCCATCTTCTACTTCTTCACTATAAACATCTTCATAGTGATTATCCCACCACGGTATTTTACTATCTGGAAGATTCTCTTCTGTATTTTCGTTATTCATATTAACTCCAAGAATTTGTATAAACTCCGGGGGGATATTTCTTGTTCATAAGATTTTACAGTCCACCCTAATTTTAGTAGGTCTAATCTAATTTCTTCTGTAACAAAACTTTCTGGTACATAGCCAGTATTTTTGTCTGATGCTATCCCCGAGCAATAAAAGTCCAGATATGTTTCTCCCTTGTTTCTTAAATCTGCTACTATACCCCCACTCATTCTCCACGAACAAGACCACCTATGATCTGCATAAAAAAATTCATTATTACTCATAGCCGCATATAAGTTTTGAGCATAAATATCGCTAGTTTTACATTTAGCGACAATCTCTTCGCTCTTAATTAGATCGTGCTTTAAATTTGGGTTATCAATCATAGATCTATATTAATTTGGTGTTCATTGATCAGTCTATAAAATTCTTCTCGTATCTTATCCAAGGCGTCATCAGCATCCTTAAAATCATGATGATACTTGTACCATGATCGTAGTTGTTGACTAAAATCCCAAAGAAAAGATTGTACTTTACTTGCTTGATTCATAACATCATAATCATGTTGATCGTCTGGTAAATTAAATTCAAAAATAGCCTTTGTCATGTCCAAATTTCCCTTCTTATCTTAATAAGTTCGATAAGTTTATCAGTATCTTCGTTTTCGTACTGTTGTTCTATTTTTTCCACTTTATTGATAGAGGCTCGTTGTTTTGCTGTTACTTTGTTTTTGAATATTGAATCTGTTATATTATCGTTGTATTTAGCAACAACATAAGGGTCTGGTCTATTAGGGCGAGTTATAGTCCACCATTCGTAAAGTTCACGAACTTTTTGTGCAGATATTGCCTGTGGGGTTGGTTTACCATAATTCTTATCTTTTTTCCTTGTGATACCATAACTATCATCATACTTTAAATTACAAGCCCATTCAAGATAGTCTAATCCCGCTTCAACGCATCTACCCTTAGAAAACTTATACTTCTTTTCGTTGTGCCAAGTTTGCATCCCGGCCAATTCTTTTTCTACATAATCTGTCAATTCATAGAATAAACCGTGCAAAACTTTGTAGTCAAATTCATAATACTGTCCCGGTTTTAATCCGGTATTCAATACATGAGTTTTATCTATCCAACGATTTCGCACATAAATCTCTATTGTATGATAAAGATCGTATGGGTAATATATGGTATTCTGTAGAATATTTAGTCCTTTTTCACTCAACCAATATCGTGCAGGCTTTCTCTGTTTAATATCTTTGTGCCATTCATCCCATTCATGCCAGCCCAAAGCATGAGGCTTATCCTCGCCGCGAATAAAATCCGCGACCTTAGAAGTTGACCAGTAGTTAATTCTTTGGCGAATCATGCGTACTCTGTTTCCTCAAATACTATTTCCACATACTCTTTTCCGGTATCATCAGTTTGCACCAACTCATTATCTATAGTATTAACCATATCATAGTCACGAATAACAACTTCTACCCCTTGTGGAATAGTAATAGCATCAACAATACCCCCATCAACCCTAAGAACCACTTGCTTCATTGTATTCATTCTCCATCTTAATGTATTCGTCTATATCGCCTTGAAAATCTTCTGTTTCACCCAAAACAACAGCCGCACAATACAGAATATGCTCTCTGGGATCATTTCCTTCTTGAATATAATCTTGATAACTAACCTGTTCACAGTCACTATCAAAAATATATCTGGCACATTCCATTGCTGCTGTATTATAATCAATTTGAATAGTCATAAATCCTCCCAATGTAGACGAATCAGAATAGCCATATTCTAACTCGTCTATCGGCGTTTGTCAAGGGTATACTTTAGGAAATGCGGGGATTTCTCCCCGCTTTCCTATGATATTTCTCAGCCTTCATTTATACTCAACTTTTTGGTTTTAGTTGGTGGCTGAGTAGCCTTCGCCAAATTAAATGAAACGCTCAAGATACCATCCTTTAGGGTTGTAATCGGGTCTTTATCATCCAAATCTGATGGCAATCGAACAACACGCCTAAATTCTTGACCACTTAATTCCCTAATTTGATATTGATTTTCTTGCCCCAAATAATCTTCATGCAAAAATCCACTAACAGTCAACAATCGACCTTGATCGTCCTCTGTAATTTCCACATTCAAATCACTAGACTTAACACCAGGAACAGTATATCGCAATACTAATTGCTTATCTGTTCTTATAGCATCCATCAAAGGATAACCACGACCTTTCTTGCTTAATCCTGCAAAAAAATCATGACCAAAGATATTATTCATAGCATGATCTAATTCACGACTAACTTCAGAAAATAGATCAATTCTACGAGGGGCAAGATGCCCATTACGAGAAAGTATAAGACTCATAATAACCTCCGTTACTAACTATAAACATAGTTTAACTATTTAAAATTAGCCCACTTTTGTGGCACTAATAGATTCACGCGAATCTGGTATAATAATATGAGACTAAAAGTATCTGTCAAGTCAAATACTAAAATAATTTAGATCAATAACCCCATTAGACACAGAAATATATGAGCAATTTTGTTCTGTCCATGATCCACAATTATAGTATGGAATATTTCCTGTGGTATTAATAATGGGAAAATGGGTATGACCACAAATTATACTATCAACTCGATGTAACCCAGCATACAATTTAGCCCGCTCACAAATCTGCTCACTAGACCGCAAAAAGATTTTACTCTTGCGTTTAGCCAATCCAGAATAGTAATACTCTGTATTAAAATGAGCATCATATCGTTGTATAAGTCGATAAATTTGGTCAGCAACTTTTGTAAGAATAGGGTACTGACTAATAAACTTATCAAAAATATCACCATGTACTACCATGATAATATTGCAACCGCTAACAAACTGGTACTCATTAATAAATTCCGCCCCGATCAAATGAGATATATCGGCACACTCATAATCATGGTTGCCTCTAACCCAAATTAAATTAGTATGTTTACTAATATCTCTCAAAGAATTTAGAATTTTCCAATGACTTCTCTGTAGTCTTTTAAAGTTTAGACTATCAAAGAGATCTCCATTAATTATTAAACTACTGGTAGGAGGAAGATTATCTAAAAATTTTTGTAGTTTTTTACTTTGACAAATATTACTACCAAGATGAACGTCGCTAATAATTATAGCGTCATTCATGACTACTTTTTCTTAGAAAGAGTCTTAAGTATAGTAAGATACCGTTCAGCATCAGACTTGGTATCAAATTCGGTAACAATAGTTTGACCATCAGTCTTAGGTAGATTAATAGGCTCACCGTTCTTTACAACAACAAACTTATTATTCTTCTGAACTATATCCAAAGTATTAGACATTATCGCTCTCCGTTTGGTTAAAAAATCAACAACTTCTCTGATTATACAACAGTTATCGGCATTGTCAATAGAGCATCTTTAGTCTTTTGATACATCGCAATTTGTTGTAAAAACTATTCCCTTTTTAAGTGGAGCAGAAATGGGCTCATCGAACTTGATTATATTGCTTACAACCCATCCAAATTTGGATTTATCATCTTTCCATCCATAATCTTTATCATTGTCATTTACTTTATGCCTGTTGTAGTCATCTAGCCAAGATTGTTTATCTGGATATTTAAAAGAGTGACTAAAAGTAATAGTTCCAATGATTCTACTCTTAAACTTACCCCTTTTGCCGGGAGTTTCTATAAGAGCAAGAGTTTCGCCCATATATTTCTCTGGAATATGATACGAGCGTGTTTCAACGGTTTTTTCTCCATCAATCAAGAGTTTTGACCAAGGAGTTTGAATATTAATACCTATCATTATATTACTACCAGTGACGTAACGTGTTGGCGATTATAAAGCCGCAGGTTATAAAGTTTACGAGTATGACACTGAGTTTTATAAAAAAGGCCGTCCACGCCTCATATTGAGTTAATATGGGTATGTTTGGAGCATCATAATCGTCTTTACCAACCCTATGATCTATGGCCCTAGCCAATATCAATAGCGGTCTATAAATCTTCATATTACTTATATACTACAACAGGATTATAAATCCACTGAATAACTGGTTCTGTTACCATCTTTTGAGTTCTACGAAACCAACATGGCTCGTTGTTGTCAACAGACAAAGAAATCATTACGGTAGATTGCAAATTCTTTAAAAGATAATCGTGAAAAGTCATATCTAATGCGTAGCCTTTATTTCAAGATCTTTTTGATGCTTAGGTTTATCTGTTTCATACAAATGTTTATATGCAATAAAAACCTGGCTAGTAGCAACCCCCATTCCAACAATGAGGGTTACTGCTATTCCTACAACAAAAATTACGAAGTTATTCATTTTACAAGATTTCCGAGGGAAAGAATAGACGGAACCCAAAGTCCCACAAAAAGTGCTTGCTGTCTGTTTAGATCAGTATCACCGCCAAACCATAGACTAACACTAAAAACGAAACTTGCAAATGCGGCCACAATAAAATAATTAACACTCTTCATAAAAAACCTTTCTGTTAAAGTTGAAAATCTTTTAATATTTCTAATATTCGTCGTGCTAACGCAGCACTACCAACAATTCTTCCATCAGTATAATCTTCTCCATATCCAGCAGATGATTCGTGATTTTTTTGATCTTGAATTTTTTCATTACACAACTTGATAATCTCAAATATTTGATTTTTTTGTTTCTGATTCATCAATAGTAGTCTTTGTTCGTGTTTTTAATCACTCCAGATCGCCCAAGAGCAATCCTAACGCCCATTCTTTTATTATAGTTTTCTTTCTTGCTACAAATAGCCAAGCCCTTAAAATGTTGACCATCTGGACTATCAATAACTATTTCTGTTGAGCCACCTTTAGGGTCTGGATCAAGTGGGCCATAATTTTTAACGTATTCCCTATCCCCTACTT
>Ga0247837_1010952_pt1 | contig 10098 bp, 6 predicted proteins | sample LaCtaG_2_FD_187115 | JGI IMG/M metagenome (GOLD analysis project Ga0247837, IMG submission 187115) | Freshwater microbial communities from meromictic Lake La Cruz, Castile-La Mancha, Spain - LaCruzMarch2015_14.5m | ecosystem: Environmental > Aquatic > Freshwater > Lake | place: Spain: Castile-La... | reverse complement strand
GTACTTCTCTATCTCATTACACTGTATTTGCCTGATAAATCGCTTTAAACTTGCAGAACATTCATATATTTGGTAGGGTGAAAAGGCAGAGGAGTCGCTCATATGATATCCGCAGTAATAGTCCTTTAAAACCTGAGTAAATAGAGGTTTCTTTTGGATGTCTGAGTCTGTTTCTATCAGTTTTTACTGTTACGGCGTATTTAGAACCTTCAATATTCAAGGCGGAATTGCTATTTCGAGGCCAGTCGCAGTGCAAATACCAGGAAATAATCAATGAGTCGGGAGTACCGATTCAATGATAGCGAAATATTAGTCTCGCTCACTGCATACTGATACAGACACTCAAAATGGACCTCCTAGGCAGGATAGCGGTGTATGGAACTGCCTGAACTTGATGAATCCGAGCAATAAGGACCAATTTCCTCCGAAGACAGGAATGTGCAGGGCAGTACACTGCAATTTCATACGAACTCAGGCAAATTAGCCTTTTCACCCATTTCTCGCTTCCTTCGAACAATCGATTTATTCGCTTCTCGTGGAACTTCTTTACTTGCCTTCAGTCTGGCAGTACAAATCGAGCATTCTAGAACAGACTGGTTTTAGCTGTCTGCAACGAGCCTATGAAGTGCTTTGCATCTACGACGGATGTGTGAAGCCCGGCATTCCACTAGAGCAGCCATATTCCTTAGATCCTAGCTTATCAGACTCTCTCAGACTCAGAAAATCGAGAAGGTTCTAGGCTTAGTGGCTTTAAACTATGGCTATAATCAAATGCCGAGACGATCATCAGGAGGACGCAGTTCTTCAGGCGGCTTCGGCTTCGGCCGCAGTCGAGCAGCTCCCAACCGCAGCGCAGCCGCAGCAGCCCCGCCCCGCACTTCAGCTGCCCCGCACTCATCTACCTCTTCCCGGCCGGGCATGATGTCAGGAATGGGAGGAGTCATGCTGCAAGGCATGGCTTTCGGCGCTGGCAGCGAGGTGGCACATCAGGCAGTTCGAGGCATGATGGGCAGTGGCCATGACGGCCAGCAAGGCGCAGTGCAGGGAGGCACTGACTACGCTCAGGGGGGAAGTGCGCAGCCCTTGCAAGACCCCTGCTCAGGTCAGAACTACGACTTCATGCAGTGTCTGCAGACCAACCCCGAGCACATCGGCACCTGCCAGAGCTACTTAGACCTGTACAAACAGTGCAGGCAGGTTCAGCAGTAGGCTACAACTCCTCATCTAGACCTGGTTATGGGACTGAACTGCGGCCTTTGGTCACTAGGCATCAGTAGGTCTTGGTCAGGACTTGTAGGCAGTATGTTGGGCACCGGGGAAGCCAGTCGAGTGGAAACCCCCACAGACTCGGGCAAAGCAGGGACTCGAGAGTTGACTTCGTCGAAGTTCAGTTCCGGGACCTCACGCTTCTCAGCGCTCTCGAGAGTTTCATACAGCTTCGCTTGCTCTATCGCATCCACAGAAGCCGGCGCCTGGGCTACTGGAGTGTAAGAGTGGAAAAGCGCGTAGATGCCGAGGCCTATAGCCGCCACCAAAGCAGCCATGTGCAGCACCACTTGAGCCACCATAAGGTAGAGAAGCGCTTCTGAGCTGTGGCCTATTTCCGGGGTATACAGCACCAATACGCAGCTAATCAAGGCTCCTAGGACTTCCTCAGCTAGCTGCACTCCCGCGTCAAAGCGCCCTGCAAACGGTAGCGTTACTATCACCAATACAGCTGTCTGATTAGTCCTTACTGCTGTTCCTGCCAAGGCACTAATTGACGTTTGGATGAGAGCATTTGAAGTCATTGCTAGCGCATACCCAAGTACTAGTCTTCGACCTAAAAAGGCCACCTGGTAGAATGACATTTTCCGAAATTCCTCTAACAGACTGCTCCATTTTTCCTTGAAAGGCGCATAATCCAGGTCAGTGGACGTAATTGCAGACTTGTGCTTCAGCAGAAACGCTAAAATTGCTGCAGGGGCGAAATGCACCACAGCAATCCCCAATATCGCAATAAGGGACGAAATGCCAGTTATATGCGTAGAGAAGGAAAAGTGCCGTAACTGGTCCAAACACGCATATGTGAAAATCACATAGTGCTCAATGCCGTATCTTATAAAGAAATTGAACCTGAAGCGGCTTTTTAGGTAGTTTCCGACTTTTACAGCTCTGTCATTAGTACTTCGGACCAGCAAGTGCCCAATAGGGAAGAGAACACAGAGGAAAGCTCCGAAGGTAAGATATACCCCTGTGTGCACTAGGAAGGTGGAACTCAGTATGTCTATTTAGCGCTTACCGTAGTGGTCTAAATTGGCCTCGTCGATGGCTTCTGAAGCCGTTTCCTGCAAAGTCGGGTTAAAAACATTCGGTAAAAGCGAAAAGCGCGACAAAGTCAGCATGAATTTGTGCGTGTCGCTGGGCAAAGTAGTGACCATTAGTCCTTGATACGACAGTAGCAGCACAGTGTTATACAGGGACCAAAAGGTCCTTCTCCGGCCTGTAATAGTGGTCAGCAAGAACCCGGCAATGAGGAGATATTGCGGCAATTTGCTGATTTGCTTGAGAAAAAGCGATAAGCCCCAAGAAGTGTCTTCCTGAATTAACAGAGAAGCCGCTAAATCCGCCCTGCTGTCACGACTATACAGACCTGTGCAATTCTGCAGATATTTGAACTTCACCAGAAGAGTGGCTTGGCCTGGACTGAGGTCCTTAGCGTCGTATTCCAGGTCAATTTGGCTATAGTAACTGCTGTCTGTTTGGTTGAGTGGAGTGACGGTGTGGTTTATTTGGGCGGATTGGTGAGTGCTCGGGTCTTCCAGTCCTATCCAAACCTGATCCTGTGTGAAGGGGAAATCCGAGCGGACAACGACGGAAGTGGAATTGAGGACTGTGATGGACGCGCAGTCTTGAGAGGTTGGAATGCAGTACTCCTCCACAGCCATAGTTTCAGGACTGCACACACAAGTGCTATTAGTCAGTACCGCTCCGTTGTGGCAGGAGGAACACAGCGTACCCACACAGTCGGAACAGAGAGAGGGACAGGAGTTAGCAGTGCACTGTCCTGATGCGGTGATTTGCCTAGAGTCGAAGCAGGTGGAACAGGACGAAGCATCAGAACAGCTAAAACAGCCTTCACTGCACTTTTCACATCTATTCGGCTCTATGTAGTACTCGTCCACTGCACACTCCAAGCAGCTATTCCACGTCGTCAAATTGAAATAGTTGAGACAGGAATTGCACTCATTTACCAATAACCCGGAGCAGGAGGCACAGCCGTGGTAACACTCTTGACACTTGGTACCCTGGATTTGGGTGTTTGCGGGACAAGGAGAGACACAGTCGTCTTGGTACCAGTAGTAGTTCACGTTGCAGCTGGAACAGTGGTCGAAAGTGTAGCAAGTGAGACACTTGTCAGGACACTTTGCGCAGTTCGGAGGAGAAATGTAGGTCATGAACTGATATTGAGGGCACTCGCACGCTCCAACGGAAGGCTTGCTCAGGACCAACGGAGACACACAAGAAGTGCAAGAGACGTCCGAAGTGCCCTGACATGTGCGGCAATTCTGAGCACAAGGCACACAGTCTCCCCCGAACATACCATAGGTGTCGTCACAGTAACATGCAGAGGGAGCTGTGGACTTCATTTTTGCAGCGGTTCCGCAAGTCAGGCAGTCATATTCGCCAGGGCCTTTGCAAGTTTTACAGGAAGTCGGGCAAAAGGTACACGTTCCAGGAGTGGGATTGGGATAATATCCAGTGTTGCACACACATTGAGTGGGTGTGGCTTTGGTCATTAAAGCCGCATTCGCTGCACAAGAAAGACAGTCCCCGCTAGTAGTGCCAACACACGTAGCACAGGAGGAGTCGCATTTGCACGACCCTGCATCCGGTATAGCGACGTATCCAGCCACACAAGCACAAGTAGAGGGCGCGGCTCCAGTGAGTGCTGCCTTCGCTTTGCAGGAAAGACAGGCATTCGCCGCTGAGGAAGGCTGGCAGGTCTCACAGGAAGAATGACACGCTACGCAGTTGGAAGCATCTGGAAAGGCGTAGTAGCCTGCTGCACAGGAGCAAGAGGCTGATGACGTGGTCGCAGCCCCCACCTTACATCCGAGACAACTGGAAGCTCCCGGTCCACTACATGTCCCGCAAGTAAAGTCACAGGATTGACAATTGGATGCATTTGTGAGTGTATAGAACCCAGTCTTGCAGACGCAAGACCCGGGGTTGATTCCCCACAGTAGCTCTGCTCCGAAGCGACACGTCACACACTGAGTTGCACTTGAGGTGAAGCAAGTTGCGCACGTAGAATCGCAGCCAACGCAATTTCTAGCATCAGGCGAAGGGAAATACCCAGTTTGGCACTCGCAGATGCCTCCTACGACCACAGCTCCTGCTTTGCACCCTGAGCAGGTGAGAGGACTGAAAGCCGTGCAAGTGCCGCAAGTGGGTTTGCACTGGACACAGTTGGAGGCGTCTGGAGCTCCGAACCAAGTTGCGAGGCAAGAGCAGGCTGTCCCGACCAGCCCAGCCCCTGTCTTGCAGGATGTGCAAGCATTCGTCCCTACAGCCGAACAAGTCAAGCATGTGAGGTCACAGGGCAAGCAATTCGAAGCATCAGGACTTCCATAGAGCCCCGGGTCGCACGCACACTGAGCCGGAGAAGCCGCTGCTAAGAAGGACAGCGGCTTGCAGGAAAGACATGCGTTAATAGCGACTGTAATACAGCTTAGACAGGCCACATGGCAAAGGCCACAGTGCATTGAATCTGGATTGCGAGCATATCCACTGTTACAGAAACAAAAGTTGCCTCCACTCAAGTACGCATTCGAGCCACAGGTCACACAATTGTTCTGAGCGCTTCCCGAGCAAGTCAGACAGTCTGCATGGCAAATGATGCAATTCGAGACATTCGGGGCTGGCGTGAAGCCCGCTAAGCAAGCACACTCCGAGGGAGAGGGTCCTAACATATAGGCATTAGCTCTACACGTAATACACTGAGTATTTAATGGTCCAGAGCAGCGAGCGCATCGCCCATTACATCCAATACAACTAGCAGAAGAAGAATTTGGGTAGTACGCACTGTTGCAGGTGCAAGGCGCAGGGGACTGAGCACTGAGACTAGCATTAGCTTTGCAGCCCGTGCAGTCAGAGGTAAGTGGACCGACACAAGACGCACAGGTATTATCACAAAGGAGACAGACTGCGGCGTCTGGGCTAGGGTAAGCGTTAGTGTTGCAGATACACGTCCCTCCTGAGAGATTTGCATTTGTTTTGCAGGATTGGCAATTCGTGGTTGTCCCTCCATTGCAGGTTTTGCAGAGATTGTTACAGAGTAAGCAGTAGGCGGTCAAAGGATCTGGCCAATAGCCCGGGTCGCAGGTGCAGGACGTTCCTCCGAGAGTAGCATTTGGTACACATTGACTACACTGATTGGCTAGGGGGCCAGTACAGGCTTGGCAGGCGGGAGAACAGACTAGGCAAGTGGCTCCAGAGACGTAGAAGTTGAGGTTGCAGGCGCAAGAGTTGGGCTGTGGACCTGTGAGGGAAGCATTCATGTCACTACAAGTGAGACAATTCGTGGCTCCCGCTGCTGAACAAGTGCCACATGCAGCGTTACAAGCCGTACAAGCGTTGGCTGCAGTGAGAGTATAGAACCCATCACTGCATGTGCACTGTCCAGGGGCTCCCCCAACTATTGTAGCTCCAGTTAGGCACTGGGTGCAGTCGGTTACCAGAGATCCCTGACAGTTCTTGCAAATGACATTACAGGCTGTACACGAAGTGGTTCCCAAGTCATAGTAAAACCCAGTTGCACACTTACAAGGCCCAGGCGGCCCACTACCCAGACTAGTCCCCCCGACACAAGTCTGGCAGTCACTGCTCAGTCCACCTTGGCAAGTCGCACAAGTAGGCGAACAACTCGCACAGGACAGAGTCACTGAGTTGAAATAAAAGGCTGCAGGACACTTACAGGTCCCTGGAGGCCCTCCGGTCATAGAAGTCCCAGGGACACAGGTGTTACAGTTAGAGGACAGAGAGCCTTGGCAGGACAAACAAGCAGGCGAACACGAAGTACATAGGAGAGAAGTAGTGTCGAAATAAGCACTTCCTGAGCATTGGCAGGTACCTGGGGGGCCGCTGGTCAGCGTAGCCCCTCCCTGGCAGGAGTCACAGTCACTGGCCAGAGCTCCGGAGCAGGACCCGCAAGTGACATGACAGCTCTCAGTCCCTTTCAGAAGGCTCACGAGAAGGCCCAAACTGCGAATCAAATGCTGCACATAGCGAAGAGTTCCCATTACTAAGCTCCATATGGGCAGTTTCCAGCTCCTTTCGCTGTCTGAATCCTAGAAAGGTCTAATTTCACACTGAAACGAGTCCATCTCCCTACCAGGCTCTAGCTGCATTTGGGACTTTGCAGACTGCTATAATACTAGTGAACTCTACTGCTGTGTGCGAGTAGGGGACTGCCCAGTCCAGTACTTCCTGCTTTCTCTTTGATTCTTCTCAATAAGACTTCAGCTGCCCACTGTAATTAGATTTATATATCAACCCATTAATTTCTCCTTCAAAACAGTGATTTGTGGACTTTTCAATAGCCGACTACTAGTCCCGAGTACGGGAAACTAGTGCCTAACGATATAAGGCCCTACAGGCAAGATATGTTCCTGTCTTTAATGTAGTATGGCTGCCACCAAGTTCCCCTGCACAAGCAGTCGCGGGTCTTCATGTCCCAGCACTCCCAACTTGCCAGTGGAAATGAGGAATTGCAAGTCTATCGACCGATTGATTTCAGGGAGCGAAGCTTGGAAATTGAGAGTGGATGGGAAGTCCGGAGAGTCCCTAAGGACCAATTTCATGGTAACGAAATACAGTTTTCCTGCAAGACTTACAGCGGCTCCCAAGGAAAAAAGTCCGAAAGTCGTCCGAAAAAGTCTCCAAAATCGGAAAATCGAAAGCTTCCTACGTAGGTTCAGCAGCGGACCGCAAGACTCCCAGCCAGCGAAGGAGGTGCGCAGGGGCGTGATTGGATGGAAGCTCTCCATGACCAGACCTACTACCCTGCGGAGACACCCCTCCAAAGCCCCTTCCCCCTGCCAGCCACCCAGGGAAGGGGCTAGAGAGGACCGGGAACTGTACCTGCAGTACCTCCAGTTCAAGCACCGAAGAGTCCAGTCCTCTGTCTAATATGGGGTGTCAGAACAGCGCAGCGCCGCTACCCACTGGCTCTAGCGTCTTCGTACCTACCAGTATTCCCGAAATCGACCAGATGTATCGAACTGCGGAGCAGTCCTTCCTGAGCTTTCACAAGGATAGCGGCACTATGCTGGTGGCCATTGACACTTTCCAAACTGCCACAGGAGGAGTGCGTGGCAGCACTGCCAAAGCTGTCCTCGCCACACTCGTAGCAGTGATGGCGGACCTCCGCCAGTCTGACTACTCCCTGATTCCGCAGACAACTTTTCCAGGACTGTGCATCGCCGACTCTGCTCTCAGACACGAGGGTGCGCAGCGAGCTTGGCACCTCTGGGACTCTCTAGCCGGCGAACTGCTGATTATGATGAGTGAAATCGAAACCTACTTCCCACAGGCCAACCACTGTGCAGAGATCCCTCGCCGAGTCAAAGACTTAGTAGAAAAGCTGAGTCGGGAGGACGATATCCGTGTAATTGACCTACGCAAACTGCACACCTTCATAGCCTTCAACAACGCGGCTCTGTTAGACGGCGCAGGGGAGTTTCACACTGCAGTGACTCGCATCAAGAACATCATCTTGGAGGCGGTTAGTGTGATTGAGGCTTTGCACGTGCCTGCAAGGATGAGTAGACTTAAAGACCTGAGTGTGGTGGCAATGACGCTCAAGGCCTTCGACCCGCTGGAAGTGCTGCAGCACCTCCAGACTCCGCTAACTGAGTTTCTGCACGAAATTAAACCACAGACGTAGTGAAATAGCTAGTACTCTACCTTTGTATCTAGGAGCCGCGGAGTGCGGCTTCCGCCTCGATCCTTTCCCTACCTCTTTCTCTGAACTGCTGTATCAGTTCTGCGAGTGGCGATAACTCCTTCGGCTCCACCAGACGAAACCTGTCAATGAAGAAGATGAAGTGCTTGAAGCAGGTGTTGAGGTGGTACTCCATGCCTAGGGACATGATGTGTTGGAAGTGGGTGTGGTAGATGTGGGCGTAGACTCGAAACAGCCGCTTGAAAATAACCTTGACTGTGGACTGGAAGTTCTTGGGAAAGGGAATGCCCATCGTCGTAGGAAAAAACTGCTCATTGTTGAGCTGTCCTTCCACCCACACCATCAAGTACTCGATATACTCCGAGGCCGACACCTTCAAAGGAGTCTTCACATTCTGTCCATCCGCCCACAAGTACTCATACTTCGGCCCAGCGGACATGACAGGACAGCTTTCCGGCGTGCAGAACTCTGTGAGAGTGCCATAGATCAGGTTGATTTCGTTGTAAAACTCAATGGTATTGACAGCGAGCCATTCGTTCTGGTCCTCGCCTTGGGGCAGTTCCACTGCGAGTTCCATGTTGCCGGAGCCCAGGGTCATTTTGGCGATTTGCTTGAGGCCGTAGCCACGCTGACCCTTCTCGATTTTCTTTTTGGGACGGAAGGACCTGCTCTTCTCAGCTGGCTGCATATTATAATGTCAGAGGGACACTACCGAGAAGTTCGTCTGCTGGGCGAAGGCGCCTTCGGCAAGTGTTACCTCTGCGAGTGTTTGGCCGACCACTCCTTCGTGGCCATCAAGCAAATCGACCTGCACGCCCAATCTGAGGCCGAGCGCAAAGAAGCTCTCAAGGAAGCGAAGATTTTGGAAGCTTTCGACCACCCAAACATCATCAAATTCAGAGAAGTGTACAAAACCCGCAGCGGAAAACTATGCATTGTCATGGACTACGCTGATGGAGGGGATGTAGCCACTCAGATAAAGAACCAGAGAGGAAGGTACTTCACAGAGGCTCAGGTACTGGACTTGTTCGTGCAGGTGAGCTTAGCCATGAAGCACGTACACGACCGCAAGGTCCTGCACCGAGACATCAAGTCCCAAAACGTGTTCCTCACCAAGGCAGGAATCGTCAAGTTAGGCGACTTCGGCATTGCTCGCGTGCTGTCCAACACCAGGGAAATCGCCAGGACTATGGTGGGCACTCCCTACTACCTCTCCCCTGAACTGGTGCAGAACAAGCCATACAGCTTTAAAAGCGACATCTGGTCTTTGGGAGTCATGCTGTACGAGTTATGTACGCTTAAACCGCCTTTCGATGCGAATTCTCTGCATAACCTCGCTTTGAAGATCGTTAAAGGGACTTACCCCCCCATTCCGCCTCAGTTTTCGAAGGACATGAAGCTGCTAGTCGCGCAAATGCTGAGCACCGACCCAAACAAGCGGCCCACTATCAACCAAGTGCTGAGGACCTCTGTGATGAGCGGCAGGATCAGGAACTGCCTCACAGAAAGCCGCAGGGAGCAGGAGTTCCAGCACACTGTCCTGCACAATCAGAACTTGTTTGGGCAGAAAAAGGCTCCAGAGCTTGCGAAAAAGCAGGAAGAGCCAAGAAATGTCCCTCCGGCGAGGGACGGGGCCCGGCCTCCTGTGAAAGAACCACCCAAAAAGCCGGCTTTTGAGGCTGCTTTGGGGAAGCCGCCTGCTAGAGATGAGGAACTAAAGGCGAAAAACTACCATTATCAGCAGAAGCCGCCTGCTGCACCTGTGGACAGAGAAGAGCAAATCCACGCTCTGCTGGGCATACTGAAAGGACAGGAAAGACCGCCTTCGCAGGCAGAAGCCAGGGCGAAGAAGCCAGACCCAGTCCCAGAGCCTCCTAAGCCCAGGGTAGAGCCTCCGAAGCCCAAGCCGGAACCTCCGAAACCTGCCTACAAAAAGCCTGAAGCGAATTGGGAGCCTGTGTATCAGGCTTATGCGCCCAAAGCACAGCCAGAAGCAGTCCACAGGCCCAGAGAACCGCCTAGAGAAGCTCCCCGGCAGTACCGGGAGGCCAAGGCTGTGGAGCCTGACTTCTTTCCATTGCCTGCACCGAGATACGACCCTTTACCTGCGCCGAGATATGACCCTCCTAAGCCCAAACCCACTCCCAATC